>Ga0068862_100001153_pt1 | contig 24976 bp, 21 predicted proteins | sample KBSSwiS52_FD_66598 | JGI IMG/M metagenome (GOLD analysis project Ga0068862, IMG submission 66598) | Switchgrass rhizosphere microbial communities from Kellogg Biological Station, Michigan, USA - KBS Switchgrass S5-2 | ecosystem: Host-associated > Plants > Roots > Rhizosphere > Soil ... | reverse complement strand
GCGCTGATGCCCTGGCTGACCGTCGAGGGCAATATCGCGCTGGCGGTCGATGCGACCATGGATGCACCGCGTGGCGAGCGGGCGGCGCGGATCCGGCATTACATCGACCTGGTCGGCCTCAGCCATGCCAAGGATCGCCGGCCCGCGGAACTTTCCGGCGGCATGCGCCAGCGTGTCGCCGTGGCGCGGGCGCTGGCCATGAACCCGGAGATCCTGCTGCTCGACGAGCCCTTGTCTGCGCTCGATGCGCTGACCCGCGCCAAGCTGCAGGATGAGATCGAGGCCATTCGCGCCATCGAGGGCAAGACCATCGTTCTCGTCACCAATGATGTCGATGAGGCTTTGCTCCTGGCCGACCGCATCATTCCGCTGACGCCGGGGCCGAATGCGACCCTGGGGCCGGAGTTTCGCGTGACCCTCGCGCGGCCGCGCGATCGGACGGCGCTGAATCACGACACGGAATATCGCCGCCTCCGGGCCGGGATCACACAGTATCTGATGCAAGCCGCCGCCGATCACGGTCCGACCGAGGATGAGCGCGAGGCGCCGAAGATCGTTCCGGTGCGTCTCGGTGCAAGACGCAAGAAGAACGCCGCACCACCGCGATCGGAAGGCCGATACGTCGAGTTCTTCGATCTCGGCAAGGTCTATGAGACACCGAAGGGCCCGCTGACCGTGGTCGATGGTTTCGATCTGAAGATGGCCAAGGGCGAATTCGTCACCCTGATCGGCCATTCCGGCTGCGGCAAGTCCACCGTGCTCTCGATGGCGGCGGGGCTCTCCGAGATCAGCCGCGGCGGCATCGTGCTGGACGGGCGCGAGATCGACGAGGCGGGGCCGGATCGCGCCGTCGTCTTCCAGTCGCCTTCGCTGTTTCCCTGGCTGACGGCGGCAGAGAACGTCGCGCTCGGTGTCGATCGGGTCTATCCCCATGCCAGCCGGCGCGAGCGCGCCGACATCACCGCCTATTATCTGACCCGCGTCGGCCTTGGCGACTCCATGCACAAGCTCGCGCAGGATCTCTCCAACGGCATGCGGCAGCGGGTCGGCATCGCGCGCGCCTTCGCGCTCTCGCCGAAGTTGCTCCTGCTCGATGAGCCATTCGGCATGCTCGACGCCCTGACGCGCTGGGAGCTGCAAGAGGTGCTGATGGAGGTCTGGACTCGGACTCAGGTCACGGCGATCTGCGTCACCCATGACATCGACGAGGCGATCCTGCTGGCCGACCGCGTGGTGATGATGTCGAACGGTCCCAATGCGCGGATCGGCGGCATTCTCGAGGTCGACCTGCCGCGTCCGCGCAGCCGCAAGGCGCTGCTCGATCACCCGAAATATTACGAATACCGCGAGGCGCTGCTGAGCTTCCTGAAGGATCACGAGACGGGCGGCGTCCCGAAGCGTGCGCCTGCGGAAGCGGCGGCCTAGCTGGACCATTGGGGAGAGGGACATGCGCGACAAGCTGGTTCTGATCGGCAACGGCATGGCGGGCGCGCGGCTGCTCGAGGAGCTGCAGGAGCGCGCACCCGGCAAATACGAAGTCACGGTCTTCGGCGCCGAGCCGCATCCGACCTACAACCGGATCATGCTCTCACCGGTCCTGGCCGGCGAGAAGACGTTCGCGGACATCGTCACCCATGATCGCGCCTGGTATGCCGAAAATGGGTTTCATCTCAAGACCGGAACGCCGATCACGGCGATCGATCGCGAGAAGAAAGAGGTCGTGGCGGCGGACGGCGCGCGCACGCCCTATGACAAGCTGGCGATCGCGACCGGCTCGCACCCCTTCATCATTCCGGTGCCCGGCAAGGAGCTGCCGGGCGTCATCACTTTCCGCGATGCCGCCGATGTCGATGCGATGCTGAGGGCCGCTGGGAGCGGCCGCCATGCCGTCGTCATCGGCGGCGGGTTGTTGGGCCTGGAGGCTGCCAACGGATTGCTGGCCCGCGGCATGACGGTGACTGTCGTGCATCTGATGGCGACCGTGATGGAGCGCCAGCTCGACGACGCGGCGGGCTATCTGCTGCGCCGCGAACTCGAAAAGCGCGGCCTGGCGGTCATCACCAGCGCCAACACCGAATGCATCTTCGGTGAAGATCGCGTCCAGGGCGTGCGGCTGAAGGACGGGCGTGAGATTCCGGCGGATCTCGTGGTGATGGCGGTCGGCATCCGCCCCAATGGCGATCTCGGCAAAGCGGCCGGCCTCACGGTCAACCGCGGCATTGTCGTCGATGATGGCATGTTCACCTCCGATCCGGCGATCCTCGCCGTCGGGGAATGCGTCGAACATCGCGGCCAGAGCTACGGCTTGGTGGCGCCGCTCTACGAGATGGCAAAGGTCGCAGCCGATCAACTGGCCGGTGTTTCCACGGCGGCGTATCTGGGTTCGGTGACCAGCACCAAGCTGAAGGTGACCGGCGTCGACGTCTTCTCCGCCGGTATCTTCGCCAATGACAAGGACTCCGAGGACATCGTCTTCCGCGATGCGGCGCGGGGCATCTACAAGCGCATCATCCTGAAGGAGAACCGCGTCATCGGCGCGGTGCTCTATGGCGATACCGGCGACGGTGCGCGGTTGTTCCAGCTGCTGCGCAACGGCGACGATGTTTCCGCCGAACGCGACACGCTGATTTTCGGCCCCGGTTTTGCCGCCGGAGGTGCGGCGCCGGACCCTCTTGAGGCCGTTGCGGCACTCTCCGACGATGCGGAGATCTGCGGCTGCAACGGCGTCTGCAAGGGCAAGATCACCGGCGCGATCCAGAGCAAGGGATTGCAGTCGGTCGATGAAGTGCGCGCCCATACCAAGGCCTCGGCCTCCTGCGGTTCCTGCACCGGCCTGGTGGAGAAGCTGCTGAAGGTGACGCTGGGCGATGCGTTCCAGCAGGATTCGGTGAAGCCGGTCTGCGGCTGCACCACCTACGGCCATGACGAGATCCGCAAGCTGATCCGCGTCCAGGAGATGCGCTCGATCCCGCAGGTCATGCAGGAACTCGGCTGGAAGACCGCGAACGGTTGCTCGAAATGCCGGCCGGCGCTCAATTACTACCTGCTCTGTGAATATCCCGGCGAATATCGCGACGATGCGCAGTCGCGCTTCGTCAACGAGCGCAACCACGCCAACATCCAGAAGGACGGCACCTATTCGGTCATCCCGCGGATGTGGGGCGGGATGACCAGCGCCGCCGAGCTTCGTGCCATCGCCGACGTGGTCGATCGCTACAACATTCCCAGCGTCAAGGTGACCGGCGGCCAGCGCATTGATCTCCTCGGCGTGAGGAAGGAGCAGCTGCCGGCGGTCTGGGCCGATCTCAACGCGGCCGGCATGGTCTCCGGCCACGCCTATGGCAAGGCCCTGCGCACGGTGAAGACCTGCGTCGGTTCCGAATGGTGCCGCTTCGGTACCCAGGACTCGACCGCGATGGGTGTTGCACTCGAGCGCGCCACCTGGGGTTCCTGGACGCCGCACAAGGTGAAGATGGCGGTCTCCGGCTGCCCGCGCAATTGCGCGGAAGCGACGGTGAAGGATTTCGGCGTGGTTGCGGTGGATTCCGGGTGGGAGCTGCATGTCGGCGGCGCGGCCGGCATGCATGTCCGCGCCACCGATCTCCTCTGCAAGGTCACGACGGCGGAGGAGGTGCTCGAATATGCCTGCGCCTTCCTCCAGCTTTATCGCGAGGAGGGGCGCTATCTGGAGCGCGCCTGGCCTTGGATCGAGCGGGTCGGGCTCGACTATCTGAAGCGCCGCATCGTCGAGGATGCGGACAGCCGGCGCGCGCTGGAGCTGCGCTTCCGTCACGCGGTCAGCTTCACCCAGAAGGATCCCTGGGCCGAGCGCGCGAGTGGCGCCGGCGCCAGAGAATTTTCCCCCTTGGCGGAGGTGACGGCATGAGGATCGACTGGATGGATGTCGGCACAATCGCGGATGTGCCGGTGCTCGGCGCTCGTGTGGTGCGCACCGCCGATGGCGACATCGCGGTCTTCCGCACCGCCGACGATCAGATTTTCGCGCTCTACGACCGTTGCCCACACAAGGGGGGGCCGCTTTCCGAAGGCATCGTGCACGGCCGCTCGGTCTCCTGCCCGCTGCACAATTGGGTGATCAGCCTGGAGACCGGGGCGGTCGAAGGGCCGGATCACGGGTGTGCCGCGCAGATTTCGGTCACGCTTGATGGCGGCCGCATCCTGCTCGGCCTGCCACGGGCGACGCGCGTTGCCCATGGATGACGCCATCCGCAGCACCTGCGCCTATTGCGGCGTCGGCTGTGGAGTCCTGGCTGACGGCGACGAAGTCCGTGGCGATCCCGAACACCCGGCGAATTTCGGCCGGCTCTGCTCCAAGGGCAGCGCGCTCGGCGAGACGCTTGGCCTCGAAGGGCGATTGCTGCGCCCGAGCACTAACGGCGTCGAAACCGGCTGGGATCCGGCGCTCGATCTCGTCGCGCGCAAGATCTCGGAAACGATCGCCGAGCACGGGCCCGATGCGGTGGCCTTCTATGTCTCCGGCCAGTTCCTGACCGAGGACTATTACGTCGCCAACAAGCTGATGAAGGGCTTCATCGGCTCCGGCAATATCGACACCAATTCCCGGCTCTGCATGGCCTCCTCGGTCGCCGGGCATCGCCGCGCCTTCGGCGAGGACGTCGTTCCCGGCTGCTACGAGGACTTCGACGCGGCGGATCTCGCGGTCCTGATCGGATCCAACACCGCCTGGTGCCATCCGGTCCTCTATCAGCGCCTGCTGGCCGCGCGTGAGCAGCGCGGCACCAAGATCGTCGTCATCGACCCGCGCCGCACCGCCACAGCGGCAGAAGCCGACCTGCATCTCCCCTTACGATCCGGCACCGATGTGCTGCTGCTGAACGGGCTGCTGGTCCATCTGGTGGAGTATGGTGCGATCGATCGCGCCTATATCGAAGCACACACCCATGGCTTCGACGCCGCCTTCGCGCTCGCCAAAGCCGATGCCGGCAGCATCGCCAAGGTCGCCGCCGGCTGCGATCTCGATCCCGCTTCCGTAGCGCGTTTCTACGACTGGTTTGCGACGACGGAGCGCAGCCTCTCGCTCTACAGCCAGGGCGTCAACCAGTCGGCCCATGGCACCGACAAGGTCAACGCGATCCTCAACCTGCATCTCGCCACCGGTCGTATCGGCCGCCCTGGCCTGGGGCCGTTCTCCCTGACCGGCCAACCCAATGCGATGGGCGGGCGCGAGGTCGGCGGGCTTGCCAATCAGCTCGCCGCGCATATGGCGTTCGAGGATGCCGGCGCCATCGATCGCGTGGGCCGGTTCTGGCAGGCATCCCGGATGGCGACCAAGCCGGGCCTCAAAGTCGTGGAGATGTTCGACGCGGTCGCCGACGGCAGGATCAAGTTCATCTGGATCGCGGGCACCAACCCCGCGGTCAGCCTGCCCGATGCCGGCCGGGTGAATGCGGCCCTGAAGCGCTGTCCTTTCGTCGTCGTCTCCGACGTCACCGTCACCGACACGACGCGCCATGCCCATGTCCTGCTGCCGGCCGCGGCTTGGGGCGAGAAGGACGGCACGGTCACCAATTCCGAGCGCCGGATCTCGCGCCAGCGCGCCTTCCGCGTCTTGCCGGGTGCGGCGCTGCCCGATTGGCGCATCTACACCGAGGTGGCGCGGCGGCTCGGCTTCGGCGCTGCCTTTGCCTATGAATCACCGGCGGAGATCTTCCGCGAGCACGCGCGACTCTCGTCCTTCGAGAATGACGGTGCGCGCCGGTTCAATCTCGGCGATCTCGCAGATGCGGATTATGACGGGCTGGCGCCGGTTCAGTGGCAAGGCCAGCGCCTCTATGCCGACGGTCGTTTCTCGACGCCGGATCGTCGTGCGCACTTTGTTGCGGTCCGCCAGGAAGCGGCGGCGATTGCCGTGAACGCCCAGCATCCGCTCGTGCTGAACACCGGCCGCGCGCGCGACCAGTGGCACACGATGACCCGCACCGGCGCGGTGCCGCGGCTCGCCGCCCATTCACCGGTTCCGGTGATCGATTTGGCCCGCGCCGATGCGGCGAAACAGAGCGTCGGCGACGATGATCTGGTGGAGATCCGCAGCACCTACGGCACGGCGATCCGCCGGGCGCGGGTGACCGACGAGCAGATGCCGGGCAGCGCCTTCATGGCGATGCATTGGACCGATCAATACGCCGCGCGCAGCGTTGTCGGCACCCTGGTCAACCCAACCACCGATCCCTGGTCGGGCCAGCCGGAGCTGAAGCACACGCCGATCTCGATCCGGTCGCTGAAGGCGGCCTGGGCGGGTTTTCTCATCAGTCGCCGCGCGCTGCGGCCGACCGGCTTCGTGCATTGGAGCAAGCGGGCGATCGCCGGCGGCTGGCTCTATCATCTCACCGGACCGGAACCGGCGGCGGACGGCATCCTCCTGGCGCGGCGATTGATCGACACGCTGCCGCGCGATGGCGCCATCGAATATCACGACACACGCCGCGGCACGTTCCGCTCCGCCTTTGCCGATGCAAGCGGACGGTTGACCGATTGTCTCTTCGTCGGCCGGCCGGAGTTGCAATCCGATCCGGCCTGGCTGATCGCACTTCTGGCCGAAGACCGGCCGCTCGGTGACGCAGATCGCCGCGCTCTGCTCTCCGGCCGCGCGCCGCTCGACGCCGTATCTGAAGGCCGCATCGTCTGCAGTTGCTTCCAGGTCGGGATCGACCGCATCGCTGCCGCGGTCCGGAATGAAGGACTCGCCGATACCGCCGCGCTCGGTCGGCGCCTGCAATGCGGCACCAATTGCGGCTCCTGCTTGCCGGAACTTAGGGGGATCATTGCCGATGAACGCCGTCTCGCCGCAGAGTAGCGCTGAGCTCCGGCTCGCCTATCTACCGATCTTCCTCGATGTGCGGGGCCGGATCGCACTGTTGATCGGCGGCGGGGAGGGCGCGGAAGCGAAGCTGGACCTGCTGCGTCGGGCGGGCGCGCGGGTGCGGTTGGTCTCACCGCACAGCTATGCGGTTTGTGAAGCCGCAGATATTGAGCTGGAACTTGGGTCACTCGAGGCCCGGCATTTCGAAGGCGCTGCCTTGGCCGTCGACGCCTCCGGCAACCCCGGCACCAATCGTTTGGCGCGATCCTTCGCAGACGCGGCCGGAATACCGCTCAATGTCGTCGATCGTACCACGCATTGCGACTTTGTCTTCCCGGCCATTCTCGATCGTTCTCCGGTCATCATCGCGGTCTCTACCGGTGGGTTGGCTCCGGCGATCGCACGCCTGATCCGCCAGCGATTGGAGATCGCCATCCCGGCGGGGATTGGGCGCCTGGCGATACTCGCCGCGCGACTTCGCGCCCCTGTCGCAGCGCGCCTAGCTGCCATCGGACGAAGCGCGCTGTTCTGGGAACGCCTGTTCGACGGAGAGGCCGGACGACTGGCTCTCGCCGGACAGCTGGAAGATGCCTCCATTCTCGCGGAGTCGCTCATAACGGATCTCGAAGCACCGACAGATGCGGACGAAATCGTGACGCTTGATATTGCTTCCGACGATCCGGGCCTTCTAACTCTGCGAACAGCGCAACTCCTCAGGATGGCCGACGTCATTCTCTATGATGCTTCGATCGGCGTAGATGTGCTCGCGCTCAGTCGGCGCGATGCCCGAAGGGTAGCCCTCGACGCATCGGACGCACTTGGCGCAGCGCTTGAGCGAATCGCCGACGGCAAGCGCGCCGTTTACTTGCGGATGCGGCAATAGCTCGAGATCCGTTATTGGCGCAGAGGGGACTTCTTCGGCTCGGTTGAGTTCGGCTGGATCAGGTCAGGCCACCTGCATGAGCAACGCCTGGCCGGCGAAGTGTGCCAGGAGATTGTCGGCGCGTCGGCGAAAGACGTCGAGCGCCCCGGATTTCAGCACGGCGACCAGCGCAGGTTCGTCGACGAGTCATGAAGCCTTGTCCGTGAACTTACTGCAGAGAGAAGAGGATGATGTCGCGGGCGACGGCATCGCGCTGACCAGCGGCCATCGCCTGGTGCTTGGCACGCCGGAAGAAGTGGCAGACCAGCTCGAGGACTGGTTCGTGAACGAAGGCTGCGACGACTACAACGTGGCGCCGCCTTATCTCCCCGGCGGCTTCGACGATTTCGTCAACCTGGTCGTACCGGAGCTGCAGAAGCGCGGCCTGGTGCGCCGGGAATATGACGGCAGCACCCTGCGCGACCATCTCGGTCTGCCGCGACCCCAATCGCATCGGGCAGCGCAACACGCCAAATCATCATCCCGAAAGGCAACCGCATGAGCAATTCGCAGAACGCCCCGCTCGCCCTCGAAGTCTCGGTCGGCGTGCCGAGCGTGGCCGAAGCCCGCCAGATCGGCCGCACCCTGGTCGAGGAGCGGCTGGCCGGCGCCGCCAACATCATCCCAGACGTTACGGCCTTCTTCTGGTGGGACGGCGCCGTTCAAGAGAAGACCGAAGCGACCCTGCTGCTGAAGACCCTGCCACAGAATTTCGAATCCCTGCGCAAGCGAATCCGCGAATTGCACAGCTACATCACGCCGGGCATCAAGGCCTGGCCGGTCGTGGCCGGCGATCCCGACTGGATCGCCTGGCTGCGGCAGGAAGCGACCGCCCGCGCGACCGCGCAGGTTAAGTGTCTCTGCTACAGCGAAGGCTTGGCGTCGCCCTCTTCGAGCCGCGTGCGCGCCTGGGTGATGACGCTGCCGGCCGGCACGCTCTGGGTCAGCCAGACATTACCGCCGATCACCGAATCCCGGCCGACGGTGATGCGGCCGAGGATCGTGGCGCCGGCATAGATCACGACATTATCCTCGATGATCGGATGGCGCGGCTCGCCCTTGACCAGTGTGCCGTCGCTCCCGGTCAGGAAGCGCTTGGCGCCCAAGGTCACAGCCTGATAGAGCCGCACGTTGTCGCCGATGATGGCGGTGGCGCCGATCACCACGCCGGTGCCGTGGTCGATGAAGAAGCCGCGGCCGATCTCGGCGCTGGGATGGATGTCGATCCCGGTCTGCGAATGCGCGATCTCGGAGATCAGCCGCGCGATCAGCGGCGCGCCCAGCCGATGCAGCGCATGGGCCATGCGATAGCGGATCACCGCGCTCATGCCGGGATAGCAGAGCAGGATCTCGGAGATGCTGGTGGCGGCCGGATCGCCATGCAGCGCCGCCAGCAGGTCGCTGACCAGCAGCGCCCGGATGGCGGGAAGCTGTTCGCTGAACTGCCGCACGATCTCCGCGGCGCGCGCCTGCAGCTTTGCCTCGTCGGTCTCGGTCTCGTCCGGGCCGAAGCGCAAGCCGCGGCGGACCTGCTCGCGGAGCTCGGTCAGGGCGCTGCCGAGCGCGCTTCCCACGAAGAGGTCGATGTTCTCGTCGGAGAGGTCGTATTCGGCGTAGTGCGTCGGGAAGAGGGCAGCCGCGAGCCCGTTCAAGGCATCCTCGAGCGCCGTGCGCGACGGCAGCTCGCGGACATGGCCGCGATGCCGGATCTTATAGGTGACCTCCCGCGACTCACGGAGCGCCGCCACCACGGGTGCGAACTCGGGCCCCAATTGGGCGGTGGCTCCGTCCACCGTCGGCGCCGACCGTCTCTTCAAGAATTCCGCCACTGCAACACGACTGAACTTGCGGCCGCGCGGCAAGCCCACCTGATCCGCGCGGTCAAGAATCTAGCGCTTTCGCAAGCGGTGCGGGATCGAGAGAAACTCGTCGGTAGCATAAGAAAACCTCGCCACTCGTCGTGAATCCGGCGGAGAACGGCCACCTCCCTTTTAGGAAAACTCGCGCCTGCCGTCCAGGTTTCCTTGTTTTACGGCAGCCTCAGACATCGGCGAGCCTGGGTCAAACCTCCAAGGTGCAAGCATGGCGCAGGATCTCCCGAAATCCCTTGGGCCCGAGTTCATCGGAATGGTGCAACCCCGCCCGCAATCGGAGATCCATCCGGCCGACCGCTCCGTCGTGCTCGACCGCGGCTATCTCCGCGACTTCGCCCAGGCGCATGAGGCGGGCGGCTTCGACCGCGTGCTGGTTGGCTACTATTCCGATGCCCCAGACGGTCTCCTGGTCGGCGGCTATATCGCCGAGCACACCGAGCGGCTCGGCCTATTGATCGCGCACCGGCCGGGTTTCGTCGCACCGACCCTGGCGGCACGGGCCCTCGCGACCCTCGACCAGCTCAGCAACGGCCGGGTCACGATCCATGTCATCTCCGGCGGCGACGATGCCAATCAACGGCGCGATGGTGACTATCTGGACAAAGACGCCCGCTACGCGCGCACCGATGAATATGTGGAGATCCTGAAGAAGATCTGGACCGGCGATGGTCCGGTCTCCCATGAAGGCGCGCACTACCGCTTCGAAGCGGCGTCACCGGCCGTGCGCAGTGTGCAGCGCCCCCGCATCCCGATCTATTTCGGCGGTGCTTCTGCGGCGGCGGTGCGCGTTGCCGCCAAGCATGCCGATGTCTTCGCGCTCTGGGGTGAGACCTATGCTCAGGTGGCGGAGATCACGGCCCAGGTTCGAGAAGCGGCGGCGGCGCAGGGACGTTCGGTCCGGTTCAGCCTCTCCTTGCGTCCGATCCTGGCCGACACGGAAGAAGAGGCCTGGGCCCGCGCCGAAAGAATCCGCGAGACGATCCGGAGAACCGGCGGCCAAGCCTGGCTCGGCCCGAACAAAGGTCTGCCCGCCAATGAGGGCTCGCGGCGACTGCTTGAAGCCGCGGCCAAGGGCGATCGTCTCGACAAGCGCTTGTGGACCGGTGCCGCGGCGCTGACCGGCGCACGCGGCAACACCACGGCTTTGGTCGGCACACCGGAGCAGGTCGCCGATGCCTTGCTCGACTACTGGCGCCTCGGCATCACCACCTTTCTCATCCGCGGCTTCGACCCGCTGGAAGACGCGATCGACTACGGCCGCCGTCTGCTTCCCGCCACCCGCGCCCTGATCGCGGCGGAAGAGGGGAAGACACCGGCGCGGCGGCACGGCCGATGACGCTGCAACGGCGTGTTTCCCAGGTGGCGACCGACCGCTCCGATCCGATCGCGGTGGCCGCGGACCTTTCGCGGCGCTTTGCTGCGACGGCGGCGGAGTTCGACTGCAGCGGCGAGATTCCGCGGGCGAATTTCGCGGCCTTGGCGGATGCCGGACTGCTGAAGCTCACCATCCCGACCACAGCGGGCGGCCAGGGCGCGGGACTGGAGACGGCGACCAAGGTCGTCGAATGGATCGGCAAGGGCGAGCCCTCGACCGCGCTGATCCTGGCCATACACCTCATCAACCACGCGACGGTCGTTCGCAGCTGGCCCGCGGCAATCGCAACTCGGCTGCAGCAGGAATCATCTGGCCTGATCAACGCGCTCCGCGTCGAGCCGGAGCTCGGCACGCCAGCGTGCGGCGGCCTGCCGGCGACGATCGCGCGCCGCACTGCGGACGGCTGGAAGGTCTCGGGGCACAAGCTCTATTCCACCGGCATCCCGGTCCTGCGCTGGCTCGCGGTCTGGGGTCGCACCGATGAGACGGAGCCGCGGGTCGGCATCTTCCTGGTCCCGTCCGGTACACCGGGGATCAAAGTCGTGCCGACCTGGAACCATCTCGGCATGCGTGCGACGGCGAGCCATGACGTGATCCTCGAGGATGTCGCGATTCCGTTCGATCACGCGATCGATCTACAGCCCGCCGCCACCGGCGGACGGGATCCCGAATACTGGGCCTGGGCGACGCTGATGGTCGCCGCGCTCTACCATGGCGTCGCTCTGGTCGGACGAGACTGGTTGCTGGATTTCCTGCGCAGCCGGACGCCGAGCAGCCTCGGCGCACCCTTGTCCACCTTGCCGCGCATGCAGGAAGCGGTCGGCGAGATCGAAGCGCTGCTCACCGTCAACGCGCGGCTGCTTTCCTCCAGTGCCCGCGACGTCGATGCCGGGCGTATCCCGGAAATCGCGGAGAGCGGCCTCATCAAATCGACGGTGGTCAACAACGCGATCGCGGCGGTGGAGATCGCGCTGAAGCTCAGCGGCAATCACGGCCTCACCTGCGACAATCCGCTGGAGCGCCATCACCGCGACGTGCTCTGCGGCCGGATCCACACGCCCCAGGACGACAGCGTCCGCAGCGCCGCCGGAAGAGCCGCGCTCGGTCTCGGCTAAGGAAAGCTCGGCCCGCCGGGCAGTTATTCTCGTTTGGCAATAACGGCGGCGCGCCCGTTACTTCGTCCTTCGCTTTTCGCAAAGGATGTTGCGTCATGTTTCAGTCTTTCCTGAGCCGCCGCGCCCTGTTGCACCGCGGCGATCAACGGCACCGGCAACAGCCTCGACAACGTGCTGCTGGGCAACAGCGGCACGAACACGGCTTCTCGGAGCTGACAATCGCCGGCCTCCTGGGGCATGCATCGAGGGGCGTGACGCAGCGGTACATCCACCTGGATAAGGCACTCGTTCTAGCGGCCAATCGCGTCGCTGCCGAGATCGCTCAATTCGTCGTGCCAAATGCTTCAGTGATTCAGCGAAATGCAGCCGAGTGAGGCGAACGCTGAGTGTCTGGAGTTGGCAGCGCGAAGCGGACGTCGGCGACACGATTGCAAGCTAACGGCGCATAACGCTCAACGCGGCCAGGGCGATCCCTATCCCGGCACCGAGCAGGGCCGCGCCTAGTGCGAGCTCCAGCCGAGTGAATGGCACGGCACTGTTTAAAGCTTGCATGGCCCCGATGCGATGAGCGTGCTGCCCGACACATCGTCACCAAGTCGTTCGTTATAGATGATTCGCCCGGGCAATATGTATTCGACGCCGAGCACCTTCTAGCGAACTCCGTCGTTAGAGCTGATGATTGTCGAAGACGAGCTCCGGCGTACGCGAAGTTCCGCCGACAAAATGCTGTTGGTTATGTCGTCCCCGCCGGTTGCCATCTTCACGCATGCAAACAACTTCCCGCTATATCGTGTTTGCTCAATCCACTCGGCCGGCCACGCGACCGCGTTGCCTTGTTCTTTTGTGCGCCTGAGCACGACCTGCATGGTATCGGGCGACCATATCTCGGAATGGGGTATCTGAAAGTTGACCAAGTCATTGCAAGCTCTAATGAACCTCGGATCAAGACTGTCGCGTGCCTTCTCATCCAACGGGTCATGATCGGATTGATCCAAGGCTGCGCAGGGGTGCCCACTTGCGACCCATTGCGGTATGGGCTTGCCTTTTGAAATCCCAGACCCGCAGCACCGTCCGCCGGCGATTTGGAAAATCCGTCATGACGATCTGATTGGCGTCAACTTCCGCAAGCCGCGACAAATAGTCTGCACTGAGAGCAGCAGCCTCCGCGGGCGACATCGACGCCTTCCGAACCAGCGCGTCGGCCGTTTCTGAAAATGGACGCGTCAGCTTCAAGATATCGCCGTTGTCGTAAACGACGAGTCTTAGTCCCTTCGGCCAAGGATCGAATGGGTCTCCGGAAGCAGGCGACTCCCACAGTGAAAGGACTTCAATCGGGTCGGCGCGCGCTGGCGTGATTGACAAGATGGAGACCGCTAGAATTGCGACGATAGCGTTTTTGCTGAACGACCACATTGATCGCCTTCTCACACTTTGCCACAATTTGCGAACCCACGGCAGGCTTCAGGGCGGGATGAGCGCATTGCGTCGAGCGACGTGGAAAAGAGAAGATAGCCGCGATCAACCAGCGCAATCAGAGCACCCCTCCTAAAGGCGGAGGAGACCAGACATCGGAAGGATTATTACCGCCCGATGTTAGGGTAGTTTACAGGGTCCGGCCGCGATCAGATGAATGTCCGACCAATCATCACCGGCTGTAGTATAGGTGATTGGTCCAGGCAAAGCGTATTTAACCCCAGAAATTCGCCAGCGCAGTCCATCGCGGGAACCAATGACGGCAGCCGAAGCGCCTCGGCGAACTTTAATGTCCGGCGACAATATCTTCCCGGTGAGATCTTCGTCGCTAGTCGCGCCTTTCGTGCACACGGACAGCAGCCGACCACTTCGGGGCTCCACAATCCAATCTAAAGGCCACTCGATAGGCACAACGGATGGTTCCTCGGTCTGCCTTAAAATGATCCGCCGCGTGTCAGGTGACCATTTCTTGGAATCTGGGATATCCAATCTAGCTATGTCGTCGCAAGCTTGAATGAACCTCGGATCGAGACCGTGTCTAGCATTCTTATCCGACGGATCTTGATTTGAGCCATTTGCTGGCATGCAGGGATGACCGGGCACTGTCCAATGCACGTGAGTCTGCTTATGGAAGTCCCAAATTTGCAGGACGGTCCGTCCACGATTGGCGAAGTTGACGTCGCCAATTTGAATGCGTTCAACCCCCGCCAACTGTGAAAAATAGTCTGAAGCGAGCTGGCCAGCCGCTGCGCGAGGCACTGTACCGATCAGGACTTCCCCATCCGTCGTCGGTGTGGATACGCGATTGAGTTTAAGAATTTCTCCGCTGTCATACACGACGACTCTCAGCCCTGCCGGCCAGGGATCAAAACCATCCGTGGATACCGGCGACTCCCAAAGCGAGATGACTTCGATGGGATCGCTGCTTGCCGGGGCGCTGGCGAGCGTGAGGATTGCCAGAGCGCAGGCCCCGGCTACTTCGTTCAAAGAAAGCTTCGATCGACTTGTTGCAGATCCAGTAGCCATTGATGCACCTATGGCAGTCGGAGTGATCCAGCGGAGTATTGCTCGCGCCAAGTCGAGGATACCTATCCTACCTCAATCGACTCCAGAAATTCGATCTAACAAAGAGTTCGCAGACTTCGATTCACTGATGCTGATGCACCGTCCGAGATCGGCTTTCGACGGTCAGGGCAAGGCATAGAATCCTTCTCTCGACTAAGTAAGACGCGTTTGGGTTTTCCACGCGCGAGAATCTTTCATCGCCATATTTTTGCCGTTTGACGAGCACTGCAACTCATGGTTACCGTGCAACTGCAGGCAGCGAAACCAATCGATTCCGGTCGAGACGGTTTCAGTTTGGTCGTGGGGCAGATTGCATGGATTCGGCCGCTGCTAGAGAGCACGGCGTCGATGCTGGGCTCCCGTGTATGGTGCTGATGTCGCTGTATACAGGGGTTCGAATGGATCCAGCGCAGCTGCGGCACAGCCTTGCCGACGCTGCCGGAATGATCTCCGCGTCGGATATGCCAAGCATCGCCAAGGGCTCTGGTTAAAAGCTCAGGTTGTAGGTTCGCAACGCGGCCGCGCCAAATCGCCGTTCCCCGCGATCGCTACCAGCAAAAACGTCGCCAAGGTCTCCGGCCACTGCGGAAATCTCGACCCGCAACGCAAGCTCATCGAATACCTGCTTTCGCCGCTGATGCGCATGAAGGATGAGGCTGGGCGGGAGCGATAATCAGACGCTGATGGTTCGGCGAGCAATCACTGAAACTCAAGATTGGATGAGGTGTTTCGTATCATGAGGTCGACCTTGATAAATCGAGTATGGCGATTTGGCCAGAGGTTCTTACCTGGTGTGATCCTTGTCTTAGCTCTGACGCTCGGGATTGCATCCGCCGATGAAATGGTCACCAACCTTAGAACTCTGGCGTCACAGGCGACGACATCGCGAGTCGGATTCTGCAGCGACGAGAATTTCGGTAACGCGCGCTGCGATGCATTCTTGAACGAAGTGCGCGGCAAGGCGGATTTTCAGGAGATTGCGCCAGACGCCACAGAGCCGAATGCCCAAGGAGAGAGATTCGCTCGGCTTTTTCACGGGTGCGACCTAAAGGGCGATAATGGTCGCCTCGCCGGCGGCACCAAGTCCGATGCGATCGTGCGGGCCGAGGGTTATGTGCTCGACGACAGCGATGGGATTCCCTACGCCTGGGTCGCCTACTACTTCGTGCGCTCAGCGGATGCCTGCCGGCCCGCGCGGTACGATTTCATGAACTACGGCGATCTCCAGAGGCCGTCGAAGGAACAGCACCAAGACGGAATCGTCCTGTGGCAAAAGAGGCCATTCCTGCTGGTGGTCTGGCAGGTAGCCAGCGGACCGGAGACCCTTTTCGAGGTTGGGTTGAACTTGATTGATCGGCCCGACCTTGGGTCGCGCAGTCATGCTGTCGCCGTCAACCTCTTCACTAAATCCAATTATAAATAAAGGTGAAACTGATGATCCAGGGTCATGCAACCAGCACGCAGTTTGATCTTTTTGTCGCGAAGGTGATTGCTAATTTTGAAAACGGTATTGGCCAGAATTATGAACTCTCCGGATTTGCGTGGAGAGGTGCGTGTCCGCTCGCTCACTGAGCGCTTGGACTAGCTGCGCTTCAAAGGCGCCGCGTCGAGGCGGACGACAATGCCGGTCAGGTTTTGCCGCGGCGCCGGGTAGAGTTGCATCACCAGGGGATCGTGGCCGGGGATGATGTGGTCGCGACTGTCGGAAAAGGCGCGCACTTTGTCATAGGCCTCGAGCATGTCGCCGACGTGATAAGCAGTGGTGAAAGGGCGGGCGCGATCCAGGTTTTCATAGTAGTGCGCGACGTCGGAGGCGAGTACGACCCAGCCACGCATGGTGTGGATGCGGACGAACTGCAGGCCTGCAGTGTGCCCGCCGGTCAGATGCAAAGAGATGCCGGGTGCGAGCGTGTCGCTGCCGTCGTGGAAGGTCACGCGCTTGCCGTAGTTGAGGCGAACGATGCCGACCACGTCCTCGACCTCGAAGGCATGGGAACAGTAGTCGTGCCGCATAGAGCGGCCGGTCGCGTAGTTGAGCTCGCGATCCTGCAGGTGAAACTGCGCCACTGGAAACTTGTGGAAATTGCCGACATGGTCGTAATGCAGATGAGTGAGGATCACGTCCTGCACCGTATCGGCATCAACGCCGAGCATTCTAAGCGTCTCTATCGGGCAGCGGAGGAAGGTACGCTTGCGCCTTTCGCCGACCTCTTTCGTGAAGCCGGAGTCGATGACGAAAGTGCGCTCCTTGCCGATCGCGACCCAGGTGAAATAGTCCATCGGCATCGGCGCATCATGCGGATCGCCGCCGATGAAATGCTCATGGCGGCGTCCGTCGCGCGTCGCGTAGCGGATGGCGAAGAGTTCGTATTCGGGCAGGGATTCGGCCACGGGCTCGGCTCCGGGAAAGAAGGGAAGGGGGCTTACGCCCCCTTCTCAACCTCAGCAAAGGCCTCGCGGGCGATGCGGAAGGAATCCACACCGGCGGGTATCCCGCAGTAGATCGCGACCTGGAGGAGGACTTCGCGGATCTCGTCCTTGCTGACGCCGTTGGTGAGCGCGCCCTTGATGTGCATCTTCAACTCGTGCGGGCGGTTGAGCGCGCTCAGCATGGCGAGGTTCAGCATGCTGCGGGTCTTCTTCGGCAGGCCTTCGCGGCCCCAGACGGCGCCCCAGCAATACTCGGTCGTGAGTTCCTGCATCGGCCGGTTGAAGTCATCGGCCGAGGCGAAGGATTTTTCGACGAACTCCTTGCCGAGGACCGACTTGCGGATCTCCATGCCCTTCTCGAAGACGGGATTGCCCATAGGTAGCTCCTTGTTCTGTGTTGCGTTGCGTGACTACTGAGCGGACCGAGACCGCGCCAACTGGGGCAAGGCGCCGGCCGATGTCAGACTCTCCAGGTGATCGACCATGGCTTCGATCTTGGCGCTGGTCGCGGCGCCGACAGTCTCTTCGGCGGATGCGCGGAAGCGCGCGCGTATTTCGCCTTCCGTGGCCGGAACGACGTCGGGAAGCGTTGCGGTCAGGACCTTTCCATCCGTGGTCTCGATCTCGACCCGGGCACCTTGGCGCGCCGGGAAGGCACCGGTGAAATCCGCGTCGGCTTCCAACTTGATCAGTTTGGCGAGGCGCATGACCGCGGCATCGTCCAGATCGTTGTAATTAGCCTCGATCACCTTGCCGTAGCGCAGCGCGGCGGCGACGCTGAACTGAATGCTCATTTTTGCCTGCAATCGGCTGCGGAACGGTCCCGCATAGTCACAGCCTGGATAGTGCACGGCCGCGTAGGGCGCTGCGATCCGGATCGCACGCACTTGGTCGGCCGGTAGCGGCGCGTTCTTCGTCGCGGACAGCGCCGCCTGACAGGACGTCTGGGCGAAATTGCAGGCCGGCACCGGCTTGTTGTAGACCGAAAGCAATTCCGGCGGCCGGTCGAACAGGGCGATCTCCGGGATCGCCTTGCCGCCGAGATAGGCGGTGAGCAATCCGGCTGGACCGTCCAGCGCGCCATCCGAGGCTTCGGCGCCGAGTTCCGCGAGTTCCACGGATGTCAGCGCATTTCGCGCAGCGAAACCCGGATGGAAGAACATGTCATCGCTGCCCTCATGCGGCCACTGATTGAGCCCGCCGGTCGTGTTGGCGGCAAAGCCCAAGGCACGGGCGGTCCGCTCAGCATCGAGGCTGAGCAGGCGGCTGCCCGCCACAGCGGCGGCAAGCGGACCGGTAAAGCCGGTTGGACGAAAGAAACGCGCGAACTCGGGTGTGATCAGCGCCCGGCCGATCTTGGCGCCGGTCTCGTAACCGGCAATGCCGGCCGTGATGAAATCCCGACCGCTGGATGGCACCCGCTCCGACAATGCGAGCAAGGTGGGAAGGACGACGACGCCGAGATGGCTGACAGCGCCGGCATGCATGTCCTCGCGCACCAGGCCGTGGCCGGCGACGCCATTGGCGAAGGCGGCGCCGCCCGGTGTGGCGGGCGCGCCGGTGGCGAGCACCGTCGCCGCGCCGGGATCGCGGGCGGCGATGGTCGCGGCGCGCTGGCTCCAGGGAAGGTCACGCGCCTCGAAGGCGCAGGCAAAGAGATCGAGCAGGCAGAGCTTCAGCTTGATGACGACTTCCGGCGAGAAATCCTCGAAGCGCGCCGAAGCCGCTGCTGTCGCGATCCGTCGGGCGAGCGATTGCCGCATGGCTCAGGCGCGGCTCAGCCGCGGACCTCGACCTTGGCCCATTGCTCGACACTCTTGCAGATGGAGGTGAAGTCGGATTCCGCACCGTACAGCGCCTGGGTCACCGCCAGGAGCTGTCGCACCGCGCTGCCCACGATCATCGGCACGCCGAGCGATTCCGCTTCATCGAGGCAGAGACAGACGTCCTTATAGGAAAGGCCAGTCGCGAAACCGAAATCGAAGGTCCGGGGCAGCACTGATTTCGGGAACTTGTCCTGGGTGGCGCTGTTGCGCCCGCTGCTGACATTGATCACGTCCAGCATGGTCTGGGCGTCGAGGCCGGCTTTGGCGCCCATGACCATCGCTTCCGACGAGATGGCGAGGGCGCAGGCCGCAAGCAGGTTGTTCGCCAGCTTCATGGTCTGCGCCGCACCCGGCTTCTCGCCGATGAAGAACAGCTTACCGAAATTCCTGAGAAAAGGCTCCAGCGCGTCGTAGGTCGGCTTCGGGCAGGACACCATCACCGCCAGGGTGCCGTTCTTGGCGCCGGCGAGGCCGCCGCTGACCGGCGCATCGACCGCGACGATCTTCTTCTCCGCCAAGCCTTGCGCCACGCGCTGTGCCGCGCGCGGGCCGCTGGTCGACATGTCGATGAAGATCTTGATCTTCGATCCCTTGATCGCGCCGGTTTCGCCGAGTGCCGCGCGCTCGACGATCGCCGGGGTCGGGAGGCTGGCGAAGACGGTCTCCGCTTCCGACGCGACGGCGGCTGCCGAGTCCGCACGATGGCAGCCGCGTGCGACCAGCGGCGCCAGCGCCGCCTCGCTGGTGTCGAAGATGCTGAGCGTGTGTCCGGCATCGAGCAGACGGACGGCCATGTGCCCACCCATCCGGCCGACGCCGATGAAACCGAAATGCTTGCTTGTCACGGTAATCTCGAAATGCTGATCAATCCGCGGCCACTATCGATCAAGCCCGCGGGCCGACGCCATACGTGTAATTGGCATATCAGACTGTTGCTTTTCGATATGCGGCGACAGGGTCGGGTTATTCGGCCGCTGCGGCCTCGCGCGCACCCGCAAACAGCTCCGCGACCTGGGCCCGAATCAGCTTCGCGACGACCCGGGTCGCGACGCTGGTCGGCCGCTGAGTCGACGTCGCCAGCATCAACTGCCGCGTCATCTTCGGCGCGTCGATCGGCCATGACTTGATTCGTCCGGCGCGCACCAGGGGCTGCACTGCCGCATCGCACAAGATCGTATAGCCGGCGCCTTCTTCGACCAGGCCAAGGGTGGATGCCATGGCATCGAGCTCGAGCTGGACATTGGCGACGATGCCGAGCTTCTCCAGCGTGCGATCGATCAAAAGTCGGAGACCGTGCGGCCGCGCCGGCAGAATGAGCGGAATGTCCTCCAGCCGCGCGGCGGGAACGGGACCGCTGCCGACTTTGGCCGGATCGTGGGCTGGACCGAGCAGCACCAAGCGTTCTTCGAGCAGCGGCTCGGTCAACAGCGAGGGCAGGCGCGGCGCGTTATAGACGACGCCGATGTCGATCCGTCCGGTGGAGAGCCACTCGGTGACATGCCCGCTGAAGCCTTCGACGACATGGAGTGCGATCATCGGAAACTCGCCGCGGCAGCGCATCACCAGCGGCACGGTCAGAACCCAGCCGATCGATGGCGGCATGGCGATCGTGATGCGGCCGCGCGGCGATGACTTCATAGCCATGATCTCGAAACTGGCCTTGCCGGCGGTCTGCACGATCTCCCGGGCATAGGCTTCGAGCAGTTTGCCGGCTTCCGAGAGCACGATGCCGCGGCCATTGCGATAGAACAGTTCGGCGTTGAGGTCGTGTTCGAGCGAACGGATCTGCCGACTCAAGATCGGCTGCGCGACGCTGAGCTGCACGGCGGCCTTGGAGAAGCTGCCAAGCTCGGCGACGCAGAGAAAATACTTGAGTTGCTTCAGCTCCATTTGACCCCTGACACCGGCTCCCGCGCCCTTTGGCTGCGGCTCATTGGTGATCGTCATACGGCCGGTTGGCTCATCCCGGTCCGCGCCGGTACCTGTAACAATAGTGCGGGCAGAGCCGCCGGAGCGTCAACCGGCTTTCCGCGGACAGCTTTGCGTGCCGCGCACACCACATTCGATATAACTGCTATGAGGCGGCAGGCACTCCCGATTTTGCGTCTTCTTGCCTAAGACTGAGGCTGGCGAACCATTCGCGGCGCGGGCTGTCGCGCCGACAGGGCGGGGCCGGGAGGATCCAATGTCTGCCAGCCGAAAGGCGCGGCGCGGCGGCGCTTTGCCCAGCCAGCGTCCGGAATGCGCGCGGGAATGATAGGGCGAACGGTCGACGCCTTGCCGCAGAATGATGCGTTGGACCGCGCCATCGTGCTGGCGGAATGCCCGGCACCGGACAATCTCCTGTGGCAGGACGATCACCTGCTCCTCACCAGCGGTAGACGCGTCCTGCTGCTGGACAACCTGCAGGAGGATGCGGAGCTCGAAGAGATCCTGCATTTCGACAGCGAGATCACCGCACTTGCCGCGGCCGAGGATGGCAGCCTCGCGGTGGCTTTGGGTTCCGCCGGGATCGTGATCGTCGGCGGCGCGCATGACGGCAAGGCGATTTCCAGTCTCGGCGGCAAGCCGTTGATCATGCCGACCGCCTTGGGCTTCGCCGGCGCGGATACTTTGTTCGTCTGCCTGGGCGCGGATCTCAATCCGGGAGATGGCTGGCAGAGCACGACCGGCTCGGTCTGGCGCGTCTCATTGAACGGCGGGACGGCCGTGTGCCTGGCCTCCGAACTCGCCTATCCGAGTGGCCTCCTGCTGCATGATGGGCGGATTGCCGTCGCGGAATCCGGGCGCAAGCGCCTGCTCGACTTCTCCACGCTGGAACAGGAAACGCCCCGCATTCTCCTCGACGGTCTGCCGGGTCATCCCGGCCGCCTGTCCGCGGCGCCGGGCGGTGGTGCCTGGCTTGCCGTGTTCGCGCCGCCGGCGCCCTGGCGGCCATTCGGCCTGGCGCTGGGCCTCAATCGCGATTTCATGCCGATGCATGCTTTGCACAACCGTGCCGACACGAGGCGTGACGGTGTCGCCAGTTGCCTGGAGAGTCGCGGTGAGCTCATTGTCGCCTGCAAGGGCGGAAATGTCGTGGTGGCCGCGGAGCTTGCCGGGTCGGACGCAGCCTAGGAAAAGTGAACAGTATGACAGAGCATAAGAAGCGCGTGGTCGTGACCGGGGCCGGCAGCGGCATCGGTGCCGCGACCGTGAGATTCTTGATCGAGCGGGGTTGGCAGGTCGTCTCCATGGACCGCGATCCCGAAGCCGCGAAAAAGGTCGTCGGCGACCGGCCGGTGATTGCCGTCGATGTCGCCGATGAGGCGGCTGTCGTCCGCGCCTTCGACGAGGCCCGCAATATCCTGGGTGGCCTCGACGCGCTCGCGGCCATCGCCGGCATCTATGACACGACCCCATTCTTCGAGCTCACGGCCGAGAGGTATCGCCGCATCCATGATGTGAATGTCATCGGCACCTTCCTCTGCATGCGCGAAGGCGCGAAACTGATGGAGGCGGGCGCCCGGATCTGCACCGTCGCCAGCGTCGCGGGATTGCGGGGTGGAGGCCTTGCCGGAACGGCCGCCTATGCCAGCAGCAAGGGCGCCATCCTGGCGCTCACCAAGAACGCGGCACGCGTGCTGGGGCCGAAGGGGATCGCCGTCAACACGATCGCTCCCGGGATGATCGACACGCCCTTCGCCGCCGGCCCTTTGTCCGACCCGAGCATTAAGCAGCGGATCGAAGGCATGACTTCGTTCAATCGGCTGGGCACGCCCGAGGAGATCGGCGCAGCGATCGCCTGGCTGATCTCGCCGGAGGCGAGTTACGTCCACGGCGCCACTTTGGTCGCCGATGGCGGCATGGTGATGTACTAGCTCACCACCGGTTGACCGGCAGGATGTAGAGCTGGGCGATCTGGACATGCGCGGGCTGGTCGAGCGCGAACAGCACGCTGCGTGCAATGTCCTCGGGGTCGAGGGCGATCTTGAAGCGCTCGAAGTATTCCTGCTCCGCCGCTTTGTCGCCGCGATGGCGCTTCAGGATGATGTTGGTTTTGGTGAGGCCGGGCAGAATCTCGGTCACACGGATGCCGGTCTCGGCGAGATCGGCGCGCAGGATGTCGGTGAAGGCGCGGATCCCGGCCTTGCTGGCGGTGTAAGCCGCCATATCCGGCACCATGCGGATCGCGCTGATCGAGCTGATGTTGACGATGTCGCCGCTATCGCGCTGCACCATTCCCGGCACCAGCGCACGGGTCACCCGCATGAGACCATTGAGATTGGTATCGATGATGCTCGACCAGTCGTCGGCCTTGCCGAGGTCGAAGCGGGTGCGTCCGCCGATATCGTGGCCGGCGTTGTTGACCAGGATGTCGATAGGCCGGAAATCGAGCGGAACCAGGTTCGGAAGATCGTCCACGCGTGCGCGGTCGGTGACATCGAGCCGCAAGGCCGCGGCCTTGTCGCCCAGGCTCTTCGCCAGTTCGGTTGCACCTGCGAGATCGAGGTCGGCGAGGACCACGCGATGGCCCGCCTCCGCAAGCTGCTGGGCGATGGCGCGACCGATCCCGCTGGCGGCGCCGGTGATCAGGGCATTTCCTTGGCTGCGCGGCACGGCGAGGCTCCTCCGGTGATGGCGTTGCAGGTCGCTAGGCATACAACTTTGCCGCCGCGCGCGTGAACCGGATGCTGCGCCTATCATAACTGATATTCAAACCCAGCGGCTTTGCCGCTCTCAGGAAATTGACGATTGTGACGGGGCGGCGACGCGTGCGTCGACGCCATGCGGCGCAGCGAGAAAAACTTCCCCATCGCAATCAAGGGCAGCGCCGGTCGGACTTTGGGAGGCCGAGTGCGCAAGATCAGACTCACGCAGGAGGGCGTCGTGCTCGCTTTGGCCGTCGCCATGTGCGTGGTCTTTGCGCTCACGCTCCCGAACTTCCTGACCAGCGGAAATCTGATCGCATTGGTGCGCAGCGTCTCCATCCTCGGCATCCTGGGCCTCGGCATGGCCCTCGTGGTGATCGCGCGCGGGATCGATCTGGCGTTGATCGCGACCATGGTGGTTTCGGTCTCCTGGGTGCTCTCGCTCACCACCAATTCCGGTTGGGAGCTCGGCCCCGCCTTGGCGCTCGGCGCCGGCTTCGTGGTGCTGATCGGCCTGGTCAACGGCATCCTGATCGCCTATGCGACGATCCCGGCGATCTTCACCACGCTTGCCATGGGCCTGGTGGTCTATGGCGTCGGGCGCGGCTGGCTGTTCCAGGTCGATGTGCAGAACACGCCGGACAACTCCGCCTTCTTCAATTTCCTCGGCCGGGCCACGATCCTCGGCATGCCGATGCTGATCGTCGCCTTTCTGGTCCTGGCGCTGGTCGCCTGGCTGGCACTCCGTTGGACCCGCTTCGGGCGCTTCGTCTACGCGATGGGCGACAATCCTGCGGCAGCCCGCATCGTCGGCCTGCCGGTGCGACCGATGATCGTCGCCGAGCATGTCATCACCGCACTCATCGCCTATGCCGCGGGCCTGGTCATGGCCGCGGCCTCCTCGGGCATGAGCACCCGGGTCTACAACTCGACCATGATCTACGACGTGCTGCTGGTCGTCGTGCTGGGCGGCATCGGCCTTTCCGGCGGCCGCGGCGGCGTGCGCAACGTCCTGGTCGGGACCTTGCTGGTCGGCGTGCTGCTCGACGGCATGACGATCATGGACGTGCCCTACATCGAGCAGAACCTGATCAAGGCCATCATCCTGCTCTGCGCCATCGTCGTGGACAGCATCATCAACCCGCGCGACGAGCAGACCGCGCAGCAGGAACAAGGCGACATCTAACCACGCGTATAGATCACAACGACCATAAGAATGAACAGGCGGAGGACATCATGAGGACGTTCAAGATCATAGCCGCGGCGCTTTCCCTGGCGCTCGGCGCTGCGACCTTCTCCGGCGCCATGGCCGAAGACCAGAAGGGTCTCGACAACAAGGTGAAGCGCGATCCCTACTACGAGGGGCTTAAAGGCAAGAAGGTCGTCTTCGTGCCGCTCGCCATGGGCTTCGACCTGACCGAAGG
>Ga0068862_100001152_pt1 | contig 24990 bp, 28 predicted proteins | sample KBSSwiS52_FD_66598 | JGI IMG/M metagenome (GOLD analysis project Ga0068862, IMG submission 66598) | Switchgrass rhizosphere microbial communities from Kellogg Biological Station, Michigan, USA - KBS Switchgrass S5-2 | ecosystem: Host-associated > Plants > Roots > Rhizosphere > Soil ... | reverse complement strand
AAGGGCGCCGTCCTCTCGCTCTCCCGCGAGCTCGGCGTCGAGTTCGCCGGCCGCGGCGTCCGCGTCAATGCCCTCTGCCCGGGCCCGGTCAACACCCCCCTCCTCAAGGAGCTCTTCGCCGAGGACCCCGAGCGCGCCGCCAAGCGCCTCGTCCACATCCCGATGGGCCGCTTCGGCGAGCCCGAGGAGATCGCCAACGCGGCCCTCTTCCTCGCCAGCGACGACTCCAGTTTCGTCACCGCCTCGACCTTCCTCGTCGACGGCGGCCTCTCCGGCGCTTACCTCACTCCGGGCCAGGTCGACTGAGGACGGCTACGCCTGCGCCAGCCAGCGGGTGCAAAGCTCGCGGCCGAGCTGGTTGAAGGCGCCGATCTTCGCGCTCGTCTCGGCGCCGAGAGCCGCCGGGTCGAGGCCGATCCGCACCGCGTCGGGGTCGGAGCGGTAGTCGTCGATCCAGCTGGCCGCGTCGGCGGCGCTGACCTCGGGGTGGAACTGGATCGCCCAGGCGCGCTCGCCGACCCGCGCGGCTTGCAGGCAGACGTCGCTGGTGGCAAGGGGGACGGCGCCGGGGGGCAGGGGGAACTCGTAGCTGTGCCACTGGAAGGCCTCGAAGTGCGGCGCCAGCGGGGCCAGCAGGGGGTCGCGGCGGCCCTCCTCGGTCAGCTCGACCTGGTGCCAGCCGATCTCCGGCCGCGGCGCCCGGCCCGCCGTCGCGCCGGCCGCCCCGGCGACCAGCTGGCCGCCCAAGCAGAGGCCGAGCAGCGGCCTGCCGCGCTCGATCAGCTGCGCCAGCAGCCAGTCCTCCGCCAGCAGCCAAGGATGCTCCCGACCCTGATCGGCGTTCATCGCGCCGCCGAGGGTGAGGACGGCGTCGTAGCCGAAGGGGTCGGCCGGGGGCTCGGTCTCCTCGGGCAACAGCCACTCGTCGAGCCGGTGCCCGGCGGCCCGCACCGCCTCGGCGAAGACGCCGGGGCCGGCGTCCGGCTCGTGGACGATCGCGAGGACGCGCACCGACCGCCACCTATTCGGGGGCCGGCACCTGCGCGGCCATCTGCGCGTAGCCGGCGGCGCTGGGGTGAATGCCGGTGTCGCCGCTGATCACCCAGGGCGGTCCCGGCGGGAGCGGGCCGGCGCAGAACGAGAAGGGGTCGAAGACTTCGAGCTCGTCCTGGGTCGGTTCGCTCTGCACGCTCGGTCCGTCGACCTTGAAGCCGAACCGCGAGCAGCTGTAGTTCGACGGGAAAACCGGTTCGACGCTGACCCCGACGTTGAAGTGGGGCGGCGAGACGACCTGCAGCCGCTTCGGGTTCACTTCGTCCGCGACCTTGGCGATTTCGCGGTCGAGCAGCTGACCCATCTCGGCGATCTGGGTCGAGGTGTAGGCGATCGCCACCGAGGGCACGGTGAGCGGGTACTGCATCAGGTAGACCGTCGCCTGCGTGTGTTCGACCAGGTCGGTGTAGAGCTTGCGCAGGTTGGCCTGGAGTTCGACTTTTGCGAACGCGGTTTCGACACATTCGGCGAAGTTTCCGAAGACGTCCGAGTAGAACGCACAGCGCATGTTGTCGGTGCCGAAGAGGACTTCCTCGAGCAGCGGATTGGCACCGATCGTCATCAGCACGTAGTCGGGATCTTCCGACTCGACCTGCTGGGTCTTTTCGTAGAGCCGCCCGCCCGGCGCCCAGTCCTTCGGTTCTGAGCCGCTGATCGCGAGGTTCTCGTAGTTGGTGATCCCGTAGCGGTTCGCCCATTGTGCCGCCCAGCTGATGTTGTTGGCGAGGCCGTAGTCAGGCACGTACTCGAAGATCTTCGAGCTGTTCGAGGTGACTTCGGAGTTCGAGGAGCAGGCGTCGTTGTAGCTCGCCGACGGCCGGCATTCGTCGAGAGCGAGGAACGGCATCGGTTCGCCGTCGCCGTAGTAGCCGAAGCCGGCGGTGACCGAGTCGCCGATCGCCCGCACGACGACGCCCGAGGGCGGCCCGACGAAGATCTGCACCGGCGCCGGCACCCCGGCTTCGCCGCCAGCCGCGGAGATGGCGCCGACGCCCTGCGGACGGCCACGCAGCACCACCCCAGTTGCGCCGCGGAAGCCCGACGGCGCGTGGTAGACGAGGCGCCCGTTCCTGATCAGCGCCCGGCCGGCTTGCGGCTTGGCGGCGACCCGCCAACGCACCGATGCGGTGCAGGCCGGCAGCGGGATCGAGACCGATTTGCCGTGGCCGATCCGCAGTCGCGGCACCGAGCTGCAGAGGCGGCCGTTGCCCGGCGCCAGCAGCGGTCGCAACGGCGCGGTCTGGTCGCGGGAGGTCATCTCCGGCTTGCCGTCTTCGTTGACGTCGAGCATCCCGCCCGCCATCACCTTGACTTCGAGCCCACCGCGCACCTGCCGCGCCAGCGCCGGGGTGAGGCCGACCCGGTGGACGAAGGTGAAGCGCCGCCGTTGCTCGCCGATCCGCAGCAGGCCGGCCCCGATCCGTTCGTGCAGGACCCATGACCTGACCACCCGGCCGCGCGGTTCGAGCAACTGCACGGTCAGCGGCATCACCCGTCCCGAGAAGTGGATCGGGTAGTGGACCGGGACGAGTAGAGCGGCGCCGCCCTGCGGGGTCGGGGCGGAGATGGTGACGTGCCCGATCTGCACCTTGGCCGGCGGCCCCGGCTTCGCCGCGGCTGCCGGCGCGGCGACTAGCAACGCCAGCGCCGCCAGTGCAAGCAGCCGTCTCACGGCTTGCCCCGCTGGAACAGCCAGCGCTGGAAGAACGGGCCGAGGTCCTGGCCGGTGACCTTCTCGGCGAGGGCGATGAACTGGTCGGTGTCGCCGCTGCCGTGGCGGTTGACGGTCGCCCAGCGTCGCAGCGTCCGCAGCATCAGCTTCGTCCCGATCTTCTCGCGCAGCGCCTGCAAAGTCATCGCCCCGCGAACGTACACCGATGGGCCGAAAAGGTGCTCCGGTTTGCCTGGGCGGCCGGTCGGCGGATTCCAGAACTCGGTGTTCGAGGCCGGGACGCGGAGCAGCTTGCGGAAGATCGCCGCCGCGCTGCGGCGCCCGTGGCGCTCGGCGTAGTACCACTCGGTCCAGGTCGCGAAGCCCTCGTTGAGCCAGATGTCGGGCCACCGCTTGAGCCCGACCGAGTCGCCGAACCACTGGTGGGCGGTCTCGTGGACGACCGTGGTCAGGTCGGGCACGTAGGGGTAGATCGGCCGGCTCTGGGTCTCGAGCGCGTAGCCGAGGCCGGGCGCGTCGTCGACGATCGAGCCGGCGGCGTCGAACGGGTAGGGCCCGTAGAGCGAGCTCTCGAAGCGGATGATCTCCGCCAGCTTCGCCAGCACCCGCTGCGAGCGCGCCGCCAGGCTCGGGTCAACGATCGTCCAGACCGGGTGGGCGGCGATCGCGCTGCGGTCGAGTTCGCCGCGGCCGATGTCGACGACCGCGAGGTAGGTGCTCATTGGTGCCGCTTCTTCCCACCGGAAACTGGTCCGAGCGGGTTCGCGGCGAACCTTGGTGAGGCGCCCGTTGGAGACTGCGGTCAGCCCCCTGGGGACGATCAGTTCGGCGCCGAAGCTGGCCTTATCGGCGGGGACGTTGTTGCAGGGAAGCCAAGCCGCGGTCCCCTGCGGCTCGCCGACCGCGAGCGCGCCGTCGGCGGTCGGGTACCAGCCCTCCGCGGAGCCGTCTTCGTCGACGATCGTCCGCGGCCGGCCCGAGTAGAAGACAGTCAGCTTGAAGCGCTGGCCCCGTGGGATCGGGTCGAGCAGGTGGACGACGAGCTTGTCGTGGCCGCGGTTGAACCGCTGGCCGCCGCCGTCAACTTTGACCTGGCTGACGGTGAGGCCGTCGAGGTCGAGGGTCAGCCGCTTCAGCTGCGTCCGTGCCCGGGCCCGCATCGCCATCACGGCCTTGATCGTCCCCGCTCGCGAGTAGACGAGGCGGACGTGGTAGTGGAGGGCGTTGTAGCCGCGGTCGCCGGCGTGGGGGAAGAACGGTTCGCCGCCGCCCTTGGGGGCTGCCACTGCAGTGGCGCCGAGCGCGGCGACCAGCATCAGCGCCAGCGCGCCGAGCAGAAAGCCGAGGAGCTTGCCGCGTCGCAAGGACCCATCCTATTTGCCGCCACCGCGCTCTCCCTAGAATCGCCGAGGTGGCGCTAACGGAGTTCGGCATCTGGGCGAGCAAGGGGATCTTCGGCGACGAGGGGCCCGAGGCGGCCCGGCTGCTCGAGGAGCTCGGCTTCGGTGCGCTCTGGGTCGGCGGCTCGCCGCACCTCACCGATCTGCGGCCGCTGCTCGAGGCGACCGAGACGCTGACCGTCGCGACCAGCATCGCCAACGTCTGGCACTACGGCGCGGAGGAGATGGTGGCCGATTGGGAGCAGCTCGAGGCCGACTTCCCCGGTCGCGCCCTGGCCGGGATCGGGGCCGGCCATCCCGAGCATGACGGCGACTACAGCAAGCCCTTCAGTGCCGTTCGCGAGTACCTCGACCGGTTCGACGAGGCCGGCCAGCCGCCGGTCGAGCGTCGCCTGCTGGCGGCGCTGGCGCCGCGGATGATCGACCTTGCCACCTCGCGCGCCGCCGGCTCGATCCCCTACTTCGTTCCGGTCTCCCACACCCGCCTCTCGCGGCAGCAGCTCGGCGAGGGGCCGTTGCTGGCGCCGGAGATGGCCTGCGTGCTCGACGAGGACCCCGAGCGCGCCCGGGCCAAGGCTCGGGGTTTTGCCGAGCTCTACCTGGGACTGACCAACTACCGCAAGGCGGTACTGCGCGGCGGCTTCGAAGAGGCCGACCTCGAAGGCGGCGGCTCGGATCGGATGATCGACGCCGTCGTCCCGCAGGGCTCGGCCGAGCAGGTTGCCGCCGCGGCCCGCGCCCACCTCGAGGCCGGCGCCGACCACGTCGCCCTGCAGCCGGTCGGCACCGAGGGCCTGCCGCGCGCCGAGTGGACGGCGCTCGCCGCGGCGCTGATCGCCTGAGCCCGATGGCGGGGATGGTCGAGCTCGAGGGAGGCACCTTCCTGATGGGGACCGACGACCGCGAGGGCTATCCGCAGGACAGCGAGGGTCCGATCCGCGAGGTCGTCCTCGAGCCCTTCGCGATCGACCCCAGCGCGGTCAGCAACGAGCGCTTTGCCGAGTTCGTCGCCGCCACCGGCCACGTCACCGAGGCCGAGCGCTACGGCTGGTCCTTCGTCTTCGCTGGCCTGCTGCCCGACGACTTCCAGGAGACGCGGGCGCTGGTCGGAGCGGAATGGTGGCGCCAGGTGTTCGACGCCGACTGGCGCCGGCCCGAGGGTCCCGGCTCCGCGCTCGACGGTCGCGGGGAGCACCCGGTCGTGCACGTCTCCTGGAACGATGCGCGCGCCTTCTGTGCTTGGTCGGGGACGCGGCTGCCGACCGAGGCGGAGTGGGAGTTCGCCGCCCGTGGCGGCCTGGTCCAGAAGCGCTTCCCCTGGGGCGACGAGCTCGAGCCCGGCGGCGAGCACCGGATGAACGTCTGGCAGGGCCTCTTCCCGAACCGCAACACCGAAGCCGACGGCTACTTCGGCACCGCCCCGGTCGACGCCTTCCCGGCCAACGGTTACGGCCTCCACAACACCAGCGGCAACGTCTGGGAATGGTGCGAGGGCGACTTCCGCGACCCCCGCGGGATCGTCCTCGGCAAAGCGATCCGCGGCGGCTCCTACCTCTGCCACGACTCCTACTGCAACCGCTACCGGGTCGCCGCCCGCACCTCGAACACCGCCGACAGCTCCTCCGGCAACACCGGCTTCCGCGTCGCCGCCGACCTCTAGTTACAACTTCGTTTCAGCTCTGCCGCCCGACGGGTAAGGGATGGGTGTCCAAACCCGACAAGGAGGGATTGATGAGCACGAGGGCAGACAGAGGCGGGATCGGCGGGATCTCGGTCGGGGGGATCCTGGTCATCATCGGCATCGTTTTGATGATCGTCTGGAGCTTCTGGATCGGATTGATCATCCTGCTGATCGGGCTGATCGCCTTCGGCGGCTTCGCCCGCGGCAAGTGGTACTGACGGGGCCGCAGCGCTAGAGCCCGAACTGCGCTCGCTGGGTCTCGGGGACGAGATCCAGGTACTCGTGGTGCCGCGCGATGTAGCCCCTGACGAAGGGGCAGAAGGGCAGCACCACGAGGCCGCGTGAGCGGACGTCGTCGAGCGCCGCCGAGACGAGGCGACCGCCGAGGCCCTGCCCCTCGAAGCGGTCGTCGATCTCGGTGTGCACGAAGGCCAGCGCCCGGCCGCGGTCGCGGTATTCGGCGAACCCGGCCGGATCGCCGCCGACCGCGATCAGGTAGCGACCGGCCTCTCGGTCGTCGCTCACCTCGATCGGCGGTTGCGGGGATGCGTCGGTCATCGCTGAGATCCTAGGGCGATGGAGCTGCTCGACTCGGAGGTTCTGCTCGAAGGTGTCGCGCTCGACCTCGCCCGCAAGACCTACCGGCGAGAGGACGGCACGGTCGTGATCCGCGAGGTCGCCGAGCATCCCGGCTCGGTCGCGGTACTCGCCCACGACGGGGAGTTCGTCTATCTGGTCGCGCAGCCACGGGAGGCGGTTGAGGAGGACCGGCTGCTCGAGATTCCCGCCGGCACCCTCGACGTGGCTGAGGAGACGCCGCTCGAATGCGCCCAGCGCGAGCTCGCCGAGGAGGCCGAGCTGCAGGCCGCGGAGTGGCGCGAGCTGCAGGTGATCTACACCAGCCCCGGCGTGCTCAGCGAGCAGGAGTGGATCTTCGCCGCCACCGGCCTCTCGCCGGCCAGCGGCCAGCGCGACGACGACGAGCAGATCGAGATCGTGCGGCTGGCAATCGCCGAGATCCCGGCGGTTCTGCCGAAGATCCGCGACGCGACCACCCTGATCGGCCTGCTGCTCCTGCTGCGCGAGCTTCAATGACGCGGCGAGTCAGACGGCAGAATCCAGGGCAGTGACCCGTCCCACCAGGAGGAAACCGATGGACATGAAGCTCGAGCTAGTTCCGGTCCCCGTCACCGACGTCGATCGCGCCAAGTCCTTCTACGTCGACGACGTCGGCTTCGTCGCCGACCACGACCACCAGTTCAGCGACGAGATCCGTTTCGTCCAGCTCACCCCGCCCGGCTCGGCCTGCTCGATCGTGATCGGCACCGGAATCACCAAAGCGCCTCCCGCCTCAGCTGAAGGGCTGCTGCTCGTGGTCGAGGACATCGAGGCCGCTCGCGACGAGCTGCTCGGCCGTGGCGTCGAGATCAGCCAGATCGAGGACATGGACTGGGGTGCTCGGCACGCCTACTTCCAGGACCCGGACGGCAACAGCTGGCAGCTGCAGCAGCCGGCCCGCTGATCCCTCGCCCACCCCGGCGCTAGCCTGGGCGTCGTGGCGACCTGGGACGACGTGCGGCGGATCGCGCTGGCGCTGCCGGAGACCAGCGAGCGGCCCGCTTACGGCATCGCCGCCTGGCGGGTCCGCGACAAGCTGTTCGTCTGGGAACGGCCGCTGCGCAAGAAAGAGCTCGACGAGCTCGGCGCGGCCGCCCCGGACGGGCCGATTCTCGGCGCCCGGGTCGAGGACCTGGTCGCCAAGGAGGCGCTGCTCGCAGACGAGCCAGAGCTCTACTTCACGACCGCGCACTTCGACGGGTACCCGTCGGTGCTGGTCCGGCTCGAGCGGATCGGCGAGGAGGACCTGCGCGAACTGATCGCCGAGGCCTGGCTGTCGCGGGCGCCGAAACGGCTCGCCCAGGCCTACCTCGATGAACTGGAGGCGGACTAGCCTTTCTTCACCGGCCCGACGGCGAGCACCGGTTGGGTCGGTTTGGCGCAGGTTTCGAACGGGAGGGGCACGACTTTCGCTCCACCGCCGCCAGGCGGAGAGACGCGCAGGCCGGCCGCCCTGGTCGGGTGGCAGTCGGCCGGCGAGAAGTTGCCGGGGTTGACGATTCGCAGCTGGAAGCTCGCCGAGCCGCCTTTGGCGAGTTTCACCGTGCCGGCTTTCTGGCCCGCTTCTTTGGCCGCCGGTTTGCCGATCGGCTGGCCTTTGAGGTTGATGGCGCTGACCTTGGGAAAGCCGCTAAGGGTGCAGGCGGCGGTGCCGCCGTTGGTGATCCGCAGCTTGTAGAAGACGCTTCCGGCGGCGCCGTTGCCGATCCCGTTCGGCAGCCAGACGATGAGGTTGGAGGTGGCGCAGGGGGCTGCCGAGACGCTTGCCGCGCCGCCCGTCCCGGCACTTGCCGGCGAGGCGGCCAGGGCCACCGCGGCGCAGGTTGCCGCGACGGGGAGGAAATGCCTGAGCCGGAGGCTTCGCATCGTCACCAGCCTACCTCCGGACGCCCGGCGGCGCCAGCGTCCGGCTTGCGTTCCCGAATCAACGGCCAGCGACGTCCCCGGGCGCCGTACCGGCAACTACTATGCGGGCGTGCGCCCAGCCGGCCGCATCTCGCTCGTCCTCGTTCTCGTCGCCCTGACTGGGATGGCGACGGCCGCCTCGGCGGCGGCGTTCACGGGCTTCGTCTCGCCGACCCGCAACATCGGCTGCGTGATCAGCAAGCAAGGCGTGCGCTGCGACATCCGCGACCACTCCTGGACCTCGCCGCCCAAGCCGAAGTGGTGCGACGTCGACTACGGCGGCGGCGTCGCGGTCGACAAGAAGGGCAAGGCCGGGTTCGTCTGCGCCGGCGACACCACCCTCGAATCCGGGTCGGTGCTCGCCTACGGAAGCTCGATCAGCCGCGGTCGCTTCCATTGCCAGAGCCAGGAAGCCGGGATGCGCTGCACCAACAAGCGCAACGGCCACGGCTTCTACCTGAGCAAACAGCAGTACAAGCTGTTCTAGCCAGACCCTCCTAGGCCTGCGGCGCGCGGGCGCTGACGATCCAGGTCGAGGCCGGGCCGAACACGCCGTCGGGGCCCTCGAACTCGGCCAGCGCCTCGCGGATTTCGGCCGAGATCGTCGGCCGGATCTCGTCGACCCGGTCGCCCCAGAGGCGCAGCACCTCGCCGGCCGGACCCAGCGCCATCGTCAGTTCGACCGCGGCGTCGAGGTCGTCGCCGAGCTTGACCGGCAGATCGCAGCGCCGCAGCGCGATCTGCTCGAAGCCGGCCAGCTTGAGCTGCTCGGTCAGCGTGTCGGCATTGGCCATCGAGAAGGGGCCGGGACCGCAGGTCGGCTCCTCGGTCTCCTCCGGATGCTCGAGGTACTTCTCGACCACCAGCTCCGCCTGGTGGACCCAGTCGTTGTCGAGCTTGCGGCGCCAGACGACCGCGCAGAGGGTGCCGCCGGGGCGCAGCGCGGTGCGGACGTTGCGCAGCGCTGCCACCGGGTTGGCGAAGAACATGATCCCCATCCGCGAGAAGGCGTAGTCGAAGGGGCCGCCGAGCTCGCCGCTCTGGATGTCGACGACGCGGAACTCGACGTTGGCGGTGCCGGCCTCGACGGCCTCGCGGCGGGCGACGTCGATGAACGGCTCGGAGACGTCGACCCCCACCGCGGCACCTTGGGCGCCGACCAGCTCGGCGAGGCGGCAGGTGGTGTCGCCGAAGCCGCAGCCGAGGTCGAGGACGCGGTCGCTGCGCGCCGGTGGGTGGACGGCGATCGCCGCCTCGCCGTGGGCGGCGAGGCCGACGACGACGGAGGATCGGAACTGGACGAAGCGGTCGAACAGCGGCCCGCTCCAGGCCTCCGCGGTCTCGGCGTTTTCGGCGGCGACCTGGGTCATCGACCTCTCCATGCCGCGCCGAGGCGGCGGCTAGGCCGCCGCCCCCTCCGGATCGGGCCGGACGATCACGGTGTCGGCGACCTTGATGATCTCGTCGGCCGGCAGCTCGGCGCGCGAGGCGTGCTCGCGGATCGCCTCCGGGCTACTCGCCTGGTAGATGCACACCGTCCCGACCGAGCCGTCGCCCTCCTCGAGCGCGTAGCTGCGGATCCAGCGGATGTCGTCGGCCATCTGCTCGTCGCCGACCTGCGCCGAGCGCCGCGCCGCTTCCTCCAGCTCGGCCGGCGAGCGCCAGCCGCTGCGGCGCAGGATTACGTAGGTATCCATGCTTGCTCCTCCTGTACGACCTCTAGATCTACTTTACGGGGAGCCCTACGCGTTTCGAGCCGCTTCCGTTCAGCCCGCCCCGCGTCCTCGACTGCCCAGGCGAGCCGCTCGACCAGCAGCCGCCCGGCGTGCTCGGTCTGCAGATGGGCGGGAACGAGCCTCTCGCTGTAGACGACCTCGCCAGCGTCCCCAGCGTCGGTGACGATCAAAATCCGCGGCATCTCGGTTCTCCTCTCGGCGTGTGTCCAATGCGAGAGTCGCCCGCCAACCTTCAGCGCAGGTGAAACCCAAGTAAAGACCCGGTCGGAGTCCGGTTGGTGTCAGGGGCGAGCAGGGCGCCGAAGTAAAGTCGGCCGCTGGCGCCGGCGGCGTCCTGGCAATCGCCTACTAGCCGGAGGCACCGGTCCACGTCTCGGCCGCGCGGCTCGCGCCACATTGGCCACATGGTCGGGCCGCGGGGGAGCCGGTGTTCGCGCAGGACCCGGAAGGCATGGCGGGCGTAGAAGGCGATGTTCGATTCCTTCGAGGACTCGCTCGAGCCCGAGCAGGCCCGAGGCAATCCTCGGTCCGCGCAGCCAGTGACACGGGTGGGCGAAGGCGCGGGCGATCCGCAGGTCCTGCCCGGCCGTCGTCCGCCAGTTGCCCGGCAGCGCCCAGATTGCCGCGCCGCACTGTTCGGGGTCGGCGTGGACCATCCCTTCGCCGACGTGGAAGTCGAATTAGCAGCCGAAGAAGTGGCGCAGCACGGCCGGTCGGTGGCGCTCCGACGGCGTCGCCCAACTGGTCACCGGGTCGTCGAGGAAGGCCGCGGCAAGCGCCGCCACCACCGCCCCGCGGTCGTCCGCCTCAACCGGCTCGATAACCGCCCCCGCCACGGCCCTAGGCTATCCCCCGCAATGGCCTCCGTCGATGCCAGCCGCGAGGTGACGCCGGCGCTGCTGCGCGGCCGCGACGGCTCGCTCGCGGTGCTGCGTGAGGGGGAGCTGGCGCCGGGCCTCGAGGGCCAGCTCTGCCACCACGTCTTCGCCGACGGCGGCGAGCGGCGCGAGTCGACGGTGGTGCTGACCGCGGTGCCGGAGGGAGTCGCCTTCGCGCCGGCGCTCGTCTGCCGCGACCGCGAGGAGCTTGGCGGTGAGCGGCCGGCCCAGCTGCCGAGCGAGAGCTGGCAGCAGGTCGAACTGGAGAGCACCGAGTTCAACCGCCGCTATCTGTTGCTCTCGCTCGCTGGGCAGGACCCGCTCTACGTCCGCGAGCTGTTCACGCCGGCGACGATCGCCTGGCTCGCCGCCGAGGTTCCCGCCGGCTTCTCGTTCGAGCTGAACGAGCGCTTCCTGCTCGCCGCCGTGCCCGGTCACCGGCAGGACGCGGCGGAGCTCGACGAGCTCTGCGCGCTCGCCGCCGAGCTGGCTCGGCGGGTCCGCGCCGAGGCGGCCGAGGAGGGGGAGGGGACGGGACTGTTCGACGAAAGCGAGAAGCTCGCCGAAATCGAGGCGGGGCTGGCCAAGGTCCGCTTCGAGCAGCCGCCGGCCAGAGCCGGCATCGCGGTCGAAGCCTTCCGGGAACGGGCACGGCGGCAGCCCAGCGTCGTCCTGCGAGCGCTCTTCTGGGGGATAGTCGGCTTCGGCCTGCTCGGGGTGCCGGTGGCGCTCCTCACCAACCCCATATTCGGGCTCATCGCCGGCGGGGTGCTCGGCTACCTCGCCTTCTGGATAGCCAGCATCATGACCGCCGCCAGGTACCGCTGGGGCAGGATCTCGGTCTCGCGGCTCGGGCTCGAGGCGTTCATGCGCGGCTATGCCAGCTCGCGCGGGCTGCGCGAAGAGAACCGCTGGCGCTTCCACTCGCGCCACCGCAGCCTGCCGTTGCCCGGTACCGCTGCCCACGTGCTCGCCGGGCCGATTCCCGGGGTCGACCGCGAGGGCCTCTTCGTCACCCTCGGCGACGCGGCCGAGCTGCGCAGCCAGGGCGTCGAAGTCGCCTACACAACCGATCGCCCGCTGGCGGCGATCGCCGTCGTCTCCGAGCTCGGCGACCCCGAGCAGGCGCGCCGCCTTGCCGCGGGCGAGCTGCCCGAGGGGCTGCGGGTCGAGGTCGACGGCGCCACGTTGGCGATCTGGCGCCCCGTCCTCGGCAGCCTGCTGTTCACCGCCAAGGGCTTCGACGAGCTCCGCGCCGAGGCGGGGCACGTGCTGGCCGGGGCGGAGCCGGCCAGGAACCTCCGGACGGAGGGTTCACGCGCCGCACCGGGTGGCGCAAGCTCCGCGCCGTGAGCACGGCTGACGGCGACGGCAAGCTGGCGGGCAAGACCGCCTTCATCACCGGGGCGGGATCGGGCATGGGCCGGGCGATGGCCCGGCGCTTCGCCGCCGAGGGCGCCACGGTCGCCGCCGCCGACATCGACGAAGGCCGCGCTTGCGCCATCGCCGAGGAGATCCGCGCGGGCGGCGGCGAGGCGGCTGCCTTCAAGGTCGACGTCGCCGACGCCGGCTCGGTTGGCGCAGCTGCCGAGGCGGCGCTCGGCGAGCTCGGCCGGGTCGACGTGCTCTGCAGCAACGCCGGCATCCTCGACGACTACCACACGGTGCTCGAGACCCCCGAGGAGGAGTGGGACCGCGTCCTCGCGATCAACCTCAAGGGGATGTACCTGACCTCGCGGGCGCTGCTGCCGCAGATGGTCGAGAACGGCGGCGGCGTGATCGTCAACACCGCCTCGATCGCCGGCCTCGTCGCCGGCGGCGGCGGCGCCGCCTACACCGCCGCCAAGCACGGGGTGATCGGGCTGACCCGCCAGCTCGCCTTCGACTTCGGCTCCCGCGGCGTGCGCGCCAACTGCATCTGCCCGGGCGCGGTCGAGACCGGGATGACCCATGACCTCTTCGCCGCCGGCGAAGCCGAGGTGATGGAGTCGGTCAACTCGGTCCCCGCCGGCCGCTACGCCCAGCCCGAGGAGATCGCCAACCTGGCGCTGTTCCTCGCCAGCGACGAATCCGACTTCGTCCACGGCGCCGCCTACGTGATCGACGGCGGCTGGACCGTCCGCTAGGGACGGCCGCCGCGGTCGCTCAGCTCGTCGGCCAGGCGGCCTGGGTCGTCTTGCTGCGCGAGGCGTCCCAGCCGTGCCAGCGGTCGATCCGCACCCAGGCGGTGGTCCGCGGCGAGTCGCGAGTCTCGTAATCGGCGCCGGTGTAGCGGCGGGCGAGCCGGTCGATGTCGGCGAGGCCCTCGTCGTCGTACATCTCCTCGACCTGACCGAGCAGGCTGATGTGGCGGTACCAGTCGTCGGTGTCGATCACGGTCAGCGCGATTCGCGGGTCGTTGCGAAGGTGCGTGAGCCGCAGGCGCGAGTTGTCCATGCTGAGCAGGACGCGGCCGTCCCAGTCGTACCAGGTGGCTGCCGTGTGGGGCGAGCCTTTCGAGTTCAGCGTCGCGACGACGGCGATGTTGGGTTCGGCCAGAAAGTCGGAGACGTCTTGGGGTACCGGTGCTGCGGGCATGCTTCGTACCTCTCTCTCGTGTCTAGCGCCACTCGGTCCGCAGCCGCGACAGCTTCATGTAGGAGATCCGCCAGCGGCCCTCGACCCGGCGGTACTCCTCGTGGTAGTAGCCGTAGCCGTAGAAGACCTCGTCGCCGTAGTCGAGGCAGTCGTACATCGACCAGATGCCGCGCGCCTCGCCCTCGCCGGTGATCGTGATCTGCGGGTCGTGGCCTTGGTGGGTGGAGACGATCGCGCCGACGATCTCGGCGATCTTCTCGGTCCCCTCGTCCCCACCGTGGAGGATCCAGGCGGCCGGGTCATCGGCGGTCTCGACCCCGTGGTGGCCGACGTGCAGCTCGACCTCGCCGCTGAAGTCGAGCACGGCGTCGTCGGTGAGGGTGTCGCGCAGCAGCTGCCAGTCCTTCTCGTCGATGCCGTGGAAGTAGCGCGACTTCAGCTGCTTGATCTCCTCGATCGCCTGCGGGCTCTGCTCCATCGTCGGCAGCCTTGCCGCGACCGGGCGGGGGCGCAACCTCCCTTCGGAGGTTGTTGGTGGTCACTCAGCTGGTCGGCAGCCGCTCGTCGCCGCTGCGGCCGATGATCGTCCAGGTTGCCGTCACCGGCTCGTCGCCGATCGTCCAGAGCCGGTGCGGGGTGTCGGCGTTGAAGACGATCGAGTCGCCGGCGGCGAGCTCGAAGGTCTCAAAGCCGACCGCGGCGCCGAGGTGCCCGGAGAGGACGAGCCCGTACTCGCGGCCGTGGTGGCGCATGTAGGCGCCCGGCGCGCAGGAGGCGCCGCCGACCTCGTAGACGACGTAGAGGAAGTCGACCCCGTGCTCGTGGGTGGGGGTGAGGCGGTCCCACTTGACCCCGGTCGCGAGTTCGATCCGCGGCCGCTCGCCCTCGCGCACGACGCCGGTGCCGCCGGGCTGGGGCAGCGGCTCGCCGGCCTTCACCGGGACGTCGAGGAAGAGCTCGTCGAGCGAGAGGCCGAGGGCGGTGACCAGCGCCACCAGGGTGTCGACCGAGGGGTTGACCTTGCCGTTCTCGATCTGCGAGACGAGACTCGGCGAGACGCCAACCTGGGAGGCCAGAGCCCGGACACTGATGCCGTTGCTGCGGCGTCGCTCGCGCAGCGCCTCGCCGAACGAGGGCCGCACGTCCGTCGCCGCTCCGCCGTCCATAGCCTGATCCCGCTGCTCCTGCGCCATTCGGCCCCCATTATGACCCAGCCGCGCAACCAAACCACAGCGTCCCTGAATTTTTGTGCAGCTTCAATAACGATTTAGTACAGTCCTGATGATCACGGTGGTAGTGAGGCTGCCGAGGGACGGAGGGAACGTATGTCGAAGTCGTTGACCGTAGAGGCGGTTGCGCCAGGTGTAGAGCCGGATTCGGCTCCTTTCACCGGTAGCGAGGCGGGACCGTTCGGGGCTGGGACCGCGCCGTTGAGCGAGACTGCCCAACCCCGCCTGCGCCGTATCACCCTGATGTTGGTCGATGAACAGCCGATCGTCCAGCTCGGCGTCTCGCTGATCGCCAAGGAGAGCCGGCGGCCCTGCAGGGTGATCGCCTCGCTGGGCGGCGGCGAGGCGGCGGTCGAACTGGCGCGCCGCGAACGCCCCGACCTCGTCCTCCTCGATCCCTCGCTCGCCGACCTGCTGCTGGCCGACGCGGTGCGGCGGATCGGCGCCGTCTCGCCGGCCTCGCGGATCGTCGTCTTCCCCGCCCACATCACCCCCTCGATCCATGAGGAGGCGGCCCGCCTTGGTGTCCACGGGTTGCTCGGCAAGGACGCGACACCGGCCAACTTCCTGGCGACGATCGAGGCGGTCGCCCGCGGCGAGCGCATGCTCGAAACCGAGCAGCGCGACTCCCTGCGCCGCGCCGCCGCCAAGCTCAACTGCGCCCCGCTCACTCCCCGCGAGCACGAAATCATCCGCCGGGCGGCGCGGGGGGAGAGCAATGCGGAGATTGCCAGTGCGATTTTCTTGGCGCCGACGACTGTGAAGTCGTATGTGCAGAGTGCGTTGGGGAAGTTGGAGGCGCGGAATCGGGTCGAGGCCGTGTTCAAGCTGGCTGAGCTCCGGTTGCTCTGAAGAGAGGCTTTGCGGTAGGGGGAGGGCGGGGAAGCCTCCCTTACGCCTACCACCGGCAGAGCCGGTGGAACATGGATGGCGCCTTCGGCGCCAAAGACATACGCAACGAGTTGTGGAGGCTAGAGGGAGGCTTCCCCGCCCTCCCACGACAGAGCTCCCGAGCTACGGAAGCTCCGCGACCTGAAGGGAGGGGCCGCCACCTCTTTTTGAGCTTCTTGGAGCGGTTCGAGGTTTGGAAGCCTTTCGTCACCAGGTGGGGTGGGTGTCGTCCGAACGGAGTTTGCTGCGGATTCGTTAGGAGGGATCGGGCACCCCTCCCGCTAGCCTCCACAACTCGTTGCGTAATTCCTTACCGGCGCAGCCGGTAATCCAGGTTCCACCGGCTCTGCCGGTGGTAGGCGTACGGGAGGGGTGCCCGATCCCTCCCCCGCACCCTCCAGAACAACCTCCGTTCGGACGGTGCCCGCTCCAACTGCCCCGCCATACCTTCGACCCATGCGGCGCGACGTTGAGTTCACCAGCGGCAGCGACACGATCCGCGGCTGGCTGTACACGCCGGACGAGGGCGACGGGCCGTTTCCTTGCATCGTGATGGCGGGCGGGTGGTGCTACGTGAAGGAGCTCGTCCAGCCCCACTACGCGGAGATGTACGCCGAGGCGGGGCTGGCAGCGCTGCTCTTCGACTACCGCAACTTCGGCGAGTCAGACGGGGCACGGCGCCAGCACATCGACCCCAACTGGCAGGTCGAGGACTACAAGAACGCGATCTCCTTCGCCGAGACGCAGGCGGAGGTCGACGCCGAGCGGATCGGCGCCTGGGGCCTCTCCTACAGCGGCGGCCACGTGCTGATCGTCGGCGCCAGCGATCCGCGGGTGAAGTGCATCGCCTCGCAGATCCCGGTCGTCGACGGGTATCGGAACATGCGCCGCGTCCACGGCACGATCGGCTTCCGCGCCTTCGAGCAGCTGCTGCTCGACGACCGGCGACGGCGCTTTCGCGACGGCGAGGGCGGTTACCTGCCGCACGCGGCTCCCGACCCGACCACCGAGGTCTCGACCTGGCCATTCCCCGAGACGTATGAGACCTTCATCGAACTGAAGGAGCGCGAAGCGCCGAACTACGAAAACCGGAGCACGATCGAGTCGGCCGAGCTGCTGATGTCCTACAACGTCGAACCGTTCCTGGCGCGGATCCTCGAGACGCCGACGCTGGTGGTGGTCGCCGAGAAAGACGACCTCACCCTCTGGGACCTGGAGATCGCCGCCTACAATCAGCTGCCGACCGCGGCCAAGAAGCTGGTGGTGGTCGGCGACTCGACCCACATGACCCTGTACTCCGATCGATCGCTGTTGGAGCAGGCGGCGAGCGCCGCGCGCGACTGGTTCGTCGCCCACCTGCTGGCGCCGGCGGAGGTGAGCGCGGCGGCGCCATGAAACCCGCGGCTTTCGAGTACCACCGGCCCGAGAGCGCCGAGGAGGCGGTCGCGGTGCTGGGGCGGCTCGGGGACGAGGGGCGGATCCTGGCCGGCGGCCAGAGCCTGGTGCCGCTGATGAACTTCCGGCTGGCGCAGCCCGAGCACGTCGTCGACGTCAACCGGCTCGGCGAGTTCGACTACGTGCAGGCCGACGATCGCGCGGTGCGGGTCGGGGCGTTGGCGCGGCAGTCGACGGTCGAGATGGACGCGGCGGTGGCCGAGCGCGCGCCGCTGCTGCGCGAGGCGCTCGGCTTCGTCGCCCACCCGCCGATCCGCCACCGCGGCACCGTGGTCGGCAGCGTCGCCCACGCCGATCCGGCGGCCGAGCTGCCAGCGGTCGCCCTCTGTCTGGAGGCGACGGTCACGGTCCGCGGCGAGCGTGGTGAGCGTCAGATCGCCGCGAAGGACTTCTTCCTCGGGCCGTTCGAGACGGCGATCGAGCCGGGCGAGCTCGCGACCGAGGTCGCGTTCCCGGCCTCGGCGCCGGGGACCGGCTACGGCTTCGTCGAGTTCGCCCGCCGCCACGGCGACTTCGCGATCGCCGGCGCCGGGGTGACGCTGGCGCTGCGCGACGGCAGGATCGCCGACCCTCGCGTCGTCCTTTGCGGTGTCGGCCCGACCCCCCTCCGCGCCGCGGCGGCCGAGCGCGCCCTCGACGGTGGCGCGCCCGACGAGGAGACGATCGCTGCGGCGGCCGCAGCAGCGGTCGAGGGGATCGAACCGCCGGCCGACATGCACGGCGGCACCAGGTACCGGATCGGCGTCGCCCGCGCCCAGGTGCGCCGGGCGATCGCCAAGGCGCTCGACCGAGCGGAGGGAGGAGAGGGATGAGCGACGCACCCTCGAGAAGGACGATCGAGCTGACGGTGAACGGCGAACGGCACGAGGTCGAGGTCGAACCGCGCAAGCTGCTCGCCGACGTGCTGCGCCAGGACCTCGGCCTGACCGGGCTCAACCTTGGCTGCTCGCACGGGGTCTGCGGCAGTTGCACGGTGCTGCTCGATGGCGCCACCGCGCGCAGCTGCATCCTCTTCGCGGTCCAGGCCGACGGCGCCGAGATCACCACGATCGAGGGAATCGCGCCCTCGAACGAGGAGATGCACCCGATCCAGGAGGCCTTCTGGGAGCAACAGGGGCTGCAGTGCGGCTACTGCACGCCGGGCATGGTCCTGCGCACGGTCGAGCTGCTGCGCGAGAACCCCGACCCGACCCGCGAGGAGGTGCGCGAGGGGATCGCCTCGAACCTCTGCCGCTGCACCGGCTACCAGTTCATCGTCGACTCGGTGATCGACGCCGCGGCCCGCCTGCGCGAGGGCGAGCCCGACGGCCACGTACGGCCGCTGATCGGCGCCGAGGAGGCCGGTTCCGAGGACGACCACGCCAACCCCGCGCCGGCGGCGCATCCCTAGGAGGAGCGACGGTGGCAACCAACCCGAGGACCAACACCGAGATCCCGCTGGTCGAGAAGCCGAGCGACCTGAAGTGGATCGGCAAATCGGTAAAGCGGGTCGAGGACCCGAAGTACCTCCGCGGGCTCGGCAAGTACGTCGCCGACCTTGGCTTCGACGGGATGCTCCACGCCGCGGTGGTCCGCAGCCCCTACGCTCACGCGCGGATCCTCAGCGTCGACACCTCGGCAGCAAAGGCGATGCCGGGGGTGCGGGCCGTCGTCACCGGCGCCGAGGCGGCGGAGATCGTCGATCCGCTGCCCGACTCGGGCCCGGCGCCCGAACAGCATGTGCTGCGGGTGCTGGCGGTCGACAAGGTCCGCTACGTCGGCGAGGGCGTGGCGGTGGTGATTGCCGACACCCGCTACCTGGCCGAGGACGCCCGCGACATGGTGTTGGTCGAGTACGAGCCGCTCGACGTGATCGCTGACCCACTGGTCGCCCTCGCCGACACGAGCAACCTCGTCCATGACGACCTCGGCACCAACATTGCCTACGAGCGCACCTTCACCTTCGGCGATGTCGAGGGCGACTTCGCGGCCGCCGACATCATCGTCAAGGACAAACTGCACTGGCACCGCTGCGCCGCCCAGGCGCTCGACAACTCCGGCGCGATCGCGATCTACGACGCCGGCTCGGGCGAGATGACGCTCCACACCAACAGCATCAGCATCACCTCGTTCTCGTTCGGGCTGGCGGCCTCGATGCGGGTCGCCTCGAACAAGCTGAACATGGTCCCCCACCCTTCGGGCGGCAGCTTCGGCGCGCGCTTCTCGAACTGGCGGACGGCGGTCACCGCGGCGCTCGGAGCGAAGGTGACGGGACGGCCGGTGAAGTACTCCGAGGACCGTCTCGACCACATCCTGAACGGCGACCAACACTCCAGTGACCGTTACTACGAGCTCGAACTGGCGATGACCGAGGACGGGATCTTCAAGAGCTACCGCACCGACGTGGTCGACGATTACGGCGCTTACATCTACCTCGGCGTCGGCACCCACGGCAACGCGATGGCGCAGGTCGTCGGGCCCTACCGGATCCAGAGCACCGAGTATCGGCTGCGGGCGGTGCTGACCAACAAGTGCCAGCAGGGTGCCTACCGCGGCTTCGGTGCCGAGGTGGCCAACTGGGCGATCGAGCGGATCGTCGACAAGGCCGCCCGCCAGCTCGACATCGACCCGGCCGAGCTGCGGCGCAAGAACTTCATCCAGCCCGACCAGTTCCCGTACCACATCCCGACCGGCAACCTCTACGACTCGGGCGACTACGAGCGGGTGCTCGACCACGCGCTCGACGAGTTCGACTACGCCGGGATGCGGGCCGAGCAGGAGAGGATGCGGGCCGAGGGCCGGAACGTCGGAATCGGGATCGTCAGTTGCCAGGAGCGCAGCGTCTACAGCGCCACCGAGTTCTGGTTCTGGTTCGACGAGCCGGCGGCCGAAGTGACCAGCACCCCGGAGGGAGTGAAGCTGGTCGTCGACCCGATGGGGAACCTCAACGTCACCCTCTACTCGACGCCCTTCTGGGGCAACTCCTCCGACACGATGGCGGCGATGCTGCTGGCCGAGGATTTCGACGTCGACCCACAGACGATCGGTATCGACTATGGCGGGACGAAGGGCGGGTTGCCCGCCGCCGGTCCCGGGGGTAGCCGTCTGACGGTGATGTATGCGGGGGCGATCCGCGGCGCCGCCGGCAAAATCAAGGAGAAGGCGCGGCGGATCGCGGCCGAGATGCTCGAGGCCGACGCCGACGACCTCGAGTGGTCCGACGGCGGCTTCCAGGTGGTCGGCTCGCCGTCCTCGCGGGCCGAGTTCGCCGACATCGCGATGACCGCCCACCTGTTCGCGACCAAACTGCCCGACGACCTGCAGAGCGGGCTCGAGGCTACCCACGTCTACGACCACCCCTACACGACGATGCCCTCGAAAGACCGCTCCGACCTCGGCTCCTTCTACCCCTGCATGGGGCACGCCTGCCACCTGGCGATGGTCGAGGTGGATCTCGAGACCGGCGGCGTCGAGATCCTCCGCTACGCCGCCGTCCACGATGCCGGCACGATGGTCAACCCGCGCTCGCTCGAGGGCCAGATCATCGGCGGCACCGCGCAGGGGGTGGCGACGGCGCTGCTCGAGGAGCTGGTCTACGACGATCAGGGCCAGCTGCTCAGCACCAGCTTCATGGACTTCCTGATGCCGACGGCGATGGAGGTGCCGGAGCTCCTGATCGGCCACGAGGAGACGCCGTCGCCGATCACCGAGTACGGGATCAAGGGCGGCGGCGAGGCCGGGCGGATGATGGCGCCGGGCGCGATGTCGGCGGCGATCGACGACGCGCTGCGCGAGTACGACGTCCACGTCACCGACCTGCCCGCCACCCCCGAGCGGATCCTCGACTGGGTGGGGCAGAAGGCCGGTTCGTGAGCGGCGCCGCGGGCGGGCTCGCGGCGACCCGACCCTCACCTGACGCCGAGGCCTACCGGGCGGCCGGACTGTGGCTGGCGGAGACGCTGGAGGAGCCGCTGCGGCGCGGCGCCACCGCGCACCCCGAGCGGCTGGCGCTGGTCGACCGCGAGCGTCGCCTCTCCTATGGCGAGCTGTGGGAGCGGATCGAGCGGGCGGCCGGGATGCTGGCGGCGCGCGGCATCGGCCGCGGCGACGTCGTCTCCTTCCAGCTGCCGAACTGGGCCGAGGCGGCGGTCGTCCACCACGCGGTGGTCCTGCTCGGCGCGGTCAGCAACCCGATCATCCCCATATACCGGGGGCACGAGCTGGGCTTCATCCTGCGCCAGGCGGGCAGCAGGGTGTTCGTCGTGCCCGACGTCTTCCGCCGCTTCGACTACCGCGAGATGGCGGCCGGACTGCTGGCCGAGTGCGAGACGCTCGAGCACGTGCTGGTGGTCGGCGAGCCGCTCGAGCGGATGGAGTCGTTCGCGGCGGCAATGGCCGAGGCCGAGCCGCTGGCGGCGTCTCCGCAGCGCGACCCCGGCGAGGTGGTGCTGCTGCTCTACACCTCGGGCACCGAGGCCAATCCGAAGGGAGTCCTGCACTCGCACGAGACGCTCGCCTACGAGTGCCGCAGCATCATCGACCTCTACCGTCTGGACGGCGAGGACACGGTCTTCATGCCCTCGCCGCTGACCCACATCACCGGCCTGCTCTACGGCGTCCTTTTGCCCTTCATCTTGGGGACGCGGGTGGTGCTGCAGGACGTCTGGGACCCCGACCTGGCGGTCGAGCTGATCGAGCGCGAGGGACTCAGCTTCGCGGTCGGTGCGACGCCGTTCCTGCACGGGATCGTCAACGCCGAGCGCCGCGCCGAGAGCATGCGGATCTTCGGCTGCGGCGGCGCCGACGTGCCGCCCGCCCTGATCGAGGAGGCCGAGCGGAAGCTCGGGATCCGCGCCAGCCGGCTCTACGGCTCGACCGAGTGCCCGACCGTCACCGGCACCCCGATCGAGGCGCCGGTCGGCCGCCACGCGAGCACCGACGGCGCCCCGATCGGCGCCGACCAGGTCCGGATCGTCGACGAGGACGGGGCCGAGCTGCCGCCCGGCGAGCGCGGCGAACTGCAGGCGCGCGGCCCCGACCTCTGCCTCGGCTACCTCGACCCGGCGCTGAACGCCAAGGCCTTCACCGCTGATGGCTGGTTCCGCTCCGGCGACCTCGCGGTCGCAGACGAGCAGGGTTACCTGCGGATCGCCGGCCGCGCCAAGGACGTGATCCTGCGCGGCGGCGAGAACCTCAGCGCCAAGGAGATCGAGGACCTGCTGTTCGAGCACCCCGAGATCGAGGAGGTGGCGATCGTCGGCTACCCCGATGAGGTGCTGGGCGAACGGTCCTGCGCGGTGGTGGTCGCGGCGCGGGAGCTCGAGCTGGAGGACCTCGTCGGCTACCTGCGTTCGCGGTCGGTCGCCAACCAGAAGCTGCCGGAGCGGCTGCTGCAGGTCAAGGCCCTGCCGAAGACGGCCAGTGGAAAGGTCCAGAAGTACAGATTGCGCGACGAACTGCGCGCAAAAGGCGCGGCATGATGGTCACGGTGAGCACCGAGGCGACCGAGGCGCTGCTCGAGGACCTGCGGGCGATGGCGCGGATCCGCGCCTTCGAGACGCGGGTCGCGCGGCAGTTTCGCGAGGGCAACATCCCCGGCTTCGTCCATGTCTCGATCGGCCAGGAGGCGGTGGCGCGTGGGGTCTGCTCGGCCCTGCGCGAGCACGACTACATCACCACCACCCACCGCGGCCATGGCCACTGCATCGCCAAGGGTGCCGACCCGGTGGGGATGATGGCCGAGCTGTTCGGCCGCGCCAGCGGCACCTGCGGCGGCAAGGGCGGCTCAATGCACATCGCCGACCCGCGCTTCGGGATCCTCGGCGCCAACGGGATCGTCGCCGCCGGGCTGCCGCTCGCGGTCGGCGCCGGGCTGGCGGCACAGCGGCGCGGCACCGACGCGGTCGCGGTCGCCTTCGCCGGCGAGGGCTCGGTCAACGGCGGGCCGTTTCACGAGGCGCTGACCCTGGCGGTGCTGTGGCAGGCACCGGTCGTCTTCGCGATCGAGAACAACCAGTTCTCCGAGTTCACCCGCAGCGAGGAGATCTGGCGCGGCGCCTCGCTGGTCCAGCGGGCCCTCGACTACGGGGTCGCCGGGGCCGAGCGGGTCGACGGCCAGGACGTCGGCGCGGTGCGCGAGGCGACCGAGCGCGCGGTCAAGGCAGCGCGGAAGGGGAAGGGACCGTCGCTGATCGAGGCGATGACCTACCGGGTCCACGGCCATTACGAGGGCGACGCGACTCCCTATAGGGACGAGGCCGAGTTCCAGGAGTGGCTCGACCGCGACCCGATCGAGCTGGCGCTGCGGGCGCTGCGCGAGGACGGGCGCGGCACCGATGCCGAGGCCGCGGTCGCCGCCGCCGAGGAGGAGATGGACCGGGCGGTAGAGCAGGGGCTGGCGGCGCCCTACCCAGGGACCGAGACGGTGATGGAGGACGTCTATGCCTCCTGAGACCGCTGCCCCCGGAACCGTGAAAAAGGAGCAGCGGCCGCCGCGCTACATCGACGGCATCCGCCGCGCCCTCGGCGCCGAGATGGAGCGCGACGAGGACGTCGTCGTGATGGGCGTCGACGTCGGCGCCGGGGGCGGGGTCTACGGGGCGACCAAGGGGCTCTACGAGCGCTTCGGGCCGGAGCGGGTGATCGACTCGCCGATCGCCGAGGCGGGGCTGCTCGGCGCCGCGGTCGGCGGCGCGATGGCGGGGCTACGGCCGGTCGCCGAGATCATGTACATGGACTTCCTCACCGTCTGCCTCGACCCGGTCGTCAACCAGGCGGCGAAGCTGCGCTACATGACCGGCGGCGGGGTCGAGATCCCGATCGTCTTCCGCACCCAGACCGGCGGCGGCCGCTCGAGCGGCGCCCAGCACTCGCAGAGCCTCGAGGGCATCGTCGCCCACGTCCCCGGGCTGAAGGTCTACCTGCCTTCCAACGCGCGCGACGTCGAGGACCTCTTGAGCGCGGCGATCCGCGATGACGGCCCGGTCGTCTTCGTCGAGAACCGGCGGCTCTACAACCGGCCCGACCCGGAGTACCACGAGCGCGAGTCGCTGCCGCCGGGCAGGGCGCGGGTGGTGCGCGAGGGCTCGGACCTGACCCTGATCGCCTGGGGGCGGATGGTCGAGGAGGCATCGCGCGCCTGCGAAGAGGAGCTGGCCGATCTCTCGGTCGAGCTGGTCGACATACGGACCTTGGTCCCGCTCGACCTCGACACCGCGGCGGCAAGCGTGGCGAAGACCGGCCGGGCGCTGGTCGTCCACGAGGCGGTCGAGGCGTTCGGCCCCGGGGCCGAGATAGCGATGCGGCTGACCGAACGGCTGCTGTTCGAGATCGAGGGCCCGATCCGCCGGCTCGGCGCGGTGACGGCGCCGACCCCGTACAGCCCGCCGCTCGAGGAAGCGGCCCTACCTGGGGCGGCGACGATCGCCGCCGCGACCCGCGAGCTACTGGAGATCTAGATGGAGCTGAAAGACACATTCACGGTCGACGTACCGCCCGAGCGGCTCTGGGAGGTGCTCACCGACGTCGAGCGGATCGCCCCCTGCGTGCCGGGGTTCGAGCTGCAGGAGGTCGACGAGCCCGACTACCGGGGGAAGATGAAGATAAAGGTCGGGGCGATCCAGATGACCTACGACGCGACGATCACCTTCGCCGAGCGCGACGACGCGGCGCGGCGCGCGGTGCTGAAGGTGAAGGGTAAAGAGCAGCGCGGGCCGGGCGCGGTCGACGCGACGACGACGGCGACGCTGAGCGGCGAGGGCGAGCGCACCACCGCCGAGATGGTGACCGACGTCCAGGTCACCGGCCGGATCGCCCAGTTCGGCCGCGGCATCATCGGCGACGTCAGCTCGCGCCTGACGGAAAAATTCGTCGACAACCTGGAGCGGCAGGTGCTGGCGGCGCCGGAGGCCGTGGCG
>Ga0068862_100001145_pt1 | contig 25114 bp, 22 predicted proteins | sample KBSSwiS52_FD_66598 | JGI IMG/M metagenome (GOLD analysis project Ga0068862, IMG submission 66598) | Switchgrass rhizosphere microbial communities from Kellogg Biological Station, Michigan, USA - KBS Switchgrass S5-2 | ecosystem: Host-associated > Plants > Roots > Rhizosphere > Soil ... | reverse complement strand
GTGAAGGAAACCGCGATGACGAGAAGAGAGAAGAAGCTCGGACGCCCGACCTCCTGGATCGCCCGGATCAGGATCTCCTTGTAGTCCCCCTTTCGTCCGTCCCGATCCCAGATCTCGAGTTTCTTGTGGGCGTTCTCGACGACGACGACCGCAGCGTCCACGAGCGCCCCGATCGCGACGGCGATGCCCCCGAGAGACATGATGTTGGAGCTGATGCCGAACATCTTCATCGGGATGAAGGAGAGGACCACCGCCGCGGGAATCGTGATGATCGGGATGACCGCGCTCGGGATGTGCCACAGAAAGATCAGGATGATGAGCGAGACGATCAACATCTCGAGGATCAGCTCGTACCGGAGCGTCTTGATCGAACGCGCGATCAGCTCGGAGCGGTCGTAGGTCGTGACGATCTTCACGCCTGCCGGCAGCGTCGGCTCGATGGCCTTCAATCGCTCCTTGACGTGGCGGATGACTTCCATTGCGTTGGCGCCGTGCCGCATGACCACGACCGCGGCGGCGACCTCCCCCCGGCCGTCGAGCTCGGCAATGCCGCGGCGAAGCTCCGGACCGATCTGGATCTGCGCCACGTCCCGCAAGCGGACGGGGGTTCCCTTCTCGTCCGTCTTGACGACGATCTCCTCCAGGTCCGAGATCGAGCGGATATACCCGCGAGCGCGCACCATGTATTCGGCGCCGCTCCACTCGATCAGCCTTCCTCCCACCTCGTTGTTCGACGCCCGGATCGCCTCGACGAGCGTCATGAGAGGCACTCCGTGGGCCGAGAGGCGATTCGGATCCACCGTGACCTGGTACTGCCGGACGAAACCCCCGACGCTCGCCACCTCCGCCACGCCCGGGACCGACTGAAGGTCGTACCGGATGTTCCAGTCCTGAATCGAACGCAGGTCCGCGAGCGAGTGTCCTCCGGTTTCGTCGACGAGGGCGTACTGGAAAATCCACCCGACGCCCGTCGCGTCGGGCCCGAGCTCCGTGCGGACTCCCTCGGGCAGTCGGGGCTGGATCTTGGAGAGGTACTCGAGCGTGCGGCTTCGCGCCCAGTAGAGGTCGGTTCCCTCGTCGAAGATCACGTAGACGTAGGAAAACCCGAAGTCGGAGAAGCCGCGGATCGCCTTGACCCGCGGCGCGCCCAGCATCGACGTGATGATCGGATAGGTGACCTGGTCCTCGATGATGTCGGGGCTGCGGTCCCAGCGGGAATAGATGATCACCTGCGTGTCGGAGAGGTCGGGCAGAGCGTCCAGGGCGATGTTGCTGATGCTCCAGACGCCGACCAGGATGGCCGCGCCGGTCAGGACGAGGACGACAAAACGGTTGCGGGCGCAGAAGGCGATGATGCGTTCGATCATCTTCGCCTCTCAGTGCTGGTGCGGCGATGCCGCGGGCGTCTTGTCTGGAGCGGCCATTCCGGTGAGCGCCGCCTTCAGCCGGGACTCCGAATCGATCAGGAAGTTCGCCTGTGTGACGACTTCTTCCCCCGCCCGAATCCCTTCGCGGATCTCGGAAACGCCGTCGACTCTGGCCCCCGGAATCACGGCGCGCGGCTCGAACCGGCCGTCCCCCTTCGCCACGAAGACCAGGGATCTCGTTCCGGTCGAGAGCACCGCCCCGTCGGGCACGGTCACGACGCGGCCGAGCGGCCGCTCGAGGACGACGTCCGCGTACATCTCGGGCTTCAGGCTCCCGTCCGCGTTCTCGAGCTGCACGCGGACCTTGACGGTGCGGGTCTTCTCGTCCAGGACCGGCGCGATGAAGGAGACCTTGCCCGTCCAGGTTCGCCCCGGGAGATACGAGAGACTCATTCGCGCCGTCTGCCCGAGGGCGACGAAAGGCATCTCGGACTCGTACACGTCGGCCAGGACCCAGACGCGCCGGATGCCCGCGATCTCGAAGAGCGTGTCCGCCGGCATGACTCGCCCTCCCTGGACGGCGTTCTTGGAGAGCACGACCCCGTCGACCGGTGAGTACAGGGTGAGCGCCTTCCGGGGCTTCCCGGTCCTCTCGAGCTCGGCAATTTCCCGGGGGCTGATGTCCCAGAGCAGAAGTCGCTGGCGCGCGGACTCGTAGAGGTCCACTCCTCCCCGCGCGACCTCGGGATTCGTCGATTTCTGAAGTTGCCGGCGGGCGCGGACCGCGATCAGGTACTCCTCTTGCGTCGCCAGAAGCTCGGGGCTGTAGATGGAGAGCAGCGGCTGCCCCCGGCGAACCGCCTTGCCGGTGTAATCGACGTCGAGGCGCTCGACGTAACCCTCGAACTTCGCGTGCACCTGGGCCTGCAGCGTCTCGTCGAAGGTCACGCGCCCCACCGTCCGGATGGTCTTCGTCAAATCCCGCATTTCCGCCTTTCCGACCCGGACGCCGATCGCCTGCTGCTTCTCCTGCGAGATCCGGATCGTCGAGGAGCCTTCGACGCCGTCGTCGTCCGCGTAGACCGGAACCAGATCCATGTCCATGAAGGGAGACTTGCCCGGCTTGTCCGACCTGTAGCCCGGGGTCATCGGATCGGTCCAGTAGAGGACCTTCTTTTCGCGAGGCGGGATCGGGGACGCGGAGGGCGCCGGTGAGGGCGCGCGGGCGGCCGATTCACTCCTCGAATCGCCTTTCCGCGACACGGCCAGTGCCAGGAAGGCGCCCGCGAAGACGACCGCGAGGATCCAGGGAAGCCCCGAACGAAGGAAGGACTTCATCGTCGTTACCTCATGGGAGAAGAGGAGGTGATGCCGGACACGGCGCCGTCCGGACCCATGGTCGCGGCAGCGGTCGGCGCGGCTTTCATGCCCGCGCCGTCCAGCAGGTCCGCCTCGTCGATCGAGACGCGCCACTTCTCGGCGTCGGCCAGACGCGCCAGCAGGCGTGCCCGGTCGGCGTAAAGCGTGTTCAAGGCTTCCAGCACGGTCAGGAACGGGACCGTTCCGGTGCGATAGCTGGCGATCGCCGACTCGAGAGAGATCTGGTCCACGGGAAGAACTCCGTCGCGATACAGGCGGGCGACCCGGATCGCGGCCGCGAGATTCTCCATTCGCTCTCTCGTCCGGAACTCGAGGTCGAGAGCCGCGGAGGAGGCGCGGGACTCGTCGGCGTGCACGTCGGCCTGTGCCGCGGCGAGCCGGGGGCGTTGCCGCGAACCCGCGTAGACCGGCAGGGTGATTCCGAGCCCGACCTGCCACATCGGGTCGAGCCCGCCGCGATACATGGGGCCGCCGCTCGCGACGAAATCGGGAAGGAGGTCCTTCTTCGCGAGCGAAACCCGTCGGCGGCCGGCCTCGATCGCCCGGCCGATTCCGGCGAGCTCCGGGCTGCGCTCCCGCACCGCCGGCAGGAGAGCTGAAAGTTCCGGGAGCCGGTCGCGGAATTCCAGATGGCCGGCGGTTCGAATCTCGGTCTCCTGCGGGCGGACGAGCAGGCGATTCAGCTCCGCCCGCCGCGCGGCCATCTGCGCGTTCTGGTCGGCCCGCGCCTCGTCGATCCGGATGACCTCGACCTGCGCCCTCAGGAGGTCCTGCTGTACGCCGAGTCCGACGGCGTAGCGCGCGCGGACGATCTCCGAGATTTCCCGCCACGCCCGGCCGCGGTCTTCGATCAGGTCGAGAAGGTCACGAGCCAGGAGGTGATCGATCCACGCCCGCCGGATGCGCGCTTCGATGTCGAGGCGGGCCCGACCGACCCGGGACCGGTCGACCTCTTCGGCACGCTCGGTCGCCTCCTCCCCGGCCAGGCGGAGCTTGCCCGGCCAGGGCAGCGGCTGGGAAAACATGGCTCCGAGAAAGGTCATGTCCCGCCGGCCCAGTGAGAATGCGGTCCCGTCGTTCTGGTAATTGAACGAGAGAAACGGGTCGGGAAGAGTTCGCGCGGGCGCGATTCGCTCGCGCGCCGCGGCCGCCTCGGCCTCGGCGCCCGCGATTTCGGGACTCTTCGAGAGAGCCTCCGCGACCAGCCCGTCGAGCGCCGCGTCGGGCAGCGTCGCGCGCGTGTCCTGCGCGCAAAGCGGCGCCGCGGCCAGCAGGGGGAGAAAGAGTAGCGCTGATTTGTTGATCACCGGTCTGGATCCTCCGAACGGGGGCCGCGCGCGGCCCGGCAAGAAACGCGGAGTCGTCTCCGCCGTCTCGACTCAGAGGGAGATCGGGATCAGATTTGGAACTGCGAGTGCAGAAGATGGAGGCGGGGAGGGTGCTCCACTGTCGCGCCGGTGGGTGAGAGCGTGGATCCAGACCGCGAGACTCGCGGAGAGAGTGTGAGTGCCGGGGCGGCCGCAAGAACAAACGTCGTGGAAGCGGCGGGGGTCGGGGACACATTTGCAGCAGACTTTTCGAATTTCGGTGCACAACCCGCCGCGCCCCCATCCGGGCAACAATCCATCGCAGGGGCCGAGAAGACAACTGCAGATTTCTCTGCGGGCAGAGTGCAGCAGAAGAGCGGGTCCGCAATGAGGCCACCGGCCAGGAGCAGGACCGCGAGGACGAAGCCGGCCGTTTTCATGTGCTTCGAGTCTAACCTACGGGCCCGGCGTGCCCATTCCTCGATGCAGATGCATCCCTTTCGCAAGCCGTAGCGTTCAACCACCTTCAGGACTCCGCTCCCGGCAGGTTCAGGCCGCCATCCGGATCTCGCTCTCCATTTCGGAGCGCCCGCGCCGCCAGGTGAAGAAACTGGCCAGCGCGAGCAGGAGGCCGGCCGCCGCGATCGTGAAGGCCCCGATGGCCGGATAGGACGAGACCAGGAGCCCGTCGATCGTTTCGTGTCCGAAGAGAGGCGGTACGAAAAGCGCGACGCCTCGGGGCGTCGGAGTCGAGAGATATCGGCCGTAGAAGTCGAGTCGTCCGGCAAAGCTCCACATCGAGAACCCCACGAAGTAGGCGAACAGCGCGGAGACGTCGACGAGGGACATCCCCGTGCCGATTGCCGCGGCGCGGAGCAGGAGCAGCGCCAGGCCGCCGACGACGAATGGCATCCACCGCGAGTCGGGCGAGCCATCGGTCCCGAGCTCGACCGCCTCCGTCGAAGCGCTGACCGATTCGATCCGGCCGACGTGCAGGGCGAGCCCGAAATGCGTCGAGAGCGACGGAGAAACCGCGGTGATCCTCCAGAGGGGCAGGAAATAGCTGGCGATCATCAGGAGAGCGGCCGCGAGCAAGAGTCCGCGGACGAGGCGATGGAGCGGGACGTTCAGATATTGGCGGCGTCTCTCGAGGGGAACGTTCATGGTTCGAGTCCCTCCGCGAGAAACATCTCCCGGCCGCGGCGAGCCGTCCTGATGCAAACGAATCAGCGTTCGCCGCCGCCGGCGGGCGCGTCGCCGAACGATGGCGATGGTGCAATTGCACCATGTCGCCGGCCGGCTGGGGTCCTACGGTTGGCCCCAGGCCAGGGGGAAATGAAGACACCGAACCGTGCCGGAGCCAGACCGTGACGTCCGAAGGACGGCACATCGAAGTGCGCGGGACGGTCCAGGGCGTCGGATTCCGCCCCTGGATCTGGCGGCTCGCGCTCGAAAGCGGTGTGAACGGCCGGGTGTCGAACGACTCCCGCGGCGTCACCATCGAGGCGTTCGGCACCGAAGGAGCCCTGGACACGTTCCTCCACGGAATGCGGACCGCGCCTCCACCGGCGGCCGAGATCCGCAGCCTTTCGTGGAATGCGATTCCGCCCGAAGACACCGGTGAGTTCGTGATCGTGGCGAGCCGGCTGAGCGAGGGGCTGGAGGTCTCGATTCCGCCGGACCTCGCGACCTGCGGCGAATGCCTCGCGGAGATCCGGGATCCGTCGAACCGCCGATACGGGTACGCGTTCACCAACTGCACGAACTGCGGCCCGCGCTTCACGATCGTGCGCGAGGTCCCGTACGACCGGCCGGCGACGACCATGGCCGCTTTCCCGATGTGTGCACGGTGTCGCGCGGAGTACGAGGACCCCGCCGATCGGCGATTCCACGCCCAGCCCAACGCCTGCCCGGAGTGTGGTCCGCGGCTTCAGGCGCTCTCCGCGGACGGCGAGTTGCTGCTGGGGACCGATCCGGTGCGCTGGGCGGCCCGGGCTCTGGTCGCGGGACTGATCGTCGCCATCAAGGGGCTCGGCGGATTCCACCTGGCCTGCGATGCGACCTCTCCGGATGCGGTCGCGCGTCTGCGGCGGAGGAAGAGGCGGGAGGAAAAGCCCTTCGCGGTGATGGTGCGGGACCTCGACGAGGCCGAGTCCGTCGCGCACGTCTCGCCGGCGGAGCGGGCGCTGCTCGAGTCCACGGAGCGGCCGATCGTGCTGCTCGCGAGAAAGGAGACGTCCGGGATCGCACCCGACGTCGCTCCGGACACCTCGCTCGTGGGACTGATGCTTCCGTACACCCCGCTCCATCATCTCCTGCTCGCGGAGGCCGGCCGGCCGCTCGTGATGACCTCCGGGAACCTCTCCGAGGAGCCGATCGCCTGCGGGAACGCGGAAGCGATCGCCCGCCTCTCCGGCATCGCCGACGGGTTCCTGGTGCACGACCGGGAGATCGAGTCGCGCTGCGACGACTCGGTGGCTCGTCTCATTGCGGGTCGGCCCACGGTGCTGCGCCGATCCCGCGGTTGGGTTCCCCGGTCGATTCCGTTCGACGCCCCTTTCTCCGAGCCGGTGCTCGCCTGCGGGGGGCACCTCAAGAACACGTTCTGCATCGGTCTCGCCGGCGCCGCCTACCTGGGACCGCACATCGGAGACCTCGAGAACCTGGAAACGCTGACGGCTTACGAAGAAGCGATCGATCGCCTCGAGCGCTTCCTCCGGGTTCGACCCGAGGTCATCGCCCACGACATGCACCCGGCCTACGTTTCGACGGTCTATGCGCGCGGCCGCAGCGGCCGCAAGGTCGCGGTGCAGCATCACCACGCCCACGTGGCGAGCGCGATGGCCGAACACGGCCTCTCCGGACCGGTCCTCGGAGTCGCCTACGACGGAACGGGATACGGAACCGACGGCTCGGCATGGGGCGGCGAGATCCTGCGGGTGGAGGGCGCAGCTTTCGAACGCCTCGGCACGTTCCGGCCGATCGCTCTGCCCGGTGGCGACGCCGCGATCCGGGAAGTCTGGCGGATCGCGCTCGCGATGCTCTCCGACGCCTACCCGGAAGGTCCGCCTCGGGATCTTTCCCTCTTCTCCGGGATCGACCGGCGCCACCTCGACGGCGTCGATCGGATGATCGCGCAAGGCGTCTCGTGCGCTTGGGCGCGAGGCGTGGGGCGCTACTTCGACGCCTTCGGAGCGCTCTTCCTGGGGCGACCCGTCTCCCGGTACGAGGGGCAGGTTGCGGCGGCGTGGAACTCCATCGCCGACGAGAGCGAGCACGACTCGTATCCGCTCGTCCTGGATCCCTCGCACGATCCGCCGGAGCTCGACCTGCGGCCGGCGGTGCGAGCGGCGGTCTCGGACTACCGGGCCGGTCGCGGGCCGGCCCGGATCTCCGCCCGGTTCCACAACACGATCGCGAGGGGAACCGGAGCGCTCGTGCGCCGCGCATTCGAGGAGTCCGGAGTGGTTCCGGTCGTCCTGACCGGGGGCTGCTTCCAGAACGACCTGTTGACCCGGCGGATCATCGAAGAGCTCGCTCCAGCGTCGGTGTTCCTGCACGGGCGCGTGCCCCCGGGCGACGGAGGGCTCGCGCTCGGACAGGCGTTCGTGGCGTCCGCGATCGTTTCGAGAGGAGGCAACTGATGTGTCTCGGCGTTCCCGGACGCGTGGTTTCGGTCACCGAGTGGACGGCGGTCGTGGATTTCTGGGGCGTGCGCCGGGAGGTCCGGCTCGACATCGTGGACGAGCCGGTTCAACCGGGCGACTACGTCTTGAACCACGTCGGCTTCGCCATCCGGCGCATTCCGGCGGAGGACATCGAAGGGACGCTCGCGATGTACGAAGATCTGATCCGGCAGGCGCCGGCCGACGACCTGATGGCGCTCGACGTGCGCGGCGAGATCGACGGGACGGGGCGGCGCAGTGGATAGCATCCGGCTCGACGCGGCGCTCCGTCAGCTGAAGTTTCGCGATCCGCTCGTGGCGCGGCGTCTCGCGGAAGCGATCGCGGGAACCGTCGGCGAGATCGGCCGCTCGCCCGTCTCGGTGATGCACGTGTGCGGAAGCCACGAGCAGGCGATCGCGAAGTTCGGCCTCCGGGCGACGTTCCCGAAAGATCTGAACGTGATCATGGGCCCGGGTTGCCCCGTCTGCATCACGGACATGCCCGAGGTGGACGAGGGCGTCGCGCTCGCGCGCCAGGGTGTGATCGTCGCCTCCTACGGCGACATGTTGAGGGTGCGGGGCACCGCCCTGTCGCTGAACGACGCGCAGGCCGAGGGCGCGAGCGTCGAGGTCGTCTACAGCGCCGCACAGGCTGTCCAGCTCGCGCGGAAGACCGATCGCGAGGTCGTTTTCTTCTCGACCGGGTTCGAGACGACCGCCGTCGCAACGGCCGCGGTGCTCGAGGCGGGCGTGCCGGACAACTTCTCCGTTCTCTCGGCGCACAAGTACATCCCGCCCGTGATGGAGATCGTCGCGGAGATGCCGGAGACGCGCGTCGAGGGCTTCCTCGCGGCGGGTCACGCCGCGGCGATCACGGGATGGGGGATCTTCGAGCCGTTCGTCGAGCGCCACGGGATTCCGGTCGTCGTCGCCGGGTTCGAACCTCTCGACATTCTCGCGGGCCTGGCTCGCCTGGTCGAGCTCGTCCGCGATCGGACTCCACGGGTGGTCAACATGTTCCCGAGGTGCGTCACGCGCGAGGGCAACCGGCGCGCGCAGGAGCGGCTCTGGAACGTTTTTCGCCCGGTCGGGGGTCGGTGGCGCGGCATCGCGCACGTGCCCAACGGAAACCTGAGGCTGCGCGACGAGTGGGCGCGCTTCGACGCGCGGCGTCGATTCAAGATCGATCTCGCCTCGCTGTGGGACGGTGTGCCGTCGACGCTCGCGGCCGACTGCATCTGCGGCGACATCATGTCCGGCATCGCCTCGCCCGACGACTGCAAGCTCTTCGGGAAGGAGTGCGTGCCCGACACGCCCGTGGGCGCCTGCATGGTTTCCTCGGAGGGCACGTGCAAGATCTGGCATCAGTACGGCGGACATCCCGACCTGGCGGCGCTGTGAGGACCGGGCTCGCGCTCCTGGAGCAGAGGATCAGCCTGCGGCAGGGGGCCGGCGGCAGCGCGATGCGGGCGCTCATCGAGGACGTCTTCCTGCGCGACGCCTCGGAGGTCGAGCCCGGCGAGATCGGGCCGCTCGCGATGGACGACGGGGCGGCGCTCAGGGTGGGAGACCGCTGGCTCATCCTGACGACCGACTCGCACGTCGTCCACCCGATCTTCTTCCCGGGCGGCGACATCGGGCGCCTGTCGATTTGCGGCACCGTGAACGACCTCGCGATGATGGGCGCGACCGAGGTGCTGGGCCTGACGTGCGGCGCGATCCTCGAGGAAGGCTTCCCGCGCACCGACCTCGAGCGGATCCAGGCTTCCATGGCGCAGGCGTGCCGCGAAGCGGGCGCCCGCATCGTCACGGGCGACACGAAGGTGATGGGCAAGGGGGAGCTCGACGGCGTCGTCCTCAACACGACCGGCGTCGGCCTGACCGACCGGATCGTTCCCGACTCGGGGCTCGAGCCGGGCGACGTGATCGTCGTGACGGGCACCATGGGCGACCACGGCCTCGCGATCCTCGCGGCCCGGCACGCCCTGCAGCTCGAGGGCGACCTCTTCTCCGACGTCGCCCCGATCAATCGCATGATCGCGAGCGCGCTCCGGGCCGGCGGCGAGGGCGTGGTGGCGCTGAAGGATCCGACCCGCGGCGGCCTCTCTTCCGCGCTGCACGAGATGGCGGGCAAGAGCCGCGTGGGCATCCTGCTCGATGAGACGGCAGTCCCGGTCACCGAAGCGGTCCGGGCGGCGGCGGATCTGCTGGGCATCGATCCGCTGCACGTCGCCAACGAGGGCAAGGCCGTCCTCGGCGTGCGGCCCGACGCGGTGGACGCGGTCCTCGCGGCCCTCCGCTCCGACCCGCTCGGGCGCGACGCCGCCGTCATCGGGACTTGCCTCACGGAGCGACCCGGCAACGTGATCCTCGACACCGGCTTCGGCCGGCGGCTCCTCTCCGAGCCGGACGGCGAGCTCCTCCCGCGGATATGTTGACGCCGCTGCGCGTCGCGGTGCTCTGCTCCCGGCGCTGCCCGGGCGCGCGCGACCTCCTCGCCGGCGGCGCCCCCGGCGCGCCGTGGCAGGTCGTCGCCGCGCTCTCCTCCGACGAGGAGCTGGCGGACCGCGAGCTGTTCGAGGAGGCGGGAGTACCGCTCTACTCCTTCCCGATCCGCGCGTACTACCGGCGCCGGGGCCGGCCGCTTTCCGACCTTTCGGTTCGAGCCGACTACGACCACGAGGTCGGGCGCTTTCTCGCGCCGTTCCGCCCCGACCTGCTTCTCTTCTCGAGCTATCTCTACGTCGCGACGCCGGCGCTGCTCGACCGGTTCGACGGCCGCGTGATCAACATTCACGGGAGCGATCTCGACCGGCGCGGTCCGGACGGGCGGCCGAAGTACCTCGGGCTGCGCGCCGTGCGCGACGCGATCCTCGCGGGGGAGCGCGAAACGCGCGCGACCGCCCACTGGGTGACCGAGGAGGTCGACCTGGGGCCGCCGATCCTTCGCTCGGCCGCGTTCCCGGTCTCGCCCCTCGTGCGGGCAGCGCTCGAGCGGAGCGACCTTGCGTCGGTGAAGGCCTATGCCTTCGCCCACCAGGAGTGGATGCTCTCCGAAGCGTGGGGACCGCTGTGGCGCGACGTTCTGGGTCTCGTGACGGCGGGGAGCGCCCAGCCGGAACCGTGGGCCGACGCGGTCGCCGCGGGGATGGGCCGATGAGCGACTCGATCCGCGTCGAGCGGCGCGGCGCCGTCGGCGTGATCACGATCGCGCGCCGCGAGCGATTCAACTCGCTCGACGTCGAGACCGCGCAGGATCTGAGGAAGGCCGGTCTCCAGTGCGCCCGCGACTCCGAGCTTCGGGTCGTAGTGCTGCGCGGCGACGGCGGCGTCTTCTGCAGCGGCGCGGACCTGAAGTACATCCGCGCCGGCGGCGACGCAGCAGACCTCGGCTACCTCCAGGAAGGACGCGAAACACCGAAGGGATACGGCGCGATCTTCCAGCAGATCCTGGAGTACCTGCACAGCACGATCTCGGAAATCAAGCGCGCGTCCAAGCCATTCCTCGCGGCAGTGGACGGCGTCGCGGCGGCCGGCGGCTTCGGCCTCGCGATGTCCTGCGACCTCGTCTACGCGTCGGAGAGGGCGACCTTCGAGTGGGCCTACGGCAAGACCGGGCTGACCGGCGCCGAGAGCTCGACCTTCTTCCTGCCGCGCCTGCTGGGACTGCGCCGCGCGATGGAGCTCGTGCTGGTCAACCCGCGGCTCGATGCGAAAGCGGCGCTCGAGTGGCACCTCGTCAACGCGGTGCTGCCGGTGGAGGGCTTCGACGAAGCGGTCTTCGAGATCGCCGGCCGGATCGCGCGGGGGCCGACGGAGGCGCTCGGGATCGCGAAGGGCCTGATCCACCAGGCGGCCGGCGTCGACCGGCTCGACTTTCACCTGGACCGGGAGATCGAAGCGCTGGCGCGGATCGCCGACGGAAAAGACTTTGCGGAGGGGCTGGAGAGCTTTTTCGCGAAACGGCCCGCGATCTTCTCAGGTCGAAGCTAGAGCGGCAGGCTCCTCCCACCAGGGAGCCGTCCGGGCCGGACTCGCGCGCCGCCGGGGCGCGAGATTCAGACCCCGCAGCCGTTCGACGGCCATCGCGGCGGCGCGCGGCACGGCCTCCTGAACCGCCGAGGAAAGGCCGACGCCCATTTCGACCGATCCGGGCACGACCCCGATCAGGACGACATCGCGCGGCGCGGCGCCGGCGAGCGTCAGCGCGAACAGGACCTCGGTCAGTCCCGGGTCGTGCGGCGACAGGCGAGGCTGCGCCGGCCGGGCGAGAAGCTGCTCCTTCGAGTAACTGCGGATCGTGCCGGGAGGGCCGTCGGACCTCACGGTGTCGACGATCAGGATGGTGTCGGCGTCGGCGACGTACGGAACGAGGTCGAGACCGGGAGTGCCGACGTCGACGACCTCCACGCCCTCGGGAAACTCCCAGTTCGCGAGGAGTTCCTCGATCACCCAGGGGCCGACGGCGTCGTCCCCCATCAGGACGTTGCCCAGCCCGAGGACTCGGACCTTCGGGATGGGCATTGCTTCAGAGCGCCTTGACGCGCGCGATCTCCCGGCCCTCGGGATCGAGGGTGTGGATCGCGCACGCGAGGCACGGGTCGAACGAGTGGACGGTACGAAGCACTTCGAGCGGCCGCTCCGCGTCCGCCACCGGATTCCCGACGAGCGAAGCCTCGTAAGGCCCCGGCTGGTTCTTCTCGTCGCGGGGCCCCGCGTTCCAGGTCGAGGGCACGACCGCCTGGTAGTTCTTGATCTTGCCGTTTTCGATGACGACCCAGTGCGAGAGCGTCCCGCGCGGCGCCTCGTGGAATCCGAAACCCCGCTGCTCTCCCTTCGGAAACACGGGCTGGTTGAAGATCGTCGTGTCGCCCTTGCCGATGTTGTCCGCGAGCAGCTTCCAGTGCTTGAGCGCGAGCTCGGAAATGACTGCCGTGCGGATCATGCGCGCCGCGTGGCGCCCGAGGGTCGAGTGGAGCGCGGCCGGAGTGAGGGTCGTCTTCGCCACCGCGCCGGCGGTCGCCAGCGTCTTGCCCGCCCAGCGCTTCGTCGGCTCGTGCCCGAGCGCGTAGGCGACCAGCACTTCCGCGAGCGGTCCGACCTGCATGACCTTGCCCTGGAAGCGCGGCGCCTTCACCCACGAGTACTTCTTCGAATCGTCGAACTTGGTGTACTTGGGAACGGTGTCCTCGTCGTAGGGGTGCTTCGTCCAGTCCCCGTCGTACCAGGCGTGGGCGATCGACTCGGTGACGTTCTCCTTGAAGTACTGGTCGTTGAATGTCTTGATCTCGCGGACGTTCGCGAGGTCTCCGTTGAAGATCGTCCCGCCGGGCATGTCGAACTTCGTGCCCTTCCCGTCGAGCGGGAAGTCCGGCACCGCCAGGTAGTTCGTCACGCCGGCGCCGTATCCGAGCCACTCGGGGTACATCCCGGCGATCGCGCAGACGTCCACGAAGTAAACCTGCTCGATGAAGGCTCCCATCTCGTCCAGGATGTCCTTGACCATGTAGAGCTTGTTCATGTTGAGCGTGGCCTCGTTGTCGAGGTTGATGGCATTGGCCACGCCGCCCACGGCGAGGTTCTGGATGTTCGGAGTCTTCGCGCCCAGGATCGCGACGACCTGGTTGACCTTCCTCTGATACTCGAGCGCCTGGAGGTAATGCGAGACCGCCAGGAGGTTGACCTCCGGCGACAGCTTCATCGCCGAGTGTCCCCAGTAGCCGTTGGCGAAGATGCCGAGCTGTCCCGCGTCGACGAAGCTCTTCAGCTTCTCCTGGACGCCGGCGAGCTCGAGGCGGTTGTTGTGCGGCCAGGGCGAGAGGCTCTCGGCCAGGGCGGCCGTCTTTGCCGGATCCGCCTTCAGCGCCGAGACCACGTCCACCCAGTCGAGGGCGGAGAGCTGGTAGAAGTGGACGATGTGGTCGTGCATGGCGTGCGCGGCCACGATCAGGTTTCGGATGTACTGGGCGTTCATGGGGATCTCGAGGTCGAGCGCGTTTTCCACCGCCCGGACCGACGCGATCGCGTGCACCGTGGTGCAGACGCCGCAGAACCGCTGCGTGAATAGCCAGGCATCGCGCGGGTCGCGGCCGAGCAGAATCGTCTCGATGCCGCGGAACATCTGCCCCGAAGACCAGGCCTTCTGGACCTTGCCTCCGTCGACCTCGACGTCGATGCGGAGGTGTCCCTCGATGCGGGTGACGGGATCGACGGTGATGCGCTTGGCCATGGTTTTACCTCTCCCTGCGGGAGCGCACGGGGACCTCTACAGGTGCTCCGCCGCTCAGAATGGGGAACAGCTTCACGATGACGACGTATCCGATGATCTCCAGGGCCACGAGACCCACGGTGATCACGAACTCGGGGACGGTCGGGAAGTAGTGAATGTCGTCGCCCGGGCGATAGGCCACCAGGTAGGTGTTGAAGCGGTAGAGCCCTCCCGCGAGCATCATGAGCATCGCGGCGCGGAAGAGGTTGCCGGGAGCGCGACGGGCCTCGCGCCCGGCGAGCAGGAAGAGGGGCGCGACGGTCAACGCGATCTCGAGCCAGAACGCGGCGGCGAACCGGTTGGGGACGAACGCCAGCCCCAGCTTTCCCCGTACCAGCAGGTCGCCGATCCGCAGCAGGAGAAACGCGCCCAGAACGGGCAGCATCGCGGTGGAGAGCCCGGCGAGCATTTCCGTGTCCCGCCGCCGGTGGAAGAAGAGAGTGGACAGGCTCGATTCGAACACCACCGCCGCATATCCCATGGCGATGCAGGAGATCAGGAAGAGGAGCGGCAGGATCGGGGTCTGCCAGAGAGGGTGGAGCTTGGGGCCCGTCAGGAGAATCAGGCTGCCGAGCGAGGACTGGTGCATCGTCGGAAGCAGCATCCCCAGCGCGATGATCCAGATGAGATATCGGTTGATGATCCGGTACGCCTTCGCCGAGAAGCTCTGAAGCTTCCCCTCCGGGCCGTTCTTCCAGCGCTCCAGGAACGCGGGGGAGAGCTCGATCCAGAGAACGCCGACGTACGCCATGATGCAGAGCGCGACCTCGAGAAGGGCGGAGTTGAGGTTCCAGGACCAGAAGTAGACCGGGACCTTCCAGACCTGCCAGGGACGGCCGAGGTCCAGCACGACCGACATTCCCGCCATCGTGTAACCGAGGGCGCTCGTCAGGATCGCCGAGCGCACCAGGGGGTGATACTTCCCCTTGTTCATGACGTAGACGAGGATCGCCATGGCGTATCCGCCGCAGGCGAGAGCCGTTCCGGTCACCACGTCGAAGGCGATCCAGAGCCCCCAGGGATAGCCGTCGGACAGGGCGGTCGTCGCGCCGAGACCCGCGAAGAGACGCCAGAGGATCAAAGCGGCCCCGGCACCGAAGAGAAGGGCGAGGACGCGGAACGGACGGGTCACGATCGGCCCGCCGAGGGCTTCGGACCGGGCGCTCACGATTCGCCCCCCTTCTCCGCTGCATCGCCTTCCACCGCCGACTTGCGCCGGTTGCGCCAGAGCACGGCACCGAGCACTCCATAGAGCGCGATCGGCGCGATGAAGCCCTGGTAGATCCCGTGCTGGATCGTGCGCTGCTGGTCGGGCACCGCCCGGTCGGAGAGAGTCGGAAGCCCGATCTTGTCGAACGGCACGTGCGAGAGGTAGAGGACCTGCGTCCCGCCGCCGTCGGTCTCGCCGTAGATCTTCGGAACGTAGCGGTCCGGGTACTCCTTCATCCGGCGCCGTGCCTCTCCGAGCAACTCCTCGCGCGTTCCGTAAACGACGGCCTCGCGCGGGCAGACCTCACAGCAGGCGGGTCCCTTCCCCTTCGGGTAGCGGCTGAAGCCGCCGGTAGTCGAGAGGCTCGCGCCGACCGATCGATGGCGGCACAGTTCGCACTTCACGATCTTCGGAGCCCTCTTTTTCCACTCGAACTTGGGAACGTTGAACGGGCACGCCATCTGGCAGTAGCGGCACCCGACGCAGAGGCTCGCGTCGTACGCGACGATTCCGTGCTCCTTCTTCTTCAGGGCGCCGAGCATGCACGCGTTGGTGCAGGCGGGGTCGACGCAGTGCATGCACTGCGCTTTCACGTACGAGCGGCGGGGACCTTCGCTGTAGAGCTTGATGACGTTCTTCGTCTGGCCGTTCAAGTCGGTCGGAGCCTGGTAGAGGCCCGCGAAATAGTCGGTGTCCGGCGTGAGGTCATTGGCCTGGGCGCAGGCGACGACGCAGGCCTTGCACCCGATGCAGCGGGTCGTGTCGTAGAGCATTCCGAGGGCGTCCGGCGGAGCCGTCCGCCGGGTGCGGGCGACGGCGGGCGCGGTTCCGGCCGCGACCGCGGCCCCGGTCGCGACGACGCTCTTCAGGAGAGCCCGTCGATTGACGCCCATGTCAGCTCTCCTTTCCGGTCCCGGTGACCTCGTCCGGAGGTTCCCTGTCGAGCTTCCGCGACGCCATCACGCCCGCGCCGAGGAGAGCGCCTCCGACGAGACCCGCGACTCCGGTCGCGATCGGACTGACGCGTCCCACTCGGGCCTGGATCGGCGGATACGTGTCCGGGCCCGTGGGCCGCTCGATGTCGACCGTGTCGTGGAGCGCGACGCGGAACCCGAGCGTCTGTTCGGTGCAACCGAAGCAGGGATGTCCGAGCCCGATCGGCCAGGCGTCCACGACCTCGCCGAAATGAAGCGTCGAGCAGTTCGCGTGGGTCGCCGGCCCCTTGCAGCCGAGCTTGTAGAGGCAGTAGCCGAGCCGGTGCCCTTCATCGCCGAACCTCTCGGCGAAACGGCCGGCGTCGAAGTGCGCGCGCCGCGGGCAGTGCTCGTGGATCGTGCGCCCGTATGCGAACTTCGGCCGGCCCTTTTCGTCGAGCTCCGGCAGCGTGCCGTACGTGGCGTACTGCAGAACGGTACCCAGGAGGTTGTACGGGTTGGCGGGGCAGCCCGGAATCGTCACGACCGTCTTGCCCTTCAACACCATCGGCGCGCCGGTCGCGCCGGTCGGATTCGGGTCGGCGGACGGGATGCCTCCCCAGGAGGCACAGGACCCGATCGCGATGATCGCGCCGGCGTCCTTCGCCACGTCGTTGACGATCTCGAGAGCCGTGCGGCCGCCGATCATGCAGTAGATCCCGTCGTCCTTCGTGGGGATCGCGCCCTCGATCACGCAGACGTATTTGCCGGCGTTCTCCTTCATCGCCGCCTTCAGGACCGCCTCCGCCTGATGGCCCGCCGCGGCGAGCAGTGTCTCGCAGTAGTCGAGCGATACCAGGTCGAGGATCAGTTCGGAGACGGCGGGGTGGGACGTCCGCAGGAGAGATTCCGTGCAGCCGGTGCACTCCTGGAAGTGAAGCCAGATGACCGACGGCTTCAGCTTCTTCTTGACGACGGCCTGGGCGATCTCGGCCGCGGCGGAGAACGGAATTCCGACGGCGGCGAGAGCCAGCGTACAGACGCGGATGAAATCGCGACGGTCCACGGATGATTTCCGGGCGGGTCGATGCGGATCGCCGGCGACGCTGAGAGCGCTCATACACAACCTCCTGTGCCGGACCCTTGCCGCGAAGCATCCGCGAGCGTCGGCAGCGCCGCATGCTTCAAACGCATCAGGTCGAATTTCGAGCAGCGGGTCTTTTGGGACTTGGAGCATTTGCATCAGGTCGGGCCGACGCGGACCCGTCGATACTCGGCGCCGTGCACGAGGTCGGACTGGCCGCCGAGATTTACCGCATCGCGCGCGACGCCGCGGAGGCTCGCGGTGGCGGTCGGCTCGAGGCCGTGACCGTCGTCGTCGGAGACCTCGCGGCCGTCGAGCCCGATCTCCTCGACTTCGCCTGGAATGCCGTGATCGGCGGCGGACCGGACGAAGGAGCGCGGCTCGTCGTCGACTGGAGGCCGGCCCGGCAGCGATGCGCTTTCTGCGGCGACGTCGCGGAACGTGCGGCGGGATCCTGGCTCCGCCTCTGTCCGGGATGTGGAGAGCCGCTCGCCGTCATCGGCGGCGACGAACTCGAAGTGCGAACGGTAGAGTTCCTGGAGAAAACAGCATGAGTCGGATCGACGTCCAGCAGAAGGTCCTGGCGGCGAACAGCGCAGTCGCGGAAGCTCTGCGCGCTTCCTTTCGAACCTCGGGCACCCTCGTCGTCAACGTGATCTCCTCTCCGGGATCGGGCAAGACGACGCTGCTCGAGGTGACGGCGCGGGCATTGAAGAGCCGACTGCGTCTCGGCGGTCTCGATGGAGACATCGCAACGGAGCGGGACGCGGAGCGCCTGCGCCGCGCCGGCATTCCTGCGAGACAGATCCTCACCGGGGGCGCCTGTCACCTCGACGCGCGTCAGGTCGGGAAGGCCCTCGGCGAAGAAGGGGAGGGGCTGGCCGGACTCGACGTTCTTTTCATCGAAAACGTCGGGAACCTGATCTGCCCGACTTCCTACGACCTGGGAGAAGACTTCAAGGTCGTTCTCCTCTCGGTCGCGGAAGGGGACGACAAGCCGTTCAAGTATCCGGCGATCTTCGCGCGCGCCGCGGTCACCGTGATCACGAAAACGGATCTTCTGCCGCACGTGGATTTCGACCTGTCCGCGGTTCGCGAGCAGGTCGCGGCCCTCAACCCGGCGGGGCGCTTCCTGGTGACCTCCGCGCGAACCGGGGAAGGAATGGAATCCTGGTACGCGCTCGTCGAGGAGGAACTCGCCGCGAAGCGTGCTCGGACGGAAATGGCGGTCGCGCCATGAGCGCCGAAAAACCGAACGGACCGATGGGCCGGCGACCCTTTCTTTTCGCGCTCGGCGGATGCCTCGGACTCGAAGCGCTGACTTCGGGGTGCGCCCCCGAAACTCCGAAGAAAGCCGGGCCGGTCAGCGTGCCGCTCGCCGATCTCGAAAACGGCCGCCGGATCGTGGTCGTCGTCCTCGGGAATCCCGTCGAGGTCTCCCGGCGGGACGGGAACGTCGTCGCCCGCTCCCTCCTGTGTACCCATACCGGATGTCTCGTGAAATGGAAGGAGGAACGGCGCGAGTACGTCTGCGCCTGTCATCAGGCTCGATTCGACGAGAACGGCCAGGTGATCGCGGGTCAGCCTCCCCGGCCGTTGCCGACTCTTCCGGTCCGGATCTCCGGCGAGAACGCCTGGATCGGCAGCTGACGTGGAGGGACTCTTTCTCGCTCTGGCCGGGGCCGCCCTGTCGATCGGGTCGCTCCACACGGCTGCCCCGGATCACTGGGTGCCGTTTGCCGCGCTCGCGCGGGCCCGCGGCTGGTCGGCCGGGCGAACCGCCCGCGTGACGCTCCTCTGCGGCTTCGGCCACGTCACGGTTTCCGCCCTCTTCGGACTGACCGGTCTCCTCTTCGGAAAGGCGCTGCTCGAGTCGCTCGGCGAGCGGATGAGCGCGATCGCGCCCCTCCTCCTGATCGGATTCGGCGTGCTCTACGCGCTCTGGGGCTTGAAGCGCGTCTTCGCGCCGCGCCTCCACGGGCATCCTCATTCCCACTACGATCACGTCCACGAGGAGTCCCGCACGAGCGTCTGGACGCTTTTCCTGCTCTTCTCCGCGGACCCCTGCGTTGCCGTCGTCCCCTTGATGTTCGCGGCCGCGCCGCTCGGGCCCGGAAAGACGGTCGCCGTCGTTCTGCTGTACGAGGTCGCCACGCTCGGGACGATGCTGCTCCTGGTGCTGCCGGCGCGAGCCGGGGCGCGTCTGCTGAACGCTCCCTTCCTGGAGCGTTATGGAGACGTCGCGGCGGGAGGCGTCATTGCCGCCGTCGGCCTCGTGGTGACGTTGCTCGGCGTCTGAAGAAGACGGCTTCAGGCCGGCAGCGACGGAGCGATGCCAACCGCGGCGGGCGGTGCCGCGAACGTCCGGGCGGTCACCTCGATCTCCGGCGGTTCGAGCAGGTGCTTCTTGACGCTGCACTGGTCGGTGGCGCGGACGATGGCTTCGCGGTAGCGGGGCGGAAAGTCCGGCGGTAGCTCGATCTCGATCGCGACGTGCGTGACGCGCTTGACGGCGGGGTCCTTCTCGGCAGTGAGTTTCAGCGTCACATCGTCGGTGTCGAGCCCGCGCGCCTGGCAGAACCGAAGGGCGTAGTAGCCGGCGCACGTTCCGATGGACGCCAGGAAGAGGTCGAACGGAGAGGGAGCCGCCCCGCCGCCTCCGACCGCCTGGGGCTGATCGGTCCGCACCGTGTGACCGTCCATATCCGCCTCGACCTCGAGCCCGCCCGGAAAACGAATGTTCAGTTCCATGCCGGAAGGAGACCGCTTTTCCGCCTTCCGAGCCTGATGCAACTGCATCAGTCTCGAGAAAACGATCCGCATGATCTTGCTCATGTCGGATCGCGCGCCGCGAACCGAGAATCGACCGAGGAGGCGACCGAGATGTTTTCGCCCGTCGAGCTCGAAATCGAGCTGTTCTGCCGTGGAATCCAGTTCGACCGCTCCTGCGAGCTCGGCGCCGACGCCCGCCGGATTGCCCGGACCCGGGCCGGTCTCGGGTCGGGGTTGGAGCTCGTCATCCGCGGACCGCGACGCGACCACTGGGTGAACGTACCGGTCGCCGAGCAGTTCGCGGCGAAGTCGCCCTTCCGTCTCTTCAAACCCTCCGACGGCTACTGGATCCTGGACGAGCGTACGGGGGAGGGCTACCGCGCCGCGCTTCCGGAAGAACCGCCCTGGTACTCACGGCAGACGTCCTCGGGAGTCGAAATGAGCCGGGTCGGCGTGCTCCAGGGAAACTACCTCGGCATCTACGTCTCGACCGCCTGCCTTTTCTGGGCTTCCCGTCCTTCGCGCGCCTGCAAGTTCTGCACGACCGGAAAGAACGTCGGCGCCGTCGAGCAGGCCCGCAAGAAGGTGGAGGACGTCGTCGAGGTCGCGATCGCGGCGCGGGACGAGTCCGGCTCGGTTTTCACTCACCTGAACACGGGCTACCACTACGAGGAGGTGGACCGTCTCGAGGCGATCCACGGCCTCCGCCAGTGCGAGCCGTTCGTCCGGGCGCTGCGGCGCAACGTCGGCGGCTTCATCGGCGTGCAGTGCATGCCGGTCCCGGAGCGGATGTTCCACGAGTACGACGCGCTCATCGAAGCAGGGGCGGATCACTTCTCGTTCTGCTACGAGTTCGAGGATCCCGCCGTGTTCGCGATGGTCTGCCCGGGCAAGGCGGAGACCGTGGGCCAGTCGGCCTTCTTCGAGGCCATGGAGTACACCGCCGACCGGCTCGGTCGCGGTCGCGTATCAGGCGAGATCATCGCGGGCGTCGAGCCGATCGAGTCGACGAAAAGGGGTATCGACCGGATCGTCGCGGCGGGTGCGTTTCCTACCGTCTGCATCTTCCGCCCCACGGTCGGCAGCGACATGGAGAGCGTCCCATCTCCCGACCCGGACGAAATGAAGGAGGTCTTCGCCCACCTCTACCAGGCGTGTCGCGCCGCGAACCTTCCGGTCGGCGTCCTTCCGATCGACGTTTCGCTCGTGGTCCAGCCGGAGGAGTGCGCGGGACTGGTCGAGCCGACCCTCGACTCGCGGCTCTACGAGTGGGAGCTCGCCGCCCTGCGCTTCCTGGCGCGGCCTTACGTCGCCTGGAAGATGCGTCCGCGCCGTTTCGCGGCCGCGTAGCGCAGGCTCAGCTCTCGTCTCCGGTCGCGGCGAGCGCCGACGGATCGGGTATTCGGAAGCCCTTCTTTTCCGTCTCGACGATCCCCTCTTTCTGCCACCGGCTGAGGATGCGGATCGCGGTTTCGACCGTCGTGCCGACGAGGTCGGCGATCTCCTGGCGGGAAAGCGCGATGGGGATGAAGACGCCGTTCGCCGACTTCTGTCCCATCCGCTCGGCGAGCGTGGAAAAGAGGCGCCCGATTCGACGCTCGATTCCGCCGGTCATGTCGGCCATCCGCCGGTTGAGCGCCATGAGTCGCATCGTCAGCCCCGCGAGCAGGCGCCGCGTGATCTCCGGCCGCTTCTCGAGAAGAGAGAAGAACTCCCGGCTCGGAATCGAGATCACTCCGCACGGCTCGAGCGCGACGGCAGTCGCCGGGAACGGGCGCCGCTCGTAGACTGCCACGGCTCCCACCGGCTCTCCCGGCCCCAGGATCTCGAGGATCAGGTCCCGATCGCTCGCGGTCTTCACGATCTTGACCCGCCCCAGAAAGAGGAAGTGGATGTGGTTGGCGGGATCGCCCTCCTCGAAGATCCGGGCTCCCTTCTCGTACGCCCGGAGCTCGCACAGCGGCTCGAGCGCCCGGCGATCGTCTTCGTCCAGGGAAAGCAGAACGGGAATCGCGCTGAAAGGGATCGGGGCGCGCGCCGGCACGGCCGGGATTATAGGGAGATAACGGACCGGCCCGACGTCCTGCACGCCGGGGGGCGTGTGACGTCTAGACCGGTCCGTGGAATGGGGAGAAGCCGATCTGCTCTCGGGCCGTCCGGCACGGTGAAGCGGGAGTCACCGTGAAACCGTCGGCGGAAGTCCGGGCCAGGGAGGGACCCGGAGAAACGGGGGGAGCAGGTCGGGGGCAATGCCGGAATTCACGATTCGATTCGGGGGCGCAAGAGCGCCCGGCTCGATCGGTTCTCGAGCTTTTTTTCGAAGGTCGTGTCCGGATCATCGTCTCCCCTCGGAAGGAATCCTCGTGCAATGCCGTCGCGGCGTCCTGATGAAAATTCATCAGCCGCCGTGAACCGGCAACGTCGAAGTGAAGGAGCCCACGCTCTTGCGGGGCCGGGCGGGCGGCTTGCCGCGCATCGTGCGGAAGAGATTCAGCGTGAAGAGCACGAGCGCGAGCACGACCGGGATGCCCATGTAGGAACCGATTCTGTAGAACACCGGCCGGAACGCCGCCGGATATTGCAGGAGCCGCATCGCGACGCCGCCGAGCAGGAGACCGTACGTCACACGCGCGAGGGCCGGTGACCAGAGGCTCTTTCCCGAGAACACCGGGAGAATTCGGAAGCTCATTCCGACGATGACGAGGGTCAGGAAACCGATGGTGAACACGTGTCGGCCGGCGTCCGCCCACCAGAGGTTCTGCGCGGGAATCCGGGTCGCGCGGGAGAGAAACACGGCCGCGAGCTCGAGCAGGGACCACAGCCCCAGGCAGCCGAACGCGGCGCGGATTGCGAACGTGGGTGAACCGGACGCCTTCATCGCCGGGAACTCCGACTTCCTCCAGAGGAATCCGTTGCCGCCGAGGTAGACGACCGCGGAGAGTGCGGCGAGCGCGAGGCCCGCGTCGCGCAGGGCGAGGCCCGCCGCGGACGGGAGAAACGGCAGCCAGCCCAAGCAGTACACCGGCCCCGCAGCGACCTGGAGAATCATGGCGGTTTCGGGCGTGCGCCGCCTCGCCGGTCCGACGCCGAGGAAGAGAGACACCACCCGATTTCCGAAGCCGTAGATCCAGGCGAGCAGGAACCCGTACAGCGCCAGGAAATAGAAGGACTCGTTCAACGCGGTCGGCAGGGCGGTCTCCGGATGACCTGCCAGCCACAGCCCCTGCGCCCCGACGAGGAGAAGGGACGCGGCGAAGAACACCGTGCCGATCGCCACGAAGCGGACGATGGGATCCCTCCGATCGTACTTGCCCGAGCGCATCTCCGAGACGAGCGCGAAGACGAACGAGACGAACAGGACGCCGGCGGCGAGCTCCATCCCCGCCGACAGAAGCGAGAGGGCGCGACCGGTCGGGTAGAAACCGAGCGGTTGCCCGACGTTTCGCAGGATGACGCCTCCAAACATGAGCCAGAACGCGGCCCGCGACGACGCCGGCGTCCGACTCCCGATTCCGAGGATGCGGGGCAAGGCGTGGTACGCGATCCCCATGAGGAAGAGCGCCGCGAAACCGAGCACCTGCGTATGCCCGTGGATCTGCCGGTGCGAGATTGGAACGTCGCCGCCGGCCGCGATGCGCAGGAGGTTGATCATGCCCGTCGTCGCGCCGAGCGTGAGGGTCAGGAAGAGACTCCCGAGGATGAAGTGCGGCGAAAAAGGGCGAGCCGGCGGTGCGGCCGGCTGCGGTGCGGCCGCGACGTCCTTGACGGCGGCGACCCGCAGGTCGCCCAGGAATTCCTGGAGCGGGAGGCGGTGAACCGTCGCGAACCAGGCGACCGGTTCGTCGGGACCATCCGCTCCGCCGCAGTCTCCGAGACCGTACCGCTCGAACACCGGCGCCGTGCCCGGAAAGCGGCGGCGGATCTCGCGGATCGACATCGTGGGCGGCACGATCGCGTGTGACTCGGCGGCGCGGTGCGCCGACTCGAGGTCCGCGACGACGTCGTCGAGAGCCAGCCCCCGCGCGGCGCACGCCTGCGCGAGCGGATGGACCCCGCCGCAACACGCATCCAGGCCATGGGCGGCGAGCGCCGACGACAGGTGCGGCATCCGTTCCAGCAGGTCCCGGATGGGAACCTGCGGATCGATCGTCTCCGAGCTCATGACGCGACGATCCTCCCGCCGGGGAAGCCGCGCCATGACGTCGGTCATACACGCGGACGAATCGCCCCCGGCGACCGGCCCGGACTAGCTCCCGGCGACGAGCGGCCCACCGGACTTGCGCGCCCGGAGCAGCTTGAAGCCCTCGAACCAGGCGATGCTGAAGAGGCCGGCGACGAGGCAGAGAACGACGTCGTCCAGGTGGAGCTTCGAGAAGGCGAAAAGGTGTCGAACCGCCGGAACCGAGAGCAGCAGGATGAGGAACACGACGGCGCCTCCCAGGACCCACGGGAGGGCGCCGTTCCGGGACCGGAGCGACTGCACGATCGTGCGCGTCCGGCTGCGGTTGGCGAGGATCAGGGCCAGGTTGGAAACGATGAGGGTCGTGAATGCCAGCGCCCGGGAGTCCTCGGCCCCCTGGCCCCGGTAGAACGCCACCGCGAAGACGGCCAGAACGATGGCCAGCACCGCGAAGCCCTGAAGGAGCCCGAGAATCACGATGTCCTTCGAGAAGATGGGTTCCTCCGGATGGCGCGGCGGCCGCTTCATCACGTCGTCCTCTTCCGGCTCGGCTTCGAAGACCAGGGAACAGGCGGGGTCGATGATCAGCTCCAGGAAGACGATGTGGACGGGCATCAGCACGAGAGGCCAACCGAAGAGAACGGGCAGGAGCGACATCCCCGCGATCGGGACGTGGATCGCAAAGATGTAGGTGGCGGCGTTCCGGAGGTTGTCGAAGATCCGGCGGCCCGACCGCACTGCGGCCACGATCGAGGCGAAGTCGTCGTCGAGCAGGACGAGGTCCGCGGCTTCCCGGGCGACGTCGGTGCCCCGCTGGCCCATGGCGATGCCCATGTCCGATGCCTTCAGCGCCGGCGCGTCGTTGACGCCGTCGCCGGTCATGGCGACGACTTCGCCGTTCTCCTGGAGAGCGCGGACGATCCGCAGTTTCTGCTCGGGTCTCACGCGGGCGAAGACCTCGACCGAC
>Ga0068862_100001142_pt1 | contig 25132 bp, 26 predicted proteins | sample KBSSwiS52_FD_66598 | JGI IMG/M metagenome (GOLD analysis project Ga0068862, IMG submission 66598) | Switchgrass rhizosphere microbial communities from Kellogg Biological Station, Michigan, USA - KBS Switchgrass S5-2 | ecosystem: Host-associated > Plants > Roots > Rhizosphere > Soil ... | reverse complement strand
AGTCGGACAGCGGGTCGGCGCCGACCAGCTCGACCGCGAGCTCACGACCGTCGGGGAAGGCGACGGTGCCGCCATCATCGGCCCTGGCGACGACGTGGGCAGCGCTCAGTACGAACCCGTCGGGGCTGATCGAGACGGCAGAACCCGTCCCGGCCGGCCGGCGGCCACCCCGGACGCGTCGCCGCACCGTCAGGTGTCCGACCGACGGGCCGAGAGCTTCCGCGACACCTGCGACGGTGCGCGAGTAGGCGTCGAGCGCCTCCGCGTCCGGCAACTCCTCGCGGCCGCTGCCAGACGACGGGGCTCGTCCGGAATTTGAGTCGATCAGACGCAGATTCGCCACTCCGGCGAAGGTAGCAAGCGGCCTTCGCGAGCCAGCGCAGCTGGACGCGCTAACCTACAACCCTATGGTTGTAGGTGCGAAAGCCGCGGAGGAGCGCCAGACCGACCTCCTCTTCAAGGCCCTCGGCGACCCCACCCGCCGCGACATCCTCGGCCGGGCGCACGAGGGCGAGCTCTCGGTCTCGGCCCTGGCCCGCCTCTACCCGGTCAGCCTCCCGGCGGTGCAGAAGCACGTCGCGACGCTCGAGCGGGCGGGGCTGGTGACGAAGCAGCGGCGCGGCCGCGAGACCGTCGTCCACGCCGAGACCGAGGCGTTGCAACGCGCCCACGCCGCCCTCGACCAACTCGAGTCAGCCTGGCGCGGCCGCATCGAACGCATCGACCAGATCCTCGACCCACCCGAGAACGGAGACCCGAAATGCCAGTGACCGACGTGCAGAAGGACCTCGACTCCCTGACGATGACGATCACCGCCGAGTTCGACGCCCCCGCCGAACGCCTCTGGCAGATCTGGGCCGACCCGCGCCAGCTCGAGCGCTGGTGGGGACCGCCGAGCTACCCGGCCACCTTCACCGACCACGACCTCACCCCCGGCGGCCGCGCCGCCTACTTCATGACCGGCCCCGAGGGCGACCAGCACCACGGCTGGTGGAAGGTCGAAGAGGTAGAGCCGCCCACCCGCCTGCGCTTCGAAGACGGCTTCGCCGACTCCGACGGCAACCCCAACCCGGACCTGCCGACCTCAGTCGCCACCGTCACCCTCACCGAGTCCGACGGCCGCACGACGATGGCGATCGAGTCCCGCTTCGCGAGCCGCGACCACATGGAGCAGACGATCGAGATGGGCGGCGAACAGGGAATCCGCGAAGCGCTGGGCCAGATCGACGCGCTGCTGGCGAGCTAGGGCGTCGCCGGCAAATTCGTGAACGCCTGATAGCTACGGCACGGCTCCCCGCGCAGGCCCGGGCAGGGGGGCAGCCCGGTCGGGACGCTGACGCCAGGGACGACCGGCAGCAGCAGGTTCGAGGGGGTGCCGGCGCCGTAGGCGATCGCGACCTGGGTGGTGCCGGTTTCCGGCTCGGCGTGGTCGAAGGCCCAGATCGGCTGGGTGCCATTCGGGGCGGCGATCGTCACCCGGATCCGCGAGCCGGCCCGGTAGGCGTGGCCCTGGTAGTAGAGCGGGATCGTCACCGGGACGAACTGGTTCGGCGGCAGCGGTTCGAGGTCGGATTCGCGCAGGCTCAGCACCGGTTCGAGCGGCGTGCTCTTGGCGGCGTCGAGCTTGCGCTCGTTGCCCCGCACCCAGCCGTTCTGGACGAAGGTCTCCTTGCCGTCGGGCCTAACCTCGCTGATCGTCGCCTGCAGGTCGACGTTGGGGGCGGCGGAGCGGACCCAGAGGTTGACGGCGCCGGCGCCGATCACGATGGTGTTGGCGCTGAGCGGCGCGGTCAGGTAGGAGACCGCCTTGCCGGGCGGGCTCTGTTCCCAGTGGTATTCGGGCAGCGCCGTCCAGAGGCCGCCTTCGCCCGAGGCGGTGTTGCCGCTGAAGTCGGTCTTCGGCAGCGCGTGGGGGTCGGCGGCGAATTCGTCGGCGGCCTGGGTTGCCGGCGCGCTGGCGCCGAGGCCGCCACCGGGGCCGAGGTACCAGGCTTTGGCCTGGGTGCCGGGGACCGGCAGCGCGTCGAACGACTTCTCGAAGCCCGGGTAGGGGCGGCCGGCCCCGAGCAGGCCGCCGGCGCCGCTGTCGAAGAGGACCCGGACCGGCTTCTGCTGTTCGAAGGCGGCCTTGGCGAGGCTGTAGGTCGGCAGCAGCTGGATCGGGTCGACGGGCAGGGTCATCAGCGGGATCCCCATCGCTTCCTGGAAGACCAGCGGCGCCGCGGCATGGAGCGCTGCCCCGACCAGGATCGGTGGTCGTTTCGCCACGAAGATCTGCAGGAAGTCGAGCCAGCGGTTGAAGGTCTCCGGGTCGAGCGAGTCGATGTGGGTGCCGTTGGTGAAGGTGAACCACTTGCGGCTGGTGCCGGTGAAGCGCGAGGCGAGGGTCGGGCAGTGGCCGCCGGTCTGCTCGTCGGTCCACTGGCAGGCGATGAAGGTCGGCACTTTGATCTTGTCGACGAAGGTGGCCGGCGCCAGCGGGTCGGCGACTTTGGGGACGTAGTGGTCGTTTTCTTCGACCTTTTTCAGCAGGTCGACCGCCTCGGGATGCAGCGTCTGGTTTTCGGCGCAGGTCTGGTCGCCTTCCTGGATCCGCTGGTAGGCCCAGGCCTGACCGCTTTCCGGACCTGCCGCTTCGGCGTCGTGGACCCGCTCTTTCGCCCATTCGAGCGCGAATCCGGTGTTGAGGATGCCGCCCGGATAGAGCGTCGTCTGGGTGTTGTCGATCACCGAGAGCGGCGAGATCGCGGCCAGGCTCGGCGGCTGGGTGGCGGCGGTGAAGAGCTGGCTGATGCCGCCGTAGGAGATCCCCATCATCCCGACCTGGTGGTTCAGCGCCCAGGGCTGTTTGGCGATCGTCTCGATCACGTCGTAGCCGTCGAGTCCCTGGAGCGGCTCGAAGAAGTCGAAGGCGCCGCCCGAGCAGCCGGTGCCGCGCATGTTGACGTCGACCACGGTGAAGCCCATCAGGTTGGCGATCAGCGAGATCCCGCTTTCGGGCCCGGCCGGGTTGGCGTAGCCGTAGCCCGAGTACTCGATCAGCGTCGGGGTCGGGCCGGTCGGGAGGTGTGGCAGTTCGACCCCGGGCAGGACATGGGTGACGTCCTGCGGGGGATGGACGTCGATCGCGAGCTTGGTGCCGTCGCGGGTGGTCAGGTAGCCATAGCCGTGGTCGGGGATCGACTGGTTGTAGATCGACGGGTCGGGTGGCGCCGACTGGGTGGTCAGCACCTGCAGCGGCGGCGATTCCGGACCGTTGCCGGTGAGGCCGACTTTGTAGCCGCCGCCGGGCGCGACTTCGCGGAAGACGACGCCGCCGAGTTCGCCGGCGTTCTGCGTCGCGACTTCCTGGCTGCCGCTGTCGTAGAGCGTCACCTGGGCGCCGGGGGTGAAGCCGGTCGCATAGACCTGTTCGACGCTGCCGTGCGCCTGAACTTCGGCGGCGGCGGCGCGGTTCGGGGGCAGCAGGATGATGACGAGCAGCGCGCAGGCGACTGCCGCAAGCGCCGTCCCGCGCCGGCCTCCCAACCAGTCGAAGATCCCTTCCCTACCCAAGATTGGGTATTAGTACCACACCGCACGGAATTGCGACACCGATTTCTGTAAGAAGGCGCCTGTGCCGCTCTCGCGCCCCGTCTGCAGGCACAGCATTCCGGCCTGCAACCGGGCAAGTTTCAGGCGGAATGCTGCTGGCAGGCCTGAGGAGAGAGTGCTCGTTCGGCGCTGGCCACCAAACGCATCCGACGTTTGGAGTCCGAACGTTATACGACTCCAAAGGCATTTTGCAATTCGGCCTCCGAACAATTTTTCGACTTAATCCGCATTTCGCCATAAAGTGCACGCGTGTCCGCGCCGCAACCTGGTTCACAGAGCGAACTCCGCGCTGCGAACCGGCTGCGGCTGATCGAGCTCCTCCGATCGCGCGGCCCGATGAGCCAGGCCGAGCTTGCCCGGGCCAGTGGCCTCTCCCCCGCCACCGTCTCCAGCATCACCCACGAACTGCGCGACGAGGAATGGGTGATCGACGAAGACCTCGAGGGCGCCCGCGGCCGCGCCCTGGCCCTCAGCCGTGACGCCGGGCTCGCCGTTGGCATCGCCTTCGGCCACTCCCACGTGCGGGTGGCGATCGCCGATCTCGCCCACACGATCCTCGCCGAGACCGAGGACCGCCTCGACACCGACCACGGCAGCGCCGACGAAGGCATCGCCCTCGCTGCCTCCCTCTTCCGCGGCCTGGTCGAGGAGAACGGCATCGACACCCAGCAGGTCACGGGCGTCGGCATGGGCCTCCCCGGCCCGCTCCGCCGCGACACCGGCCAGGTCGGCGACTCGGCGATCCTGCCCGGCTGGATCGCTTCCCACCCGGCCGAGCTGATGCAGGCCGCGCTCGGCCTCGACGTCAGCGTCGAGAACGACGCCAACCTCGCCGCCCTCGCCGAGATCGTCTGGGGCGCCGGCCGCGGCTGCTCCGACCTCCTCTACGTGAAAATCTCGACCGGCGTCGGCGGCGGCCTGATCCTCAACGGCCGCCTCTACCACGGCCACGCCGGCACCGCCGGCGAGATCGGCCACACGATCATCGACGAGGCCGGCCCCGTCTGCCGCTGCGGCAGCCGCGGCTGCCTCGAGACCTTCGCCGGCGCCGAGGCCGTGCTCGAGCCGCTCCGCCGTCGCCACGGCCCGGACCTGACGATCCGCCAGGTGGTCGCCATGGCCGAGGACGGCGACGCCGGCTGCCGCCGCGTGATCGCCGACGCCGGCCACGCCGTCGGCCGCGCCGTCGCCGATGCCTGCAACATCCTCGCCCCCGAGCAGGTCGTGATCGGCGGCGACCTCGCCCGCTCCGGCGACCTCCTCCTCGACCCGATCCGTGCCGCCACCGCCCGCTCCACGATCGGGGCGATGCGCGAGATCCCGGTCACCACCGGCACCCTCGGCGAGCGCGCCGACGTCCTCGGCGCCGTCGCCCTCGTCCTCCGTGACTCCGAGCGCTTCGTCGCTCAGCCGGGCTGAGCCTGGTCCTCGTCCCCGTCCCCGATCATGCCCGTGCTTTCGCCAAGCGTAATTGCCCGCCGGCCAAGGTCATTGACTGTGTAGAAGTGCTGCGTCGAGCCCCGCCACGGCCGTGTCTCAACGAGATCGATCGCGCCGTAGAAGTTCAACGCTCGGGTGTGGTAGGCGATCAGGGAAAGTTCCTCAAAGAGCGATCCGACGATCGACCTCGTCGGTGAATGCACCGTAGTAGTGGACTGCCGTTCGTACTTGGGACTGGGTGAGATCAAGCAGCGCCGCAGTGGCGGAGATCGCCTCGTCCCCGCGCGCCCTGCAGCTCTCGAGGGTGGCGATTAGCTCCCAAACGTCTGGGCCGCCGACCAAAGCGGCACGGCGGCCGGTGGGGCCGTCCCGGAAGACGATTCCGGGGTGTTCCTCCATGTCGTGACTACCCGGTGGTCACCGCCACCGACTGCAGGTTGAGGAACGCCCGCATCCCGAATTCGCCGCCGAGCTCGCGGCCGACGCCCGAGCGCTTGACGCCGCCGAACGGGATGCGGGGGTCCGAGGCGGTCATCGAGTTGACGAAGACCATCCCGGCCTCGATCTCGGCGCTCAAGGCCTCGGCGCGCTCTGTGTCGGTGGTCCAGAGGCTGCAGCCGAGGCCGAACTGCGAGTCGTTGGCGAGTTCGATCGCGGCGGCCTCGTCGGCGACGCGGGCGAGCGCGGCGACCGGGCCGAAGGTCTCCTCGCTGAGGACCGGGGCCTCGGAGGAGGCGTCGGCGCTGAGCACGGTCGGCTCATACCAGGCGCCTGCCTCCTCGGGGGCCCGGGCGCCGGTGAGGACGCGGGCGCCGGCGCGGAGCGAGGCGTCGACCATCTCCGCCAACTCGTCGCGCAGGTCGGTGCGGGCCATCGGGCCGAGCTGGGTGGCGCTGTCGAGCGGCGAGCCGCGGCGCAGCGCCGCGGCCGCCGCCGCGAAGCGCGATTCGAACTCCTCGGCGACTGAGGCGACGACGATGAAGCGCTTCGAGGCGATGCAGCTCTGGCCCGCGTTCTGGAAGCGGGCGGTGACTCCCACTTCGACCGCCTTGTCGAGGTCGGCGTCGGCGAGGACGATGAAGGGGTCCGAGCCGCCGAGCTCGAGCACGACCGGCTTCAACGCCCGGCCGGCGGCCTCGCCGACGGCGACGCCGGCGGCGTCGGAGCCGGTCAGGGTGGCGCCGGCGATCCGCGGGTCGGCGATCAGGGCGCTGGTCTTTCGGCCCGGGACGATGATCGTGCGGAAGAGGCCCTCGGGGGCGCCGGCGCGGGCGAAGACGCGCTCGAGCGCCAGGCCGCAGCCGGTCACGTTGGAGGCGTGCTTTAGGAGGAAGCAGTTGCCGGCACTGATGATCGGCGCCGCCGCCCGCATCGCCTGCCAGAGCGGGTAGTTCCAGGGCATGATCGCCAGCACCACGCCGAGCGGGCGCTTGTGGACCGTTACGCGGCGGCCCTCGCCGACGTCGATCGGTTCGGCGGCGAGGAACTCCTCGCCATGCTCGGCGTAGTGCTCGGCCGCCCAGGCGCACTTCTCGACTTCGGCCTCGGCTTCGGTGATCGGCTTGCCCATCTCGCGGCTGACGATCTGGGCCAGCTCTGAGGCGGCGGCGCGGAGCTCGCGGGCGACGCCGCTCATCACTTCGGAGCGCTGGCTCCACTCGCTCCTGCGCCACTGGTCGAAGCAGGCGTGGGCGCCGGCCAGCGCCTCGTCGATCTGCGCCTCGGTGAAGAGCTCGTAGCGCTCCACCACCTCGCCGTTGGCCGGATCGATCGACTCGACGACTGCCGTTCCCGCGCTTGAGCTCATCCACTCCTCCTCTGTCTTCTGCTTGATCGCACGTGGGACCTAGTTTGACGAGGCGGGAGCGCGGCCGTCGCGGTTGCGGCTAGCCGCTGCTTCGATCCCCGTCCAGGACCTATTCTGAGCGGCACAAATGGAGGAATCGGGATTGAGGCCGGGAGCGCCGCGGTGGGGAGCTGAGACCGCCGCCCTCGTCCGCGCCGAGCTGGTCGGCCGCGAGCGCGAGATCGAGCTGATCCTGGCCGCGGTCAGCGCCGGCCGCGACCTGCTGCTGGAGGGGCCGCCGGGGACCTCGAAGACTACGCTGCTCAAGGCGATCACCGCCGCCTGGGGCATCCCGCTGATCTTCGCCGAGGGCAACGCCGAGCTGACCCCCGGCCGGCTGCTGGGCCACCACGACCCGGCGCGGGTGCTACAGGAGGGCTACTCGGAGGACACCTTCGAGCCGGGACCGCTGGTCGAGGCGATGCGCTCGGGCGGCTTCCTCTACTTCGAGGAGTTCAACCGCGCCCCGGAGGACACCCTCAACACCCTGCTGACCGCGATCGCCGACCGGCAGGTGACGATCCCGCGGGTCGGCACGGTCGAGGCGCTGCCGAGCTTCCGCCTGATCGGCTCGATGAACCCCTACGACAACGTCGGCACGACCCGCCTCTCTGTCTCGATCAAGGACCGGCTCAACCGGCTGGTGATCGGCTACCAGGACGCCGAGGCGGAGCGGGAGATCGTCCGCCGGCAATATGGCGACTGGCTGCTGACGCCGCTGGGCGAGCGGCTGATCGCCGACGCCGTCGCGGTGACCCGGATGACCCGCGAGCACGACGCCGTCACCCAGGGCTCAAGCGTGCGCGGCGCGATCGACCTGGCGCTGATGGCGGCCGAGCTCTGTGACGTGCGGGCGGTCGGCGCCGAGGACGAGGCCGCCTACGCGGAAGCGGCTTGGGAGACGATGCTGCTCGCGCTCTCCGGCCGCATCTCGCTCGACCATGCCGCCGAGCGGACCGAGGCCGAGGTCCTGCGCGATATCTGGGAGCGCCACTTCCTCCTCGCCGAGCGGATCGCCGAGCCCGGACCGCACGCGCTCGAGCTCGACGACCCCGAGGCGCTGCAGCGCAAGGAGGCCTCCGCGGACCGCGGACGGAGGCCGTTCAAGGTGAAGCCGAAGCAGCTCGACCGCGATCCCGAACTCACCGTCGGCCCCGGGGGCAACGGGGTGGCGACCGCGGCCGAGCGCGATCCCGGCCGCCGACCCGACCGCCGCGGCGGCTCGACCTCGTTCAGCGACGAGGCCGGTCAGCTCGACGACGAAGAGGGTGAAACGGCGAGCAACAGCCGGCGGGCCCGGACCCGGGCGCGGGAGATCGCCGCCCGGCTCGCGGTGCGGGACCCGGCGCCGCACCGGCCACGCCGCGGCGGCGAGGAGATCCTCTCCCGTCCCTACAGCGGAAACGGCGGCGAGGTCGACCTCGACCACACCCTCGACGCGCTGGCCGAACGCCGGGCGCTGGCGCCCGAGGAGGTGATCGTGCGCGAGCGGCAGCGGACGAGGCGCCAGGTCGTGCTCGCGGTCGACGTCTCGGGCTCGATGCGCGGCGAGCGGCTGCTGACCGCGGCAGCGACCGTCGGCGCCCTTGCCGGCGGCCTGCATCGCGACGACCTGGCGGTGGTCGCGTTCTGGTCGGACGCCACGGTCCTGATGCGGCTCGGCGAGCGGGCACCGCTCGACCGCCTGGTCGACGCGATCGTCGGCCTCGACGCCGCCGGCCTCACCAACGTTGCCTTCCCGCTCGAGTTCGCGGCGACCGAGCTCGGGCCGCCGCGCGGCGCCGAGCAGCGGGTGCTGCTGCTCTCCGACTGCGTCCACAACGCCGGACCCGACCCTCGCGGCGCGGCGGCGCGGCTTCCCCGCCTCGATGTCCTCTTCGACGTCACCGGGGAGCGCGACTCCGAACTGGCCGGTCAGATCGCGCGGGCGGGCCGCGGAATGGTGCTGCCGATCCGCCACCATCGCGATGTCGCCCCAGCCTTGAGCCGAGCGTTGGCGCAGAGCTGAGCGCCGGATCCTCGACCTGCCTACGGCTAGCAGCGGACTAGAGGCTGAGGCCACCGTCGACCGAGAGGACCGTGCCGGTCACGGCGGCCGCGCCCGGCGACGCCAGCCAGGCGATCGCGGCGGCGACCTCGGCCGGCTCGATCAGCCGCTCGAGCGGCTGCTGCGACGCGAACTCCTCGGCCGAGCCGAGGTCGTAGAGGCGGGCGCTCTCGTCGAGGAGCGGCGTCCGAGTCGATCCCGGGGCGACCGCGTTGGCCGTGATGCCGGTGCCGCGCAGGTCGGCGGCGAGGCCGCGGACGAAGCCGCCGACCCCCGCCTTCGCCGCCGAATAGGACGCCAGCCCCGGCATCCCCCGGAAGGCGGCCGCCGAGGCGAGCGCCACGTAGCGGCCGGCACGGGGCTGCCGACGGCGGAGCAGCGCCGGCACCGCGATGCGAGCGGCAGCGATCGTCGCCAGCAGGTTGACCTCGAGCACCGCGGCCTGCTGCTCGGCGGGCAGCTCCCAGGCGGGCACGCCACCGGCGATCGCTCCGGCAGTGGCGACGATCGCCTCGAACGGGCCGAGCTCCTCGGCGGCCGCGAGCGCTTGGGCCAGCGTTGCCTCGTCGGCCGCGTCGCCGCGCAGTGGAACGACCTCGGCACCGGCGGCGGCGCCCTCGCGTGCCGCCGCGACCGCCGCCTCCAGATCGGCGGGGCTGGCCAGCGGATAGGGAAGCCGGGGGTCGTCCTCGGCCCGGTCGAGGGCGACGAGGTGCCAGCCGTCGGCGGCCAGGGCGGCGATCGTGGCGGCGCCGATCCCGCGACCGGCGCCGGTAACGATTGCGACCCGCTCGCTCACCCGCCGCTCTCCCAGGCCGCAATCACCGCCGCGATCTCGTCGGCGGCGGCCGCGAGCAGCGTCAGGCCCTCCTCGGCCGAGGCACCGGCCGGGTCGCCGAGGACGCCGTTCGGTGCCACCTGCCTCACGCCGCCGGCCCGCAGGGCCGGCAGCAGCTCGTTCAGCGGCGCCGGGTTGCCGGCGGCCGCCGCCGGCAGCCGAACCTGCTCCGGTGCCAGCGCCAGCATCAGCGAGGTCTCGGTGCGGCCGGCATGGGCGTCGCCGTCCCAGCTCGGGCCCCAGGCCCGGACGTCGCGCGATTCGGCCCGCAACCGCTCGACGGCAGCCCGCAGCGGCGCGGCGTTGCCGCCGTGGGCGCTCAGCAGCAGCACCCGCTCGAAGCGAGTCGTCGCGGAGCGGCAGAGCTCGACGAGCAGCAGTTCGAGCGCCTCGGCGCCGATCGAGACCGTCCCCGGAAAGCCCTCATGCTCGCCGCTCGCCCCGTAGGCGAGGAGCGGCGCGACGGTGACGCCGTCGAGGCGCTCGGCGACGGCGCGGGCCAGCGCCTCGGCGATCTCCGAGTCGGTGCTGAGCGGCAGGTGGGGACCGTGCTGCTCGGTCGCGCCGAGCGGCACCACCAGCACCCCCTCGCGCCCCTGCTCGAGGTCGGGCCAGGCCAGCTCGGCCAGCGCCGAGCCGGTCATCAGGCAGCCGCCGGCAGCTTCGGGAGGAAGCCGTCGGGGACGAGGATGTCGTCGGGCGAGAGGTCGTGGATCGAGCCGCGGCCGAGCCCGATCAGCGTCTCGTCGATACCGGCACGGAGGATCTCCAGCACGTTGGCGACGCCGGCCTCGCCACCGGCGCCCAGCCCCCACAGGTAGGGCCGGCCGACCATCACCGCACGGGCGCCGAGGGCCAGCGCCTTGACCGCGTCGGAGCCTCGCCGCACACCGCCGTCGAGCACGATCTCGATCTCGCCGCCGACCGCCTCGGCGACTGCGGGCAGCAGGCGGATCGCCGCGGGCGTGCCATCTAGGTTGTTGCCGCCGTGGGTCGATACCGAGATCGCGGTGGCACCGATCGCGGCCGCCCGCCGCGCGTCGTCAGGGTGCGAGATCCCCTTGATCATCAGCGGTCCCCCCCAGGCCTCGCGCAGCCATGCGAGGTCCTCCCAGGAGGGCAGCGGCGTGCCCATCCACTCGCCGTAGGCGCCGAAGAAGGTCGGTGCCTCGCCGCCCGGGGGCGTCAGGTTGGGCGTCGTCAGGTCGGGCGGCCCGCCGGCGCGCAGGAAGGACCAGAGCCAGCGGGGTCGGGCCAGCGCCTGCGGAGCGAGGGCGAGCGCCGCTTTCGGGGTCAGCCGCTCGGGGATCGCCGGGCTGCCCCAGTCGCGGCGGTGGGCGAAGGTCCAGTCGATCGTCACGATCAGCCCGGCGGCACCGGCCTCGCGGGCGCGGCCGGCGATCTGCTCGATCCGCTCGCGCGTTCCCAGCCAGTAGATCTGGAAGAAGGTCTTGGGGTTGAGCGGGACCACCTGCTCGATCGGCTTCGAGGCGAACGAGCTGAGCCCGAGCGCCGTCCCGGCCCCGGCGGCCGCCCGCGCCACCGCCAGCTCGCCGTCGGGATGGACGGCCTGGACGCCGGTCGGCGAGACGAGCACCGGCATCGCGATCTCCTGTCCCATCACCGACGTCGCCAGCTCGCGCGGCGGCAGCGGCCCGGGAGCGACCCGCGGCACGAACCCCAGCTCGCCGAAGGCGGCGACGTTGTCGGCCAGCGTCGCGCCGCGCTCGGCGCCGGCCCGCAGCGCCTCGAAGACCGAGCGGGGCAGCCGCTTGCGGGCCCGCCGTTCGGCCTCGGCGACCGACTCGAACCAGTCCGTCGTGCTGGCCATCGGCGCTCAGCCGGCCGCCGGCGTGGCGGCCCAGAAGTCGGCGAGCGGGTCCTCGTCGCAGGCGCGACTCGGCCGCAGGCGCGAGTGGTCGACCGACGGTGCGGGGATCGGCGCGCCGACCGGCAACGCCGCCAGCAACTGCTCACCGTTGCCGAGAACGCACTCGGGGTCGGGCCCGTCGAGCGGCAGCCCGGTGAAGAACTTGGCCGCCATGCAGCCGCCGCGGCAGGCGTCGTAGTGCCCGCACGATTCGCAGGCGCCGCCCGACTGCGGCGAGCGCAGCTCGGTGAACAGCTCCGAGTCGCGCCAGACCCCCTCGAATCCGCCCGGCTCGCGGACGTTGCCGGCGAGGAACTCCTCGTGGATCGTGAACGGGCAGGCGTAGACGTCGCCGACCGGGTCGATCAGGCAGACCACCCGCCCGGCGCCGCAGAGGTTCAGCCCCGGCAGCGACTCGCCGTAGGCCGAGAGGTGGAAGAAGGAGTCGCCGGTCAGCACCTCCTCGCCGTGTGCCAGCAGCCACTCATACAGCGAGCGTTGCTGCTCGGCGGTCGGGTGCAGCTCGTCCCAGACGTCGGCGCCGCGGCCCGAGGGGCGCAGCCGGGTGATCCGCAGCTGCGCACCGTAATGGTCGGCGATCGCCTTGAACTCGTCGAGCTGTCCGGCGTTGTGGCGGGTGACGACGACCGAGATCTTCGGCTGCTCGAAGCCGGCGGCGGCAAGTCGATCGAGCGCGCCCAGCGCCGTCTCGAAGGAGCCCGGCCCGCGCACCGCGTCATTGACAGCGGCGGTGGCGCCGTCGATCGAGACCTGGACGTCGACGTAGTCGTTGGCCGCCAGCCGCGCCGCGGCGGCGGCGTCGATGCGGCTGCCGTTGGTCGAGAACTTGACCCCGACCTGGTTTTCGGTCGCGTACTCGAGCAGCTCCCAGAAGTCGCGCCGCACGGTCGGCTCGCCGCCGCCGACGTTGACGTAGAAGACCTGCATCCGCCGCAGCTCGTCGATCACCCGCTTGCACTCCGAGGTGGTCAGCTCGCGGGGGTCGCGCCGCCCCGAAGAAGACAGGCAGTGGACGCAGGCGAGGTTGCAGGCGTAGGTCAGCTCCCAGGTGATGCAGATCGGCGCCGCCAGCCCCTCCTCGAATCGGTCGACGAGCTTCATGCCGCCTCCCTCGGGACGATCATCTCCGACTCGGCCAGCCGCGCCAGCGCCTGCCGGTAGCTCGGCCACTCCTCCTCGCCCACCCCAGCCGCGCGACAGGCGGCGAGCGGGTCGGGCTCGGCCTCGAGCCGCTGCACCACGTCGAGCAGCTCGCGGCTCTTCAGGAACGAGAGCCGGCGGTTGCCGAAGTGGTAGGCGAGCGCCCCGAACGACTCGGGGCGCAGCGCCACCTGGGGACTGAGGCGCCAGGGGCCGGACAGCTGGGCTGCGGCACTCACGGGCAAAGCGGTCGGCCTAGTAGACGCCGCACATGCCGTCGATCGAGACGTCCTCGACCAACAGGTCGGCCTCGACCAGCTGCTCGTCGGCAGTCTCGGGGGCCTCGGGCGTCGGCTCGGACTGCGGATCCTGAAAATGCATGCTCATGCGAATCTCCTCGGTAGCTGCTCCCAGTTTCCGGTACTTATAGCACTGAGTGTCAAATGTCCGCAACCGGTAGACCCCCCAGCACCACCCACGCCGCGATCGAAGCGGCCGCCTTCGAGCTGTTCGAGCACCGCGGCTTCGAGCAGACCAGCATCGAGGACATCGCCGCCGCGGTCGGGGTCGGGCGGCGAACGATCTTCCGCTACTTCCCCTCGAAGAACGACATCGTCTGGGGCGACTTCGACTGGGTCAACCAGCGGCTGCGCAAGCTCCTCGAGGAGAGCGGCGAGGAGGTGCCCCTTATGGAGGCCCTCCGAAACGCCGCGGTCCTCTCGAACCACTATCCCGACGAGGAGCTACCGGCGCTACGTCTGCGCCTGACCCTGATCACCACGGTCCCCGCCCTGCAGGCCCATTCGATGCTCCGGTACGCGTCCTGGCGGTCGGTGGTGGCCGAGTGGGCGGCCGCGCGGCTCGGCCAAGACCCCACCGACCTCACCCCACAGGCGATCGCCCACGTTGCACTCGGCGCCTCGATGGCCGCCTTCACCCGCTGGGTCGAGAATCCCAGCGAGGACCTCGAGCGCTGCCTCGAAGACGCCTACGGCCTGCTCGCCGCCGGCTTCACCGTGACCGAGCGGAGCTGAGCGGGATGAGCGAGGCCGCCGGGCGCCGCCACGTCCTCGACCACTGGGTGCGCAGGCGCGACGGCGGGCGCCTCCTGGCCGGCGGCTCGCCGGGGAGGCTCGTCCGCCTCAGCCCCGCCGGCTCCGACGCCCTCGACCGCCTGCTGGCCGGGACCGCCGGTCCCGAGGCGGCGCCCCTTCGCGACCGCCTGCGAGGCCACGGGATGCTCCACCCCCTTGCCCTCCCGGGACCTCCCTCCCCGCCCCCACTCACCTTCGTCGTCCCGAGCAAAGACGGCGGCCCCGGGCTGGCGAATCTGGTCGCCCAGCTGCGGGCGTGGGGCGAGGTGATCGTCGTCGAGGACCGCTCCCGCGACGGCTCGCCGCAACTGGCCGCCGCGGCCGGGGCGACCGTCCTCGTCAACTCCGGCCGGCCCGGGCCGGCCGGCGCCCGCAACACGGGCCTCGCCGCAGTCAGCACCGAGTACGTCGCGATGATCGACGCCGACTGCAGCTGCCCAACCGAGTGGGCAGCTCCGCTCGCCGCGCTGCTGGCCGAGGAGCCCGAACTGGCACTGGCCGCGCCGCGCGTGCGCAGCACCCCGGCAGCCGGCCCGATCGCCCGCTACGAGCGCCACGGCTCGCCCCTCGACATGGGCCCCCACCCCGCGTTGAGTGGACCGGGACGAGCGGTTCCCTACGTTCCCTCCACCGCGCTGGTGGCCCGTCGGTCGGCGCTGCTGGAGCTGGGCGGCTTCGACGAGCAACTGCGCTTCGGCGAGGACGTCGACCTGGTCTGGAGAGCGCTCGAGAACGGCTGGTCGGTCCGCTACGCACCAGAGGTCGAGGTCGACCACCAGCCCCGCCAAAGCCTCGCCGCCTGGGCCCGCCAGCGCTTCGACTACGGAGGCTCGGCGGTAGCGCTAAGACAGCGCCACGCCGAGGCGGTGGCACCACTGCGCCTGGCACCCCTACCAGCGGCGACCTGGCTGGCGGCAGCCAAGGGCGGCGTCGGCGCCGGCCTCGTAATCGCCGCCGCTGCCGCCTGCATCACCGGCGCCCGCCGCGAGGACCGAAGCGCCCGCCTGGCCATCACCGAGGTCGCCTTCCGCAGCCAGCTCGCCGCCACCCGCCAGCTCGCCCGCGCCGTCAGCCGCGAGTGGCTCCCCCTGACCACCGCGGCCGCCCTCACCAGCCCCCGCGCCCGTCGCCTCGCCGCCTCCCTGCTGCTCGTCGACTTGGCGGCCTCGGTGTCAGGCCCCTCCGCCGGCGACCGCTTGCCCCCGACCTTTCCGCTCCTCCACCTCCTTGGCAACGCCGCCTACGGCACCGGCCTCTGGCGAGCCTCCCTGCGCGAGCGCTCACCGGCGGCCCTGCTCCCCGCCCTTCACCACCGTCGCGCACCGATAGATCTCGCTCGGATGAGGGGTGGCTGACCGGATTCGAACCGGCGACCGCCTGGACCACAACCAGGAGCTCTACCAGCTGAGCTACAGCCACCTCGCTCGGCTCAATCTACCGGGCGCGGCCGTTGCGGGGCGCCGGGCGCGGGGCGGCGGGCCTGACCGCTCAGGCGATGCTCGGGGCCGAGGGGAGGCGGTCGAGGGCCTCCTGCATTTCGGCGTCGGAGAACTCGAGGTCTTCTAGTTCGCCGGCGTGGTAGGCGGCGTAGGCGGACATGTCGAAGTGGCCGTGGCCGGAGAGGCCGAGGAGGATGACGCGCTCCTCGCCGGAATGCTTGGCGGCGAGGGCTTCGTCGATCGTGGCTTTGATCGCGTGGGCGGGCTCGGGGCCGGGGATGATGCCCTCGGCGGAGGCGAAGCGGACGGCGGCGGCGAAGGCATCGGTTTGCTTGACCGCGGTCGCCTCGACGAGGCCGTTGTGGACGAGGGCGCAGAGGCTGGGCGCATCGCCGTGGTAGCGCAGGCCGCCGGCGTGGACGGGCGGTGGGACGAAGTCGTGGCCGAGGGTGTACATCGGCATCAGCGGGGTCATGCCGACGGTGTCGCCGAAGTCGTAGGCGTAGGTGCCGCGGGTCAGGGTCGGGCAGGCGGCGGGCTCGGCGCCGAGGAAGCGGGTGGTCTTGCCCTCACGCAGGTTGGCGCGAACGAAGGGGTAGATCAGGCCGGCGAAGTTGGAGCCGCCGCCGACACAGCCGACGACGACGTCGGGGTACTCGCCTGCCTGCTCGAGGGCGGCGATCGCCTCCTGGCCGATTACGGTCTGGTGGAGGCAGACATGGTTGAGGACCGAGCCGAGGGCGTAGTTGGTGTCGTCGGCTTTGGCCGCGACCTCGACCGCCTCGGAGATCGCGATGCCGAGGCTGCCCGACTCGTGGGCGGCCTGGGAGCGGCCGGCGTCGGTGCGGTCGGTGGGGCTGCGGTGGACGGTGCCGCCCCAGGTCTCGATCATCGCCCGGCGGTAGGGCTTCTGGTCGTAGGAGACGCCGACCATGAAGACCTCGCACTCGAGGCCGAAGAGGCGGCAGGCCAGGGCGAGCGCGGACCCCCATTGGCCGGCCCCGGTCTCGGTGACGAGCTTCTTCACCCCCGCCTGCTTGTTGAGGTAGGCCTGGGCGACGGCGGAGTTGGGCTTGTGCGAGCCGGCCGGCGAGACGCCCTCGTACTTGTAGTAGATGTGCGCCGGGGTATCGAGCTCGCGCTCGAGGCGGCGGGCACGGATCAGGGGCGTCGGGCGCCAGAGCTTGTAGACCTCGCGAACCTCCTCGGGGATCTCGATCTCGGGCTCGGTCGAGACCTCCTGTTCGATCACCCCGATCGGGAAGATCGGCGTCAGGTCGTCGGGCCCGGCCGGTTCGCCGGTCCCGGGGTTGAGCGGCGGCAGCGGCTCGCCCGGCAGGTCGGGCAGCAGGTTGACCCAGCTCGTCGGAATCTGCGACTCGTCGAGCAGGTACTTGGTCGTCGCCACGAGGCGATTCTATGGCCGGCGCGACGCGCCGGCCAGGGGTCGGCGCAGGCTAGGTGCCCGCGCCGTTGCCGTTCTTGCGCTCACCCTTGACCGCCGCCGCCTCGGATTTGAGCTGCTCCGCCTCGCGCTCTGCGGTGAGCGCCTCCTCTTTTGCCTCGAGGCTCACTTCTTTCGCCTCGACTTTGTCGAGAGTGGCCGCCGCTTTGACTTTGGTGTCTTTGCGTTTGGCTTTGGCCGCCTTCTCGGCCGCTTTTTTCTTCTCTTTCTCGGCTTTTTTGGCGGCTTTGGCTCGGCGGTCGCGTTTGCGTTTGTCGGCCGCACGCCGTTCGGCTTCGGCCCTGCGCCGCGCCTCTTGCTCGCGCCGCTCCGCCTCGCTGGCCAGCTCCTCCGCCTCGGCGGCAGCGTCGTCCTGGACCTCCTCCGCCCGCTCGCGCAGGCCGACGGCACGCTGGCGCTGCTCCGTCGCGAGCAGGACGTCGCGGCCTTCGCGGCGCAGCTCGTCGTCATGGAAGAGGACGCCGGTCGCCTTGCGGGCGCCCCCCTCGATCCGGTCCAGTAGGTGCCGGGCCGACGAGTCGGCGGCGCCCGTGACCGAGATCGCCGCGTCGAACGGGGCGCGCACCAGCTTCAGCGAGCGGTCGAACACGGTCTTGGGCAAGGTCGACATCGCCATCAGGTCCGCTCCTTCGGGTCGATCGCGTCGGCGGCTTCTTCGGCGCGGCGGGCCTGTTGCTGCAGGTCGCCGGCCTCCTCAGCCGCTTCGGTGCGCTCGGCACGCGCCTCGCGGTCGGTCTCCTCGGCGCGGCGCTCTTCGCCACGGCGCGCCGCCTCGGCGGCGGTCTTCTCGACGCTCGCCCGACGCTCGGCGTCGGTTTCGGCGACCCAGCGCTCGCGCTCGGCCTGGTCCTCGGCCTCGAGTCGGGCACCCTCGCGTCGCGCGTCGCGGCGCTCGTCGTCGAGCTGCGCCCGCTCCTCCTCGACCTGGGCCTCGGTCTCGGCCCGGTCCGCCTCGGCCCGCTCCGCCGCCGCCTTGGCCTCGGCCTCGGCGCCGGCCTGCTGCAGCCGTCCCTCTCGGTGAATGTCGTCTCTTCCCAGCACCGCCCCGGCCAGCTCCTTGGCGCGGCCGGCCAACTTGCCCAGCGCGCCGCCGGCGACCTGCTCTCTCTCACTCATCGCTTCCCTCTTCCTCTTCAGTCCATTTCGTCAGAGCCCCTCACGTACCCGCGACCGGAGGAAGAGGAACATGCGTTCGTGTGCGTTGGTCACACGGGCTAGGAGTGGCCGGAGACCGCGTGCGGGCGGTAGGGCTCCTCGAGCGCCGCCACGTCCTCCGGCGAGAGCTCGAGATCGACCGCGGCGATCGCGTCCGCGAGGTGCTCGGGTTTGGTCGCACCGACGATCGGCGCGGTCACGACCGGCTTCGTGAGGAGCCAGGCGAGACCCACCTGGGCCGGCCCGACGCCGAGGCGCTCCGCCACCTGCAGGGTCCGCTCGACGATCTTCCGGTCCTCGTCGAGATAGAGGCTGCTGCCGAACGGGTCGCTCTCCGAGCGGGCGGACTGCTCGTCCCAGGGTCGCGTCAGGCGGCCCCTTGCCAGCGGGCTCCAGGGCAGCGAGCCGATCCCCTCGTCGACGCAGAGCGGCAGCACCTCCCGCTCCTCCTCGCGGTAGAGCAGGTTGTAGTGGTCCTGCATCGTCACGTAGCGGGCCCAGCCGTTCGCCCGCTGCAGGTGCAGCGCCTTCGAGAACTGCCACGCCCACATCGACGAGGCGCCGAGGTGGCGGGCCTTGCCGGCGCGGACGACCTCGTCGAGCGCCTCGAGCGTCTCCTCGAGCGGCGTCTCGTAGTCCCAGCGGTGCACCTGGTAGAGGTCGACGTAGTCGAGACCGAGGCGCCTCAGGCTGTGGTCGATCTCAGAAAGGATCGCCTTGCGGGAGAGGCCGGCGCCGTTCGGGCCTTCGCGCATCCGAAAGTTGACCTTGGTCGCGACCACGATCTCGTCGCGATCGGCACCGAACTCGCGCAGCGCCCGCCCGAGGTATTCCTCGCTGCTGCCGTTCGAGTAGACGTTGGCGGTGTCGAAGAAGTTGATTCCCGCCTCGAGCGCCTGGCGGATGATCTCGCGGCTCTGCTCCCAGCCGACGGCCCAGGGATGCACGCCGGCGTCCGGGTCGGCGAGCCCCATGCAGCCGAGACAGACGACCGAGACCTCGGTGCCGGTACCGCCGAGCCTGGTGTACCGCATCAGGCCACCTGCGGCGCGACCTCGCGCCCGATCACCGCGATCGCCTCGAGGTCGCGGTGCAGAAGGTGCTGGCACATCACCCGGTGGAGCCCCGCCTCCTCGAGTGCCCGCAACTGCTCGACCGCTTCCTCGACCGTGCCCTGGATCGTCGACTCGGAAAGCGTGGCGAGGAGGGTGTCGCCGTCGCCGTCTTCGTCGTTCCACTCGGAGAGTCGGGCGGCACGCTGGCGCAGTTCCTCGCGATCGGCCCCGACCATCCAGCCGGTCATCGTCGAGAGCGGCAGCGAGGCCGGGTCGCGGCCCTCGGCTTCGCAGGCGGCGTCGAGGCCGGCGCGGATCTCGCGCACCTGCTCGACGGTTGCGACCACGACGTTGTACTCGTCCGCGTACTTGGCGGCGAGGCGCAGGCTGCGCTTGCCGCCGCTGCCGCCGAGGATCAGCGGCGGGTGCGGCGACTGCACCGGCTTCGGCTGCGCGTCGAGCTCGACCGCCGAGTAGTACTTACCGTCGAAGTCGAACGGGCCCGGGCCCCAGTGACCGCGGACCACCTGCAGCTGCTCCTCGAGCGCGTCGATGCGCGGACCGATCGGCGGCAGCTCGAAGCCGTAGACCTCGTGCTCGCGCTCCCACCATCCCGCCCCCAACCCGAGCTCGACCCGGCCGCCGGAGACGTGGTCGGCGGTGACGACCATCTTCGCCAGCACCGCCGGGTGACGAAAGGTGGCGGGCGAGACCATCGTCCCCAGCCGCAGCTTTTCGGTCGCCGCGGCCAGCGCCGAGATCGTCGCCCAGGCATCGAGCGCGCCGCGCTCACGCCGGTCCTCGACCGAGAGGTAGTGGTCGGAGCGGAACATCGTCCCGACCCCGTTCGCTTCGCAGGCCTCGGCGAGCGCGACCCAGTCCTCCCAGGTCACGTCCTCCTGACCCTCGATCATCAGCGCGAGTTCCACGGCGGCCACCCTACCCGGCGCCGACGCCTGGCAAGCCGACCGCGATCAGGCCGCGACCGGCAGGCGCTCGAGCGAGGCGATCGTCTCGGTGCAGGCCTTCGCGACCTCGCGCCCCTTGAGCTGGAAGTGCTCGTGGAAGAAGCGCTGGTGCTCGTCGTGCTCGTGGAAGTGGTGCGGGGTGAGGACGGCGGAGAAGACCGGCACGCCGGTGTCGAGCTGGACCCGCATCAGCCCGTCGATCACCGCCTCGGCGACGAACTCGTGGCGGTAGATACCGCCGTCGACGACCAGGCCGGCGGCGACGATCGCGCGGTAGCGGCCGCTGGCGGCGAGGCGCTGGGCGTGGAGCGGGATCTCGAAGGCGCCGGTCACCTCGAAGCGGTCGACCTCGTCCTCAGGCACTCCGCGCTCGCGCAGCTCGGCCAGAAACGAGTCGCGGCACTCGTCGACGATCTCCCGGTGCCAGCACGATTGCACGAAGGCGATCCGCCCGTCGCTGCCCTCCATTGCGTCCTCCTATCGCTCGATGTTCGGCACGAGCGTACTCCTAGTCCCCCGCGTTGAACTCCCAGATCGCGATGCCGAGCATCAACATCCCCAAAGCGAAGATGACGAAGATCTCGAGCGCGGTCGGGACCGTCCAGCCGAACCAGGTGATGCCCGGGTTGAGGGTCGATTCGGCCGCCTTGGAGAGGTCGAGGTGATTGAAGACTAGGGTCCGCATCGGCGCCACCGCGTAGGTCAGCGGGTCGAGGCGGTTGAGGACGGCGAGCCAGGTCGGCAGGCCGGTGACCGGGAAGAGGGCGCCGGAGATGAAGAACATCGGCATGATCACCAGCTGCATCACGCCCATGAAGGACTGGATCTGTTTGATCCGGGCGGCGACCATCACCCCGAAGGCGGTGATGCTGAAGGCGAGCAGCAGCTGCAGCGCGAAGACGCCGACGACCAGGGTGACGCTGTAGGGGACGTGCACCGCCCAGGCGAGCGCCAGCAGGATCAGCCCCTGCGAAGCGGCGACGGTGGCGCCGCCGAAGCACTTGCCGATCACGATCGAGCTGCGGCGGACCGGCGCCACCATCATCTCCCGCAGGAAGCCGAACTCGCGGTCCCAGACGATCGAGGCGGCCGAGAACATCGCCGTGAACATCACCGAGATGCAGAGGACGCCGGGATAGATGAAGGTCTTCAGGTCGACACCGTGGGTGCTGGCCGAGGAGAGCTGCTGGAGCCCGGAGCCGAGGACGAAGAGGAAGAGCAGCGGCTGCACCAGCGAGGTGACGATCCGCAGCCGATCGCTGCGGAAGCGGATCAGCTCGCGGCGCCAGACGACCTTGATCGCCCGCAGCTCGCTGCGCAGGCTGCGTCCGGGGACGTGGACCTTGACCACCGGGGCGCCGTCGGGGATGCCGTTGCCGGCGGGAACGCTGACGCTCATCGCCGCGCCCCGCTCATCATCTGCGCCGCCACCCGGGCGTTGTCCTTGCGCCCGTCCCCTTCGGCATCGCGAATCGTCGACCCGGTGTGGGACATGAAGACGTCGTCGAGGGTCGGCCGCGAGAGATTGACCGAGCGAATCGGCACCCCGAGCTCGGCGAACAGGCGCGGCACGAACGCCTCCCCCTCGGGCACGTAGAAGGAGACCGCTTCCTCGGAGATCCCGGCCTCGAGGTCGAAGCGCTCGGCCAGCGCGCGGATCGCCGCCTCGTCGTCGGCGGTGGTGATCCGCACCCGGTCGGCGCCGACGGCTTCCTTCAGCGCGGTCGGGGTGTCGAGGGCGACGATCTCGCCGTGATCCATGATCCCGATCCGGCCGCAGAACTCGGCCTCGTCCATGTAGTGGGTGGTCATGAAGATCGTGATCTCCTCCTGGCGCTGCAGCTCGCGGATGTAGCCCCAGATCGAGGCGCGAGTCTGCGGGTCGAGGCCGATCGTCGGCTCGTCGAGGAAGAGGACGCGCGGCGAGTGCATCAGGCCGCGGGCGATCTCGAGCCGGCGCCGCATCCCGCCGGAGAAGGTCATCACCTGGCTGTCGCGGCGCTCCCACAGCCCCACCATCTCCATCACCTGGCGCATCCGCGGCGCGACCAGCTTGCGCTCGACCCCGTAGAGCTCGGCGTGCAGCTCGAGATTCTGGGCGGCGGTCAGGTAGCCGTCGAGGGTCTGGTCCTGGAAGACGAGGCCGATGTGGCGGCGGACGTCGTCGCGGGCGCTGGCGACGTCGAACCCGGCCACCGCGGCGCTGCCGCCGGAGGGCTTGGAGAGGGTGCAGAGCATGTTGATCGTCGTCGTCTTGCCAGCTCCGTTGGGGCCGAGGAAGCCGAAGACCTCGCCGCTCTGCACCTCGAAGCTGACGCCGCGGACCGCTTCGAACTCGGCGAAGGTTTTGCGCAGTTGGTTGACGGAGATGGCTGCTGGCATCGTGCGGGGACGAGACACCAGGCCGAACCGGGGCGCAGAAACGGATCTGTACGCCGTACGGAGCGGCGATTGTACACTGTACGGGCGATGCCCGTCGAGCAGCCCTCCCCCCAGGCGACGGCGACCAGCCGCCAGGCGATCGTCGAGGCGGCAATGAAACTGGCCGACGAGGACGGAATCGAGGCGGTCTCGATGCGGCGCCTCGCCGAGCAGCTCGGGGTGGCGACGATGACGCTCTACACCTACGTCGAGTCGAAGGACGAGCTGGTCGACCTGATGCGCGACGAGGTCGCGCGGGCGATGCTCGTCCCGGAGCCGCTGCCGGACGACTGGCGCGAGGCGTTGCGGCAGATCGCCCACCGGACCCGCGACGCGATGGCGGCCCACCCCTGGGCCGTCTCCGCGCGGCCCGCCGGCTCGCGGGTGCGGATCAACCTCGCCCGCCACATCGAGCAGTCGGTGACCGTGATCGAAACGCTGGGGGTCGATCGGAAGGTCGGCGGCGCGGCGATCAGCGCCGTCGACGACTACGTGATCGGCCACTGCCTGCGCTTGCGCACGCGGCAGAAGACGCTCCGCGCCCGCCGCGCCGCGGTCGCCGCCGGCGAGGCACCGGGACCGGCGATCGATCCGGCGGTCGAGGCCGCGATCGAGGCCGGCGAGCTGGCGCGGGTCGGACGCCTCTTCGCCGCCCGGGCCAAGAGCGAACGCCTCGCCATCGCCCCCGAGCCGGACTTCGACCAGGGCCTCGAGTGGCTGCTCGACGGAATCGAGGCGATGGTCGCGGTAGGCTCGCCGCGATGAGCCGGCTCGAAGCGCTCGCCGCCAAGCTCCCAGTCGCCACCTTCAAACCCGAGGCGCGGCCCGCGACCGCGACCGGGGCCGCCGCGATCGGCGCCCTCGCGGTCGGCGCCGCGGCGATCGGCGGCTTCGCGATCGGCCGCCTCTCGGTCGGGCGGCTGACGATCAAGCGGCTCGAGGTCGAGGAGCTCGAGATCGGCCGGTTGACGATCCGCGAGCGGACGCCCGAGAGTTGAAGCGCGCGCTCCTGGCGCTGCTCGCCGTCGCCGCGCTCGCCGCCGTGGTGGCGCTGCCCAGCGGCGCCGCCGAACCGCCGCCGGACCTCGGCGGCTGCCAGGTCTTCCCCGACCCGCCCGCGGGCCTCTCTGCCACCGCCAAGTCGCTGCCGACCCAGGCCGCCTGGAACCAGGACATCTCGAAGGCGCCGCGGGCGAAGAACTCCGCCGCGGTCATCGCCTACATCAACAGCCACGGCGGCAACCTCATGCATCCCGACTTCGGCTCCCCCCGCCCCTACGGCTTCCCCTACTCGGTGGTCGGCGCCAACCAGGCGAATCTGCCGGTCCACTACACCGCCTACGGCGCCGAAAGCACCCCCGGCCCCTTCCCGGTCCCGGCCAACGCCCGGGTCGAGGGCGGCAACGGTAGCGACGGCGACCGCCACGTGATCGCCGTCGACACCGCCGATTGCAAGCTCTACGAGCTCTACCGGGCCTTCTACAAGCCGACGCCGAAGCCACACTGGGACGCCGACTCGGGCGCCGCCTGGGACCTCAGCTCCGACGCCGTCTGGCCCGACGGCTGGACCTCGGCCGACGCCGCCGGGCTGCCGATCTTCGCCGGGCTGGTCCGCTACGACGAAGTCGCGGCCGGCCACCTCGACCACGCGATACGCGTCACCTTCGAGAGCACCCGCGACGCCTGGGTCCGCCCGGCCAGCCACTGCGCCGGCGACACCAACAGCGGCAACGCGCCGGCGATGGGGACGCGGCTGCGGCTCAAGGCCGGCTACGGCCTTGGCAGCTTCAGCGGCGCCGCCAAGACGATCGCCGAAGCGATGAAGCGCTACGGGCTGATCGTCGCCGACAACGGCTCCAACTGGTACTTCAGCGGCACCAGCGACCGTCGCTGGGACGACGGGAACCTCAATCAGTTGAAGCGGATCCCGGGGTCTGCTTTCGAAGTCGTCGCGAGCGCAGCCGCCGCCCACCCCTGCTGACGAAGCGCACGCACTTCGCGAGCAGCTTGAAGAAGCCGCCAACGATCGTGATCACCGTCGTCGCCACCGCCAGGCCGATCGCGCCGAGGATCAGCAGGAAGACGATGAAGGCGAGGATCGCCAGGGGTACGAGCAGGATTTTCATGAACTCAATCTTCGCCCACTAGTCTGCCGCGAGGAGATCGGGCAGAACATGGCTCCTCTTATTACACGCTTTCGCTGTGCGCTCGCGGCGCTGGTCGTCGCGGCGCTGCTGCTGCCGGCCGGCGCACTGGCCGACCAGGGCCAGGGCGAAGCGGGCCTCGGCTCGCTGCGCGCGGCGGTCGTCGCGGCGCTCGCCCACTCGCGCGCCGGCGATGCCCTCGACACGCTGAGCAACAGCCTGGCGCTGCTCGGCGCCCGCTACCGGCTGGCGCACGAAGGCAAGCCGCAGGCCGCGGCCGCCCAGGAACCGGCTGAAAAGGCGCCGCCGAAGATGATCACCGACCCCGAGAAGATGCCGCCCGCCTCGGCCGGCAGCAACGGCGCCTACACGCCGAGCCACGCCGCCAAGCGTGGCGACCTCTTCGCCCACGTCCGCGACGACGACCCGACGACCCCGAACGCGATCCTGCTGACCGGGATCGCCCTCGCCCCGCCCGACGCGCCGGATGCGATAAAGGGCGTGATCAACAACGCCAACTCGATCGTCGGCCGCCCCTACATCTGGGGCGGCGGCCATGGCTCCTGGTACTCCTACGGCTACGACTGCTCGGGCT
>Ga0068862_100001140_pt1 | contig 25178 bp, 16 predicted proteins | sample KBSSwiS52_FD_66598 | JGI IMG/M metagenome (GOLD analysis project Ga0068862, IMG submission 66598) | Switchgrass rhizosphere microbial communities from Kellogg Biological Station, Michigan, USA - KBS Switchgrass S5-2 | ecosystem: Host-associated > Plants > Roots > Rhizosphere > Soil ... | reverse complement strand
GGGGAAAGCCGAGCGAGCCAGCTCATTACTCTCCTTGCAGAGAACGGTGTCGCTACCTAACGCCAACTAGCCTGTTCCGTAATAACCAGCTCTCAACGGCGTAGCCGTGAATACCGGCGCTCCCACGCCGCCGAATTCGGCGGGCGACGGCGTGGCCCCGCCACCGTGTCCAAAGTAGCGCGATGCCACGCGATTGCGCAGCAGCAGAGTCCCGTCGAGCAAGTTCGGCGGCGAGGGATGCCGCCTGTTCCAATGGCAGCCGAGCATCGTCATCGACACTCCCACCCGCGTACGCAACCTCTGATCGACTCCCCGCCCACCACGCAGCGTCGATACACGCCAGGTCGCACGCACGCACGTGGGCACGCGCACCGCGCGGCGGCGTAGACCAGAGGCAGGTGCCTATTCCCACACCGCAGCGGCCCGGGCGTGGAGTGAGACGCGGAGTCTCGATCACTGCTCCAGCTCGCAGGTCTCCATCGCCACTGCTCCACGCAGCGCACGTGTCAGAACAGCGTAAAGCCCGCCGCGGTGCCACACGTCCCACTTTGACGCCGACCCGCGGCCGGGATACGATAGCCGCCGGTCCCTCCCGGTCCCTCCCGGTCCCTCCCCTCCCGAGGCATCAATGTTCCGAGCCCGACGACTCACCGTCGCTCTTGCGCTCCTCGCACCGATCGCCCTTCACGCGCAGGCGCGACCGGCCGCCGCGCCGATCTCGCCCGAGGTGTACCGCCGTCTTCCCTGGCGCACCATCGGCCCGGAAGGCAACCGCTTCTCGGCCGCCGTGGGCGTGCCGGGCGATCCGCTCACGTACTACGTCGGCGCCGCGTCAGGCGGTATCTGGAAAACCGTCGACGGCGGCACGAACTGGACATCGCTCTTCGACGACCAGCCCGTGCAGTCGATCGGCTCGCTCGCCGTAGCAAAGTCCGACCCTAACGTCGTCTGGGCCGGCACGGGCGAAGGGAAAATCCGCTCGCACATCTCCGTCGGCCAGGGGGTGTACAAGTCGATGGACGCCGGCAAGACGTGGGCGCTCATGGGGCTCGAGAAGACCGGCCGCATCCCGCGCACCGTCATCCACCCGCAGGACCCCAACACCGTTGTCGTCTGCGCGCTCGGCCACGCGTACGGGCCGCAACCCGAACGCGGCGTCTTCCGCACCACGGACGGCGGCACGACGTGGACGAAGGTGCTGTTCGTCGACGAGAACACCGGCTGCTCCGACCTCGCCATGGATCCGAAGAACCCGCGCGTCCTGTTCGCCGGGATGTGGCAGCTCGAGATCAAGACGTGGGGACGCACGAGCGGCGGGCCAGGCGGCGGGCTCTTCGTCTCGCGCGACGGCGGCGCGACGTGGCGGCGCCTAACGGGAAACGGGCTGCCGACAAAGCCGGTCGGCAAGGTTGCCGTCGCCATCGCGCCGTCGAACCCGGATCGGATCTATACGCTCATCGAGACAGGCGATGGCATTCCGTGGAACGGCCAGGCGACGGACGTCGGACAGCTCTGGCGGTCCGACGACGGCGGCGAGAACTGGACGTTGATCAATCGCGACCGCAACGCGATGGGACGCGCGCACTACTACTCGCGCATGGCGGTCGCGCCCGACGACCCCGACGAGACCTACTATCTCACCGCGTCGTTCGCGAAGTCGATCGACGGGGGCGCAACGCTCGTCACGCAGCAGGGCGGACGCGCGCCGGGCGGCGACCACCACGACATCTGGATCGACCCGACGAACGGGCACCGCCAGATCGTCGCCCACGATCAGGGTCTGTCCATCACCCAGAACCGCGGACAGACCTGGTACCGCCAGCGCCTGCTCAATGCGCAGATCTATCACGTGACGGTCGACAACGAGATCCCGTACAACGTGTTAGGCAACAAGCAGGACGAGCCGAGCTATCGCGGGCCGTCGAACTCGCGCGTCGTCGGGGGACGCGGCGCGGGGATCTCGCGCGGCATGTGGCACTCGGTGGGCGGCGGCGAGAGCGGTTGGGCCACGCCTGACCCCACGAACTCGAATCTCATCTGGTCGACGGCGTCCGGCTCCGGCATGGTCGGGGGCATCGTCGTGCGCTTCGAGGAGGATCGCCGGCAGTTCCGCAACGTCGAGGTGTGGCCACAGCAGTCGAACGGACCCGCGGAGGGCGTGAAGTACCGCTTCGTCTGGGACGCGCCGCTGCACATCTCTCCGCACGACCACAACACGCTCTATGTTGGCAGCCAGCACGTGCACCGCACGCAGGATGGCGGCCAGTCGTGGCAGGTGATCTCCCCGGACCTCACGCTCAACGACAAGAGCCGGCAGCAGAGCTCGGGCGGTCTGACGGGGGACAACATCGGCGTCGAGTACGCGGGCGTCGTGTACGGGATCGCCGAGTCGCCGGTCGAGAAGGGGTTGATCTGGGCGGGCACGAACGACGGGCTCGTCCAGCTCACGCGCGACGCAGGCAAGACATGGACGAACGTGACGAAGAACATTCCGAGCCTGCCGGTCTGGGGCGCGGTGCGCAGCATCGCCCCGTCGCGTTATGCGGCCGGCACGGCGTACATCACGGTCGACTTCCACCAGGTCAACAATCGCGACCCCTTCATCTACAAGACGTCGGACTACGGCCGCACGTGGAAGGGCATCACGAACGGCATTCCGAAGAGCATGCTGAGCTACGCGAAGGTCATCTACGAGGACCCGAAGCGGCGGGGCATGCTCTACGTCGGCACCGAGAACGCGATCTACGTCTCGTTCGACGATGGCGAGCTGTGGCAGCCGCTGCAGAACGACCTGCCGCACGCGCCGGTGTCAGGCATCGTCGTGCAGGAACATTTCGACGATCTCGTGATCTCGACCTACGGTCGCGGATTCTGGATCATGGACGACATTGGCGCGCTGCGCGAGCTGACGCCTAACGTTCTGTCGAAGGAGGCACACCTCTTCACGGTGCGGCCGGCGTACCGCTTCCGCCCGATCACGGCCCCGTCCACCACGTACGACGATCCCACGACCGGCCAGAACCCGGAATACGGTGCGTCGATCAACTACTATCTGAAGGCTGCCGCCACGGCCGCGCCGAAGGTCACGATCCTCGACGACAAGGGCACGGTCGTCCGCACGTTGAACGGAGCACAGAGCGCGGGGATCAACCGCCTTCACTGGGATCTCCGCTACGAGCCGTCGGCCGAGGTGCGGCTGCGAACATCGCCGCTGTACGCGCCGCACATCGTGCCGGGTCCGAACGGACGAACGGCGCCGGGCACGAGCACGCTGGCCATCCTCGCGCCGCCGGGTACGTACACGGTGAAGCTCACTGTCGGCGGCACCGACTATACCCAGCCACTCGTCGTCAGAAAGGATCCGAACACCGGTGGCACCGAGGGCGACATCGCGGCGCAGACGGCGGCGCTGATGGCCGTCCGCAACGACCTCAATCAGGCGGCGGACGCCGTCCACCGCATCGAGTCCGCGCGCGTCCAGATCGACGCGATTGCGCGCACGGTGGACGATTCGACCGTTCGGCGCGCGGCGGGCACACTCACGCAACAGCTCATGGACCTCGAGACGAACCTCGTGGATCTCCGCCTGACGGGCGGCGGTCAGGACGGCGTCCGCTTCGCCGCGAAGCTGATCTCGAAGCTGGGTTACCTCGCGAACGGAATGTCAGCGAGCGACCACAAGCCGACGGACCAGCACGCGGAGGTCCGGCAGCTTCTGAACACGGAGCTGCGGACGCACCTGACGACGCTCGACGGTCTGATCGCGAAGGAGCTCGCGGCGTTCAACGAGCTCCTGCGACAGCGGAACGTGCCTAACGTGGTGGTGCGACCGAGGCCGATCAGCTGAATATGGCATCGACCAGCCGTCATTCCGAGCGAAGCGCCCGCGAAGCGAGCGCGCAGGCGAGGAATTGCCGTCGTCCCGACCGGGGGCCTGTCCCTCTACCGGGACGAGTGCGATTCCTCGCCTCCGCACCTGCGGTGCTCCGCTCGGAATGACGGCAGTGCGTCGGTTCGCCGATTCCCGATTCCCGATTCCCGACCCTCAGGGAACCACCCGCTGCGCCCCCGCCGGCGGCAACACCTGCAACTCGATCCCCGACGCCTGCTGCCCGGACCGATACACCCGCTGCGTCGCCTTTTTGAAGTCCGTCGGTTTCGCATGATAGATATCCACGAACGTCTGTGGATTCCGATCCACCAACGGGAACCAGCTGCTCTGCACCTGGATCATGATCCGGTGCCCCTTCTTGAACGTGTGCAGCACGTCATCCATCCCGAACGTGACTCGCGTCGTCTTCCCCGGCACCAACGGCTCCGGACGCGCATAGCTGTTCCTGAACTTCGCTCGCATCACATCACCACGCACGAGCTCCTGGAACCCGCCCTCCGCCTCTCCTGCCGGTGCACCCCCGGCGCTGTCGGGATGCACATCGATCACCTTCACAATCCAATCGCCATCCGTCCCGGTCGTGGACACGAACAGGTTCGGCTTGATGGATCCGGCAATCGTCAGGTCCTCCGCCAGCGGCTCGCTCTGATACACGAGCACGTCGGGCCGTTTGGCCCCGAACCGCTGGTCCAACGCCATGTAGTCGGGCTTCATGCCCGTGTTCTTCTCTCGAAGAAACGGCACCGGGTTCGCTGGGTCACTCACGTACTCCTCATACCCGGCCCCACCCTCACCGGCTGACGGCCGCGCGAACGACAGCTTGCCACCGCCGTGCAAATACAGCGTTCGCCCCGCGGTGGTCTTCGGCGGCCACGCATCGAACGTCCGCCACCGATTGGTTCCCGTCTCGAAGATCGTCGCCTCCGCCAGCGCCGGCTCACCCGTGCCTGCGCCCTGCAAATAGTGTTCGAAGAACGGATACTCGATGCTGTCACGGAAGAACTGGCTAGTCATCGACCCGAATCGCAGGTCGCCGAGTGCGTCGCCTTGGCCGCGGCTCCACTGTCCGTGCGACCACGGCCCCAGCACGATGCGGCTCGACGTCTTCGGGCTCTGCTTTTCGATGCTCTCGTGCACGATGAGAGCCCCGCGGAGGTTGTTCGCGTCGTACCATCCACTCACGGCGAGAACGGCCGGCTTCACGTCGCGCAGGTGTGGACCGACACGGCGCGCCGCCCAGAATGCGTCGTCGGTGCCGTGCGTCATCATGTCGTTCCAGAACGGCGCCGCACCCTTGATGTACTGACGGTCCGCGTTCGCGAGCGACCCCATGTTCATGAAGAACGCGTAGCCGTCGTCGGTGCCGAAATCGAATCGTGGCCCACGATCCGTCGTCGGCTTCGGTCGCGCGCGACCGCTCGACGTGAAGAAGTCGAACGCGCTCGCCAGCAGGAAGGCACCGTGATGGTGGACGTCATCGCCGAGGAACCAGTCGGCCTGCGGCGCTTGCGGCGAGACGGCTTTGAGGGCGGGATGCGAGCTCACCAGCGACGCCGCGGCGAAAAAGCCCCCGTACGAGATGCCCCAGATGCCCACTCGGCCATTGTTGTGCGGGACGTGGGTCAGCAGCCAGTCGATGGTGTCGTAGGCGTCCGTGCTCTCGTCCGTTTTGGCGGCGCCGGCCATCCCCTTCCACGGCGTCATGTGCTTGAACTCGCCTTCGGACATGAAGCGCCCGCGTACATCCTGATAGACGAAGATGAAGCCTTCGTCGGCAAAGCGCTGTGAGGGACCCACCCTGCCGGGATACGCATTCGGTCCGTACGGACCGACGCTGTAGGGCGTGCGCGTCATCATGATCGGATAGCGCCGGCTCGTATCGCGCGGCGCATACACCACGGTGAAGAGATGCGTGCCGTCACGCATGGGCACGCGGACCTCGGTCTTCGCGTACCGAGCGTCGACCTGCGCCCCGCCGCTGGCCGCAGCCGCGACCGAGAGTAGAACCAGCAATGCGACCGAGCGAATGGCTCTCATGAGATCCACTGGATGAGTTGGGTCATGTCGCCGCTATCGATAGCGGCGCCGGCAAACGTACCGAACCAAACCGGGTACGACCACGTACCCTTGCATGCCTCAGTTTGGTGTACCATAGTGGTATCCACCGCGACCCCATTCGTCCAGCCCTCCCGGCCCCGCAGTAGCAGGTCCCCCTTGGTATCACAGGTTAGGCTATGCTCAGAATTCCCTCCGCGCGCACGGCGGCCGTCGCCCGTGCATTCCTCGCGCTCAGCACGCTCGGCGCCCCCGCCCTGGCCCAGCGCGACGGTGGACAGCCCGATTCCCTGTACACGCGGGAGCATTACAGCAAGGCCGAGTACATGGTGCCGATGCGCGATGGGGTGAAGCTGTACACCATCGTCTACACGCCGAAGGACACGTCGGTGGCGGTGCCCATCATGCTCCTCCGCACGCCGTACAGCATTCCGCCCTACGGGCTCACCGACTACAAGCGCGTGCTCGGCCCGTCGCCGGAGTTCGACCGCGACGGATACATCTTCGCGTTTCAGGACGCCCGCGGGAAATTCCGCTCCGAGGGGACGTTCCGGGTGATGAATCCCTACAAGCCCGAGAAGCGCAGCGCGAAGGACGTCGACGAGAGCAGCGACAACTACGACACCATCGAGTGGCTGCTCAAGAACGTTCCGCACAACAACGGACGCGTCGGGCAATGGGGGATCTCGTACCCGGGATGGCAGACCGTCATGGGCATGATCGCCGCCCACCCCGCGCTCAAGGCGTCATCACCGCAGTCGTCACCGTCGGACATGTTCGTCGGCGACGACTTCCACCACAACGGCGCCTTCCGCTTCCAGTACACGTTCAACTGGCTGTCCGGCAATGCGCGGCCACGTGGGGCGACCCCGACCACCGAACGCCCCCGCGGGTTCGACTACGGGACCAACAGCGGCTACGACTTCTTTCTCAACACCGGCACGGTGACACGCATCAACGAGCTGTACTTCCACGATCAGGTGCCGACGTGGAACGACTTCCTGAATCACCCGAACTACGACGCGTACTGGCAGGACCAGAACGTCCTCAAGGACCTCAAGGGAATCACCCCCGCGGTGCTCAACGTCACCGGGTGGTTCGACCAGGAGGACTTCTACGGTCCGATGAGCATCTACTACACGATGGAGAAGGACAGCCCACGCACACAGAGCACCCTGGTCGTCGGACCGTGGAACCATGGCGGCTGGGCGAGCGGCGGCGACTCCCTGGGCCCCGTGAAGTTCGGCTCGTCCACTGGCGATTACTTCCGCAAGGAGATCCAGTTCCCGTTCTTCCAGCACTATCTCAAGGACAAGCCCGGCAAGCCGTTGCCCGAGGCAGTCGTGTTCGAGAGCGGCACGAACGTGTGGAAGACGTACGACAGCTGGCCGCCGAAGCAAGCCAGCGCGCGCAGTCTCTACCTGCACGCTGGCGGAAAGCTCGCCTGGTCTCCGCCGCGCGACACGGGCTCCGTGTTCGACGCCTACGTGGACGATCCGGCGCATCCCGTCCCGTACACCACCGAGAAGCGTCCGACGCAGGGCTTCCTGTGGATGGTCGAGGACCAGTGGTTCGCGTCGACGCGACCGGACGTGCTCACGTATCAGACCGAGCCGCTCACCGAGAACGTGACGATCGCGGGGCCGATCCTCGCGAAGATGCGCGTCGCGACGTCGGGCACGGACTCGGACTTCATCGTCAAGATCATCGACGTCTACCCCGACGCGCTGCCTAACGATACCACCACCGCCGGCCGGGCGGGCGCCGTTCCCCACGCCGCGCGCGACCAGCGCATGCGCAACTACCAGATGCTCGTTGGGGCCGAGGTGATCCGGGGCAAGTACCGCCGGAGCCTAACGAAGCCGGAGCCGATGGTGCCCAATCAGGTGACGCCGCTCGAGTGGGACCTCCGCGACAAGAACCACACCTTCCAGAAAGGGCACCGCATCATGGTGCAGGTCCAGAGCAGCTGGTTCCCGCTCATCGACCGCAACCCGCACCAGTTCATGGACATCTACAAGGCGAAGCCGAGCGACTTCCGCAAGGCGACGCAGCGCGTGTACCGCTCGGCGTCGGAGGCGTCACACCTCGAGCTGAAGGTGATGCCGCAGCCGCCACTGCCGTGAGCTCGACTCCCGCTCTCCTCCTTTCCCTGCTCTCGATGAGGCTTCAGACATGATCGTGGAGGCTAGGCACATGATCGCGACCCGGTTGCTCAGTTCGAAGATCTGCGCGTGGGCCGCCCCAGCCGCCGCCCTGCTGTGGCTCGTCACGGTGCCATCGCTGCTGCGAGCGCAGGATGGCACCGTTGCCGGCACCGTCGTCGCGCAAGGCAACCAGCGTGCCCTCGCCGGCGTGGAAGTCGGCGTCGCCGGTACGCCCGGTAAGGGTGCAGTCACCGACGCGTCGGGCAGATTCAGAGTGACGGGCCTGACGGGACCGACCGTCGTGCTCAACGTTCGGGTCCTCGGCTTCCGTCCGCTGACGGACACAGTGCAGGTCGGCACGACCAACCTGCGCATCGAGATGTCGGAGCGCGTCGTCGAGCTGAACTCGGTGGTGGTCACCGGTACCGCGGGTGGCGCACAGGTTCGTGAGCTCGGGACGTCGGTGTCCGTCGTCAACGCCGCCGACATCCAGGCACAGACCGCGGTCCCGACCGTGCAGGGCCTGATCACGGGGCGAGCGCCGGGGGTGGACGTCATCTCGGCGACGGGGCAAGTGGGCGCGGGCTCCCAGATCCGCGTGCGCGGCGTGGGCTCGTTCTCGCTCTCGGGCACGCCGCTCGTCTACATCGACGGCGTGCGCACCAACAACGGCCAGACGGGCATCGTGTCGCGCTTCAATGACATCGCGCCCGAGGAGATCGCGAGCATCGAGGTGTTGAAGGGACCGGCGGCGGCAACGCTGTACGGCACCGAAGCCGCGCGTGGCGTGATCAACATCATCACCAAGCGCGGGACGCCGGGATCATCGGCCTTCAACTTCAGCGCCCAGACGGGCAGCATGTGGTTCGACGACGCTGAAAACCGCATGCGCACGAACTACTGGCTCAATCCGGTCACGAACGAGGTCTGGTCGGCCAACATGGTGAAGAGCGAGAAGGAACGGGGCACGCCGCTCTTCCGCACCGGCGACACGTACAACTTCACCGCCAACGCCAGCGGCGGCGCGGGGATCTACCGCCACTTCATTGGGGGCGAGTTCAGCCAGGCCGAGGGCATCGTCACGTCGAACGAGCGCACGCAGAAGAACGGGCGGGCCAATCTCTCCGTCGTGCCGAGCAGCAAGCTCAGCATCGAGACGAGCGCCGGATACCTCAACAGCAAGACGACCACGGCGGGCGAGGGCGGCTCCGCAGGAGCGATCTGGGGTCAGTTCGCGTTGCCGCAGCGTACGGTGGCCGCGTGTCCGTACCTGTTCACGACTGTGCCGCGCGGTTGCGGATGGGCGCGCGGCAGCATCGTCTCGCCGCCGGAGGTCTACGCGCAGACGTCCAACTGGCAGGACGTGCGGCGCTTCACCGGCAGCGCGTCGCTCAAGTACGATCCGGTCCCGTGGCTATCGAATCGATTCCTGATCGGGACCGACTACACGATGGAGGACCTCAACTCGCTGCTGCCCTTCCAGACGGACTCGGTCATCGTCTTCTTCCTGGGCTCGCGGTTCGACGGACAGCGTTCGGAGACGACGCAGCAGACGACGTACAACACGTACGACTACGCCGCGACGGCGAAGTACGGGGTGTGGGGCGACGTTCAGGCGAAGTCCACGTTGGGTGTTCAGTACTACACGAACAAGCAGACCACGCTCACCGCGAGCGGCCAGCACTTCCCCACGCCGGGCGTCACGACGATCTCGGCCACGGGATTGAAGGGCGCGCCGACGTCGAACCTCATCGCGAACAACACGTTAGGCAGCTATCTCCAGCAGGAGTTCGCGTGGAGCAACCGGCTCTTCGTCACCGGCGCGGTGCGCGTGGATAACAACAGCGCGTTCGGCAGCGAGGCGGACTTCACGACCTACCCAAAGATCAGCGCTTCGTGGGTGGCGAGCGACGAGCCGTCGGTGAAGTCGCACCTCCCGGACTTCATCTCGGATCTGCGCTTGCGCGGCGCCTACGGCGGCTCGGGCCAGCAGCCGCTCACCAACTCGGCGCTTCGTACGCTCGCTCCCGTCGCTGGTCCGAACGGGCAGACCACGCTGACGAACAGCACCATCGGCAATCCGGACCTGAAGCCGGAGCGTGTGCTCGGTGCGGAGCTCGGTCTCGAGGCCGGGATGTTCGGCGACCGCGTCGGCATCGACCTCACGCTCTACCGCGACGTCTCGCACGACGCGATCCTCGCGAGCACGGTTGCCCCCTCGACCGCGTTCGGCGCAAGCACGCAGTTCGTCAACGCGGGGCAGATCAACAAGAAAGGCTACGAGCTGGCACTCAAGGGTCAGGTCTTGAACGAGCGCCGGTACGGCTGGGACATGCAGTTCAACCTCGCCGGCACCAAGGCGGAGATCATCAAGCTGGGCTCCGGCGCGGACACGTCGATCAACGTCACCGGCGGCAACACGTCGGTGGGGACGGTCGGCGTCGTGTTCCACCGCGTGGGGTACTCACCGTTCGACATCTTCACGTATCGCGTGCGGAGCGCGCGGTATGACCCAACCACGAAGAAGGCCACCGACCTGATGTGCGACGACGGCAAGGGCGGAACGATCGCGTGCTTCGTCCCCGGGTCGTCATCGCTGCAGGCACCGCTGGTGAACGTCGGCCACTCGCTGCCGACGACGACCGGATCGTGGATCAATACGTTCCGCTTCAGCAGCTTCCGCCTGTACGCGATGATCGATTTCCAGCGCGGCTTCAGGAAGACCGACACGAACTACGAGCAGATGTGCCAGGTGTTCGGCGCGTGCCTCGAGAACATCCATCCCGAGCAGTACGATCCGGTTCAGGTCGCGCATGCGCAGAATGGCGGCGGCCAGCTCCAGGACTTCTACATCCGGTCGGGGAACTTCGCGAAGCTCCGTGAACTGTCGCTCTCGTACGATGCGCCGGTGCGCACCGCGCGCTACGTCGGCGCGAGGTCGGTGTCGATCACGCTCACCGGTCGGAATATGCACATGTGGACGAAGTACACCGGGCTCGATCCGGAGAACAGCGTGAATGCCGACGGCGGCATGAGTCGCAACCTCGCCACCGATCAGACCGAGTATCCGCAGCTTGCCACCGTTCTCCTCGGCGTTCGGCTCGGGTACTGATGCACTCACTCGGGACTCTACGATGCAGGGAGCGCGCGTCGCGACCTCTGCCTAACCCTGGTCTTCTGACTTCCATGCGATATACAAGCACCCGAGACGAGACATTCATCTGGTATCGTCGCACGCGGGCCGTGAGACGAACGCTGATCGCCGCGCTGGCGGCGGGCCTGTTCACGACCGCGTGCAACACGTCGGACATGCTCGACGTGCAGGCGCCGAACTCCGTGCCGGTGGACATCTACGCGGATCCCGCGTTCGCCACGCTGATGGTCAACAGCGTGATCGGCGATTTCGAGTGTGCGTTCGGCTCGTTCGTCGTGGCCGAAGGATTGTTGACCGACGAGCTGCACGACTCCGCGCTGAACAACGGCAACTGGAACATGGACCGGCGCGACAATGCGTTCACGTCCGGCTTCTACGGTACCAACTCGTGCACGACCGTGACCGGGGTCTACACGCCGCTCTCGACGGCGCGTGGCGAAGCTGATGCGGCGATCGAGCGCCTGAGTGGATGGACCGTTGCGCAGGTACCGAACATCAAGACGCTCGAAGCCCAGGCGAATCTCTACTCGGGGTTCAGCTACGCCGCGCTCGGCATGGCGATGTGCCAGGCCGCGTTCGACAAGGGCCCGCTGGTCAATCAACTGGGCATCTTCGCACTGGCGGAGCAGCGGTTCACGGCGGCGATCGCGGCAGCGCAGGCGGCATCGCTGACGAACGTATTGAACGCCGCCTATGCGGGCCGAGCGCGGGTGAGATTGTACCAGCATAACACGGCGGGTGCGATTGCCGACGCGCAGCTCGTGCCGGCGGGCTTCGTGTTCAACGCCGCCATGGACGCGACGAACGCGCGACGCTTCAACCATATCTACTCGGCGATCTCGACGTCGGGCGCGCTCACCGTCGAGACCACAGCGCGCGCCCTGACGACGGAGACCGGCCAGGTCGACCCGCGCTCGGCGACGATCAGGCTGAACACGGCGCCGGCGGACGGGCTCAACCAGATCTGGATCCCGACGAAGTACAACGCCGCGACGCTGACCGCCGGCCAGTCGATCCCGCAGCCGATCACGCGTTATGCGGAAGCCCAGTTGATCCTTGCGGAAGCGCAGGGTGGGACGAGCGCCGCGAACATCATCAACACGATGCGAGCGGCAGTGAGCCTGACTCCGTACACCGGGCCGACGGATGCCGCGTCGATCAAGGCGCTCATCGCGAGCGAGCGGCAGCGCGTGCTGTTCCTGGAAGGCGTCCGCGCGTTCGACATCGAGCGGTTGAATCTCCCGCTGGTGCCTGCGGTCGGGTCGGCTTATCTGCAGGGTGGGGTGTACGGAGGGACGGTATGCTTTCCGGTGCCGGATATCGAGAAGAACAACAATTCCAACGTTGTGGCGGCGGAGATCATTACCGGCGTGCGGGGGGAATTCACGCCGCCGTAAACGGAACGGGCCTAACGTCGAATAGCCTGCGCGTTTTCGCTGCTGGTGGGGTCAGAGTCCAAGGGCACCAATTCGTTGCATGCAACGAATTGGTGCCCTTGGACTCTGACCCCACCAGCAGCGAAGGGATGCTATCTTGGGGATTCTCGTGCCCGAATCGCCCGCAATGACCCGCCTCGTCTCCAGGGAGAACTGGCTTCTCCTCCTGCTCGTGTTCCTCCCCATCGCTCTCCTGCTGGACTATGTGTTCCATGCAGCGGCGCTCTGGGTCTTCCTCGCGTCCGCGGCGGCAATCATCCCGCTCGCCGCCCTGATGGGTCGAGCCACCGAGCAGCTCGCCGAGCGACTCGGCGAAGGAGTCGGGGGGCTGCTCAACGCGACGTTCGGCAACGCCGCAGAGCTCATCATCGCCATCGTCGCCCTGCGTGCCGGGCTGTTCGACCTGGTGAAGGCATCCATCACGGGTTCGATCATCGGCAACCTGCTGCTCGTATTCGGCGCCAGCGCGTTGTGGGGTGGCGTGAAGTTCCAGCGACAGCAGTTCAATCGCACGGCGGCCGGGCTGAGCACGACACTCCTCGTGCTGAGCGCCGTCTCCCTGTTCATTCCCGCGATCTTCCACCTCATCGTGCCACCCACGTCGGGGTTGGCCGAGCGGACGCTGAGTGTCGAGATCTCGGTGGTCCTGATCGTCACGTACGTGCTCAGTCTCTTCTTCTCGCTGCGCACGCATCGGCATCTCTACGTGGGGCACCCGTCGTCGGAGGACGACCCCAAGCACGCGCCGGCCGGCTCCGTGGGGAGAGCGGTGGGGCTTCTGCTCGCGTCGACGATCGCGGTGGCGGTGATGAGCGAGATGCTCGTCGGCGCGGTGGAGGAGACCGCCGCCGTGTTCGGCATGAACGAGGTGTTCGTCGGCGTGATCCTCGTCGCGTTCATCGGCAACGCCGCCGAGCATTCGTCGGCGATCATGATGGCGGGCAAGAACAAGATGGACACCGCGATCACGATCGCCGTCGGATCGTCGATCCAGGTCGCGCTGTTCGTCGCGCCGGTGCTCGTATTCCTCAGCTACTTCGTCGCACCCCAGCCGATGGACCTGCGCTTCACGACGCTGGAGGTCGTGGCGGTGGGCATCTCGGTCTGGATCATGTCGACGATCGCGCAGGACGGTGAGTCGCACTGGATGGAGGGCGTGCAGCTGCTCGCCGTGTACATCATTCTCGGGCTCGCGTTCTTCTGGCTTCCCATGCCCGCCTGATCGAAGAGGACTGCGTTCGCCATGCGCATTGCCGACATGAACTGGATGCAGGTCGCGGCGTACCTCCAGGCCGACGACCGGGCCGTGCTGCCGCTCGGCAGCACCGAGCAGCACAGCTATCTTCGCCTCACGGTCGACTGCATCCTCCCGGAACGTGTCGCCGTGGATGCTGCCGAGCCGCTCGGCGTTCCCGTCTTTCCGGTCGTCCCGTATGGCGTGACGCCGTACTTCCGCGAGTACCCCGGATCGATCTCGCTGCGCGTCGAGACGCACCTGCGTGTCGTGCGCGATATCCTCGACGGCATGGCGCACAGCGGCTTCCGCCGCATCCTGATCGTGAACGGGCACGGCGGCAATGGCGCCGTGCAGCAGTTCGCGCAGGAGTGGGCCGCCGATCACGCGGGGTGCCGCGTCATCTTCCATAACTGGTGGAACGCACCGAAGACGTGGGCGAAGGTGCAGAGCATCGACCCGGTCGCGTCGCATGGCTCGTGGATGGAGAACTTCCCCTGGACTCGGCTGCCTGGCGTCGATATGCCGGCGTCGCAACGGCCGATGGTCGATCTTGCGAAGGTCCGCGTGCTCGATCCGGTGATGCTGCGCGAGTATCTGGGCGACGGAAACTACGGCGGCATGTACCAGCGGCCCGATGAGGAGATGCTCGCGCTCTGGCAGGTCGCCGTCGAGGAGACGCGCGCGCTGCTCGCCGGGCCGTGGCACGAGGGTCCATGAGGTTTCTCGTCTGGGGCGCTGGTGCGATCGGCGGCACGATGGGCGCATATCTCGCGCGCGCCGGGCACGAGGTGACGCTGGTCGATGTCGTCGACGAGCACGTCGCCGCGATCGAGCGCTCGGGCCTCCGTATCACGGGACCGATCGCCGACTTCACCACACGCATGCCGGCGGTCACGTCTGACGTGCTGGTCGGCCGGTGGGACACGGTCCTACTCGCGACGAAGGCGCACCACACAGAGGCGGCCACCACCGCGCTGCTCCCACATCTGACCGAGAACGGCTGCGTCGTCTCGGCGCAGAACGGACTCAACGAGCTGGCGATCGCGCGGATCGTCGGCGCCGAGCGAACCGTTGGCGCGTTCGTCAACTTCGGAGCGGACTACCTCGAGCCCGGTGTCATTCACTATGGCGGACGTGGCGCCGTTGTCGTCGGCGAGATCGACGGGTCGCTCTCGCCGCGCGCAACGACCATTCGCGATGCGTGGCTCGATTTCGACGACCGGGCGATCGCCACGCCGAACATCTGGGGGTACCTGTGGGGCAAGGAAGCGTACGGTGCGATGCTGTTCGCGACCGCGCTCACGAACGAGTCGATCGCGGACGCGCTGGCGAACCCCACGCACCACGACCTCTACATCGCGCTCGCGCGTGAGACCCTTGCCGTTGCGAGCGCGCGCGGCGTCACACCCGAAGCGTTCGACGGCTTCGACCCGACGGCGTACATGCCTAACGCTCCTCCTGGCGCCGCCGAGCGGTCCCTCGATGCTCTCGTCGCGCACAACCGTCGCTCGGCCAAGACCCACAGCGGCATCTGGCGCGACCTCGCCGTGCGCAAGCGACGGACGGAGGTGGATGCGCAGCTGGGTATCGTCGTGACGCTCGCCCGCGAGGCCGCGGTCGCGACTCCGCTCACCGAGCGGCTCGTCGAGCTCGTGCACGACATCGAGAACGGCGTTCGTGCGCAATCGATCGAGACGCTCGAGGTGCTCGCTGCAACGCATGCCGCCGAGCCTCGACGGTGAACGTCGCGTTCTCTGGCAAAACCGCGATCGTCACCGGCGCGGCGCACGGGTTCGGTCGCGCGATCAGCCTCGCGCTGGCCGAGCGCGGCGCGCACGTGTGGGTGTGCGACGTCGTCGAGGATGAGGTCCTCGAGACGGCGAGTCTCTCCACCGCGAGAGGCGGGACGTGTGCGGCGCGCGTCGTCGACGTGACGGACAAGCGCGCGGTTGACACGTTCGTGGGCGAGGCGTCGGGCGGGAGCGGGCGCGTGGACATCCTGGTGAACAACGCCGGGGGCGTGCTGGGTCAGGTCGGGCGCCCGCTGGAGGAAGTCTCGCAGAAGGATTGGCAGACGATCTTCGACGTCAACGTGACGGGTGCGTTCCTCTGCTCGCAGGCGGTCGCGCCGGGCATGAAGGCGGCCCGCTACGGGCGGATCGTGAACATCTCGAGCGGCGCGGGGCTCGGCGTGAGCCTGACGGGCATTCAGGCGTATGCGTCGGCGAAGGCGGCGCAGATCGGGCTGACGCGCCAGCTCGCGCACGAGCTGGGTCCGTGGGGGATAACGGTGAACAACATCGCGCCCGGCTTCGTGCGCTCGAACCCGGCCACGGAGCGGCAGTGGGAGTCGTACGGCGAGGAGGGTCAGCGCGCGCTGGTGGACCGAATCGCGCTCAAGCGGCTCGGGACGCCGGACGACATCGCGTACGGTGTCCTGTTCTTCGCGTCGGACTATGCGGGCTGGGTGACCGGGCAGGTGCTTTCCATCGACGGCGGCAAGTGAGCTGCCGTCATTCCGAGCGAGCCAGCACACCATATCGTCCCAGCACACCATGTCATCCCGAGCGAAGCGAGGGATCCTGCGTGCGATCAGCGTGGCCAAACTTCCCACGAGCTCCGTCGGCAAGATCCCTCGTCGCCGGCGGCCCCTCGGGATGAAACCCACCGGTCGCAGCCCGCACGGGCTGGCGGCGGAACGAGCAACGATCTTGTTTGAAAGCGTGGCCAAACCCGATTCTGCACCGCGCGCAAAGCAGAAGCTTTCGTCCGCTTCCCTGTCGGCCGTGCTCGACCAGGGCCATGCCACGCTCGCCCGCGGCGACTGGGAGGAGGCCCGCGTACACTTCGACCGCGCTGTCCGCGAGGCGCCGTCGGCCGAGGCGTGGGAGGGCCTCGCCATCGCCACATCGTATCTCGACCTCGCCGACGTCTCCCTCGGCGCGCGAGAGGAGGCGTTCCGGCTCTATCGAGAGGCCCGCGATGCACGCGGCGCGGTGCGCTGTGCAGTCTGGCTCGCGAACGATGTCCTCGAGTTCCGCGGCGATCCCGCGATTGCGAACGGATGGCTGCAGCGCGCGCAGAGCATCCTCGGCGACGTGACGGAGCCGTCGCCGGAGCGTGCCCTGCTCCTCGGGTTCCGCGCCCACATGACGCTGTTGGCCGAGAACGACCCCGTGACCGCTCGGCGGCTATGCAACGAGTCCATCGCGATCAGCCGCCAGTGTGCTTCGGTCGACACGGAGATGATCGCCCTCGCCGTCGAAGGGATGTCGATGATCGTCGAGGGACAGGTGGCCGAGGGAATGAGCCGCCTCGACGAGGCGACGACCGCCGCGGTCGCCGGGGAGATGCACGACCCGAGCCTCATCGCGACCGCATGCTGTATCCTCATCAACGCGTGCGAGCAGGTGCGCGACTACGCGCGCGCTGCGCAGTGGTGCGAGCGCGTGCGCGCACTCGCGGACCGGTGGCACATGGGGAACTTCTTCGTCATCTGCCGGACGTCGTACGCATCGATCCTCATGTCTCGCGGCGAGCTCGCCGCTGCCGACGCCGAGCTCGAGACCGCGATGCGCCATGCCGAGCAGCGTCGGCCGCCGCTCGTTCGCGGTGCGCTCGTGCAGATGGGGCATCTGCGACGGCGGCAGGGACGGCCCGACGAAGCCGAGGCGCTGTTCCAGCGGCTCGGCACGCATCCACTCGCCGTGCTGGGGCGCGCGGAGCTGGCGCTCGATCGCGGCCGTCTTCCGGAGGCCATCGATCTTCTCGAAGGGCTGTTGCGACGCATCCCGCGCGCGCTGCGCGCCGAGCGCATCCGCACGGTGGAGGTCATCACGCGCGCCTACGTGCTCGACCGCCGCTTCGACGACGCGCAGCGGATGATCGACGAGCTGGCGTCGATCGGCGCGGTGGTTGCCACGGAGCCGCTGCGCGCAGCCGCGAGCGCGGCACGTGGGTTGTTGCTCGCGGCAACCGGTCAGACGAACGAGGCTCGTCACGCACTCGAAGATGCCATCGAGCGGTACGAGGCGGGCGGCGATCAGTACGAGCTCGCGCGCACCCGTATGGAGCTCGCGCGAGTCCTCAACGCGCTCGGCCGACGCGCGCTCGCGGTGACGGAGGCGACGGCGGCGGCAGAGATGCTGGAGCGCATGGGCGCGGTGCTCGACGCGCGTAAGGCGAAGGCGCTCGTGCGCACGTTCGCGGGCAGCGCGAAGCGCCGGGGCGTCGCCGCAACCTATGCACTGTCACCGCGTGAGCTCGACGTGCTACGTCTCGTGGCGGAGGGAGCGGGAGACCGGGCGATCGCCAAGCGGCTCAGCCTGAGCGAGCATACGGTGCACCGGCACATCTCGAACATCCTGCGGAAGCTGGCGGTGTCGTCGCGCGCGGCGGCGGTGGCGCAGGCGGCGCGGCAGCAGCTGCTGTGAGGGGGATGGCCTGTTTCGGCCATCGGGCCGGCGTTAGGCCGATGACCTGATCTCGCGACGCGGCCGCAGAAGCAACGTCGTACCCTCCTGTCGACCCTTTGACTGGAGGCAGTCATGTTTCACTTGCTCACCGCCGTCACCGATGGGGGCGCCTTCCCGATGCGACGTCACCCGCGCCACGAAGCCACCGTCGGCGCCGCTCCCGCAGTCGAACACCGCGGCACGACCACGAGTGCGTCCACCTGGTCATCGGTCGAGTCGCGTCCGCTGCTGAGCATCGGCACCGGGCCGGCCCACTCTACCGTGTGGTGCAGGCCGGTTCTGTGTTGCGGTCTTCTCTCCGTCTCGATGCTGGTCGGTTCTGTCGCCCCGCAGGACGCGCACGCCCAAAGCGTTACGGCCGCCTCGTCGCGAGAGGCGAAGATCGCGAACGCGCTGACGGCGGGGCCGGAAGAGATCTCGAAGAACGCGACGGTGAAGGACTGGCCCTCGAAGGAGGGCGAGGGTCTCGCGCTGCTGCGTCAGGGCACGAACGGGTGGGTCTGCCTGCCCGACGACGCGACGACGCCCGGCAACGACCCGCTGTGCATGGACTCGACGTTCCACGAGGCGCTCGCCGCCTTCTTCGCCGGACAGAATCCCAAGGTCACACGTGTTGGATACGCGTACATGCTCACCAGCGACGCCGAGGGAAGCAACACCGACCCGACGGCACGGAAGGCGACGCCGACGAACCAGTGGCACCACGCTGGGCCGCACGTGATGATCCTCTACCCCGACGCGACGCTGCTCGAGGGGCTGCCCACGAAGCCAACCGCGTACGGGCCGTACGTGATGTTCCCAGGGATGCCGATCGCGCACGTGATGCTTCCCGTGCAGAGCGGGTATGCGCACCGGGGATCGCATAACGCGAAGTAGCGTCGGGAGAGGCGGGGTCGAGTCATGGGACTCGACCCCGGGTTGGGAGTGGAGGGTCGAGAGGGTCGTGAGGTGTGTGGCGTGGCGACGACGATGCTCGGCCGCCACTGGAATAGTCGGCATCCTTCGCCGCCGAACTCGCGACACGGCCTTCTGGCGCTGCGCAATCGCGTGGCATGGCGCTACTTTGGACACCGTGGCGGGGCCACGCCGCCGCCCGCCGAGTTCGGCGGCGGGGAAGCGCCGGCTATTCACGGCTACGCCGTTGAGGGCTGGTTATTACGGAAGTGTCCAATTGACGTTAGGCCGCTGAACGGCTTGCAATGTCCTTACAGACAATATCCGAACGCCTTTTCGAGTCCTTTTGCACGTCGTACGGAGTCCGTTGTGAACGAATTCCGCGCGCGCGTACGCGTACAGCCGACTATCGGCTTACGATTGGCTCTCTAGTCGTGGTGGCGGAGGTCAAGCAACTCGACCCCGGTCCGGAGGACGCCCGACTCGTCCGAGAGTTGGTGGAGCATGGAGGAGCAGACGCCGTGTACGTACCCGGAGCGCGTGTTCGTCAGGAAATCACCGACGCCAAGGCGCAACTGCGAAATCTGGCTGGCGGAGCGTATCCCGGAGTGTTGGTACTGTACAACAACACTGGCGTTGGTAGCGGCCACTTCACCGCGCACGATGTGCTCACCGCTCTCTACGGTCAGGAAGTGCTCGTCCACGCGGTTCCCAATGACCCGCGTATCAAATCGAGGCTACTTGGCCATCAGTTCGGCGGTCGTCGCGGTGTCAACCGAACGATGAACACTTCACTGAGCGCGATCGCAGTGCTGCGCGACATTTGCGAGCCTCTGTCACTTGACGTCTATCACAACTGTTACGCAGCGCTGCCCTTGGCGCCGGACCTGCTTCGGGGGGAAACGATTCGGCATTACGGCATCCATCGCGGCGACGGTCGCCAATTCCAGGATTGGCACTCCCTATGACCCTTTTCTACCACAGACTGCCGTGGCCGACGCGGCCTAACGTCCGTTGGAACTGACGAGCGGGCTGTGGACGCTCGCTGCGCTCGCGATTATTGAATCCGCTCGCAGTTCAACTTGAGGGCGTTAGGCCGCAACACGCACCTGCGATCGTGAAGTCCATCAGAACCAGGCGCGCTGGAGCCCCGCCGCACGACGTGCGTCAGCCAGCTGCCCCCGGTGCTGTCGGCAGCGTCCTGGCGACGGCTCCGCCGCGCGCAAGCAGCATACGCTCCTGCGCGCTGAGCCGGATACCGTTCGTCAGGAATTCATCGAGCGTGGACCATCGGGCCGGCGCCCCGGCGCGTGACGCGATCGCGAGGCCGCCGAGTGTCAGCACGGCTCCGGTGACACGGGCAAGATTGGAGCTCCGGTGTCGGTCGAAACTGTCGCGGCGGAAAGTCTCATTCGAATCGAGATCGGGTCACGCAGCGAATGACACACGATAGTATGTGCGATTTGTAACGCGACAGCTGATGACTGGCTGCCACCGCACCTCGTGGATCTTCGGAGCAACTCGTACGTTTCCCGCGACTGTACGGCGACCATTCTACAGGAGAGCCTCATGCGTGATGTGCTCGTGACGTGGCGCGCGGTTCGCCGTCTGGGCCCGAGTCTCGCGCTTTGCCTGACGGCGAGCGCGCTGAGTTGCCGCCATGAGTCCTTTCCAGACGTGGCTCAGGATTTCGTCTACGGGTCGTTGGCATTTGCGCCTCGCTGGGCCACGCCAATGGGACTGCATGATTACGTCGATCCGCGCTCGCGCGACACGCTCCACCTCGACGCCATGCTCGACGACTTCTCGGCCGCCAACCAGGAACGGCAACGCGCGTTCTTCACCGACATCCAGCGTCGATTGAAGGCGACGAATCGCGCCACGCTCGACGCGCAGACCCAGGCGGATTACGACCTCCTGTCCGATGCGGCCGCGTTGGCCCTGTTCTCGTTGGACAAGGAGCGGTTTGCCGAGCGCAGGCCGCAGATGTATCCGGAGACGCTTGGAGGCACGTTGTTTACCAACATCAGCCTCGAGTACGCTGACACCGCGCAACGCGCGGCGCATCTCGCTGCCCGCCTTGCGGGCGTGCCGGCGTACATCGAGACCGCGCTCGCGAATCTGAAGGCCTCGAACGACGTGTATCGACGCGTCGCCATCGAGGAGATGGCCGGCGTGACCGAGATAATCACGACGACCGGCGCACAGTTCGTTCGTGGCACGAAGGCCGAGCAGGCGTATGCATCCGCGCAGCCGGCTGCGCTTGCGGCGATCGAGCGGTTCAACACGTTCGTGCGTGATTCCCTGCCTCATCTCGCCAACTTCGATTGGCGGATGGGCCGCGAGATGTTCGACACGAAATGGCGGTACTACCTCCAGTCGACGATCACACCCGAGCAGATGTTGAAGAGCGCGGAAGACAGCATGGTGACCATCCGGTCGCAGATGTTCGCGCTCGCGCGGCCGCTGCACGACTCGTGGTTCCCGGGCCATCGTCACGCCGCTTCTGACACGACGCTGTTTCAGAAATCGGTGGTCGGAGAGGTGCTCGGCCGCATCGGCGAGGAACACGCGAACCGCGATTCGCTCGAGACGCAGGCGAGGAACGACATCGAGACGCTCGCGGCGTTCGTTCGCGAGCACCGCGTGATATCGCTGACCGACTTCTCGAACGTGAAGGTCATCCCGACGCCGGTATTCATGCGCGGGGCGTACGGTGTGGCCGGCGCGGTGTTCGCACCGGCACTGCAGCCCAGGCTATCGTCGTTCTACTGGATTACGCCGATCCCGAAGGAATGGCCTAACGAGCGCGCCGACGGCAAGCTGCGCGAGTACAATCGCTACAAGATGCTGAACGTCACGATCCATGAGGCACTACCGGGGCATCTCGTGCAGGGTGAGTATGCCAACCGCGTGACGCCCGAGTGGCGTCGCGCGCTTCGCGTGGTCTACGGCAACGGCGCGTACGTCGAGGGCTGGGCGGTGTACGCCGAGCACGCGATGGAGCGGTTGGGGATGACTGGCGGCGACTCGGTGAAGGCGCGACTCACGGCGCTCAAGGCGCTGTTGCGCAACTACTCGAACGTGGTGATCGACACACGGTTGCATACAGGCAACATGCCGACGGACAGCGTGGTTCCGTACCTCGTGCGTGACGCGTTCCAGGAGGAGCCCGAGGCGACCGCGAAGCTGCAGCGCGCGCAGCTCGACTACGTCCAGCTCAATCTGTATCCCGTGGGCCTGCACGAGTGGTGGGCGCTGCGTCGCGAAGCAGAGCGGCGTGAGGGTGCCGCGTTCAATCTGTGCCGGTTCCACGACACCGTCTTGTCGTACGGCCCCGTTCCTGTTCCCACAGTCGCTCGACTCTACCTCGCCCACGTCGCGCCGACAGCGGACATGCCGCCTTCTCGCTGTGACGTCGCGGCCGCTACTGCGCCGACTCCATGACCCGTCGCTGACCGCCTAACGGCTTTCAGGGAGATACATGCGTCTCTGGCGGATCGCCCACATCCGGGCTCGCGGTCGGCTCACGAGCGACGACGAACAGTACTACCTCGTTCGAGAGCGAGTAGAGTACCTCAGCGGCGTTCCAGCACAGTCAGCTGAATGCGCTGAGCTGATGCAGTTGCTGCAGGGATACGAAGAGAGGCTCCATCGCCAGGAGCGCAAGTAAGCTTCGCGACCGAGCGGCCTAACGTGCGTTGCAAACTGACGGAGCGGACGGCGTCAGGTTGATTGCCGATCGCCTTTGTACGAGATTCGAGTCTCCGGTGCCCGCAACCACGGCGCTCCGCAGCTGAACTTCAGGCGTTAGGCCGCGACACAGGGTGAGGTGGGCGAAGATGCGACTCGTCGGCCGCGACGGCTCCTTGGAACTGACATTGGTCGGGTACCAGTTCCCCCACTTGACGACTGTGCCATGGGACTCGAACTGGCTGAACGTCCGGGTCCGCGTGCAGCATCCGCGCGGGGACTGGACCGCCTCCAATCGACGCTTATCACCTCACGCGTGCCAGTGTTCGCGAGATGCTACGTCCGCACGTACCACCCGAGGGCGGTCGGCACCCCGCGTCATGGGCGCTCGGATGGCAGATCTTCCACAACAAGAACCGCGACGTCATTTATCACGGTGGAGACAATGACTGGTTTCACTGCGCGGCGGTCGCGTCGGCGGGTGGGAAGCCTGGCTTTGTTGCCATGACGAACGGGGAGAATGGGTCGGCCGTCCTGACAAAGCTGATTACGGACCATCTCGTCCAGGACCCTCTTGCCGCGTAGCACTGATACCGAAGGAGGAGCGCCATGGATGTTAGGCAAACGGTGACGCAATTGTATCGCGACTATGAAAGTGGGAACGTGGCCAAAATCATGGGTGGGCTGCCGGACAACTTTCGTTTCGAATGGGAGTCCGATCGCGATACGCCGCCGGCCTATACACGGGCCTGCCACACCAAGTACGAGCTGGCCGAACGGATGGAAGAGATTGCAGAAAAGTTCGAATTCCACTCGTATCGCCCGACGAGCATTTTGGTCGACGGCGATCGCGCCGCGGCGGAGCTTCAGGTCGAGTTAACGTCCAGGACAACCGGCCAGCGGTTCCGGGCGAGAGTCGCTCATTTCTGGTCGTTCGAGGATGGGATTCCTGTCAGCCTCGTCGAGTATATGGATACGGCGTTGATAGCGAGCCAGATCCGCTAAGGAAGCTCTGAAATAGAGGCGCTGATTGCGGATTCGTGGAATTCTGCGTGCCGGTCGAGCGGCGGGTCAGCCTTTCGGCCGGCTTCGCCGGCGTTAGGTCCGTCCGCCTTCCCGAGCGCGGTGGTACCGGAGACACGTCGCCCCCGCCGGCCGCAGCCGCTTCCGCAGCAGGTACAGATTCGCCAGCGCGAACGCCGCGAACATCCTGCTTGTAGACGAGTAGCGGCTGACCATGTCGTACGTCGGGTACTCCCGGTACCCGGCGAAGGTTGGACTCGCTCGATCATCCGCGTCGTCTCCTGGGCCTTCTGCTCGCCGTCCGGCAACGCTCGCAGCCGCGTTAGGAGCTCCTGTTCCTTCTTCGCGGCCTCCTGCAGCTCTTGCTCCCCCCTTGGTCCTGATGCTCGTGCAGGCGCTGGTCTGGTCCTCGCCGTGGGGTTCTACGGCGCAGCGGGTCGGCACCCACGTGGCGGCGGCCTAACGTCCGTTGCACCTGACGGAGCGACCGGCATCCGGTTGTGTGCGTGGCGAAATCGCGGTAGCGTCAACATTACAGTGCCGGCTACCAAGGCACTCCGCAGGTGAACGTTAGCGTTAGGTAGCGACAGGGAATACTATCTCTGACATCGCTACCTGGACGCACGCACCAACGGGCGCCCCTCATCAGGGCGCCCGTTGTGGTTCACGACTCGGTCGCCGACTTACCTCGACGCCGCCGCAAGACGCCGGATCTCGCCGGCCATCGTACGCACGCGCGCACCGTCCTTCGCACCGGTGGCATCCTTGTCCACCTGCTGCGCGAGCGCGTTCAGCGCCGTTGCACGGGCAGCGCCAGCCTTCATCTCCGCCACGTCGAGCGCGGAGGAGATGGCCGCCGTTCGCTCCGATGCGAGCCCGCCGTTCCGCACCAGCTGGTCGAGATACGACCGCACGACGACGAACGCCGGCGGCCACGTCATCTTCGGCTGGCTCTGCGGGTTGTAGGCATCGAATCGCACCAGCTTCGCCGCGGCAATCTCGTTCGCCGACAGGTGTGGGCTCGGCGTCAACTCCAGGATGTCCATCCCGCGATCGAGCTCTGACGAGAAGATGAGGCCGTTCCAGTAATACGCCCCCCACGACCCGCCGATGGCGTTGCCTCCGCCTCGAACGGAGGGGTCGACCGGTGGCTGCGGCACGTCGGCGCCCCT
>Ga0068862_100001137_pt1 | contig 25194 bp, 21 predicted proteins | sample KBSSwiS52_FD_66598 | JGI IMG/M metagenome (GOLD analysis project Ga0068862, IMG submission 66598) | Switchgrass rhizosphere microbial communities from Kellogg Biological Station, Michigan, USA - KBS Switchgrass S5-2 | ecosystem: Host-associated > Plants > Roots > Rhizosphere > Soil ... | reverse complement strand
CGGAGCCCATGTGCCTTACTGTCCTTACTCACGTGCGTAAGGACACTTAGGCACACGCCGCCGACCGCTCTGGCAAGCTCACCACGCCGCAGTCGCGGGCGGACGCTTACCCTGAGGCGGACGGGCGCCGTCGTGCATTTGCCGATCAATCGAAAGGGAATCGGGTCCGGCGATCGTACCGGGCAAGCCAGCATTCGTGCAGCGGCGGGGGCGAGGCCATGGCAGGGGAGCCCTCGCAAACACTACGTGGCCGATCCTCTCGATCGACGCCCGCATCTAGACCGAGGCAGCCTCGGACGAACAAACGGACATGCGGTATCCAACCCGCGCATCAGAGCTTGATCACCGACGTCTTCGGGCCTCGCCTCCGCCACTGCACAATCCATCCAAAACATCACACGCCACATCGCAAGGTCCGGCGTCGACAGCGCACGAGTGGAGTGCTTGACTTGGGACATCAGAGTGTTCTGACTCATTTATTTGGTACCCTCGACTGTTGGAGGGCTTGGCGGGCGCGGGCATTCTTGGCGAGTATGGTATCGGCATTGGCCGTCCACTTGAAGGTTTTCGGCTTGCTGTTGCGGGCGGCGATCCAGGCTTCGATGGCCGCCTCCAGCTCGGCGACGCTCTTGAAGACACCACGCCGGGTACGTTGGCGGGTGATCTCGGCGGACAGGCGTTCGACCAGGCGCGCACAAGCGTCGATCACCTAGTCCCGCCGAGCGGCCCTCGCCGTTCAGCCGGTGGCCGGCGTGGGTTGCAGTCGGGGCCGTTGCGGTCGGAGGCCTGCTGCTGGTGTTAAGCCTGCAGCACTTGGCAGTCGGCGTTATGGCTATCACGGGGTGTGGGTGGTGGGAGGGCATCCTCCTCGGCATCGGCATCGACCTCGGCCTGGTTATCACGGAGTGCGCGGCGATCGTCGCGAGCCCCGCGGTAGCTAAGTCGATCCGCGGATACGTCTGGGCGATGATCTCATCGACCCTGGCGCTGTCCGCGGGCCTGAATAGCTGGGCGTTCGCTCAGCATTCAAGCGGCGTGATGGTCTACGCCTCCTGCGCCTTCGGCTTCTTCGTGCCCCTGATGGTCTTTGGCTTGTCCAAGGTCGCCATCGCACTCACGTCTCGCCACTGATCCCACCCCTGCCCGGCTCCGGCCCGGCGGGGTTTTTTGCTGCCACGGGGGCTCGGTCCAGCCGAGGTTACATCTTCGTAAGTGACTGGAACCGTCCTGGTCCGGCATCGTTTTCGATATCAGAAGCGAGCCTTCCCCCGGCTCGCTAGCCGGATCGTCCTCCCTCTTCGGCCCGGCTGCTTTTCGGAGCGGTGCGTCCTCCCCCGGCGCATCGCTCCATTCTTTTGGGGCGTACTGGATGTCCCCGGTGCGACCTCCTGCCGGTGGCCTAGGCGACCGGGGGGCCGACCATCATGTCAAGGGTGGATGATGGGTTGCAATATGACGTAAGCCACGAATAGGCATATTGCCGCGAGCACGATGACCCACGCTGCCCACGGCATCGACAGTGCAGTCGGCGGCTGCCGCCTACGGCGGTCGGAGCCCTTCGGCATGACTTCCCTCGCTTACGACGCTCAGCCGTGCGTCGTCCTATATTGTGGCAAGCCGTCGAGTGCCACGACGTGCTTTGGATCGCCAAATTGCCGTCGCGCACACGGTGAAGGTTACGCCGGCTCGGGGGCCTCTACCAGTCCGAGGAATCCAAGGCGAGTGCGTCCCAATCGAGGCGGGTAATCTGCTCGAGAACCGATGGCCCAATCGGCAGCGCAAAGTCGCTTTGGAACCAAACAATAGTCAGCTCCGAATAATCCAGCGCCCCCCCGATTGGGTCCGATCGAAAGCGACCTACGCATGAGACGCTGGGAAGACTGGCGGGCGAACCATGTCCGATCGTCGCGCCGCCTCCGAGATCGATCGGCGTTTCCACCGGGGCCACAAGATAGACCGCATGGCCCTTTGCCTGCTGTTCGGCGACGAGAGCATCCATGTGGCGCTTGTTCATACTTGTCGTGGGCACACCCTCAAGGAGCCCTTCGTTTGTCAATTTCTGGGTCAGATCACAAAGTCGCAATTCGCGACCCGTGCCCAACGTGATTGTGCTCGCTTTCGTCACGTATTCCGCGCTCCATCTGAGCCTGCAGAACTCTAGCAACTCCCATAGAGCCGCCGCGCTCGCAAGCCGAGCTACTTGGGATGGCTGGCGCACCGACCGTTGCAAAAACTCGCAAAGTCGGAACGCCTGGCCGCCTGCCGGCCCTCGGACAGCAGCTCGGTGAGACAAGCAGGATCGCGGCAGACCAGAGGGTCCGCCCACACCTACCACAACAGCGTGAGCGCGTCGGGCGCCACGCCGAAGGTTGCCGGCAGCTGGCCGGAGAGTTCTCCGTCGGCCTCGATCAGCACGGTTCGCCCGTCGGCCGGCCGCACCGACAGGGAGCGGCAGCGCATGGCCCTGATCGACGGATGCGATAGGTGTTTGCCCGAGTAGACAAGGCGCATTTCGGTCAGGCGAACGGGCGGTTTCTGGCGCTGAACGATAACCTCCAGCTGCCCGTCGGCCGGGTCGGCAAGCGGAGCGATCTTCATGCCGCCGGCGAAGTAGCGGCAGTTGGCCACCGCCGTGACCGATATGCACTCCTCGATGGGCTCGCCCTCGTCCAATTGGAGCAGCACGCGCCGGCCCTCGAACCGCCGCAGCTCGCGCCAGCTGTGAATGAAGAAGGCCGCGCGTGCGCCGAACATCCGGGTCAGTCGCGCGCGCTCGACAGCGTCGATGACCGCACCGGACAGGCCGAAGCTGGCTATGTTGACGAACCATCGCGACGCCTTTCCGCCATCGTGGCCGACGAAGTCGACGCGACCCAGGTCGATGCGCCGCCGCCGGTTCTCGGCGAGCCGTGTCAACGAGGCGTCTGGCCCCGCGCCCACGCCGAACATGCGCGCGAGGTCATTGCCGGTCCCACAGGCAACGATGCCCAAAGCCGTGTCCGGTGCGGGCGGGTTGGGGCCGTTGCAGAGGCCGTTCACGGCCTCGCTGATGGTGCCATCGCCGCCTACGGCGATCACGCAAGAGGCCCCGTCCGCAACAGCGCGCCGGACTAGGCGAATGGCGTCACCACGGGCACCTGTGGTTGCCATCTCGAAGGGGCCGATAATGCTGCGCAATTGGCCGGCCAATCGCGGCCAGGCGCGACGCATGCGCCCCCGGCCCGCATTGGGATTGAGGACCACGAACGGCTTCATATAGGCCCCCGACGAGGATGGTGCCCCAGCCTACACCGCGGCCCAGCGCCGACAACCTCTCGTGCGGAAAGCCGACGATTGGCGAGATCGCCGCTCATGGCCGTTGACCGCGGTTCCACGACGCTTCAAGGGTTCCATCCGATGGAAGTTCCTTGTGTCTTCAAGAGTATATGGAAATGACGTTGAAACCTGATGTTCGGTCCATCGGCCATACTGTTGAAACTACGCGTATCCAAGTCACGGCCGGCAGAGAACGTCGCCGTAGGGACCAATCCGTTCTGCAGATTTGCGACTGCCGCGTTTGCAGGGTACCCTCAATTCTCGACCACTGCGGTCAAGAAGTCTGCGGATAACCGAAGCGGAGGATTGCCCATGTCCAACGGTCTCATTCGCGCGGCAAGCGTTGTAGCGATAGCTTTCGTTGCTTGCCTAGGGTGGAGTGCAAAGTCGCAAACACCGCCAGCCGTGACGCAAGGAGCGACCGACATCAAGCGGACGATCCTGCAGAAGTTCGATGTGCCTGGCTCCAACTACGAGACCATAGTCGCGCTGGTCGAGATCGCACCTAACGGCGTGGTTGGCAAGCATACGCACTTCGGCATCGACAGCGGTGTTTTGCAATCCGGCCAACTTTCGTTGACGGCCGAAGGTCGCCCAGAGCAAGTCGCGAAGGCTGGCGACAGTTGGCAAGTCCCGCCGAATACGGTGCATTGGGGCAAGGCGGGACCTGAGGGCGCGAAGATCGTCAACACGTACGTGGTCGAGAAGGGCAAGCCCCTGGCCACACCGGTTCCCTAGCTGGCCAAAGCTCACCCGGCCTGCACTGCCGTGCCCGCCAGTTCGTTGTGCTCTCGCGCGGCTCGCAGGCCGCCAATGCAGCCGCGTTTGCATAACCGCTGGCGTTCGATAAATTCTGTTAGCGGGCGCTCAGTTCGCGCTGTGATCGGCCAGGATCTTCATCGTCCTCGCAGTGATCGGCGCAGCCACGGGCCGGCATGCCTATCTCTCTAACTCTCACGTCTTCTTGATGTGGATGCTGGGCACCTCGGCGATGCTGTTGGCGGTCGGCTATCTTGTTTTGCGACCCGTGGCACGACCTGATCGTTTCACCGACACCGGTGGCGCGTAGCTCTGGCTTCTGCGTACGCTTTTGTTGCAACCGCTCGGGTCTCAAAGTGGCACGTCCTACCCGTGCCGGTAGCCGCGAGATCCCGTCCGGTTACAGGGTAACATTAGCCGTGCCGCGGCTGCCGGACCGGGGGAAGATGACCCATATTCTCCGTGTTGCCCCGACGCCATTGTTTGGTTCTCGCTCGGCTCTTGCGAGATCGCAAGGGCCGCGGGAGGCCCGTGTAGTGGCCAAGGATTCAGTACAACCCGTTCGGTTTAAGGTTAAGCGGACGAGCAGCAACTTGGCGCGTTCGCGGCGCTTGCACAGAAGAGTTCCCGCCGTGGTAGTCGCCGAGCGGAGCGGAGAACAGGAGGGCAACTGTCCGGGCTCCGATAGGTGGGGTATAGTCATCTGAGGTCGACGGCCGCAAACGAGTGGAGTTCAGCGCTGAGACTGGGAGAACAGCTCAATACGACCGAACCCAACGGCAAGGTGCGACCCAACGCCTTGGGTGCCGTCGACGGCTTGCCCGTGGAAGCAATCGGGGCACTTCCTGCCGCGATCTACATGACGGATTCTGAGGGGCGCCTCACTTTCTACAACGAGGCTGCGGCCGAGCTTTGGGGGTGTCACCCCGAACTTGGAGAGAGCAAGTTCTGCGGGTCCTGGAAGCTCTATTGGCCGGATGGCACGCCCCTGCCGCACGACGAGTGCCCGATGGCGATGACACTCCGTCAAAAGCGACCCATCCGTGGCATGGAGGCAGTAGCCGAGCGCCCCGACGGTACGCGGGTTCCTTTCATTCCCTATCCGACACCGCTGTTTGATGCAAACGGGAAATTGACCGGCGCTGTCAACTTGCTCGTCGATATCACCGACCGCAGACAGGCAGAAAACGAGAAACAGCGTCTCGCAGCCATTGTCACTTCCTCTGAGGATGCCATTGTCAGCGAAGACCTCAATGGCCTTGTGACAACCTGGAACCCCGGCGCGGAGCGGGTATTCGGCTACTCTGCGGAGGAAATGATCGGTAAGTCCATCACGCTGCTCATTCCCGCTCACCTTCTGCAAGAGGAGACTATAATTCTTGAGCAGATCGCCCGCGGCGAACCCGTCGATCACTTCGAGACAAGTCGCGTGCGCAAGGACGGCACCTTGGTAAAGATCTCTCTTTCAGTCTCGCCGATCAGGAACTTGCAGGGCCGGGTAATCGGCGGATCGAAGATCGCGCGCGACATCACCAAGCGCAAGGAAGCCGAGTTGGCACTCGCCGAGCGCGAGGCTCAACTCGCGCTCGCTGGGAAAGCAGCCCGCGTAGGCAGCTTCGTCGTCGACTACGCCACGCTACTGATCCAGGCCTCACCGGGCTTTGCTGCCATTCACGGCTTGGCGGAGGAGGCCCAAGAGTTGACTTGCGAGGAATGGCGAGCCCATCTGCTTCCTGACGATGTCGCGCGCTTTGAAGCTCTCCGCAGCCGAGTATTCGCTGAGCAACGCCGCGAGCTTAACATGGAGTATCGCATCGTCGGCACGGACGGCAAAGCGCGGTGGATCGAGTCGCGCGGCCTCGTTTCCTACGACAGCGACGGACGCCCAGCGCGTTTGGTCGGCGTCCACATTGATATTACGGAGCGCAAGCAGGCAGAGGATAGGCTGCAAGAGAGTGAGCGCAAACTGCGCGACCTGCTCGGAGCGTTACCGGCTGCCATCTACGTGACGGATGCAGAGGGGCACATAATCTATTGCAACCAGAGCGCCGTCGATCTGTGGGGAACAGAGCCCGTTCTCGGGAAGGATAGGTGGAACGACTTGACCAAGTTCTTTCATGCCGACGGTTCCCCGATGGGCTTGGCAGACTGCCCAACCGAGATCGCATTGAAACAAGGTCGGATCGCTCGGGGACAAGAAGCGATCATCGAGCGCAATGACGGCACGCGCATCCCGATCATCCCTTATCCCACACCCTTACGCAATGGGACCGGCGCGATCGTTGGTGTCGTGAACATGACTGTCGACATCAGCGAGCGCAAGGAGGCGGAGCTGGCCTTGGCTGAACGCAGTATTCAGCTCGCTCTGGCGGGAAAAGCAGCTCTCGTTGGCAGTTACGCGTACGACACCGACACGGAGATCATGCAGATTTCTGAGGGCTACGCGGCCATCCACGGCTTCCCTGAAGGGACTACCGAGATAGCACGCAACAAATGCTTGGCGGGCGTACATCCCGGCGACATAGGGCGAGTGGAGCAGTTCCGCAGCGATGCGTTCCGAGCGTCCCGGCGCGAATATAGCGTGGAGTACCGAATTATTCGTGCTGGCGGCGAGATGTGTTGGGTCGAGACGCGCTGTTTCATTGCCTACGGCGGCGAAGGACGCCCGCGCCGAGTCGTCGGGGTCAGCATTGACATAACTGAGCGGAAACGGGTGGAGGAGCAGCAAGGCAAGCTGGTTGCCGAGCTCGACCATCGCGTCAAGAATGTGCTCGCGACCGTCCAGGCCGTCGCCGCCCAGACAATGCAAGCGAGCAGCTCGATGGAGCACTTCGTAGCTGCGCTCGATGGCCGCATTCGATCGATGGGGTCAACACATGAGCTTCTAAGCCACCGGCGATGGCTGGGGATACCGCTGGCGGAACTGGTGGAACGGGAACTGGCGCCTTACGCGACAGGCTCCAATACGGAATTCAGCGGCCCTGAAGTGATCCTGAGTGCAGAGGCGGGCCAGGCAATGGCCACGGTGCTGCACGAGCTGGTCACCAACGCTGCCAAGCACGGTGCCCTTTCCGTCCCGCCTGGGCGGGTGTCAGTCGATTGGCGTTCACCCCACAACGGGAGCGCGAGCGGCCGGCTGGTCCTCGCATGGCGGGAGACCGGCGGGCCCTTGGTCGTTCCTCGGAACAAATCTGGCTATGGCCTGGACGTGGTTCGCAGCGTGATCCCGTATGAACTCGGCGGGACGGTTGACCACGTGCTTGCTCCCGAGGGAGCCAGATGCCGAATAGAAATTCCCCTCGCTCATCTAAGAGCCGGCAGCTCGCAAACCAATAAATCCGCGTCAACCGGGTCATCCCTCCACCCGACGCGGGGCTGAAGCGCAACACCTGCACTGCCGTCAGCGTCACAGGACGACGCTTGCGGTCGAGGCATCCGCCCATTGTTGAATGTGAATAGTCGAAACTTCTGAATGTGGCACCAACTCACCGTTCGTTGCGCTGCAGCGATTCCGTCAGGTTCCGAAGGCACGTACTCCGTCTTCGCCGACCACCAGGCACGCGTAATCATGACCCAACTGAGACGTAGTCGCTCGTAGCGCCAGGGCTGCTGCAGTACCTGCGCCATCGAAAGCAGCAAAGCCGCAGTTCAACTCGTGAAGGTCTTCTTCCCTGCGCGCCGAGCGTGTTATACTGGTGTCGTGCCGCCCACGCTCACGAAGAGAAAGGCGCTCGCGCTCCGGCTGATGTCTGAGACCGGGATCGATCTTAGCGAGTGCGATCGCGAGCCGATCCACGTGCCGGGCTCGATCCAGCCGCACGGAGTCCTGCTGGTTGCGGAGCGACGCAGCCTGCGCATCCTGCAGGTGGCGGGAGAGACCGACCGCATGCTCGGTCGCGGCATCGGCACGATCCTGGACCACACGCTTGGGGAGCTTCTTGGATCGCAGGCGGCCGCGCTCGTGGCCTCCGCTCAGGCCGCTTCGGAACCTGTCTATTTGGGATCGGTTGTCATCGCAGGCGCCGAGCTGTGCTTGACGGCTCATGATCGCGAGGGTGTGCGCATCCTGGAGATCGAGCCGAGTTCTCCGCTGCCCCAGAGCACGGCGGAGGTGATGGCTCAGGCGCGCAAGGCCGCAGCGCAGTTCGCCCGGGCACACGTCCACGCCGAGCTGCTGGAGAGCGCCGCGCGCGAGGCTCGCCGCCTCACGGGCTTCGACCGCGTCATGATCTACCGCTTCCTGCACGATGGTTCGGGATCCGTGGCGGCCGAGGACCGGGCAGATGCGCTCCCGCCGTTCCTCAACCACCGCTATCCCGCCTCGGACATTCCCAAGCAGGCTCGGGAGCTCTACTTGCGAAACCCGATCCGCGTGATCCCAGATGTGAGCTACACGCCGGCTCCCCTTGTCCCAACGCTGAATCCGGCCACCAGGGCGCCGCTTGACATGAGTGAGTGCACGCTGCGGAGCGTTTCGCCGATTCACGTTCAATACCTCAAGAACATGAACGTCTCGGCATCCATGTCGGTCTCCATCGTCATCGATGGAGCTTTGTGGGGCCTGATGGCTTTCCACCACAGGACGCCAAAGCTGGTTCCCTATGAGTTGCGCGAGATGTGCAAGCATCTGGGCGAGCTTCTGAGCCAGCAGGTCAAGGCGCGCGAGGACGCCGAGGCTCACCGGCAGATGCTAAACCTTGCCGCGCGCCGCGAGAGGCTATCGGCGATCTTGTCGAAGGTCAGCTCCATCGGTCAGGCGCTTCTTGAGGACCTACCCGAGCTTGGAGGTGCCCTTCCAGCCGATGGCGCCGCCGTCGTGCTTGGCGACAAAATTGCGGTAACGCAGCGCGCGCCTTCCCAGGCGCAGGTGCGCGAGCTGGTCGCCTGGCTCCTGGATGGAGCGCAATCCGATGTCCTCGAGACCCGCAGCCTGGTCCGCCATTACGCTCAGGCGGCGAGCTACGCGCGCGAGGCCAGCGGCCTCATCGCTGTCGTCGTATCCCCGTCAGAGCCGCTCGTTCTCCTGTGGTTTCGTGCCGAGCAGCTCGAGACGATCAATTGGGCAGGGAACCCCCACAAGCCGGCAGAGCCCGGCACGGCCTTCGGCAAACTGAACCCGAGGAAGTCGTTCGAAATCTGGAAGGAAACGGTTCACAACCAGTCCGAGCCCTGGTCGGCTGTCGAGGTCGATGCCGCGCGCACTCTTGGACGCTCGGTCCTCGATCTCCTGCAAACGCAGAAGCTGAGGGAGATGAACGCAAAGCTGCGCAAGGCGTTGTCGGATAAGGAGGTACTGCTCCACCAGAAGGACCTCCTCATGCAGGAGGTCAACCATCGCGTTCAGAACAGCCTCCAGCTGGTCAATGCGATGTTGGCCCTTCAGGCACAGGAGGCTGGGGACGCCGGGCTCAGGGCGCAGTTCGACTTGGTGAGCGATCGCATCATGGCGATCGCGATGGTGCACCGACGCCTCTGGCAGGCCGATCACATCCAGAGCGTCGATTTCACATTTTACATACAGGAGCTGCGCGACGGCCTGATAGAAACCTGGGGACCGGAATGGCGCGGCCAAGTCACCGTTCACGGCCAGCCCTTTCTCGTGCCGACCGATATCGCGGTCGTGCTGGCCCTTGTGGTCATCGAGCTGCTTATGAACGCCGTGAAATATGCATACGGCGGAAGACCGGGTCCGATAGAGGTGAGGATCGAGCAGGCTCCCCCTGGTCTGCGTGTCATCGTGAAAGACCAGGGCGTCGGCATGGCGGCCGGGCACTCCGAGCAAGGCTTGGGATCACGCCTTACCAGGGGGTTGATTGACCAGCTCGGTGGGGAGTTGAAGGTCGACAGCAGTGCGCAAGGAACCTCGGTCGTCCTTAGCGTGCCCCTTGCGTCGCCCGGTGAGAAGGAATGAGCCTGCTCCAGCGATTGAAAAGCGAGACGGCGGAAGCCCATGAGCGGATCGAAGAAGCCTTCGATCTCGAAGCGGTAACGCACTCAATGTCGGCCTACCGCACCCTCCTCGGCCGGCTCTATGGCTTTCATGCAGTCTGGGAGCCACTCGCAGAGGTGGCGCTCGCTGATCCGGGATTTTTCCGCCAGCGGCGAAAGGTTGCGTTTCTCAAGACCGACCTGCGCGGTCTTGGAATGGGCAGCGATGCAATCGCCCGGCTGCCCCTGTGCGATCCGACCGTGACCATGCGGACCCCGGCGGAAGCCTGGGGATCTATGTATGTCGTCGAGGGGTCTACGCTTGGGGGTGTTCCCATCGCGCGTCATGTGCAACGCCGCCTTGGCCTGAGCTGCCACAACGGATGTCTCTACTTCCGCTGCTACGGCCCGGATGTCAGGCCGATGTGGGTCTCTTTCGGAGGCCGCCTTCTCGCTCGTTGCGGTCCAGCCGACCACGATGCTGTCGTGGCAGCGGCGCGCCGCACGTTTGAAATGCTCCATATTTGGCTCTGTGGTCGGTGACGCTTACGAAGAGAGTGCGCTCTGGTTTCGTCAGGTTCTGGCACTCTTGCCCCGTGCCGGCATCAGCTCTCACGTCAGAGTACAGTGATACATCCCCCGCGCCGAGGCCGGCGCCGGACCGGGGGAAGACCCTGAAGGGGAGTCGACCACCCGATTCTTGCCCTGACGTGCAACAAACGGCAGTCGTTGTGTGATAAGGGTGCCGGTCGCGTCGGGGGCACATGGAACAGTGCGAATTCATCACGCTTATCAGCGAGGGAGTAGGACCTTGCAACAGCCACCCCATCATCATCTTGCGCAACTGAACATCGGTCGCTTCCGCTACGAGGTCGACGATAGGCGCATGGCGGATTTCACCAACAATCTCGCTCTGGTGAATGGCTTGGCCGAGCACAGCGCTGGTTTCATATGGCGCTATATTGACGAGAGCGGCAATTCGACTGCAACGCGCCCTTACGCCGATCCGCGCATTGCCATCAATCTATCGGTTTGGGAGACCGTAGAAGCGCTCGAACGCTTCGTTTATCTGACCCTGCACAAGCGCTTCTATGGCCGACGCTCAGAATGGTTCGAGCACTTCGAGGGGCCGTATCTCGTGATGTGGTGGGTGCCTGCCGGCCACCGGCCCAGCGTCGACGAGGCGGTTGCGCGGCTCGATCACCTGAAAGAGCACGGCACGAGCGACTATGCCTTCGATTGGCAAACGGCATCTGCACAACTTTGGAAGACGGCGCGCTGTGCGCCCGCAGGACGGGTGGCGTAGTATGAGCGGTGTCGAGAAAAGCATAGTGGAGGAAGTCAATGATCGAGCTTGATCGCCGTGGTTTGTTGACTGGAGCCGCTGCGGTCGCTGGCACGGCGACGTTCGCACCGTTCTCCACAACGCCCGCACGCAGTGCAGCGCCTCTTGTCGGCACCCAGAATGCCGGGTGGTATCGTTACAAAGTCGGTACGCACGAAGTTACGGTGGTGACCGACGGTGCCACCCGTTTCAGGTTCCCGGACGGCTTCGTCGTCAACAAAACACGCGAGGAAGTGAACGAGGGGCTGAAAGCTGCCGCCTTCATGCAAGCGGCCCCGGACGAGTACGTCACCCCATACACGCCGATCGTCGTGAATACCGGGGCCAAGCTGGTGGTGATGGATACCGGCACGGGAGAAGCCAATTTCGAGCGCAGCAAGGGGTTGACCGGTCAGTTCCAGAACAACCTCCAGGCCGCGGGCATCGATCGCAAACAGGTCGACGTGGTCATCATCTCCCATTTCCATGGCGACCATATCAATGGCCTGCTGACGGCCGACAACAAGGCAGCCTTCCCCAACGCCGAAATCCTGGTTCCGGAGACGGAGTGGCTCTACTTCATGGATGATGCGGAGATGGCTAAGCAGACAAGCGAGCGCATGAAGACAGTGTTCGCGGGGGTTCGCCGCGTGTTCGATGCGCTCGGCCGCAAGGTCACGCGGTATCAACCGGACAAGGAGCTGGCGCCGGGCATCACTTCGCTCGCGACCCACGGCCACACGCCCGGGCACAACTCGTTCGTTATCGCCTCCGGCACCGACAAGGTTTTCGTGCAGGCGGACGTCACGCACACACCCGTGTTCGTGCGCAATCCGGGTTGGCACGCGATGTACGACCAGGACCCCAACATGGCGGAGGCGACGCGCCGCAAAATTTACGACATGCTGGCCAGCGAGCGCATGATGGTGCAGGGCTTCCACTATCCCTTCCCGTCGCGGGCCTATATCGAGAAAACCCCGACCGGATACCGCGAAACCATGGTTGCCTGGAGCCCGGCGATCTGAGTTCCGACAGATCAGGCACGAAGGCCACCCCTGGAGGTGGTCTTCCTTTTCTTCGGCCTCGACGGGACTTTGATGCTTGCCCTGCTTGCGCGACAGTCATCGCAGGTTCCCCAGCTGGTTGCGTTCCTGTCCGACTAGGTTACGCGGGCCTTCAATGGCCACTCGTCCGAGAGATCGTGCATCGTTAGGGTAGCGCCAAGGGGTACTCGGCGACGTACAGGACTGGCGACAGCGCATCGGAGTCGTGATCGCGGGCAGCTGCTGAATCGGCGGACGCCGACACGGAATGCCGCACATGCTCACGGCAAATCCTGGCACGAGACTTCCGGACGTTCACGGAGCACCGACTGGAGCAAGTCGGCTGCGAACCTGACGCGTTCCACTTGCGTTCTTAGACTTGCAGCTTCCGGGTGCAGTTCCTCCGTCGTCGGGGCGTGCCTTCGAGGCGAAGGTCTGACCCAAGGCGGACCAACGCCGTTTTGCACTATACCGAGTTGCATCGTAGGGCTAAGTCACTCCACAGTCGCCGCCAGCGCACTTGTCGCACGACGAATTGGGAGCGTCGGCATGAGCAGGTACCCCATCAGCAACGCCGATCCCGACGAAGAACGTCGCCTCACTTTGCTCGAGTCGTTATCCGCTCCGGGTACAATTCAAAGATTAAGCAAGCTGGGCGTCGGACCGGGATGGCGTTGCCTCGAAGTGGGCGCCGGCCACGGTTCAATTGCGAAATGGCTCTGTGAAAAGGTTGGAAATACAGGCTCGGTCGTGGCCACCGACATCGACACCCGGTTTCTCGATGGGATCGCGGCCGACAATCTGCAAGTCTTGAAGCACGATGTGGCGGGTGATCCGCTGCCGTCCGGAGGCTTCGACCTCATCCACAGCCGCGCCGTCCTCACTCATCTCGGCGCCCGCGACGCCGTGCTCGACAAGATGATCCGCGCGTTGCGCCCAGGGGGTTGGCTGCTGCTGGAAGAGGTCGATGGCTTCCCGCTCACGGCATCAGGTTCGGAATTCTTCATCAAGATGATGACGCCGGTGGTGAGGGAGTGGACGTGGGCCAGGAAGTTGCCCTCGTTGTTTGCTGAACATGGGCTGCTGGACGTCGGCGCGGATGTGCGGGCCGGGCTCATCAACGGCGGGTCGCCTGCTGCCGAGTTCTGGCGCCAGCGCGTCGAGGGCGCGCGCGACCTTTGGCTCCGGCGAGGTGCGACCAATGAAAGCCTGAACGAGTTATGCCGGCTGCTCCGGGACCCAAGCTTTTGGACCTTCCATTCAGCGGATATCTCGGCCTGGGGAAGGCGACCGGCGTAGCCAAGCTTCGCCAAGCTCGAAGTGGGCGCTTGTGCGATCCCTGCAAGCACGTCCGCACCCTACCACCGATCTTTGAATAGCAGATGTTGTAGTTTGAGTGGAGGGAAGCAATGACCATACCGTCGATCACCGCGAGCTATCTTGGCGCGCTCGGGTTGCTCTACGCGTTCTTGGGCCTTCGGGTCGCGAGGTTCCGCCGCGGTAACAAGATCGCTTTCGGGGATGGCGACAATCGCTACCTCCGGAGCGCGATCCGCGCGCACGCGAACTTTGCCGAGTATGTGCCTATCATCGTCATCATGAACGCGTTGTTGGAGATGGGAGGCGCGGGGTCGGTGCAGATGCACGTCCTGCTTGGAACGCTTGCGGTATCGCGGATCCTGCATCCCTTCGGGATGCACGCAAAACCGATGACGCCGCAATTCATCGTCGGCCGGATTGTGGGGGTGATACTGACGTTTCTTGTATTGCTCGCATCAGCGCTATTGCTGCTGCGCCGCTTCGCGCTCTCTTAGCTTATGCGAGGATGACCGGCGCGTGAGGCGGCCTGTCAAGGCTCGCTCAGCAGACCACGGACTCCAGAGCGTAACCCAGTGCACATTGTTTGCTGCGCTGCATGCATCCGCCCGTGGCACACCCTTGCCGGACCGACCGACGGCCAGGTTCGTCTGGGAACGGTGTCATATTCGCCGTGCACTGGCCCCTCGTGGACCGGCGCAACGTGACCCAATCCGGACTCGCACCGCTTGCCTCCCACTCATAGATCTGTCGCTTGAACGAGCATTGAGAGAGAGCCTTTGGGGGGGGTCATGTGTGCAGATATCTCCGGCAGCAGCGTTGAACCCGCGAAATCAGAGCTTGTAATCGTTCTGCACGGAGCGACGCGCGCAGGGGTGGCGGATGTAGTGCAAGCCGTTAAGACTGCACGCCCCAACGCTGAAGTTATTGCTCCCCCGCTTGCGGAGCTTCGAGAATTTCGCTCAACCGCCTCGCCCCAGTCACTCGCGATGCGAGTGGCAGACGTCATCGACGCGGTATGGGAAAAATGCGGCGGTCGTTACGAGCGCATTGTCATTGTCGGGCATAGCGCGGGGGGCATGATCGCGCGCAAGGTCGTCATTCTTGCTTGCGGCGAGGTTGCACTGCGCAACTCGAAAGGGCAGCTCCACACAGCCGCACCCTTCGAAGCCGAGATAAAGCGTTTCGCAAACGGTCGGCCTTGGGCGCAAAAAATCGAACGGTTGATGCTCCTGGCGGGGCTCAATCGAGGCTGGTCCGTTGAGGGCGCCAAAGACTGGGTTAGGGCCATGTGGTTTAGTTTGGGACACGTCCTCGCGGAATGTATTCATCTCTTTCGCGGCCGGTACCCTACCTTTTTCGACTTTCGCAGCGGTTCGCGCTTCATGGTGCAAACACGGCTCCAATGGCTGGCGCTAATACGAAGCGGGGTAAGGTCAGATCTTTTTACCGTACAACTGGTTGGAACACTCGACGATGTGGTTCCGCTTGCCGACGCGGTCGATTTCGATGTGGAACTCAGCGGGGATGGCAAATCATTCCGGTTGCTGGAGTTGCCCTGCTCGAACCATGGGACCGCGCTAAACATGACCCCTCCTGCCCACAACAGCGAGGAACAAAACGAACCTCCCGCCGTGACACGATGGCGGCGATTTGTTGACGCGCTCACAAAGTCCCCTGGTGAGCTTGAGCGTGCCCCTGGCGCCATCTCGCGCGACCACCTGGCCGATGCTCTCCCGCCGAAACCCGACTTGGCAGTGAGCGACGTCGTATTTGTCATGCACGGCATCCGCGACAAGGGCTTTTGGACGCAGAAGGTCGCCAGACAAATCAAGCTCTTCGCCGAGGCCGCAAAAACAGACATCCGGTCAATGACGGCAAGCTATGGCTATCTCGCCTTGCTGCCTTTTACGCTGCCCTGGGTTAGGCGCCGTAAAGTCGAGTGGCTCATGGACCGCTATACCGAAATAAAGGCTCAATACCCCAACGCAGACCTATCATACGTGGGCCACTCGAACGGGACTTACCTTGCAGCGGCGGCGCTCCAGAACTACCCCGCCGCACGTTTCAAGAGGATTGTCTTTGCCGGAAGTGTCGTGCCTCGCGACTACGACTGGGCATCGCTCTGCGGCACCTCTGGAGCAAAAAACGAGACGTCGCGGGTCGAGGCCGTCCTCAATTACGTCGCGACGGCCGATTGGGTCGTGGCTCTCTTCCCCAAGGGCTTCGAGCCGTTTCGCAAATGGATAGGTCTCGGCAGCGCCGGCCACAGTGGTTTCGATCAGTTCCGTCGGAAAGAAACAAGTGCTCTCCAGGAAGTGCATTACGTTCGAGGTGGGCATGGCGCCGGCGTTGAGGAATCGCAGTGGGATGACATTGCACATTTCATTGTCCATGGAACACTGCAGCCTGGGAACGACCAAGATCAAGATTATGCAAAAAGGCAGAGCTTTTGGGTTCGCTACCTCTTGGGTCCGTTCGCCACCCTATGGCTGACAATTCTGGCTGCGATTGTGCTTGTGCCCGGGGCCCTCTTGATCAAGGCGGTCTTTTGCGGATCGCCTGCTCCTTGGTTCGGAGACCCCGGCTGCGCGTTCCCAGAAGCACCGTCCATGCTCCTGTGGCTCGTCGCACTCGGTATTTATCTCTGGGTCGTGCGTGTTGTGGTAACGCGCGTGTGAGATATCCGGGCTGGCACTTCCTTGCGGGGCATGTCAGAGAACGGTGTTACTTTCCCCTCGCCGAGGCGACTGCCGGGACGGGAATGATGACCCTGAAGCGACATTTCGATTTGTGGTATGAACGATAGCCGAGCCTATCGATGATCGCGGTAACCACCAGGATTGCCCTAATGACCGAGGCAGAGGCGAGAAATCCACGAATTGATCACTACGGCATCTGCTGGGCGATAAGAGTGCCGCCCTGATAGTCGAGGGAAAGGCCCTGGCCTTTGAAAGAGCCAGGGCGACTGACGACATTGTCTATGTCTTGGATCGACTGTCGCTGCTGGGCCTCGCTGACCTGCGCGAGCGTATCGTGGCTCGGCTACTATGTGATAACGCGGCTCATCCAGACGATCGCCCACCTTGGATCGGATGATCGGCTTCACCACCGCCGCGCGCAACCTTTCAGGGCGGCTCTCGCCCTATGGCTGGTTAACCTCCACCTTCATGCGATAGTCTCCGCCGGTGCTGCGGCCAGAGATGATAAGCACAAGGCCATCCGCGACGGCAGGATCGATACGCTTGCTGAAGCTATAGTCGCCCGTGACAGCGGAGGGGAAGGACGTGCGCACGAGCGTGCCGCCCTTCTCCCAGATCAGGTAGTAGGAGAAGTCGCTGCCCGGCCTGGCCTGGACGGCGACCTTCAGCAGCTTGCCGGCGTATTCCGGACCGAGCGCGAAGTGGTAGTAGTCGGACCCGAGCTTCGAGACGCTGCTGGTGTTCAGGGGGAGGGCGCCCATGGCCATTGGCACCTCCGTCATGTGCACCGACGGGCTCAAGACGGTGTCCTCGGGCCCACAAATAGTGGGATAAAGCTGCTCGCCCGCCGGCGTCACCCGCCAGTGCCCGGTCCTGCGCTCGCGGCCGAACAGCGCGAAGAAAGTGTCGAGATCGCGATAGCGGTCGTCGGCCTGGATGGCGTCCGTGAGCGCGTTCACGGTTTTGCCGGAGTCATGGTAGCGGCGCAGGTAGTCGAGCATGGGCACGTGGTCCGCCGTGCCGCGCAGGTGCGTATCGAAGAAGAGCCAGAACGGCAGCGCCTTGTATTCCGCGTCGAACAGGCTGTTATCGGGATGGGTGAACAGGTCGGTGATCTTGTAGCCGGCGCTCACCCTTTGCCACATGAACACCTCGGCCCAGGAGGCGGTGCCCTCCGCGAACCACTTGTCGGCCGCGCTGCCATGGTACTTGGTCCTCAAGCCGAACGCGTACTGCAGCTTATGGAACAGCTCGTGCGCCGATGTGGGCCGCCGGATTCCCCGGTTCTTCCACTTCGCCGAGTTGAGGCAGATCGGCCCTTCAGGCGTGGATGAGCCCAGCGGTACGCCGATATCGGTGAAGGCCACCTCGATCTTGCTCGCGCCCGGCAGCGTATAAGGGGCACGGCCGAACACGGTGATATACCGGGCCCGGGCCGCCTCAAGATAGCCCGCCGTCTCCTTGACGATTGCCGGGTCGGAGATGTTGTCCCCGGGATGCGCCGATGCGTTGGTCCACCTGAGGACGAAGTTCTCGGTCTCGAGCGTCTCACCGAGGGAGGGCTGATCGGCATCGATCATCGCCTCCAGGTCGTCGCGGTCGCGCTGCCGCAGGAGCGGGTTGCCGAGCCCAGTGAAGAACTGACCGTACGCATGCTCGCCGCACTCCTCGGCGGGCAGCTGCGTTGCCAGTCCCGGAGCTCGCCGGTGCGCCGAAAGGCCCTGCCAAAGCCGGCGCAGCTCGGCCGGACTGCGCGGCAATCTGGGATCCGCCTCTACTGCTCTGCGCCAGGCCTCTGCATCCAGCTGCCGGACACCGACGTTGATGCCCTTTGCCGCCAGCCGGTTCAGCGGAATGGGCGGCTGCTGGGCGAAGGCAGGCTGCGGGCGCAGGGCAAACCCAATCGGGGTGGCCGCGAGTCCGGCCAGGATCTGGCGCCGGCTGGGCCCGGCACACCGATGGCGAGTATCCATTCGAGCATCCCCTCCACAGGCAATGCAAACTTGGTTGAGCCGCGGTATCATGGCGCAAGCGCCATGGGAAATGAATCCGGTCTGAGCCCACATTTTGGGTATGACCGACACATTGTCCCGCTGCCGTGGCGACCGCTACGCACTCTCAGCACTGAAGCACAAGCGCGCGGCAATCGCGTCTGACATTGCCGAGGCCGAAAGGAAGCTGCGGCACCTCAAGGAAGCGCTCGTGCATGTAGATGCCACGCTGTTGCTGCTGGACCCCGAGGCCAATCCCGAGGCGATCCCCACCAAGCGGCCGATCCGGCGCATCAAGCTCTTCCGGCAAGGCGAACTGGGCCGGATGATCCTGGACGCGCTCAGGGGCGCTGAGCGCAAGCTGGGGACGGGGGAGATAGTCTCAGCCGTGTAGCAGCCGGCGGGCATGCGGAGAGCGCCAGACGCACCATGGCGCCGCGTGTGCGGGGGGAACCTCGCCTACCTTGACAGGCGGAATTTGGTAATGCCGAATGTCTGAAAGTGGCACTGAGCGCCCGTTCAGTGCGGCGCAGCAATTCCGTCAGCTTTCAGAGGTACTTGAGACGTGCGTTGCGCGTCAGCCGCACTCACACTCATGACCCTTGGGGACCTGTGCGACGCCCGGCAATTGTGGTGCAGCAAACCACCGCGGTGGCGATGTCACACGCGGGTCGCCTTTTGTTGCGTCACTCGGCACGAACGAGGCAAGCGGGCTTTGGGAGGATGATCACATGGCGATCGACGAGGTAATGGAGCGGTTGGGCTCGGACAGCGAGGCGCGCAACAAATGGGTCGGCGTTTACATCGGCATCTTGGCGGTGCTCCTCGCGGTCTGCAGTGTCGGTGGCGGCAACGCCGCTAAGGACGCCACTCGCGCCAATATTGAGGCGTCCAATACGTGGGCATTCTTCCAGGCCAAGAACATCCGGCGGCAGACCCTGCGAGTTACCATTGACGAGCTGGAGATCAAGCTCACAGAGCCCGGACTTGCCCAAGCCACGCGTGAGGCGATCACCAAGAAGATTGCGGAATACAAGGCGACGGTGCAGCGGCTCACTTCCGAGCCCGACAAACAGGAGGGCCTTGACGAGCTCTTTGTGAAGGCCAAGGCGTTGGAAGTCGAGCGCGACATCGCTTTGCGCAAAGACCCCTACTTCGATTGGAGCCAGGCTCTGTTGCAAATCGCGATCGTGCTTGCGTCAGTGCATCTTATCATCGGCAACATGCCGCTGTTGGCCATGAGCGGTGGCCTTGGAGCGCTGGGCATCTTACTCATGCTCAACGGCTTCACGCTGATCATGAGGTTACCATTTCTGGGGTGACGACGGGCGTGTGGCGATGCAACGATTCCGGCAGTTTATCGAGGTATGTTCACCGTGCTCGGGCAGCAGCGGGCATGCGTGCTCATGACCCACAACTGCCGGCGGCCGACGCCACACGGGTGCAGCTTGCTTACAACCCAGCGATGGCATGAACTGAAATGCCCCTGTCTCCAAGACGCTTGGCGCCCCAGTTGGGAAACGCAGCCAGACAAGCCAGCCCAACACATAGCCCCCCGGCTTTCTCCAACAGCTCGATGGCGGCCAGAGCAGTACCCCCGCTGGCAAGTACGTCATCGACGACGAGAACGCGATCGCGCGGCCGAATTGCTCCTCCCTGGATGGCGAGGGATCGACCCTGCGCATAGGACATGTCATAGCTCTGCGAGGCCGTCTGCTGCGGGAGTGTCCCCGGCCTTCGCACCACACACAGTCTACTGCCGAGGACATACGCAACCGGTGCAGCAAATACGAAGCCCCATGATTCGATGCCTGCGATGCAGTCCAGTCGGACCGTCTGGCCGAACCCAGTCATTGACTCGATCACGGCACGGAAGAGATCCGGATCGTTCTCGACGATGGGGCTGATGTCCCGAAAACGAATACCCTGCCGAGGGAAATCGACAACGGTCCGGATCACGCTTTGCACGCGCAGCGCAAGTTCTCGATCTCCGGCGATTGTCATGCGCGCTCCTCTGGCAGTCGTTACGATATTTCCCCGGATGGGTAGACGAACGGCGTAGCTACTAGAGTTCTAGAAAGTCACTGTCATGGCAGCTTCTGGCACACAGCGTCAGCCCGCTACGGTGTGCTCATTGTCCGGTAGCTGGGGTTGAGCGGACGCTGACCGGCGGGGGCGAAAGCGACGAGAATGACCCTCTCCTGACGTCTCAGACGGGCGCTTCATTCATTGTTGGAGGCTTCGCACCACGATGGATTGATCAGTGCGCGCTGGCCCTTGCCGAGCGGGCGTCACGAACGGCGCAGCGCCGCTTTCAGACTGGCCCCACTGTTGTGACCAGGGAAAGAGCTGGAGCAGGCTGGACAGCCGTAATATGCACGGATATACATATCGACTATGATGCATACCAACCTCTTCCAGACCCTTGCCGACCCCACGCGTCGCCTGATTGTCGAGGCGCTTCAGGGGCGCGAGCAGTCAGTGAACGACGTCGTGGCCAGAGTGCGGATCCATCAGTCGGGTGTTTCGCGGCACCTGCGCATATTGAACGAGGCGGGGTTCGTACGGGTCCGGCCCGACGGAGCGAAGCGCCTCTACTCGCTTCGCCCCGAACGTTTCCGCGAGCTTGAGGCTTGGCTCACCCCGTTTCGAAGCGTTTGGGAGACACGCCTCGACAGATTCGCCGAGGCGCTCGCCAAGAAGCAAAAGGCGAGCAGAAGGCGTCCCGACCCATGACAGACCGGAGGAAGCACGTTCCTCCGCAAGCGCCCACGCCAAGACTCGTGATGGAACGCACCTATCGGACCGGCATCGAAAGTGTGTGGGATTTGTGGACGACGCGAGAGGGTCTCGAAGCGTGGTGGGGCCCGAGCGGGTTCGAGCTGAAGGTGAAGAAGCTCGATGTGCGTCCCGGCGGGGCGCTCTGGTACGCGATGACGGCGACTGCGCCCGTCGAGATCGACAGGATAAGAGAGGCGGGGATGCCCCTGACGATCGAGTCGCGCGCCACCTACACCGAGGTCATCCCGCAGCGCCGTCTGGCGTTCACGCAGCTCGCCGATTTCATTCCGCAAGTCGATCCCTACGTCGTTGAGACGACGGTGGATTTCTATGCAAGCAAGCGGGACGTGCGGATGGTGCTCATCTTCGACGCAATGCACGACGAGACATGGACGGCTAAGGCGGTGACGGCCTGGGAGACCGAGCTCGCCAGGCTCGCCAAGATGCTCGGCAAGTGACGGCGGGCGACACCGTGCCTGTGCCGCGTTCCGGTCGGTGAGATGCGGTCGAGGGGGAGCCGTTCGCGAGCGTGAATGCCGAATGATGAAGACAGAGGACGATCGGCCCGATCCGGGCCTGCTTCACTGACACAGAAAGGGGGAGTCGAATGCTTGCACCTTTCCAGCGGTCATCGAGTGCTTTTCTTGGAAGCGCACTTCTGTTGATGGTCTTCATGGCGCCCGCCCAGGCACAGCTCCCGGACACCTCCGACGAGCTCGGCAAGCTGGAAGCGCGCATTCTCGAGCTGTGGGGAACGGGCAAGATCGCCGACACGCTGCCGCTGCGCAAGCGGGTATTCGAGCTTTCGAGCAGGAAGCTCGGACCGGACCATCCCCAGACCATCCAGCGCGCTGAGGATCTGGGGTATGTGTACGTCACCGTGGGACGGCCGGACGAGGCAAAACTCCTCTTCGAACGCGTGATCCGCTTCAAGGAAGCTGCGCTGAGCAAGAAGCGGGACGCGAAAACTGCGGAGCTTCTGCAGCTCGGCCAGATCTACAAGTACGCAGAGCGCCCCTCCGAAGCCGAGACGCTTTTCAAGCGTACGCTCGCAAGCCTGGAGCCGGCGGGCGGCGCAGGGCAAAAGGAGGTTGTCGACATCCTGTTCCTGCATCTCGGCCTCCTCTACGCAGAGCAAGGGCGGCATGCGGAGGAGGAGGCCGCATTCAAGCGTGCGCTAGCGATCCAGGAGAAGATACAAGGGTCAGACCCATTCAGCCGTATCACGACGGTCGGTATCCTCGCTATGCTTCCAGGGGTCTACGAAAACCTGGGACGCAGCGAAGACGCCGAGGCGTTTGCCAAGCGCTACATAGCGACCGTGGAGAGGGAGCCCACCCTAGGCGATCTTGCATTCGGCCATTCCGAGCTGGCAAAGATCTACGCTTCCCGGGGACGCTACGCCGAGGCCGAGACGCTCTACAAGCGTGCTTTGGCCGCCGAGGAGAAGAACAAGACTTCTAATGACAAGTTGTTCCTTGGCCACTATCTCAACAGTCTATCCGACCTGTATTACAGGCAGCGTCGCTACACTGAGGCTGAGCAACTTGCGAAACGTGCCATTCCCCTGGTTGCCCAGGTGCTGGGCGGTGAGACCAGCTGGAACGCCCCATCCCTTACCCTGGCACGCGTCCAGCAGGCCCAGGGCCGCCATACCGAGGCGGAGGCAACCTACAAGCGTGTACTTGCGAATTATGAGAGACGGCATGGCAGCGAGAGCTCCGCAGTCGCCCCTGTCCTTGCTGATCTTGCCGGCCTGAAGCAGGCCCAAGGCAACCTCCCGGAAGCCTACGAACTCGCCAAACGAGCTACGGCCGCCCTCGTGCGCCAGGTGCGGACCAGAAGCCAGACGTTGACGATGGCGCCGGGTGGCCAGCTTCGGCCAACGCGCCTCTTCCACCAGCCGACGTTTGCAGCCTATCTGCGCGCAGCGGCGGAGCTTGCGAACCGGTCACCGGAGCGTGCGCCGACGCTCGCCGCCGAAGGCTTCGAGATCGCGCAATGGGCGCAGCACTCGCAGGCGGCTGCAGCCCTTTCGCAGATGGCTGCACGCTTCGCGAAGGGTGAGGGCGAGCTTGCCCGCCTGGTCCGCGAAAGACAGGATCTCGTGGGGCGCTATCGGATTCTCGACAGGAAGCTCACCGCGGCCCTGGCCAAGCCCACAGCCGAGCGCCACCAGCCCCAGGAGGAGACTTGGCGCAAGGACATGGTCGAGGTCGAGAAGCGCATCTCGGCAATCGACGCCATGTTCAGCCAGAGGTTCCCGGACTACGCGGCGCTTGCCAGTCCGGAGCCGCTATCGGTTCGGGATACTCAGGCTCTGTTGCGACCGGGGGAGGCGCTCTATCAACTCGTCCTTGATGACGACAGAAGCTTCGCCTGGGTCGTCTCCCGGGACGCGGTGCGCTGGCACCAGGTCGCCATGGGAAGGAAGGCGCTCGCCGACCACGTCGAGGCGCTACGGTGCGGCCTCGACGCGACTGTCTGGGAAGCTGGCGGCACCCCGAAACCTGCAACTGGCGCCTCCCCCACGCCCGCCCGCGCGGCGACCCCGCGCGAGCGATGCCGGCAGCTTCTTGGCGTTGAGACACACGACCCGGCCGCGCTACCCTTCGATGTCGCGCGCGCGCATGCCCTCTATGCCGCTCTGTTCTCTCCGTTCGAAGAGATCATCAAGGACAAGCACCTCCTGGTCGTTCCTACCGGCGCCCTCACGACCCTGCCCTTGCAGGTGCTTGTGACAGCAGCTCCGTCGGCCTCGCTTGGGGGCGATCAGCGCTATGCCAAGGCCGCCTGGCTCGCCTCCCGACACCCTGTGACGGTGCTGCCGTCCGTCGCCAGCTTGAAGGCGCTGCGCGCCGCGGCCCGCAAGAGCACGGCGCAAAGCCCTTACGCGGGCTTCGGCAACCCGCTTCTGTCCGGCCCCAGCGGCACCGATCGCAGCGCCTGGAGCCGACAGACTTGTGCGGCGCCGCCGTCTGCTGGCAGGCAGCAGGTCGCTGCGCTGCCGGGGGCGCGAGGCAACGTCCAGGATTTCTTCCGTGGCGGGCGGGTCGACGTGGCGATGATCCGTAAGCAGCAGCCACTTCCCGAGACCGCCGACGAGGTGTGCGCGGTGGCCTCAGAGCTCGGGGCCTCGGCGGACGACGTATTCCTGGGCGCCCGGGCTACCGAAGGCACGCTCAAGTCGCTCAATGCGAAGGGCATGCTCAAGTCCTGGCGGGTGCTGCATTTCGCGACGCACGGCCTTGTCGCGGGGGAAACGCAGCAGATCGCGGCAAACCAGGCGGAGCCTGCATTGATGCTCACGCCGCCCGAGGTGCCCAGCGAGGAGGACGATGGTCTTCTGACGGCTTCCGAGGTGGCCCAGCTCCAGCTCGACGCGGACTGGGTGGTACTGTCCGCCTGCAATACGGCATCGGGCGATGGAGCCGAAGCCGAAGCCCTGTCCGGACTTACGCGTGCCTTCCTCTACGCCGGCAGTCGTGCGCTCGTCGTCTCGCACTGGCCCGTCAACTCCGAGGCGGCGGTAAGGCTAGTGACCGGCACATTCTCCGAATTGAAGGGGAACGCACCGATCGGACGCGCAGAGGCCCTTCGCCGTGCAATGTTGCGCCAGGTCAGGGAAGGAGGTTCCCGCGCGCATCCATCCTATTGGGCGCCGTTCGTTCTCGTCGGAGAGGGTGGATAGGCATGGGCGCGTGTAGTCGTACACCGCCGTCATCAGCGCTCGATGCTCCTTATCTGTAGAGTTCCCCGGACGGCAGACTACTTGCACGAGGCGACGATCGTCACCAGCGCTTGATCCTCGGGTGTCCCCTTCTGGCACACAACGCCAGTTCGCTGCGGGGCGCTCATGGTCCGCTCGCCGAGGTCGAGCGGAAGCTGACGGGCGACGGCTAAAGCTACGCGAGTGACCCTATCCGGACCTCTGCCCGCGCGCAGCCCGTCGCAACGCAACAATCGGCTGATCGTTGAGCGCGAGAATGGATGTTCTGCGCGCCTGATCGGGTGACGAGACAGTTGGAATGCAC
>Ga0068862_100001135_pt1 | contig 25230 bp, 13 predicted proteins | sample KBSSwiS52_FD_66598 | JGI IMG/M metagenome (GOLD analysis project Ga0068862, IMG submission 66598) | Switchgrass rhizosphere microbial communities from Kellogg Biological Station, Michigan, USA - KBS Switchgrass S5-2 | ecosystem: Host-associated > Plants > Roots > Rhizosphere > Soil ... | reverse complement strand
GTGCCGACTCGGCAATGGCTGCTGCGGTCTGATGTCGTTTCTCATCGGTTTTCCTAATTGAGCTCGTTTTGGCTGATGGCCCTGGCGCTCTGGTACGAAGCAAGCAGGCCAGACTTTTTCGAGCCGGCGGCCGAGGTGCGGGCGCAGGCTGCGATTCTCACGCGGCTCTCCTACGGACGGGGTTCATCGGTTGCTTCGAAGCTCGGGGGAAGGAGCACCGCCGCCGACTCTGGGGATCGCGGTACCGGTCGAGAATCTTCCAGATGCCCATCGAGGTGAGCGGCCCACGGCACCCGTGGAAAACCGGCACCGGGAGACCCCAGATCCGAGCCTCCGTGAGCCAGGCGAGCAGCCGGCTTCCAAGATCGTCAGGCAGCACGACGGACCAGGAGATGCCGTGGCGGTGGACCGAGACCACAGCTTGGCGGTTTGTCATTGTGATGGCCGTGGCCTGGAGGGCGGCGATCTCGACGGCAGCGAGGCCTGCGGCGACCAGAGCGAGGACGGCTCCGTCGCGCAGCCCCACGGCTCTGCCGGAGCGCACCCGGCCTGGATCGACGCGAGGCAGAAGGGTGTGTGCCTCCTCGGAATCGAGACGCATCAGTGTGGCTCCAATCCGGCTGGTGCCGGTATCTGTGGCTTCTGGGACGGTCGGTTCAGCATGGTGCCTCCTCCGTTCTTCTGAGATCAGAATGCACCAAGGAAAGCAAGACCCCAACGTAGCCGATTCCTAGATTCCTCGCAACTCTCTCAATTGTATAGACTTAGAGGTCAAAAGATTGAGGCGGGATTGTGGACTTCATCTTTCCAAATCCGGCTGCAGGGTACCTTTTGGCCTCTGGCCGCCGGGAGCCGCCTCGCCGCGGTTGGGCAACCCCTCGGCCAGGTTCTGCCCTGGACAGAGCTGCAGTGTGGGGACTGACGTGGAGAGATGCCGGGCGGAGCTGAAAGGGCACGCGCGGCGGTAAAGCTCAACTGCCCGCCCGATGCGGGGGAGTGGCCGAGGGGGCGAAGGGCCCCCTGGCGCGAGGGGGTTATGGCGGACTTGGCGGTCGCTCTGGGCGGCTCACGACCAGGCTAAGCTAAGGCCTCGATGGACGAGTTGGCTGGCGGCTAAGGGGACTTGGTAAGCGGCGGGGTGGCGGTGGTGATCTGAAGCTTCGGAGGAGGGCGCGGCGCTGTGGCTATGGTTTCTGAGGCCGGTGAGAAAGGTCTGTGGCGACCGAGACGAAGTTGCCTGCCTCGGCCGCCAAGCCCTAGGGTGGTCGCCTACGGTTTGAATATCAAGAAATCGTCGAGCGCGACCTTCTTGCTTGACTCACCTGTGTTGGTTGCAACTTCAAGGAAATAGCTGACGTCCTTGGTCAGGGAACCGGAGCCGATTTTTATCCAAGCGTCGACCAGGGAGAGCTGATTGACGGTCTTGCTGAACACCGCCGCCCCCGTGCTCGAACGCGCAAGCCGGTAGGGCACGGCGGTGCTGGTTCCGTGGTTCCAAGGTACGAAAGCCCAGATTTCATAAGTGCCGGTGGTCGAGGGTGTGAAGGTGTATCTGGAATAGGTACTTTTCGTCCCCGTCGCCGTGGTGGCGCCCCAACGCAAGTCGTCTTCATCGCCGACGCCACTGACCAGAGTCCAGGTCCCAGTGCGAACGAAGCTCTCTTCATCGATCCAGGTGGGTGAGGTGGAGTAGCTCCGGTGCGCATCCACGAAGGGAAATGGGTTCTGGTACCAGTCGCCGACGTTCGTCTGGGTAAGACTCGAGTAGTAGTCCGCGTTTGTCGGTGCTGGGTGATCCTGCTCGCGGATCTCATGGTGAAGGTGGCAGGTCCCCTCGACCGGATCGAGGCCCACCTTCCCGACCTTGCCCAGAGTAGCGCCCTTGGTCACGGCCGAGCCGCTCGAGAAGGCAATCGAGCTGGCGTGGCCATACTGCGATGTCCACGTGCGACTAGTGTAGAGGTGCTGGATCGTTGCAGAGCCCCAATTGGTTGGACTCGAGTCGGTTACACAGCCCTTGGCGGTGGCCTTAAAGCTCACTCCACAGTCTCCGTCCTTAGCAGCGGTGTTGATATCGAGTCCCGGATGGCGGCCCTGGGGAATCGTATCCATAAACAGGGATCCCCCCGGGCTGGTGTTCGAGAGGGTATAGAGGAACCCATCCGATGCCGCGGTAGGCGTGCAGGCGAGGATCGCGCGACTGGCTTTTTCGATCCGTCGGTCGGTTAGGTTCTTCGCGAGCGCCGCCTCCAGTCCGGCCTCGTCGGCGGCTGAGGGGTAGAACGAAAGACCGTTCAGTCCTGCAAGGGTCCTTCCGGTGTCGTCCTGTCGCCAAGCCACCCCTCGCCCGACGCGACACGGTTTGGCGACGCTGCAATCACCATCGTGTAGCAGCTCTGCTGGGCTCTTGAGCGGCAGAACGCCGTTGGCCATCTCCTCGTAGACCAACGCCTTGGCAAAAGTGAATTCCGGGATCGATGCCTCCGGGTAACGAAGCAGAATCTCCCGTTCGGCTTGCGCTGCCGTAAGGGCATCGCCACGCCCAAGCTCGGCTCGTGCGAGTTGTCGCAGAGCAAGCGCACCGAGCGGCTCGCCGGCCACGAGAGCGGCGCCGTTGAGGGTCTCCGCTTCGCGGTACAGGGCGACGGCCAGATCAAGATCACCCGCCAGGGCCGCAGTGTCCCCATCCCAGAGACGCATCAAAGCGATCAGCTCCGGTCTTTCGGCGGCAATCCGCGCCGTCTCCTGGCGCGCGCTGTCCCAATCCCCGGCCAAGCGGTGGGTGGCCACAAGTGCGCTCTCTCCTGCCCACGAGTACCAAGCGTCGTTCGATGCCGCGACCGCACGGAAGGCCTTCTGTGCGGCTTGCACGTCACCCTTCTCTTGAGCCACCCAACCGAGCTTCATGAGCTCGTCGAGTCGGTTCGCTTGGCGATTTTCTCCTGACTCGGCGTTCAAGGGCTGCGCCCAGGAACCGATGAGAAAAAGAAGTGCAACCGCAACGACACAAATGCTCCAGTCAAAATATTTTCTCATGAACCTTCTCCGCTCATGCGACGAGCTCTGTTGCTCGCGCAAATTCTGACCGAACCGATGCATGCCTCGGCTTTGCCGTAGAAGGATCAGCCTTCGTAGACCAGCCTCGTTGCTACGGTCTTAAACGCGCCAGAAAAGGGGAGAGGGAGACCACTTGAAAGCTGCGGCCCTACTGCCAGTCCCCGTACAACTGGAACCCAGCCCAGAAGTACGGAGCAGAGGCGTCGAGGAGGGTCTTCTCGCCGTTCTCATTGACGACCTCAATGGGGCCGCGGATCAGTTCGGTCTGGGCCTGCCGCAAGGCTTCGTCCTTGGACAGGCCGGCGCGGAGGTGCTTGTAGAAGCGGATCATCAGCTCGGAGGTCGCTTGGTCCTGGACGCTCCAGAGGCTCGCCATCACGGTGCGTGCTCCGGCGTACTGGAAGGCACGGGTGAGGCCGATCAGCCCTTCTCCGCCCTGTTCTTCGCCAAGACCGGTATCGCAGGCGGAAAGCACCACGAGATCCGCGTCGAGCCGCACGCGCTCGAAAATCTCCCAAACTTGGAGCAGGCCGTTGTCGCGGTCCTCCGGGAAGCCTTCGGGCATGGTGAGAACGAGCGCGGAATTCAGTGGAAAGAGCTCATCCAGACGTGCGTGCGTTGCGAAGTGGAGAATGCGGGCGCCCTTGCCGATTGCCTTGGCCCGCTCCTCGGTGGCTTCTGCTCCAAGAAAGATCGCAACTTGCTCCGGCGGGAAGAGAGCGGCTATGCCTTCGACCTCGCGCCGCGTGGAGGGTAGAGGCTCAAAGTTTAAAATGCCGCGCCGAACGGCGGAGCGAACACGGATGTCTATGATCTGCTCGGGCGTCTTACCCGGAAAACCTGGCGGTAAACGAGGATCACCGAAAGCGCCAAGTAGGAGCGGAACACTCTCTGGTGCTTTCGAGGGGTCTCGCCGGTCCTTCTTGATCTCTGCGTAGACAGTTGCAGAAAGCATGGAGTGGAACGGCTTCCACTCGGCGAGATATTGGCCTTGCAAGTGGCCTCCCTCACCGGGTACTTCGCGCACGAGCGCGGCGAAGGGAAGGTAGTGGAGTGGGCCGTCAGCCACTATCAATACGCGGTCGGCTTTCTCGATGCGATCGGCCGCCGGTGCGACGAGGAGATTATACAGCTCCTTGCTCACTCTGTACCGCTCCGCCGCCCGGAGTTCCGCTAGCACCGTCCCTGGTCGCGCCTCGGCGATCAAGCCACGGAACTTTTGGATCCACTGGCGAAGCTCGGTTTCACCGATCGGCAGGGTTCGGACACGAAGGTCATCGTCGCGGCCTACGCTGAAGAGATATGACTCGCTCTCCCCGATAATGTAGGAAAGCATTATGATTCCCTTGTCGAGCGCACTGCGGGTGGCGAGAACATCGAGAGGTTGGGGGTACTGAAGGGCCGCGAGGCGAGGAGAAGAGCGGCGGAGTTCAGCTAGCCGAAGCGACAGTTGATCGCGAAGGCTCGCTGCTTCCTGTCGGAGCTTTTCACAGAGTGGTTGCTCAGCCAGGTTGCAGAGGCGCTCCTGCTCCAAGAGGTTCCGATCGTATTGGACCGCTAGAGCGTCCCTCGCCACTTGAAGATTAGATGAAACCTCCGGGAAGGAGAGCTTCCTCTCGCTGAGCCGCGCCGTCATCACAGTTCCACGGAACCCTTCACTACTGAGGAATGCGTTCTCGAACAGGTGCAGGGCAATTTGGACAGAAATCAGAGCCCTGAACGTAAGAGAATTCTGAGAACGAAAACCCTCCTGGGAGCCAACTGTGCTATCCAGCCTGGCACCTTGTACTCCAAGGGACTCAACACTCATGGATAGTGCTTGCTCAGCCCCGACGAGATCACCGAGTTTCCTTCGCAGTAGACCTATTCTCGACCATGTCCTAGCCTCAGTCTCGGTTCCGGGCGCAAGCTTGGCCTTGATCTCAAGCGCCTTTCCGAATTGTTCGGCAGCGGCAGAAAAGTCTCCCTGCAGCTCTGCAATGTCGCCAAGCTCATGAAATGACTGCGCAATTTTAAGCCCCGCCGGGGCTAGTTTGCTCTCAATCGAGATCACTTGAAGAAGATGGTTCCTAGCTTGATCTAACTTTCCAAGTTGGCGCTCTGCTCGCGCCAAGTTTGCCAAGGCAGCAGAGAAATCCAAACTCTGGACCGAGAGTCTCCCGTAGAGCTGGACAACTTTCTCAAAGATAGAGAGTGCGCCTGCGGCATCCCCTCTCTCTAAGCGGAGCAGTCCTAATGTATTGAGGCAGTCACCCAGATAATTGGCTTCCACCCTGTTCGCAGAATAGATATCAAGTGCCCTACGAAGAAACATCTCCGCCCCTCCCCACTCATATCGATCTCGCAGGAGAGCGCCAAGCATCTTCATGACATGAGCAACAGGAACGCTGTCAGCAGATGCTTTTTCCAGAATCGCCAACGCCTTCCTTAGTATCTCCTCCGCGTCATCAATATATCCATATTGCAGTAGTATGCCACCGAGATTAGTCAGTGCCGCAGCGTGACTGGTCTCGGCCCCTGGCAATTGTGCCCAAAGCGCAACTGCTCTCTCCAGAACGGCCCTGGCCTCATCGAGTTTCCCCCGTTGCTCAAGCAGAACTCCGTACGTAGACAGAATATTGGCGAAGGAACTATCATTAATACCTAGCTTGGAATAGATATCAATCGCACGCCTTAGATTATCTTCCGCCCCAGCGTGGTCTCCCCTAAGTAGCAGAACGTTGGCGACATTGTTAAGACTGTCCGCCTCTCCAAAGACCCCTGGCGAGTTATGGCTGCGAAGACCAAGGCTTTCTGACAGATAGGTAAGTGCGCTGTCTAGATGGCCCCGCTGTAAGGAAACTGCGCCAAGATTGTTGAGGTCTTGAGCCGTAATGAGCGGCGCTTGTCTATCAGACTGGTCGAAGTCCAAGAGAGCCAGAAAGAACCGCTGGGCCTCGTCAAGGTCGCCACGCTCGTACGCAGCAGTACCCAGAAAATCAAGGAGACGAGCGGTGTAGAACCGACAGGCCGGTGAAGGCGAACGGTCGGATTGCGATTCCTTGCACGGAGCATGGTCCAATTCTGGGCGCATTGAGGCCAGCAAAGCCTGCAAAATACAGCGGGGTAACTTCGCATCGCCAGCAGCGCTGGGTCTCTCGGACTCCACCTGTTGGAGTATCTGGTCAACAATCGCACTTACCTGTCCGGGTTGCTGCATCCCTAGGCGAAAAGCAAGCCAACATGACGTGTCACTACTGGTAGCTGGCGGAAACTGAACTTGGCTTCCGGCTCTATTCACCTCCGATGCAGAGATGCCTTGTCGACCTGCAATTACCTCGGTCAGGACAAAGGCAAAGTGCCGATCTGCAAAATTTGGCACTGCGCGACTCTCCCACCCTCCTGATCCCACCTCCCAGGAAAGTTTCCCCCCCTCCCTCTCCCCGGTCAGCTTCACCACCCCCCGCGGCGCCTGCTCGATTTCCAGCCACATCCAATCAAACGGAGACTCGATCCTCCCGCTAGCACCCTCCGGATTCGCCGGCGGATTGGCCAACCGCTCCCAACCCAGAACCACGTCCCCCACCTGCAACCCCGCCTTCTCCAGAGCCGAGCCCTTGGGAATCTCCTCGATCACCACACCCGGCAGCACCAGCGGGTCTTCGGGAGAAGGTAGCGCTGCTCCAGGCTCGGCAGGCCCAGTGGCTTCCGCAACCCCCACCACTAGCGGCTCGTTCTCCGGAGGCGACGACCAAACAACAGGAAACCACGGAAGGAAGAAGGAAAAGGCGAACGCGGAGCGGAACCGTAGCCAGGTGGTGGACATGGACGCCCTCCTGAGCCTCAAACGTGAGAGATGTGGGTCGCTGAACCATCAAGCAGGCTCAGCGTGCCTCCTTGTCCTCCAAGCGCTTCTTCAGTTCCTGCGCCTCCCGCGACAGCGCCGCTGCTTCATCGCTGTCTCCTTGGCGGACTCGCAGGTCGCTTAGGTTCTCCAGGCTGCGCAGCAGATCCGGGTGCCCATCGCGGTAGAGCTCGCGCCGCATGGCGAGGCTCTCGCGGTGGAGCGCTTCGGCCTCGCTCAACCGGCCTTCTTTCGCCAGCACCACGGCCAGGTTGTTGATCGCCTTGGCAAGGCCGGGAGAACGCGGCCCGTCGAGCTTCTGCCGGAGCGCGATCGAACGCCGGAGGAGCGGCTCGGCCTCGGCGGTCCGGCCCTCCCGGACCAGGATCGCCGCCAGAGTGTTGAGCGACACCGCGACCTCGCTGTTCTCCTCGCCGAAGAGCCGCTGCTTCATCGCCAGACCCTCGCGGGCGAGGGCTTCGGCTTCCGCCAGCAGGGGTCCGCCGGCCACGCTGGCCGCCTCGGCCTTGTCTCCCAGCAGGGAGGCGAGATTGTTCAGACCGCGGGCGAGGTCCCGATGGCCTTGCGGGAAGGCGCGGCGCTGGATCGCGAGCGCCTGGCGCGTGAGCCTTTCGGCCTTGTCCAGGTGCCTGAGCTGCCGCTCGAGGTTCGCCAGGTTGTGCAGGCTCTCGGCCACCTGGACGTGTTCTTCTCCTAGCGCCCGCCGGCGGAGCGCCAGGGCCTCCGTGAGCAACGGTCCGGCCTCCTCGGAGCGGCCGAGGCTGCGGTAGGCCACGCCGAGCGCGTCGAGCAGGTCGGCCCGGGTGGCGGGGTCGAGGCTCGTCTCCTCGGCGAGGCGGCTGGCGCGCTGGTCGAGCGCCTCGCGGATGGTGATCTCTCTTCCCTTGGCGCGGCGTGGATCTGCCTGGCTGATCAGCTCCAGCAGGAAATCCTTGGTGGCCTCGGCGCGGTCCCGCTCGCGGGCGACCTCGCGGCTGCGCGCCGCGATTTCCGCGCGCTGCCAGGTCATCGCTCCGGCAAAGGCGAGGAGAAGGACGAGACCCGCGGCCGCCACGGTGACTCCGAAGGCATGGCGGGCCAGGAACTTTCCCGCCCGGTATCCGAACGAATCCGGCCGCGAGCCGATCGGCTGGCCCGCGAGGTACAGGCGGATGTCTTCCGAGAGCTGCTCGGCCGAGGCGAAGCGCCGCTCCGGCTCCTTGCTCAGGGACTTGAGGAGGATGGTGTCGAGATCTCCGGCCAGCCGCCGAGAGAGCCGCGCGACGTCTCCGTCTCGCACTCCGGCCACGGCTTCAGGGGGCAGCACCAGGCTCCCGCCTTCCTTTATCGCGAGCTCCTCGCTCCGGCGCACGACCGTGCTCGGCCTGGGCGGCATGGACCCGCACACCACCCGCTCGATTTCGGCAGGGGTGAGGGTGTCGAACCGATAGGGGCGATGACCGGTGAGTAGCTCGTAGAGGATGACTCCGAGCGAGTAGACGTCCGACGCGGTGGTGATGGGCTCACAGCGGACCTGCTCGGGGCTCGCGTAGCGGGGGGTGAGCGGCGCACCGCCCGGATGCGCAAGGGTGGGAGCGGTGTGGTCCCGGGCGTCATCCGGCTGGGGCGCCAGGAGCTTGGCGATGCCGAAGTCGAGGAGCTTGACCGTGCCATCCGCCGTCACCAGGATATTGGCCGGCTTCAGGTCGCGATGGACGACGAGGTTTTGATGGGCGAGTTGGACGGCCGAGCAGACGGACCGGAACAGCTCCAGGCGGGCACGCGTCGAGAGCCGATGACGGTCGCAGTGCACGTCGATCGGCTCGCCCTCGACGTGCTCCATCACGAGGTAGGGCCGCCCGTCTTCGCCGGTGCCGCCATCGAGGAGGCGAGCGATGTTGGGATGGATCAACCGGGCAAGGATGTGCCGCTCGGCTTCGAAACGGGAGATCAGCTCGTCGGTGCCGAGCCCGGTGTTGAGGAGCTTCACTGCCACGGTGAGCGCGAAGGCTCCGTCTGCCCGCTCCGCGAGGTAGACGGTGCCCATCCCTCCCTTGCCGAGAGGGCTCAGGAGCCGCCAGGGCCCCAGCCGGCGCCCCGCTTCGAGCTCGGGCGTGGGCAGTTGGAAGGAGAAGACGGGTTCGTCGATGAAGCCTCCGGCCTGGTCCTCGAACGCCAGCAGCCCCTGGACCTCGGCCACCAGCGCGGGCTCGGCAACGAGCCGGGAAAGCCACGCCGCGCGCTCTTCCACAGGGACCTCGAGCGCCTGCTCGAGCAGGGACTTGACCTCCGGCCAATTCTCCCGACGGCTCAAAGGGACCTCTCAGCTCTGCGAAAGCTCGCGGAGAAGGAACAGCCTCGCCGTCGCCCACTCACGTTTGACCGTGGAGGGAGAGATGCGGAGGATCTCGCCGATCTGTTCGTTGTTGAGGCCGGCGAAGAACCGCATCTCGACGATCCGCGCTTGGCGCTCATCCTCGCGGGCCAACGCCTTCAGCGCCTCGTCGACAAGCAGGACTTCGAGATCCCGCCGCTCGGGCAGATCGATCAGCGCCTCGATCGACAGGGGCCGGCGGCCCTGGTCACGCTTATTCCTCTGGCGATGGCGGGCGTGATCGACCAGGACGCGCCTCATCAGTTGGGCGGCGAAGCCGAAAAAATGCGCCTGGTTCCGCCAGGTGACCTTGCGGCGGTCCACCAACCGCAAATAGACCTCGTTCACGAGGGCGTTGGTCTGGAGCGTGTGCCGAGAATCCTCTCCATCGAGATAGCGCCGCGCCATCCGACGCAGCTCCTCGAGGACCAGAGGCATGAGCCGGTTGAGCGCCGCTCTGTCCCCGTCGCTCCAGGCCAGGAGCAATTGGGTGATCTCACCCTTGGTGTCGGACATGGGTAGGGAAACGATAGCAGAAATCGGGCTTTCAGAAAGCATTACCTGGGACCCTCCTCTTCGATTTCGATCAGGTGCTCACGGACCAGACGCAGCTTCCCACCCTCCTTGCGGAACAGGCGCAGGCGATAGTTGCCGGGCGGCAAGAGCACGGCAGGGAGGCCCAGCCGCACCTCGCCGAGCTCGTCCACCCGGAGCCCTTTCTGGACGAATACCTGCTTGCCAGAAGGCAGTGCGCCGACCTCGATCTGGAACTCGGTTCCCTTCGGATCGTCCACCGGGAGCAGCAGCACCAGGTGGCTGACCTCCGGACCCACCGTGAGCCGGGAGGGTCCCCGCCGGACTGCCGCAGGATCGAGAGACGCCAGCAGCGGGTTCTTGACGTCGGTCGCCTGGCGCAGCTTCGCCAGCTCCGCTTCGACCTCCTGCAGCTGCGCGCGGTGCTCGGCCTCGAGCCGCGACCGCTCCGCGCCGGCCTCCTGAAGGCGCGCCTGGTACTGGGCTTCGAGAGCTGCGCGGCGGGCTTCCAGCTCGGCGATCGCTTGGCGGTGAGCCGCCGCGCTCGCTTCCGCTGCCGCCCGCAAGCCGGCGATCTCCTGCGCCTGCCGCCACCAGAGAAAGCCACTGGCGGTGCCGAGCCCCACGAAGGCCAGAACGGCCGCCCAGCGCATCCAGGCGCCGCGGGCGGGCGGAGCCGCCGGGCGCGGGGTGGGAAAGGGCAGCACCGGGAGCGGGCTCGGAGCCTCGGCGCCGGCCCGCTCTTGCAGCTTGCCGACCGCCGGCCGCACGACGTCTTCGATCCAGTCCTGGTACTCGGGATCTTCCTCGGTCTCCTGCTCGCTGAAGGTGCCAACCGGCCGGCCCGCCGCCATGGCCTGGAGCCGGGCATCGGCGAGCGACAGCGCCTCCGGCGTCAGGTTGCCAAGCAGAGTGAACGCGCCGAGCTCTCGCTCTCTCACCCAGACCGAGCAACGGCAGCGCAGGGTGAGCGGGCCGACCGCAGGGCCGGCGGCCGTGACATCTCCGGAGCCCACCAGCGGGTTGACGTCGGCCGCGACCAGCAGCAGCCGCGCTCTCTCTCCAACCTCCCGCTGCACCGCCACCCAGGCCAGGCTCGGCTCGCCGAGCTCCTGGAGGACCAGCACCTGACCGGCGTCGATCGGTCCGGGCTCGGGGCCGGGCGCGGCCGGCTGGCCCTGAGCCCAGGTCTCCGCTGCCCGTCGCGTCTCCTGCAAGAGGCCCGGCGGCATGGTCTCGTCCGTCATGGGCGCACCTCCTCGCCCCTCCGCGAGCCTGCACGCAGGCGGACGAGCTCGGTGTCCAGCCGCTCGCGGCACCGCTCCAGGAAGCTCTTCAAGGTGGCCATCAGCTCCTTGAAACGCTCCCGCGGAATCTTGAGATGGTCGGCGAGGCGACGGAAGGAGGGGAGCTGCTCGCCGTCCGCTCCGCCTCCCTCATCCCTGGCACCCTCGTCTTCATCCGCAGCAAACGCGCGCAGGAATAGGAGGAGGAGGCGCAGGTAGTCTCGCGTGCGCTCGGAGGCCGGGCTCGCGTCGATGGCGCGATCGACGCAGTCGATCAGCTTGGCAAACCGATCCGCTGCGATCACCTGGTCCTCGAAGGTGGGCTCGAAGCTGCGCCGCAGGCGGCGAAAACCTCGCGCGTCCTCGTCGTCGGGCGGCTCCTCCTCGGCAGGCGCGAGCAGTGCCGCCCAGCGTTGGCGCACATCGGCTTTGAGCGGCGTGATCAGGTCTCCGAAACGGAAAGTCGCGACCCCGGCGAGCTCCAGGCTGGCGAGACGGCTCGCAAGCTCCTCGATGAGCCGGCGCTTGTCTGCCCGCGAAGCGGTCACCAGATCGGGGAGCAGCTCGTCATTCCAACGCCGGACGATCGCGGAGAGCGCCTGCGGTCCGGCTAGGTCGGCGGACCATGCCCGCTCGCCGACGGCGAGAGCCGTGGAGCTTCCGATCTTCGCAGGACCGGCCACGACCGCGAGATCGCCACGCGCCACGGCGCGGCGCACCGCGAGAGACAGCACCTCGAACAGGCGGGCGCCGAGACGGTCGTGCAGCCGCTGGCGGTCATGCAGGAAATGACGGACCGAGGCGACCACCACTCCTTCGATATTGGCCTTGGCGAGCGTCTGCGCCTTCAGGGCCGCGAAGCGCTCGACGAAGACATAGCGGTAGGCCTCGGCGAGGAGATCCTCGAATGGACCGCCCCGGCCGGCCGCCTCCCACCAGCCGCGGAAGCCGTAGATCCCCAGCCATTGCGGGGAGGCCTGGGTCAGCGACCGGCGGCGCAGCTCCTGGCGAACCACGCGTCCGAACGCGGACCACATCGCGGCAGCCAGGCCCGGCTCGGGCTCGCGGCCCGGCTCCCACTCCTGAACGAACCGGGTGAACGGCGCCGCATCCTTCCCGAGACTCTCGTCCACCTCTTCCATGGGCTCCTCCTCGGCAGCGCGGGTCTCGTCCCGTAGCCGTTCCCGGCGGCTCATACGCCCCACCCCGCCACTGGGGCCCGACCCTTCGTTACCAGGCGGTAGAGGCCAACAACAGGGCTGATCACCCGGCCTCGAACGTCAGCCGGCCGACTGGAAAGCCCGCTCGGGGGTGTACCCCGGACGGCGCGGAATCCCGAGACAACCTGGTCCACCGTGCGAGCCCTCGGCTCGCTGCGAGAGGGAGAACCATGTCTTCGCAACACCTTCGCCTCCATCGTCCGGTCCACGTCTTCACCGCCCTGACCCTCGCTGCCGCACTCGCATGGCCAGCGGTTTCGGCGGCGGCTCCCAAGGCTCCGGCCTTCGCCGAGCTCCTCCTGAACACCACTGTCCACCACACTGGCGTCGAGCCCGAGCCGGGAGCGGTCGCCGCCGTCCGCTTTCGCATCGAGATCCCGGAAGCCGGGCTGTTGGCGCTGAACCTGACCGTCGCGGGCGGCACGCCCTTGGAGCCGGTGCTTCGGCTGCTCGACCTTCCCGCCGCCACCGGGGGCCGCGCCAACGGTGCGCCGCAACGCCTTGCCCAGACTCCCGCTGCGCTGCTCGTCGAGGCTCGGGACAAGGGTACTCTTTTCGTTGAAGTCGCGGCTCTCGAGCCCGATCAGAGCCTGCCGGCCTTCAAGCTGCGCTCGGCCTTCCAGCCAGCGGATCCGGAGGTGGACGGTCACCTCATCGCCGCCGACGTCGACCCCTGGGAGGACGACCTCGGCGGCAAGAAGCCGCCCGGCGCCAACAGCGGGGATGTGCTCTGCGAGCTGGGAGAGCAGGACGATCATGGCGACGTGCCGCTCTGCGCCACGCCGCTCAGCAGCGGCCAGCCGGCGGCCGGCGTGCTCCACAATGACGCCGGAGACGACGAGGATCTCTTCCGCTTCCGCCTTGCGGAGACGGCGGTCATCGCTGTCGAAGCCGCCTCGGATTCCCCCCTCCAGCTCGTGCTGAGGGATGGCGACGGTCTGGCGGTGGCGGCCGCCCGGAGCAAGAGCGGAAGCGCACGGCTGCACCTCGCTCGCGCGCTCGCGGCGGGCCGTTACTTCCTCGAAGTTGAAAGCCTGAACGGCTTTGGCGCTGAGTATGTCCTGACCCTCCACCGGCCGAGCCGGCGTTAGCGCCCGACATCCTCCGGTTCGGCCGGAAGGGGCGAGGAGCCTCCCGGCCGAACCGGATTCCCTCCCAGGCATCAAACGCGCCGTTGCGGCGGAAACGGGACCATGCCGCTCCGTCTGCTTCTCACTGCCAGTCTCCATAAAGCTGGAAGCCGGCCCAGTAGTAGGGCGAGCTGAAGTTCCTGAGCGTGCGCTCGCCGTTCTCGTTGGTTACCTCGATCGGCCCGCGGATGAGCTCCTGCTGGGCGGCCTGGAGGGCCTGATCCTTGGACAGGCCGGCGCGGAGATGCTTGTAGAACCGGATCATCAACTCGGAGGTGGCCTGATCGTTCACGCTCCAGAGGGTGGCCAGGACGCTGCGCGCCCCGGCGTACTGGAAGGCGCGGGTGAGGCCGATCAACCCTTCACCGCCAAGCTCCTCTCCCAGGCCCGTATCGCAGGCGGAGAGGACGACCAGGTTGGCATCGAAACGCACGCTTTCCAGGATCTCCCACACCTGGAGGAGCCCGTTGTCGCGACCCTCCGGTGGGTTTTCGGGGATGGTGAGGGCGAGAGCGGAATTCCACGGAAAACGGTCATCGAGGTGGCCATGGACCGCGAAGTGAAGGATGCGGGGCTCCCGACCGAGCGCCTTGGCGGTCTCCTCGGTAGCCTCCTGCCCCAGGTAAGTGCGCGCCGAGCCTTCTGGGAAGAGCCGCGCGATCTGCTGGACCTCACGGCGGGTGCCTGGCAAGGGACTCCAGTCGAAGCGGCCAGTTCCGATCGCTTCTCGCACGAGGAAGTCGCCCGGCACGCTCCCAGCAGTCTCAATCGCCGAGGCCATAGCCCGCGGCTCAGCGCTCTGAAGGTTTGGATAGCGCGGGTCACCAAAGGCAGCAACGGTGGACGCTGGGACCGGCGACGGCCCGGTCGCTGGCCGCCGGGTCGCCTTGAGCTCGGCCCAGACCGTCGCGGAAAGTGCCGTGTGGAGCGGCCTCCACGCTCCAAGATACTCCCCATTCGGGCGTTGCAGAGCCGCGAATGGAAGAAGATGAAGCGGTCCATCCGCCAACAAGAGCACCCTCTGCCCAGTCCCGAGGCCCGCCTCGGCAGGTTGCACAAGGAGCGCATACAGCTCCTGGGAAAGCGCCCTGAGCCGCGGCGCTCGCAGGCTCCCAAGAGACGAACGCGCCGCAGCCGCATCGAGCAGTTGGCGGAACTCGACAACCTGTCGGCGAAGCTCCGCCTCGCCGATGACCAGCTTTTTCACCGCCGGCCCGCTCTCTGGCGAGACGCTGAAGAGAAAAGTCTCCCTCTCCCCGACACTGTAGGCCAAGAGAACTGTTCCAGGGTCGAGCGCCTGCCGCACAGCAGCGGCATCAAGAGGCTGCGGGTACTGGATGGCGGCGAGCCTGGGAAAGCGAACGCGGATTTCGGCCTGGATGTCCTGCTGACGTTGGCGGATCATCAACAGATCGCCTTGGACCTTCTTGACCTGGTCTTCGTCCTTGGCTGGACTCAGGCCTTCAAGGGACTGCAAGGTGCGGTCGTAAAGAATCGCCAGCCGACGGCGCTCGACATCCAACTCGGGTGGTAGATCAGAGAACACCAGCTCACGTTCGGCAAGCATAGCGAGATAGTTTTGCGCCCGCGAGCGCTCGAGAAGATGAAATGCGGCATCGGAGTTATTGAGCTCGACTTGGAGAGAGAGCGCTTCGCGGTAGACAGGATATTCGTTGCGGGAGCGGAAGCGGCTCTCGGTCTCGCGGGAAGTCCCTAGTCTGCCAGCTTGAGCATCCAATACTCTGAGAGAGCTCTCAAAATATTTCTCGGCGTTCCTAACATCTTTCATCTTGCGATGTAAGCGTCCCAATTCGAACAAACTCACGGCCCCGGTCCCTGGCGCGACCCTCTCTCTGATTTCAACAGCTCGTTCATAAAAAGAGACAGCCTCCGGCAAGAAACCCTGCACAGCCGCCACATAGCCCAGCCTGCTTAGAACCATTGCAACTACAAGACTGGCGGGGGCGTACCTTTCTCGAAGTGCGAGGGAACGTTGGTAATAGAGATTGGCTAAAGTGAAATCGCCGCGACTGCCAGCCACAGATCCCAGATTAACCATGCTGTTGGATGTCGCAAGGCCATTTGGGTCGTTCTTTTCTCTTACCCGCAAAGCCTTCATGTAATAGGCTTCCGCTGCATCGAGATCTCCCCGCTCTTCCAACACTACCCCCATGTTGTTCAAAGTGTCTGCGGCATCTAGGTCGTCCATGCGGCTCATGTCTCGTAATTTTAAGGATCGAGCATAGTACTCTTCCTCAAGGTCCAGCTCGCCCAACGCACCAGCGAGCGCGCCCATATTGTGAAGGGCTGCAGCCAAGCTCTCTTTGTCAGCTGCTCGACGTTGTTTGATCTCCAGAGCTCGGCGGTAGTATTCCTTGCAGAGGAGGAAATCCCCGCGCTGCCTGGCGACGCTACCCAAATTATTCAGAGTAGAGGCAAGCGATAGACCATCCGGATCCAACTCTTCCTTGATGTTGAGGGCTCGCCGATAGCATAGCTCTGCTTCGGCTAGATCTCCCCGCCGATCTGCGAGGATTCCGAGATTATGCAAGATGGCAGCTGTGCTTTGACTCTTCGGCTCTTGTAGATCTCGGATCGCAAGAGCTCTCCTAAGAAGCTGCTCCGCAATATCGCTTCTACCGCGGCGTACGACGAGATTCCCGTAGCTCTCAAGAGTCCGTGCGGTGTAGTAGCCTTGGGGAGCATGCTCGTTCTGGATCTTCAATGCATTTTCGTAATAACCTTCAGCTTCTTCGGAAGAACCGATTATCCTCGCCACCTGACCGAGGTTGAACAGTGTTCTAGCCAGTCTGAGGCTATCGGGTATTTGCACCAGCTCAATCGCCATCGCGCGCTTGAGAAATCCTTCGGCGGCCCCCCAGTCCTTATTCAGCCCCGCGGTGGCCGCAAGCCGGTTGAGCACCTGTGCAATTGTGGAACATTTTAGGCAGATCTCATTCTCTGAGGATTGCTGAAACCGCTGCCTCCTGAAAAACAACCTCCGGTCGTTGCCAGCGAAGACAATCGGCTTTACGAGTGTGGGAGGAACAAATGGGTGACGAGCAAAGGGTGAACAAACTGCGTTTGACAGTTCATTGATGAGGGACCATGCAGAACACTCATTCGAGATGTCTCCTATCTTCAACTCCAGCCAAATACCGCTAAGTATTTCCCCCTCGGCGAAGGCCTCAGACGACAGCCCCTTCCAGATTTGCAGAGCAGATCCCCGGTCCCCCATATCTAAGCGTTGCTGCCCGCGCACGAGTAGCTCAAAACGCTCGCCTGACCAATTTGGCGACACCTCCCCTGTCCAATCTCCGCTCAGGACTATCCACTCTCTCGTCAGCCCGGCCCTCGTCCCGCTCAGTTCCACAACCCCTCTCGGTGCCTGCTCAATATCGAGCTCCCACCAATCAAATGGAGAGTTAAACTCGCCGGTCGCCTCATCGGGATTTGTCGGAAGGTTGGGGAGGCGGCGCCAGCGGTAGAGCACATCCCCCGGCTGCAGCCCTGCCTTCTCGAGCGCCAAGCCCTTCCCCACGCTCTCCACCACCACCCCGCGGCCCCCTTCGGGCTCCGCTGGCTGTACCGCGGCCGGTGGGGGCTGCTCGGTTGACTGGGACGCAGCCTTCAGTCCCAGCGCTGGCACGTCCGCCGCCGCGAGGCCGCTCCACAACGAAACGAGCGAGACGAGAAAACAAATCGCAGCACGATTCTCGCACATGGGTACACCCCTCCTTACCTTCAAACGCGCCGAAGAAAGGCACAAGAGACCATATCCATCTTGGTCTCTTTCGCCGTGGTTCATCGCGTTTGCCGGACAAGCATACTCGCGTGGCGCTCCTGCAGCGAACGAGAACGAGAGGGCATCGATGAAAAGCAAAGCTCTCGGATGGATGCTGCTTCTTGTGGGGGCCTTTGCCTCCGGAGCGGCCGCAAGCGATCCCTGCACCTACACTCCTTCTCCTGCGGATTGGCGGCAGCAGGGAGAGGTGTATTACCGGCTGGTCATGGATCACACCTGGCTGTTCGTCCCCACCGGGCACATCCAGATCCAGCCGATCAGCTTCACCTTCCCGGTGGGAGGGAAGGTCAAGGTCGTCGCCAGTTTCTCGACCACACCGCTGCCACTCTTCGCTGATCCCGATCTGCACAGCCCGAAGGGAACCGAGCCGACCTATCCGGCCGGCTCAGGCTTCCTCGACTACTGGTTCTGGGCCAACTTCCAGCCCGGAACGTCGTCCGTCACATTGACTCACACCCCCAACGGCAGCACACCTGTTCCCTTGACCTGGACCGTCAACGTCCAGTGCAACAGCCCGAGCGGGCTCGGCGTCGCTCCGGAATCCGCCTTCGACATCGAGGGGACCGTAGGAGGTCCCTTCGAGCCGGCCAGCCGAACCTATGGCCTGACCAACTCCGGCTCCTCGACGATCAACTACTCGATTTCCGTCTCCTATCCTTCGGCGGCCGGTTGGCTGAGCCTGTCGCGCACCTCGGGCTCTCTGGGTGCCGGGCAGAGTGGCAGCTTCACGGCGACCGTCAATTCCTCGGCGGCGGGGCTCGCGGCCGGCACCTACGGCGCCACGATCGAGATCCGCACCTCGGGCGCCAATCCGCAGACGATCAACCGGACGGTGTCGATGTCGATTCAGCCGGGTCCGACTCTTCCGCCTGTGATTTCCGGACGGATCACCACGACCGACGACGCTCCGCTTGAAGGGGTGCGGATGGACGGCCTGCCTTCGGTGAAGTGGACTGACGGGAACGGCGAGTACTCGGTCTATGTGGGCACGGGATGGTCGGGGACGGTTCGGCCGTCCAAGGCGGGTTTCAACTTTTCGCCCCCCAATCGCACGTATTCCGCCGTCACGGCCGGAGTCCCCGGCCAGGACTACATCGCCGCGCCCAAGACGTACACCCTCTCCGGCCGGGTGACGCTCGGTAGCCAGGGCCTCCCCGGGGTCGCCATGACCGGGCTTCCCGGAGATCCGGTCACCGACCAGGACGGGAACTACTTCGCAGTCGTCCCGTTCCAATGGTCGGGCACCGTCAGTCCGGATGCTTCCGGCTATGAATTCTCGCCGGCCTCCATGACGTATTCAGAGGTCGGGATGGACCGCGTCGACGAAAACTATCTGGCGGTGCAACGGACCGTGACACTCTCCGGCCGCGTGACCTATGGCGGCTCCGGGCTCGCGGGCGTCTGGCTGAATGGTCTGCCTGGCTCCGTGGTCACTGCGGCTGACGGTACGTACACGGCGGCTGTGCCGTATGGCGGGTCGGGCACGGTGACGCCGGGCGCGAACGGTTACGTCTTTACCCCTCCTTCCCTCGACTATGTGGACCTGTTGGAAGACCTTCCGGCCCAGGACTTCACAGCCTCCCAGGCTCCACCCGGTTCAGGCCGCCTCTGGATCGTGGCCACGTCGGCCGAGCTCCTCCACGCCACCATGGTCTCGCAATCCGGTGACATGATCCTCGTCAAGCCCGGAACCTACCTGGGCGCACAGCTTGGGGGCCTCGACCCGGGGACGATCCTGGTCTCGGAGGCCGGAGCCGACCAGACCATCCTGGAGGTCTCGCAATTCGTCGTCAACATGAGCGATGTGGTGATCGAAGGCTTCACCTTCCGCACCACCGGAACCTCCGAGCCGCTCCACATCGCCGGGTCGAGCAACGTCCGGCTGCGCAATTGCCGGATCATCGCTCCTGCCAGCACCTACGGCCTGAGGATCACCAATGCTCAAAATCTCCTGATCGAAGGGACGGTCTTTTCCGGCTACGCAGGCATCCTGCTCCGCAGCGGTACTTCGTCCGGTACGCTGACTCTCCGCAACAATCACTTCCTCAATCAGACCCTTGGAGTGGACGGCGGCAACAATCCATCTCTCCAGGTGATCCTCGAAAACAACTTGTTCCGCAATATCGCCCAGGAAGCGGTCGACCTCGACCGCATCGGCTCCCTCATCACCCGCAACAATCTATTCGTCGGCAACGGCAGAGGGCTGAACGTCTCATCAATCGCGGGATCGGTTCAATTGGCCCAGGACACGCTGGTGGGGAACGGCAAGGCATATAGAACGTCTGGCACCATTTCCCTGGTGATCTACAATGCGATCCTCCAAGGGAACGACCGTGGGATCAATGGGAGCAGCAACGCGACCATCTCGGTGCATCACTTGATGCATTGGCAGAACACCTCTGGCTGGCTGTATGAAAGCGCCAACTACATCCTGGACGAGAGCACGATCTGGGAGGCAAACCCTCAGTTCGTGAACGCTTCCGCGGGTGACTACCGTCTGGCGTCCGGGTCTCCCGCACGGGGTGTCGGGCAGGGCGGGGCGGATCTGGGGGCCTACGGTGGAGCCCTCGGGAACGCCTGGAGAACTCCGCCGGGAGCCCCTCCGGCTCCGCCGGCCCTGCTGGCAATCGAAATGACCGGACTCGACCGCATCAATCCTGGAGAAATCGTGACTTTCGTGGCCAAGGCGTCCTTCGAGAAAGGCTACTCCAGCCCTTATTCCACGTTCAACAACCTGGCACAATGGTCGTCCTCCGATCCCACGGTTTTGGAATCACAGGGAGCGGGCCGGTTCCGGGCTGTGCGCCCGGGTACGGCGATGGTGACGGCCAGCAGCGGCAGCGTGAGCACTACCCTGACCGTAACCGTCCTCGCCCCGGCTCTCTTGTTGGCCGCGGCTGACACCGCGGACCCGGTGGCCGCCGGCGGCACCGTGACGTATGAGATATCGGCCACCAATCACGGCGAGGCGATCGCGCGCAATCTTCAGATTGCCGCACAGCTCGACGCGCGCACAAGCTTCGCCTCGTCGGTCCCCGCACCCGACGCCGGAACTTCTAACCGCTGGACGCTGGGCGTTCTCCAATCCGGTGAGACGGCCGGGATTTCCGTAACCCTCAATGTGAACGCGGCGGCTGCAGGGGCGACACTAGGGATCTCCGCCAGCGCGACGGCCGACTTCGCGACCACTGCTTCGGCCAGCGAAACGACCGTTGTCTCCGGCACGCCAGACCTGCAGATCGAGGCCAACCTCACGCCTTCCGAGGTCCGGCCGGGCGGGCTCCTGTCCGCGACTCTCACGTTCCGTAACGGCGGTAGTGCTCTCGCGAGTGACATTGTCGTCGAAGCCGCCTACCCTTCCGGTCTGGATTTCCGTGCCGCCGTTCCCGCTCCCGGCTCCGGCACGGGCACCTGGTTCGTGGGCACCCTCGCGCCCGGCGAGGAGAGGACCATCTCGATCGAGCTGGAGGCGATGTCCTCGGCGTCCGGAACGCTGGTCCTGGCCGCCGAGATCCGGAGCTCCGATAGCGAGCTGATGCCGGCCGACAACCAGGCGGCAGCCAGCGTGGACATACTCGCCGTGGCCGACCTGGTGATCTCCTTAACAGATTATCCAGATCCCGTTGTCTTGGGAGATCCCCTGATCTACGAACTCATCGTGACCAACCACGGGCCTTCGACGGCGACGGGTGTCACACTCCTTGCTCATTTACCGGACAGTCTGGCGCTAGTTTCCGCCACTCCCGATCAGGGGAGCTGCAGCGGTGCGTCGCCAGCGGTGTGCCAGCTCGGCTCAATGCCAGCGGGCATCTCGATGGGTCTTGCTATCACCGCCGATCCAAGCACACCCGGAACCGTGCAGATGCACTCTTCGGTCTCCGGCAACGAAGAGGATCCGGAGCCGGAAGACAACTTGACTTCGGCGAGCACCGAGATCGTGGAGGCGGCAGCAGGCCACGATTTCTACACTGTCGTGCCTTGCCGGGTCCTCGACACACGGCCTTCTGCAGCCCTCGTCTCACAGGTCCCCCGGTCGATCCAGCTGGCAGGGCTTTGCGGAGTTCCCGCCACAGCCCGGGCTGTCGTGCTGAATGTCACAGTTGTCTCAGCGAGCGGGCCCGGCTATGTCTCTCTCTGGCCAGCCGATCTCCCCTGGCCAATGACCAGCGTGATCAGTTTCTCCACGGGACAGACGCGCGCCAATAATGCCATCGTGGGGCTTGCCACGGATGGAGTGGGGGACATCGCAGCCCAGGCTCTGATCGGCGGGGCCGGAACGGTGCATCTGGTCTTGGATGTGAGTGGCTACTTCGAATAGGAAGCTCATCCTTCAACGCCCTCCCTTTTTCCCCAGGAGAGGGAAGTGGAACCCTGAACCCGGCTCGGTTCTCGCATCGCAAGTCCCAAATTGACCGGGAGAGGGGAGCACCCCCGCCTGAAGGGCCGAGTGACCCAAAGCGTACTTCTGGTTACTGACCTTTCCGGCGGGGCTGCGCCGCGGAAGTGCTTAGCCGGTAGTGATTTAGCTGCGCTGATCCGCCTCCGACCGAGTCCAGAGGCGATGGGGCGTGCGCTGCGCCGGATCGCGCTGCTTGCAAGAGAGCGCCGGCCTCTCTACGCTAGCGATCCAGAGTGCTCGCCTGATGAGGGTTGCTGTTGAACGACTCGATTGATCTCTGGCCGCATCGGCTCTTCTGGATGGGTGACCCACGGGCAGTGGCGATTTTTAGCGTAAAGGTGCCGAGGGACGAGCCGGGACCCTGGCTCGGGAGGGGGAACTGGCGTCCATGGCGGCAACGCTCGACCTCCACGAAGCGGCTCGATGGATGGTTCCGGAACAATGAGCCGCACCTCCGCCAGGACGCCTTCGCCACGATCAACCGCTTCGTTCGCTGGGAGCGCGCCCAGGAGTACGTCGTCCGCCTGGGTGCAATCTTTGTGGACATCGACTGCGGCCGGAGCGTCTTCGACTACTCGGCCGAGGATGCCGCGGACGTTCTCTGCGACCTCGTCCAGATCGGCCGGCTGGCGCAGCCCTCGATGTTGCAGTTCTCCGGCCGGGGCTTGTGGGCCTTCTGGCTCCTCCGCGACGAGCAGGACCCGAGCACCACTCCTTTCGCGAACGCCGACAACCGGGAGCTGTGGACATCCCTCCAGCAGCGCACGGCCGACACGATCGCGACAGCCTTCCCGAGTCTGAAGCTCGATCGGACGGCCGGGGAATTCACCCGGGTGACTCGGCTGCATGGGAGTGTGAATCCCGCGGCCGATCGGCGGGTGCGCTATGTGCTGCTCCCTGGTCCGGCCGGCGAGCCGATCCGCTACAGCCTGGAGGAGCTGGCCGTCTTCTATGGCCAGCGGCGCCCTGCACACGTCCGACCTCTCGGCGAATCCGAGGAGGACCGGCGAGATGTGGAGCTCGAAGCCCACCGCAGGCGCGAGGAGGAGCGGGAGAAAAAACTCCAGCGGAGGGAGGCCGCTCGGACGGGGGTCGATCCGCGGCTCTCGGACCTGGGACGGCAGGGACATGTGAAGCTCTGGCGAAATCGTTTGCACTTCCTCGAGCGGGTCCGGGACGGAATCTATGGCGGCGTGATCCCCTGCGGCCGCCGCTACAACATGCTCTCCGCCTATGCCTACTGCTACGCGAAGCTGACGCGGGACCTTTCGGAGGTCGCGGGGAAGGTGGCGACGGTCGGCCGCAAGTTCTGCGAGCAGCCGGCGGAGGATCTGTTGACGGACGCCGAACTGCGGGGGATCACAGAGCACGCCCTGGAATGGGCCCAGAACGGCTCGAAGATCACGAATTGGAAGCTCGCGGCCTTTGCAGGCCTTGATCCGGTGGCGGACCGGGAGCGGATTGAGCGGCTCGGCTTGAATCTCTCGACCGGACCCAAGGGTCGGAACGAGCGGACGCGGGAGCGGCGCGAGTTGGCCCGGGAGATCCTCCAGGCGGCGCTTGATCGAGGCGAAGATCCGCCGAGCGTTCGGAAGTTCGCTCAAGTGCTCACGGAACAGGGCTGCGCCACCGGGCGATCGACCGCGCATGCGCTCCTGGGGGAGCTCTGGGCCGAGCTCCGGCCCGAAAACGGCCGGTCTTCGGCCTTGGAGTAGGTCTCGGAAGGCACGCGCAGGTCCGCCACAAAACAGAGCGGCCTTTCGGTGCGAAATTTCTCACCGCAGCCGCGACGGGCGAGCAGGCCCTAAAATGGGCCATAGAGTCGCTATCGCGACGCCCTTCCCCCTCTTAAGGCCAAAAGTCGGACACTCTTGCCCTCATCCCGGTCCCGGATGCGGGGCGAAAAAGGTGGCACGCAGGACACCCTTTCTCCCCCAAAAGGGTGACATCCAGGACACCTTTTGCGTGGGAAAAGGTGGCGTGGATGAAACCTTTGCCGGCAACCCTCCCTCCCGCCCGCGCAAGCTTCGGCCTGGTCGTGCAGCCACGGCAGGCGCTCGGCGATCCGGTCGCCGATCCCGCCGAACTGTGCTGGCTCCTGACCGCTCCTGACCACTCCTGACCTCGTCCACTTGACAGGCTCTGGCCTCGCCAGACAGGGTGTTTCCATGGACACAAAAGCTCAATCCGCCAAGGCGCCAGTAGTAGAGGGCGATCGCAACCATCCTGAAGACCTCGAAGCACATCGCGGCGCTGAAGAGTGGATGGACGATCCGGCCATTCTTGAAGCCTGGATGTCGTCCCTGATCAGCGTTCGCGGGCGGTCGCAAGCTACCGCCAAGAGATACCGGCGGCTTGTGGAACGGCTGCTCAAGGACGTGGCGCAGCCGATTGCGCGACTCGACCAACGGCTGATCGAGAAGCATCTGCGGCGCCTGCACGTGGCGGGGCGCGGGGAGAGTGTTCGTCGCGGGGTGGTCGTGGCGATCCGCTCTCTGGGGGAGTGGTGCCTGGCGCATGGGATTCTTGAGGCGAATCCTGGCGCCTCGCTGTCGGGACCGCGGCCCTACCGGCGGGAGATCAAAGTCCTGACCATCGCAGAGGTGGGTAGGCTGCTCTGGGGAGACTCGCCAGGTACGCTGCCGCAGGATCCTCTCGAGATGCGGAACCGAGTGCTGCTTGGGGTCTCTTATATGGCGGGGCTGCGGGCATCGGAGATCGGCCCTCTGGAGGCAGAGGGGGTGGTGTGGCACGAGACGGGCCAGATCTTCAGCATTCTGGTGCGGCGCGGGAAGGGCTCGGGCCAGGATGTCCGCCTGCCGTTGGACCGGCCGGTCTCTCGGATGCTCGGGGTGTGGCTGGCGGTCCGGCCGGCAGGGCGGTTTCTGTGGGGCCGGCCGCTGACCCGGGGGGCAGTGCGCAACATCTTTCTCGATCGTTGCGCGGAGGTGGGGATCGGGGCGTCGGGGCGTAGGCTTTCGCCGCACATCCTTCGTCACAGCGTCGCCACCCACCTGCTGCAGGAGGGCGTGGACATCCGCCAAGTGCAGCTTCTTCTGCGACACCGATCGATCGCGACGACAGAGCTGTATCTGCATGCGGATGTGGACCGGCTGGGGTCGGTACTGATCCGCAAGAGTCCGCTGGAGCGGGGGCGACGGAAGGAGGTGGTCCCGCTGCGCCCTGCGCTGGAGCAGCTCCTTGGTGAGCTCCGGGGATTGGCGCGTTGAGGGCCTCAACTGGGCGGACTGACCAAAACTCATGTTCTGATCAGTGACTTTCCCCGCCAGGCCGCGCCGCGCAAGAGCTTAGCTGGCAGTGATTTAGCCACGCTGATCCGTCGTGGCCTCCCCCCCGCGGGCGGCACAAGTAGGAAAAACGAAACCAGGTTTCGTTTTTTTGGCGCGCAAAAGCCCGCCGGGCTTGCGTTTGCTCGATGTCGGCCGGGTCCGTTTCCTGGTTCAAACCCGCGTGAAAAAGCGATCACGGGAAGGGGGTTTGAACGAGGCCGGGCGGGAGGCGCCGCGGCTGGCGCGGACGAGCACGAGACGCCGGCAGGCGGCTCGCGCGCAGCGCGACAAGACGCGGCGCCGTGGGGCGGG
>Ga0068862_100001131_pt1 | contig 25309 bp, 21 predicted proteins | sample KBSSwiS52_FD_66598 | JGI IMG/M metagenome (GOLD analysis project Ga0068862, IMG submission 66598) | Switchgrass rhizosphere microbial communities from Kellogg Biological Station, Michigan, USA - KBS Switchgrass S5-2 | ecosystem: Host-associated > Plants > Roots > Rhizosphere > Soil ... | reverse complement strand
AAGATCACCTACCTGCCCAACACCGCCGGCTGCTTCACCGCCGAGGACGCGATCCGCACCTTGCGCCTGGCGCGCGAGGCGGGCGGCTGGGACTTGGTGAAGTTGGAAGTGCTGGGCGAGGCGCGCACCCTGTACCCGAACATGCGCGAGACTCTGACCGCGACCGAGGTGCTGGCCAAGGAAGGCTTCCTGCCGATGGTCTACTGCGTCGACGACCCGATCGCGGCGAAGCAACTGGAGGACGCGGGCGCGGTGGCGGTGATGCCGCTGGGCGCGCCGATCGGTTCGGGCCTGGGCATCCAGAACAAGGTGACCGTGCGCCTGATCGTCGAGGGTGCGAAAGTGCCGGTGCTGGTCGACGCGGGCGTGGGCACCGCCTCCGAAGCGGCCGTGGCGATGGAGCTGGGTTGCGACGGTGTGCTGATGAACACCGCCATCGCCGAGGCGAAGGACCCCATCCGCATGGCCCGGGCGATGAGGCTGGCGGTGGAGGCCGGGCGCGAGGCCTACCGTGCCGGGCGCATGGCGGTGCGCAAGTATGCGGATCCTTCCAGTCCGCTCGCCGGGCTGATCTGACCGCAGGCGACCGGCCGGCGCGGAGTAGGCCAGCATATCCGGTGACCTGCGCGGCACGGTTAACGAGGACCCTTCTCGGCTCCCGCCGTAATGGTTAACCGTTCGGTAAGCGCGACGTGATGTTCTGTGGACAAGCCGGGCGGAGCGGGTGGCGCCGAGTCGGGCAACAGGGATCGCAGCCATGGGCTATATCGGAGCAGCCAGCCTGACCATCAGCGAGATGCGCGAATTCGCGAGCTTCACCCCGTGTGAGCAGCGTTACATCAAGCGCAGTCTCGACGTCGGCCTGGGTCGGCAGGACGCCTTCAAGCTATGGGCGCGCGACGCGGACGAGTTGGCCTCGATCCGCCGCCAGTACGTCGCCTACCAGGACCTCAAGGTCCTGCGGATGCAGAAGCCCGACGAGCGCGGTTTCGAAGGGCTGGACGAATTCGCGGGCAAGTTGCTCAGGATGAGCGCGTTCGACCTCGCGCAGGAGCGCCTGGGCAGCTTCTCGGCCTTTCGCTTCCTGTACGAGCGGCTGCTGGGCGCGTGGTCGCGTCCGTGGCTGCCGGGCGCCTTCTGCGGCGCGGCGGCACTGCCGCAGATCCGGCCCGACCGGCGCAAGATGCTGCTCCATTCGATCAGCGAAGCCGCGGCGACGGCGCCGGGCTGGTCGGATCGGGCACCCAGTTTCTATCCCGAGTGGGTGGAGCAGGTCGCCGCCTGACGCGCTTCAGGCGGCCCTTGCCGCCTCGAAGGTGCCGCCGGGTCTTGCCGTCAGCACCGCCAGCAAGTCGGCCGCGCGGTCGATGTCGTCGGGATGGGCGGGCGGCGTGTCACCGGCCAGCGGATTGTCGGCCAGCGTCTGCGCCAGCCGCGACTGCTGCATCGCCAGGTAGTCCGCGTGAGTCGCAATGGCGCGGTCGATCGCGGCGACGGGGTCGTCCTGCGGGCCGATAACCGGGCCGAACCGCCACATCGCATAGCTGGGATCGTCACGCCAATCGGCCCCGTGCGCGTCGCAGAACAGGCAGGGACGCGGGCGGGCGAGGAACTCGTAGACCTGGCTGCTGACGTCGCCGAAATAGCAGTCCGCCGCCAGCGCATAAGTCATGTCGAGCACACGCGGCGAACCGAGGTCGACGATCACCCGCCCCTCGACGCTGCGGGCGATCCATTCAGCGCGCCTGCTCGCGCTCCAGCTCTTCGCCAGCTTGATATGCGGCGCCACCACCAGGTTGTAGCGACCGTCCGCGAGGATCCCGACAATCAGCTTGTCGGCCATCGCGTCGAACGAGGAGAAGTCCTTGTTGTCGTGCGGGTTGTAAAGGACCACCGGCCGCTCGTCGGGAAACAGCCGGGCCCGGCCGTGCTCCGCGCGGGCGATCGCGGCCAGCTTCACCGGGCCGACCATGTGGCAGCGCTCGGGAGCGACGCGTCCCTCCTCCAGCAGCCGCTCGCGATCCTTGCTCCCGGCAACGAGGACATGGTCGAACACCGCGATCCGCTCCTCGAAACCGACCGCGCGGTCGCCGAAGCCGTGGCGGCTGTGGATGAAGGTGGGGCAGCGGCCGGGCAGGCGCTTGAGCAAGGTGCTGGTGCGCTCGGCGCAGAACAGCGCCTCGGCATCGCGCAGGCGGTGGGCCCAGTAAAGCAGCGTCAGCGATTTGGCGCGCTCGGCCGGAAGGAAATGCTTGAGCGCCATGGGCAGGTACATGACGGTGATCGGCGGCACCTCGTAGCCGAGGTCGGCCGCGAAAGCCTCGACGGCGGCGCGCTGCGCCTCGCTGAGGACGAAGATTTCGATGCGCGTGGTGCCGCGCCGAACCAGTTCGAACACGATCGGCAGGAAATGCAGGTACTGGTGCGCGCCCCCGATCGCGAGGACGTGAAGCCGCGAGGGCCGCATTTCGATCCGTGGTTCCAACCGGCACCTTCACTGCGGCGCCGGCAAATGGTTACCAGCGCTTACCTAGTTCCCGGGTCAACGCGTGAATCTGACTTTGGTTCAAGGCCTTCGCGGCGGAAAGCTCGGGCGGGCGCGGCCAGCCCGCATCGAGGAAGGCGATGCCGTCCCACGTGCGTTCATCATGATAGCGCGGGATGACGTGGAAGTGGACGTGCGGGTCCACCATCATCAGCATCAGGTAATTGATCTTCTCGAACCCGACGAACTCGGCCAGCACGCGCTCGATGTCGGCCGTGACCGTCGCCAGTTCGGCGAACGCCTCTGCGGAGAGGGCGCCGAATGCGACCTCGTGCGACTTCGCGGCCAGCACGAGGCTGCCGAGCGTGGGCTGCGCCGGTCGCAGCAGCACCAGCCAGTGCGCGTATTCGTGCACCACCGTGGCGGGATACCCGAACTTCTCGATCGTGGGATTCATGCCGCTTTCCTCGGGTTCGCCGCGGTGCCGACGCCCCGGCGCTCGTCGACGAGCGCGAGGATGCGATCGGCCGCCATCTCGTCGGCGGGTAGGGCGGGATCGCCGGTCGCGTCCAGCATCGCCTCGCGCTGGGCGGCCGCGAATTCGGGATGTCGCGCCTGCGACCGCTCCAGTGCGACCAGTGCGGCGTCGAGGTCGCTCACCCGTTCGCCCAGGTTCCACATCACGGGCAGCTTGGTATCGTCGGCGCCGCCGTCGCCGAGCTGGTCGATGAAGACGCAGGGGCGCGGATCGGCCATCCACTCGAAAACCTGGCTGCTGAAGTCGCCGAGGTAGATGTCGGCGCCGAGCAGGTAGGTCATGTCCACCGACTTCGACGAGCCGGTGTCGACGATCAGCCAGTCGGGGTCGCCAAGCGCTTCCCACCGCGCCCGCTCGGCCGGATCGGCATCCCGGAACAGCCGGACATGCGGCGCGACGATCAGGTTGAAGCGACCCCGCGCGCCGATCTCGCGGATCAGCGGTTCGGCGAAGCGGTCCCAGCTTCCCCGGCGCGGATGGAAGTGCGGGTTGTAGAGGATCGTCGGCTTGTCGTTCGCGAAGAGGCGCCGGGCGCCCATTCCGAGGCGCTGCAGTCCGCTCAGCTTCACATGGCCGACGATCTCGACCTGGTCGGGACGCAGCAGGCCCAGTTCCAGGGTCGAGCGATAGTCGGAGCGGCCCGCCACCAGCGCGAGGTCGAACAAGGCGAAGCGAGGATCGACTCCGCCGCCGCCGGCCCGCCGCGCGCCGCCCACTCCGTGCGGGATGTGCACCAGCGCAGGGCAGCGGCCGGGCAGGCGCTTGAGCAGCGACGACGTGCGTTCCAGTGCGACCAGAACATCGCACGCCCGCATCGCGCACGCCCAGCGCAGCAGCCGGACCGTCTTCAGCGTGGGAGCGTGGCTCAGGCGTGCGGCGCAGTACTCGAGCCAGCGCGGGAGGCGCATCTCGACGATGTCCACGCGCTGGCCGCCGAAGCGATCCACCATGGCGCGCAGCGCCGCCGCGTCGTGCGCGTCGCAGGTATAGGCCACGACCGATACGCCCTCGCGCTGCGACAGCGCGGCGGCCACCGGCACTCCGTGCAGGAACTGGTGCTCGCCGCCGACCAGGGAGAACGCGACGCGCACCGGACCGCGCTGCGAGGAGGAGGGAGCTAGGCTTCGGATAACCAGCTCCGGATCGGATCGCCGCGCAGGCGCACCAGCGCGGCCTGCGCCAACCGCACCAGGTGGATCGCGCAGGAGATCACCGTCCACCACGCCACCGCGATCAGCCCGATATCGGGCCGGGCGAAGATCATCGCGGCGAACAGGATCACCATGTTGGGGTTGCGGCGCGCCGTCACCAGCCGGAACCGGCTGTCGAACGGACGCCAGACGTGAATGTGCATCCCGCCGTTCAGCCGCATGAACAGGCCCTCGATCGCGCGCTGCACCCAGTAGCCGATCTGGATCGCGCCCTGCACCCACCAGAACGTTTCGGCATCGTAGGCGAGGCCCCAGGTATCGAGGCCCGTCGCCCAGAACCACCACCAGAATGGCGGATGGACCAGGTCCATGCCGTGGTCGAACACGTTGCCCCAGGCGGAGGAGGTGATCGTGCAGCGCGCCAGCTTGCCGTCCACGGTGTCCAGCACCATGAACACGAGGCCGAGCGCCATGCCGAGCCAGTAGTGCCCCCGCGCGAAACACACCGTTGCGGCCACGCAGAACAGCGCACCGATCGTGGTGACGGTGTTCGGGCTGATGCCGATCCGCGCCGCGATCCGCGTCAGTACCAGCGCCCATTCGGGCCAGAGGTATTTGGTGAGGAGGTCGGTCACGCCCTTGTAGGCGCCGAAATAGCTGGCCCGCTCGATGGCGCGCACTGTGTCGGCGCGAAGGGGCAGGAGGAAGGGCGTCTCGCGCTTGCGGAGCGCCTTGTTCTCGATGGTCGGGCCATCCTCGAAGGCGATCGCCAGCAGCCCGGGACTGCTCAGGGGCGCCCCGGCGCGCATCGCGGCTGCGATCGCGCCGGCCTCCTCGCCGTCGCGCGCGTGCGCCAGCACCGGCACGCCGCCCAGCGTCAGCACCGTGCCCGGTAGCCCCGCGACGTGGCGCAGCCATGCCGGGTCCCAGGCGAAGCCGGCATGGGCGAGCAGCACCGGTCCGGCATCGCCGGCCTGTGGGGCGAGGCCCGCGGCCGTTGCGATCCGGCGCGTCCGTTCTGCGGCGGTCATGCCCCAGATGCGCGTGGAATTCTCGCCCACGGACGCGAAAGTCGGGCGGTTGGGGTCATCGGCCATCCGCCGCGAAGTAGTGCAGCGCGCCAGCGCTGGCAATCGCAGCGCGGTCTTGCGGGAAGGGGGGCCGGGTGTGGGGTTGCACGGCCACATCCAGACACAAAAGTGCAACTTGGATGTGTCATACTGGAAATTCACGTGATTTCCGGCGGTGGCATCCCTAGATAGGCGCCACTGTGCACGGAACGATCTACGAATTCGAAGCATTGCCGCGCTATGGGCGGCTCCAGAGCGGCTCCGTCGCGCGGCAGCGCTATGCGCCGCGTGGCCGCGCGGTGCCGCTGGTGGGCATCGTGCGCAACCCGCGCAGCCATCGCAACAAGGGGCACGAAGCCGAACTGGCGCAGTGCTCCAATATCCTCACCGAAACGCCGGCCAGCCGCGATGCGTTGCGTCTGGTGCTGCAGGACTTCGCCTCGCGCGGGGTCGATTATCTGGTGCTCGACGGCGGCGACGGCACCGTGCGCGACGTGCTGACGTGCGGTGCGGATATCTTCGGAGGCGACTGGCCGGCGCTGATCGTGCTGCCCAAGGGCAAGACCAACGCGCTCACTGTCGATCTGGGCCTGCCCAATCACTGGAGCCTTGCCGAGGCGCTGGTCGCCGCCCGCAACGGCCGGGTCACCTCGCGGCGCCCGCTGCGGATCACCGCGGCCGATGGAGAGAGCGCCAGCGTACAGGGGTTCTTCCTGGGAGCGGGGATTTTCACCATCGGTACCGAGGCGGGCCAGGCGGCGCATCGCCGCGGCGCCTTCAACAGCTTCGCCGTGGGGCTGACGATCCTCTGGTGCGTCCTGCAAGCGCTGTTCGGCCGTGCCGGCAACCGCTGGCGGGCAGGCACGCCGATGCGCATGCGCGACAGCGCCAGCGGCCGCGAACTTCCGCGCAGCTCTCATGGGCCGCGCGACACCCGGTTCCTGATGATCGCCACCACGTTCGAGCGGTTCCCGCTGGGCATCCGCCTTTTCGGAAAGTACGCGCCCGAGGGGTTGAAGCTGGCGGTGCTGGATGCACCGCTGCGCTGGATGCTGCTGCTGCTGCCCGCGATGCTGTTCGGCATCTTCGCCCGCTTCATGGAGCGGGGCGGCGCGCACCGGGTGGTGGCGCAGTCGCTGCGGATGGACATGGGCGGTGCCTTCATCCTCGACGGTGAAGCATTCCCCGCCGGCAGCTATGTCCTCGAAGAAGGGCCGCAGCTCACCTTCGTCGTCCCGTGAGCATGGATCTCCACGGGCGCGTCGCCGCCGCGCTCGCGATGCCGGTCGAGCCGCAAGTGCGGGCCTTCGCCGCCCGCCTGGCCGATGCGCGCACGCTCGGCGTGCTGTTCTACGGATCGAACCTGCGCACCGGCTCGCTCGACGGCGTGCTCGATTTCTACGTTCTGACGGAGGGGCCGGTCGAAAGCGGCATCTGGCCGCGCGTGAGCTATCACGAGTGGAAGACGGTGGACGATGGCACGTTGCGCGCCAAGGTGGCGACGATGACGCTGGCAACGTTCGACCGCGCCGCGCGTGGCGCTCTCCTCGACACCACGATCTGGGCTCGGTTCGTGCAGCCGAGCGCGCTCGCGTGGAGCCGCGACGAAGCGCCGGCGCGGGCCGTGCGCGACGCGGTCGCGGCAGCGGCGCGCACCGCGGCGCGCCTGGCGGTGGCGCTGGGGCCGGCGGCGGGAACGGCGGATACGTACTGGCGCGCACTGTTTCGTGCCACTTATGCCGCCGAGTTCCGGGTTGAGGCGGCGGGGCGGGAGGATTCTATCCTCTCCGCCAACCGTGCGCATTTCGACGGCCTGCTGCCGCTGGCGCTCACGGCCGAGGGCATCGCGTTCACCCAGGGCGAGGATGGGACCATCCGGCCTGCGCTCTCGCCCGCGCAGCGCGCCGCAACCCGCCGCTGGTGGGCCCGGCGGCGGCGGCTCGGCAAGCCCTATAACCTGGCTCGGCTGGTGCGCGCCTCCACCACGTTCGAGGGCGCCGCCCGCTACGCCGCCTGGAAGATCGAGCGTCACACCGGCATCCCCGTGCCGCTCACCCCCTGGCGAGAGAAGCATCCGCTGCTGGCGGCGCCGGGCGTCCTGTGGCGGGTCTGGCGCGGCCGGCGGCGGCCAGCGTCGTGACTGGCGTCGTGACCGGGATGGTGACTGGCAACCTGCGCGGTGCCGAACCCGTCCGCGCCGCGCTGATCCTCGCCGGGTCGCGTCCCGGCGCGCCCGATCCCGTGGCCGTGGCGGAGGGACTGGCACACAAGGCGCTGGTGCCGGTCGGCGGACGGCCGATGCTGGCGCGCGTGGCCGAGGCATTGCGCGGCGCCGGCATCGCAAGGATCGCGGTCAGCGCCGACGAGCCCGGCGTGGTCGCGTTCGCGCGGGCGATCGGGTGCGAGGTGATCGCGCCGGGGCCGGGGCCGAGCGCCAGCGTCGCGGCCGGCTTTGCCGAACTCGGCGCGCCGATGCTGGTGACGACCGCCGACCACGCTCTGCTCGAAAGTCGCTGGGTAGAGGACTTCATCGCCGATACGCCGAGCGAGGCGGACGTTTCGATTCTGCTCGCGCATCGCGACGAGGTGGAGGCGGCGCTCCCGGGCAGCCGGCGCACATATCTCCGGCTGGCCGATGGCGGCTGGTCGGGCTGCAACCTGTTCCTGCTGAAAACCGCACGGGCCGAGGCGGCGATCGCCACCTGGTCGGCCGTCGAGGCGGACCGCAAGCGACCGTGGCGGATCGCCGCGCGCCTCGGGTTCGGCACGCTGGCGCGTTACGCGCTCGGCCGGCTGACGCTGGCGGGAGCGGTCGGCGGCCTCGGCGCGCGCATCGGCATCTTCGCGGCGGCCGTTCCCGCGCGCGACGGTCTGGCGGCCGTCGATGTCGACAAGCTTTCCGACCTGGCGGAGGTGCGTGCGCTCGTCTTGAGCCGGACTACATATAGCGCATCTGGATCCGGATCGTCTTGACGCCGTTGCCCACGGGGAACGCGGTCTTGGCGACGCTCGGCTTGCCGAGATTGAAGATGTTGATGCTGGGATTGTTCGACATGCCGCCGCCATCCCTGATGATGTCGGTACCGCCGTTGCCATCGACGTCGTGGCGGATCGCGATCGCGTAGCGACCGGCGGATGCCACCGGCACGCAGAACGTCATCGAACCGGCCCGCGCAGGCACTTCTATGCGCGTGAGCCAGCGCCCCTTCTGCAGCCATTCGGATTCCGTCGCGCGGTAGGCCTGCACCCGCATGGTGCCGCGCGAGTTCTTGATACCGTCCACGGTCACCAGCACGGCCGGTCCCGCCTTGCTGTCGCAGCGGTGAAGGTCGTTGCGGATCTCCTGGCGATACTGGGCTGCGGCGGGCGCCGCGCCGGCAAGAGCGGTCGCGCCGATCGCCACCAGCGTTGCCAACCCTCTGCGCCCGGCGCGCTTCGCTTGGCTCTTGGCATTCATAGTTCAAATCCTGCTGACCGGGCGACCCGTATCGCAGCCCGTCGACTAATGCGACTTGCCGCCCACCGCCGTCCGGCATCTGCGTCCCTTGGCGCGGTCGATAGCAGGCAGCCGCTTAATCGGCACTGAATTCGCGCAGAGGCGTTATGGGGCAGATCTTTTCAAAATCGTCCGATGCGCCTACCCCGTCGCATCCATTGTCCGGAGCTTACAGACATGCTTGACGCCACTGCGGCCGGAGCCCTCCTTTGAGCCAGCCGCGTCGTGTTCTGGTCGTCGACGACGAGGCGCTGGTGGCGATGCTGCTGGAGGACATGCTGCTGGATCTCGGCCACGAGGTGGTGGGGCCTGCCCTGAACCTGCAGGAGGCGCTGGAGCTGGCCGGCAGCGAACCGCTCGATGCGGCGATCCTCGATCTGAACCTGGGCCAGGGCAAGCTGTCGCTGCCGGTCGCCGAGCTGCTGGAGGAGCGCGGCGTGCCGTTCGTGTTCGCCACCGGCTATGGCGCCGATGCTCCGGTGGGCTCGGTGAGCCACTCGGGCCTGCTCGCCAAGCCGTTCGTGACCGAAGATGTGCGCTCCACGCTGGAGCGGATCCTCTGAATTCCCAGTCGAGCCTCGCCCCCTAGCTTCCGTCGCGTTCTATGATTTCGCGGATGCGGGCGGCCAGGGTGTCCATCGCGAAGGGCTTGGTGATCATCGTCATGCCCGGCTCCAGAAAGCCCGAGGCCATCGCCGCACTCTCGGCATAGCCTGTCATGAACAGGACCTTCAGGTCAGGCCGGGCGGCCCGGCCGCCGTCGGCCACTTGCCGGCCGTTGAGACCGGGCAACCCGATGTCGGTCACCAGAAGGTCGATCCGGCCCGGCTGTTGCAGCAGGGCAAGGCCCGACGGGCCATCGGCGGCCTCGATCGCGCGGTATCCCAATTCGCTCAGCACTTCGACGATCAGGCTGCGGACGACGGGTTCGTCCTCGACGACCAGCACCACCTCCCCGGCTTCGGTTCCCGGCGTCTCGACGGTCTCCCGCTCGCCGGCGTCGAGATCGTCCTCGCCGCGGAAGCGCGGGAGGTAGAGCTTGATCGTCGTGCCCAGCCCCACCTCGGAGTAGATCAGCGCGTACCCCTCCGACTGGCGCGTGAAGCCGTAGATCATCGACAGGCCGAGACCCGTGCCCTGCCCGGTCGGCTTGGTGGTGAAGAACGGTTCGAACGCGCGTGCCATCGTCGCGCGGCTCATCCCGGTGCCGGTGTCGGTGACGCAGATGCACACATAGTGCCCGGGCTTAACGTCGCGCTGCTGCGCGAGATGGGGATCGTCCAGCCGCACGTTGCAAGTCTCGATCGTCAGCTTGCCGCCCTCAGGCATCGCATCGCGCGCGTTGATCGCCAGATTCAGGATCGCGCTTTCCAGCTGGTTGGGATCGCAGCGCGTCAGCCAGACGTCTTCGGACAGCATCATGCCGAGGTCGATCGTCTCGCCGATCGTGCGCCGCAGGAGGTCTTCCATCGACGCAATCAGGGGATTGGCGCGCACCGGCCGGGGGTCGAGCGGCTGGCGGCGCGAAAAGGCGAGCAGGCGGTGCGTCAGCGCCGCGGCCCGCTCGGCAGAGCCCCGCGCGCCTTCCAGCCAGCGCTCGAGATCGGCGGTGCCGCCTTTCGCGAGACGGTTCTGCATGATGTCCAGGCTGCCGGTGATGCCCTGCAGCAGGTTGTTGAAGTCGTGTGCGATGCCGCCCGTCAATTGGCCCACGGCTTCCATCTTCTGGCTTTGCCGAAGCGCCTCCTCGGTCTCGCGCTGATCGGTGATGTCGCGGCCGATGGCGTGGATCCGGCCATTGGCGGGAACCGCGTTCCAGGACAGCAGCCGGTATCCGCCGTCCCGGGTGCGATAGCGGTTCTCGAACGCAAACGGGACCTCGCCCGATGACAGCGCGGCCATTTCGCGCGCAGTCGGCTCGATGTCGTCGGGGTGGAGGAATTCGGCGATTCGGCGGCCGACCATTTCTTCCTCGGACCAGCCGAGCACGCGCTCGGCGGACGGATTCACCGCGGTGATGTGGCTGTCGAAATGGCAGATCAGCATGATGTCCTGGCTGATCGTCCAAAGGCGCTCGCGATCCTGGGCGGAGGCGACCTCGGCCTGCTTCTGAGCATCGATCTCGGTGTTGGTGCCGACCCACGACGTGATCGCGCCGCGCTCGTCAGTGAGCGGCTGGGCGCGGGCGAGGTGCCAGCGGTACTCGCCCTGCGCGTCGCGCAGGCGGAACTCGTTCTCGAACGCGCGGCCCGTCTCCAGCGCCTCGCGCCAGCGCTTCAGGGTGACGGGCAAATCCTCGGGATGGACCAGTTTGGCCCACGCGACACCCTCCAGCGTCCCGCTTGGAGCGCCGGAGTAGGCGTAGGCCTGGTCGTTGAACCAATCCATCCGGCCGTCGGAGCGGGCCGTCCAGACCTGGATCGGCATGTTCTGGGCCAGGGCGCTGAATTGCGCTTCGCTCTTTTCGAGCGCGCGCTGGATACGCCGCTTGTCGGTCACGTCCTGGATCACGCCCACCAGCCGGATCGTCGAGCCTTGGGCGTCGTATTCGTAGTCTGCCTTGAGAGCGACGATGCGCTCCTCGCCGGTGTCGGCGCGAACAATGCGGTACTCCACCTCGAGCGGTGTGGCGCCGGTGCGCAGAGCGGCGGCGTCGGAGGCGATGGCGCGATCCTCCGGGACGACGAGCGCCTCCACCGTCGCCAGCGGCATTTCCTCGCAGGGCTTCAGCCCGAAGATGCGGCAGAACTCCTCCGTCCCGGCAATCGTGCGGGTCGGGATATCGACCGAGAACAGGCCGACCCCGCCGGCCGCCTGAGCACGACGCAATCGCTCCTCGCTCAGCCGCAAGGCCTCCTGCGCTTCGTATTCGGCGGTGCGGTCGCGCATCAGCTTGACGAAGCCGGTCACCGCGCCTTCGCCGTTGCGGATCGGGGTCATCTCGCTCAGGCCCCAGAAGCGCTCGCCGGATTTGCGCAGGTGCCAGCGCGCATCGTGGGCGCGGCCGTTCTCTAGGGCCTCGCGGCGCTTGGCGGCCGGCCGCCCGGCCGCCCGGTCCTCGGGCGTGAAGAACGTCGCCATCGGCTGGCCCAGCATTTCGGCCTCGGTCCAGCCGAGCATCTCGGAGGCACCCCGGTTCCACAGGGTGAAGCGTCCTTCCAGGTCGGTGGCGACGATGCCGTAGTCGATCGCGCTGTCGAGGATCTGCCGGATATACGCGTCGCGCTCGCGCAGCACGCCTTGGGCGCCGACGCGCTGGACGTGCGCCCACGAGCGCTCGGTCACTTCGCGCATGACGCTGAGCTCGTAGTCCGACCAGCGATGCGGCTCGTGGTTGTGGATCGCCATGAGTGCGGTCAGCCGGCCCTGGGTGAGCAGCGGTATGCAGATCGTCGCCGCAATACCGATATCGCGGAAGGTCTTGGCCTCGTGCGGGGCGAGCTCGGCCAGGTTGTCGTTGACGATCAGCGGCCTGCCCGCGCCGAGTTCGCGCACCGCCAGCGCGCCGAAGTCGGCCAGGCGGTAATGCCCGACGATCGAGGGCGAGCCGGGTGCGTGCCAGTTGCCTCGGATCGTGAAGCCGTCCTGGTCCTCGTCCATGTCGGCATAGGCGCAATTGCTGAGGCCGAGATGCTGCGCGGTCATGCGCGCGGTGATCGCCAGGATCTCGTCCGCGTCGCGCAGCCCCTCGATGGCTCGGCCCAAGGCGTCGAGGAAGCGCAGGCGGGCTTCGCTCTCCTCGAGCGCGGCGCGGTTGCGCACGGCTTCGGTCGTCTCCACGACGATCGCGATGACGCCGGCAGGGCGCCCGTCGTCGCCGGGCACGGGCGAATAGTCGAGGTTCATCCAGACCTGTTCCGGGCGCCCGTGTCGGTGAAGGGTAAGCTCGTGGTCTTTGTAGCTCAACGTGCCGCCGGCCAGGCCGACGCGCATGACGTTGTCGTTGAAGTCGGCGACTTCCTCCCAGCCTTCGCGCACGTTGGAGCCGAGCAGCCGCCCGTCGCGGCCGCCCGCGAAGACGGAATAGGCATCATTGTAGATCATCACGCCAAGTTCGCCCCACAGCAGGACGAGCGGCGTGGGGCTGCGCAGCATCAAGCCGACGGTGCTGCGCAGGCTTTGGGGCCAGTTCTCGATGGGGCCGATGTCAGTCGTCGACCAGTCAAATTCGGCGATGCGGCGCGCTAGATCGCCACCGCAGGCCAGGAAGTCGTGCCGCTGATCCTTCCCCGTGGCCTCCGGCTCCATTCACTGTCCTCGCAAGCCATAGCGGAGCGGCGCACGAGACCCCCCTTCGTCAGCCGACGTCAAACGCGGCAGCCCGCAAACGGTTCCCGACCCCTCGCGGCCGCCGTGTCTTGTTCTTCAAGCGGTCCGCGGCGCGGGTTCGCTTGGGAATGGCGACGGCACGGATAGACGCGCTGGCCGCCGCGCCGGATCCTGGCTGGCTCACCGGTTTCATACGCACATTCAGCCGCTACCATGGGTATTTTGCAGCGCGAACGCCGCCTCAATTTATGCCGTCCGGACGGTAACTATGCCCTGTTAGCGAATGCGCTAATTGACTTAAGACTCCAATCATGATTCTTGGCGTCGCAGAGGCATGCAGGCATAATGGGCGTCGCAAAGAGGCCTGCAGCGGTCGGACTCATTTCTGACTCATTCGTCGTACAAACACCACGATGTCGTCTGGCATCGGAAGCGGCCCAGAAACTGTTAACCTTGCCAAGGTATAGGAGAGCATCATGGAGCACGACGTCCCCCCGAAAGACGAAGAAATCCTGGCGCTCATCGGCAGCAAGCAAGGTCGCATCGATCCCCGAGAACTGATCGAGACTCTCTCGCGCGACCACGAAACGAAAAATGTGATCGAGGCCCTGCAGCGGGCGATCGAGCGTCGAAAAATCACCCTGGATCCGGATGGCATGGCGATAGCGTTGGAACAGTTCAAAGAAGCTGCCTGACCGGACCTGCAAATTGCCATCGCTGGACGAACAGCGCGCTTCGCGCTGCCACATTCCTGACGACCCTTCGCAACTCGATCAGCGTCTTGGCTTTGAGCGCGACCGAGACCGTGTCCTGTACTCATCCGCATTTCATCGGTTGGCAGGCATCACGCAGATTGTGCGCGCCGGCGAGTTGGATATTTTTCATACACGGCAACAGCACACCTACAAGGTTGCCCAGATTGGCCGGAGGCTTGCCGAAAACCTCTTAAGAAAGCAGCGCACGGCGGCGAGCTTGCATGGGCTTGATCCGGAAGTCGTGGAGGCAGCGTGTCTTGCACATGACCTCGGGCACCCTCCGTTCGGCCATGCTGCTGAAACAGAGCTAGACCGCATAGTCCGAAATCCCGTCGAATGTCGCGGCGAACAATCGGATGCCGCTCTCGATGGGTACGAAGGCAATGCGCAGACATTTCGCATTGTCACCAAACTGGCGGTCCGGTGGGGACGCGACGCTCCAGGCCTGGATCTCACACGAGCAACGCTCGCGGCCACACTGAAATACCCTTGGTTGCGAGACCTGTCCGACACCAAGAAAAAAGATAAATGGTCTGCCTACGAGACCGAAGAACGCGAATTTAATTGGGCTCGCGAGCATTGTCGAGGCGATTACAAGACTGCCGAAGCCGAGCTGATGGATTGGGCAGACGATATTGCTTACTCAGTCCACGACTTGGAAGATTTTCATCGGGTAGGGATCATTCCGTGGGGCAGAATCACCACTCCGGGAGCCGAGCAGATGCTGATAGACGGCGCCTCCAAGGCTTGGAGCAAGGACCCAGAATGGCCAGCGGATGCAAATTCGCGCCTCAAGAGTGGGCTGGAGCGAATTCGGCGTAAGATCTCGCCTTTCAAAGCCATGACCGAGGAATCCTACGAGAGCACTCGTGAACAACGTCAACAGCTCCGCAACTTCTGTTCACTGCTGATTGGCCACTATGTGCGCGCTGCGAGCTTGGCAGACACCCTCGAAGGCAAGGCAGTAATAATCGACTCCAAGGCAGCGGATGAAGTTCGCCTGCTAAAATTCTTCGCCCGCCACTACGTCATCGGATTGCCAGCACTCCACGCCCAGCAGCATGGACAAAAGCGCATCATTCGCGAGCTTTTTGAAATTTTCCTCAGAGAAGGCAAAGCCTTGATCAAGGACGGCGGAGCGAAGAAACCAAACTTGCTGCCCATGCGAATGCGCTACATCTGGGAAGATAACCAAGGCACCCCGAATGCTCGGCTGGCTGCAGACTGCGTGGCATGTCTGACCGAGAATGAGGCATACAGCCTGCATGCTCGCCTCACAGGAACCAGTAGCGGATTGGTACTTGATCCAATCGTACGATGAAGTGAAGCTTCTAACTGAAATCTATGCAAGGTTGCCGGGCAACGGGGAAAAATGCGCTCTGTGATTCATTCGGACCCGGATCGGCGCTGCCGCAACCGTGAAGCTGCTCCGCCTCAGAGGGGCACCGTGCGCCCTCGTTTCCTATATTCGTTCTATACGGAAGGATTAGCGGCAGCCTAAGTCATTGATTTAATGGTGCACCCGACAGGATTCGAACCTGTGGCCTCTGCCTTCGGAGGGCAGCGCTCTATCCAGCTGAGCTACGGGTGCGGTCCGCGGGCGGTTAGCAGAGGGGCGGAGCGGACGCCAGCGGCATTTCTATCGGCTCGATATCGCGCCAACGGGCTCAGACTTGCGAGTTCCCGGTATGTTCCTATGATGCGGACATGATGAAATCCGATTCGTCCGGGCTGGTGAACGATATCACTGGCGTTGGTGGCCCGGTGGCCGCGGAGGTGGTGCGTGGAATCTGCCGGCTTTTTGCGCGCAACGACATCTGGTGCCTGCCTGAGATGCCGCTGCGCTGCGGGCGGCGGGCCGATCTGATGGGCATCGATGCGCGAGGAGAGATCGTCATCGTCGAGGTGAAGGTGAGCCGTGCGGACCTGCTGGGCGACGCGAAGTGGACCGACTATCTCGACTATTGCGACCGCTTCTACTGGGGCCTCGCGCCCGGCCTGGACCGGGCTTGTCTGGATACCGAGGCGTTTCTGCCGGATCGCTGCGGAGTGATCGTGGCGGATGGGTACGATGCGGAGATCCTGCGTCCGGCATCGACGCGCAAGCTGGCCGCGGCCCGGCGCAAGGTGGAGACCGAGCGGCTTGCCAGAGCCTCATTGCGCAGGCTGGTCACCGGCGCCGATCCGCAGACGCTGCGATGGGCCGCCGAAGGCTGAACGAAGGCTGAACGAAGGCTTGAGCGAAAGCTGAGCGATCAGGGCCGGTCGCCGGCGGAGCGAGCGGAGAGGCGCGCAAGGATCGCGCGCTTCGCTTGCGGAGTGGCGGACGGCCACGCCGCGATTTCGGACAGTGTGCGGCCGCATCCCGCGCAGCCTCCGGTTGCGCGGTCGATGCGGCAGACGCCCGTGCAGGGGGAAGCGACCTCGGTCATCGGGTGCAGACCCACGCAGGAGGGCACCGAAGCGGCAACAGCAATTTTCTTGCGCTTCGCGGCAATCACTCCTATTTGCCGCGCAGCAACCGGCGCGTGGGGATGATTCCCCGCCGCAATCCGTGAGCAGCGTGAGGTTCCGGCGCAGAGCGCCGACGACCCGGCCCGGACGAGCGGTTGCCGCTGAACCAGCTTCCTTCTCACGCAGGGTCGCATCGTACGAACCCTCGCGATGCGCGCCGGAATTACGGCGCGCTTTGCCCGTATTCGAAAGACAACCATGTCCTATTTCACCGAACTGGGCCTTGCCGAGCCCATCCTGCGCGCGCTTGGCGCCAAGGGCTACTCCGATCCCACGCCGATCCAGCGGCAGGCAATTCCCGCGCTGCTTGAGGGCCGCGATCTTCTCGGCATCGCGCAGACCGGCACCGGCAAGACGGCGGCGTTCTCGCTGCCGTCGCTGCATCTCCTCGCCGCCAACCCCAAGCCCCGCCAGAACGCGGGCTGCCGTATGCTCGTGCTCAGTCCCACCCGCGAGCTTGCCGCGCAGATCGCCGAGAACATGCGCGGCTATGCCAAGTTCCTCAGCCTCAACGTGCAATGCGTGTTCGGCGGCGTGCCCGCCGGCAAGCAGGCGCGTGCGCTGGAGCGCGGCACCGACATCCTGGTGGCGACGCCGGGCCGCCTGCTCGATCTGATAGACCAGCGCGCCCTTACCCTGCGCCACGTCGAGATCTTCGTGTTGGACGAGGCGGACCAGATGATGGACCTCGGCTTCATCCACGCCCTGAAGCGCGTGGCCGCGATGCTGCCCAAGTCGCGCCAGAGCCTGTTCTTCTCTGCCACCATGCCGCAGGCGATCGCCGAGCTGGGCCGCCAGTTCATCAACGATCCCGTCAAGGTCGAGGTCGCGCCGCAATCGACCACCGCCGAACGGGTCGAGCAGTATATCACCTTCATCAACCAGGCGGAAAAGCAGGCGCTGCTCACGCTCAGCCTGCGCGCCGGGCTGGCCGACGGTTCGATCGACCGTGCCCTGGTGTTCGCCCGCACCAAGCACGGTGCCGACCGCGTCGTGCGGCATCTGGCGGCGGCGGGCGTTCCCGCGGCCGCGATCCATGGTAACAAGAGCCAGGCGCAGCGCACCGCCGCGCTGGGCGGATTTCGCCAGGGCACCGTGCGCGTGCTGGTCGCCACCGACATCGCCGCGCGCGGCATCGACGTCTCGGGCGTGAGCCACGTGTTCAATTTCGAGCTGCCCAACGTGCCCGAACAGTACGTCCACCGCATCGGCCGTACCGCGCGTGCGGGAGCGGACGGCATCGCGATCGGCTACTGCGCGCCGGACGAGAAGGCGTACTTGCGCGATATCGAGAAGCTCACGCGCGTGAAGCTGACGCCGCAGGCGCTTCCCGAAGACTTCCAGCGCCAGGCCGCCCGTCTGCCGGCGCCTTCGCGCAAGGCTCCGGCCGAGCAGAACGCCCGGCCGCGTGGCGAAGGCAGCCGCGACGGCGCGCGCCGGGACGATCGTGCGCGCCGCGACCGGCCTGAGGGCGAGCATCGCCGCGCCGAGCGGCCGCAGGGGGAACGCCCGCAGGGGGAGCGTCCCCGCCAGGAGGGACCGCGCGCCGAGCGTCGCGAAGGCGAAGGCCAGCCGCAGCAGAAGCGCCGCTTCGTTCCGCGGGGCCCCAAGACGGTTGGCGCGCACAAGAGCAGCGTCCGCCGCACCGGGTGAGGTCAGGCTTTCCCGTCATTCGGTTCTGCCGCGCCAGCTGCAAAGCGGGGCGATGGCGGAACCGATCGACGGGCCAGCCACCGGACGACGTTCGAACTGGTGGTCCTGCCCGGCAGCGGGCATAAGGCACGCATGTCGCACAGCCTGACCGCCGCGCTCGTCTCCGCGCTCCTTTCCGGGCTTGTCATGACGGCAATCGTCGGCGGGCGCTATCTGGTGACGAGCGGACTGTTCGCGTGGATCACCGGGCGCGTGCGGCCCGGCCTCTACGATGGATTGCGTCCGCAGATCGGGCGGGAGTTGCGCTGGTCGCTGCTATCCTCGGCGATCTACGGCATTCCCGCCGGTATCGTGGCGTGGGGTTGGCAGACGCATGGCTGGACGCGCATCTATGCCGATGTCCATGCCTACCCGCTGTGGTGGATGCCGGTCTCGCTGCTGACATTCCTGTTCCTGCACGACACCTGGTTCTACTGGACCCATCGCTGGATGCATCGTCCGCGCCCTTTCGCCTGGGCGCACGCCGTCCATCACGCCAGCAGACCGCCAACGGCGTGGGCGGCGATGAGCTTTCACCCGCTGGAAGCGCTGACCGGTGCCGTGGTCGTGCCCGTGCTGGTCTTCGTCGTGCCGATCCACGTCGCCATGCTCGGCCTGGTGCTGCTAATCATGACGGTAATGGGCATAACCAACCACATGGGCTGGGAAATGTTCCCCGGCCGCGTCATTAATTCGGCATTGGGAGACTGGCTGATAACCGCCAGCCACCATCAGCGTCATCATGAGCGGTACCGATGCAACTACGGCCTCTATTTCCGGTTCTGGGATCATCTGTGCGGTACCGATCGCGGGCTTTCGCGGCCCTGATCCTGGCATCTGCCGTCCCCGCCATCACCGGGGCCACCCTTCCCGGAACCGATGTCGTCGCCACGGTCACCGGGCTGCGCTCCACGCATGGGCAGATCCTCGCCTGCCTGACCGCGCGTCCGGCCTCGTTCCCCAACTGCGACACCGATCCCGCGGCGCGGCGCCTGACCGTGCCGGCGGCGACTTCGGTGCTCGATTTCGGGCCGGTCCCCGAGGGCCGCTACGCGATCGCGCTGATCCATGACGAGAACGGGAACGGTCGCCTCGACAAGCGGCTGATGATTCCGCGCGAAGGTTTCGGCTTTTCCCTGGACGCGCCGGTGATGATGGGGCCGCCGCGCTTTTCCAGTGCGGCGTTCGCGGTGGGGGAGGCGAGGGAGCACCTCACCATCCGGATGCGCTATCTGTTCTGACCTTGCAGGGCCGGCAGAGCCATCCTAACGGGTTGGGATGGCGCAAGCGGACTCTCACCCGGCCGGCCAGGAGCCCAGTGCTGGCGTTCGAGCGACAGCCTCCAGCGGCACCTTCTCTCCCTTTCGCTATCCGATCTTCCGCTCGATCTGGATTGCCAATCTGATCTCCAACCTGGGGTCGATGATCCAGTCGATCGCCGCTGCGTGGATGATGGCCGAGCTGACGTCCTCGCACCAGCTCGTCGCGCTGGTGCAGGCTTCGGTAACGCTGCCGATCCTCCTGTTCGGCGTGCTTGCGGGCGCAATCGCCGACAACTTCGACCGTCGCCGCGTCATGCTGGCGGCGCAGGCGGGGATGCTCGTGGTATCGGCGATCCTGGCCGCATTGAGTTATGCCGGATTGATCACGCCGTTCCTGCTTCTGGTTTTCACGCTGTCGCTGGGCATCGGTACGGCGCTCAACTCCCCGGCATGGCAGGCCTCTGTGCGCCAGCAAGTCGATCCGCGGGAGTTGCCGCAGGCCATCGCGCTCAACTCCGTGTCGTTCAATATCGCCAGGAGCATCGGCCCGGCACTGGGCGGACTGCTCATCTCGCTGGGGAACGTATCGTTCGCCTTCGCGGTGAACGCGATAAGCTACATCGGCATCATCGGCGTGCTGCTGGGCTGGCGGCCGCAATCCAAGCCCGTCGATCGCCGACCGATCTTGCCCGCCGTGGCCATCGGCATACGGTATTGCGTGACCTCCTCGCCGCTGCGGCGCATCCTGCTGCGCGGCCTTGCGCTCGGCTTCTGCCTTGCCGGGTATCAGGCGCTGCTGCCCACTGCCGTGCGCGACAACTACCATGGGACCGAGTTGCAGTTCGGCATCCTGCTCGGCTTGTTCGGTATCGGTTCGATTGCGGCCACTCCCTTGGTAGGACCTGTGCGCCGTGCGCTGCACCTGGAAGGCGCGCTTGGCCTCGGGGCCCTGGCGTTCGTCGTCGTGCTGCTGGTGCTGGCGCTGGCGCCGTCCATCGCCCTGGCGTTGCCGGCTGCGTTTCTGGGCGGCGTGGGCTGGGTGATGATCCTCACCAACCTGAACACGGCGGTACAGATGCGCTCGCCGGACGCTATCCTGGGTCGCTGCCTGTCGATCTATCAGGCGGTCACCTTCGGAGGCATGGCCTTGGGATCATGGGTATGGGGTGCCATTGCCGACTGGAAGGGGCTGTCCTTCGCGCTCGTCTCGGCCGCGGCGTTCCTGGCCGTCAGCTTCCTGATCCTGCGCGTGATCGCGCCGCTTCCCAAGCCCGGCGAGGGCGTGATCCAGGCATAAGGCGCGCTATGCCTCAACCGCGATAGAGCCTCAGCCCCGATAGAGCGCGTCCAGACGATCGCCGTAGCGGGCGCGAATCTTGTGCCGGCGGATTTTCAGACTGGGTGTCAGTTCCTCATTTTCGATCGCGAAGGGTTCGTCGGCGAAGGCGAACTGGCGTACCTTCTCGATCACCGAGAGCCCGGTGTTGACCCGGTCGACGCCGGCCCGGACCGCTGCCCGGAAGTCGGTATCCCGCTGCAGGCTGTCGAGCGCGACGGGCTTGCCCCGTGCCCTGGCCCACTCCGCCGCCCATTCGTGGTCGGGCACCAACAGCGCGACGAGGTGCGGCCGACGGTCGCCCGATACCATTGCCTGCGCGATCTCGGGCTGGAGCGTCAGCATCGATTCGATCCGCTGGGGCGAGACGTTGTCCCCCTTGTCGTTGACGATCATGTCCTTCTTGCGATCGGTAATGCGGATGCGGTCGCGCGCATCGATCTCGCCGATGTCGCCCGTCAGCAGCCAGCCGTCCTGCAGCACGGCGGCGCTGGCGGCCTCGTCGTCCCAGTAGCCGTGCATTACCTGCTCGCCCCGCACGCAGATCTCGCCGTCTTGCGCTATCCGCACCGTGACCCCTGCCATCGGTGGGCCCACGGTATCCATGGCGATGCCGGCGGAAGGGCGATTGACGCTGATCACCGGACCTGCCTCGGTCTGTCCATAGCCTTGCAGCAGCGTCAGGCCGATGGCCTGGAAGAAGCTGCCGACCTCCGGATTCAGCGGCGCGCCGCCCGATACCAGCGCCTTCAGCCGGCCGCCGAACTTGCGGCGGATTTTCGGGCGGAGCGTGACCTCCAGCAGCAGGTCGATCGCGCGGTCGGCCAGGCCGGAGCGTCCGGCGGCGCGTCGTCCCGCCAGTCCGACGGCGAGATCCATCAGCCGCGCCGCCGCTCCGCCCTGCTTGCCGGCCTGCTTGACGATCCGCGCGCGCAGCACCTCGAACAGTCGGGGCACCACGACCATGACCGTCGGGCCGACTTCCTCGATGTTGGCGGCCAGCTTCTCCAGCCCTTCGGCGTAATGGATCGCCGCGCCCAGACCGATCGGCAGGAATTGACCGGCGGTGTGCTCGTAGGCGTGGCTCAGCGGGAGGAACGAGAGCAGCCGCTCGTCGGCGCTCCAGCCGAAATCCTCGGAGATGATCCGCGCAGCGTCTGCGATGTTCGACAGGATCATGCCGTGATGCTGGCGCACGCCGCGCGGCAGGCCGCCGGTGCCGCTGGTGTAGATCAGGCAGGCAAGGTCGGATCGGCCGATCCCGGCAATGCGCGCGTCGACTGCCGCGCGGGCGGCGGGTGCATCGCCTTCGACGAGTGCGTGCCAGTCGTGGACCGCTATGGCCGCCTGCCCGGAATGCAGCGGTTCCATGGCGACGATGTCGCGGCACGTCCCACCCTGCACCGCCGCGTCGAGCAAGGGCGCGGCGAGCTTCGCTGTCGAGACTATCGCCGCCCGCGCCCCCGAATTGCCCAGGACGTGCAGATGGTCGCGCGCGGTGTTGGTGGTATAGGCAGGCACCGTCACGCAGCCCGCGGCCATGATCGCAAGATCGGCGATGCACCATTCGGGCCGGTTTTCGGCGACGATCATCACGCGCTCGCCCGGCGTCAGGCCTATGGCCCGCAGCGACTCGGCTAGCAGGCAAACCTGCGCCGCCGCCTCGCGCCACGAGGTCTCGACCCACTGCCCCTCGCGCTTGGCCACCAGCAGCGGCTTGTCGCCCATCGCATCGGCCCGCTGCAGGAACAGCGCGACCAGATTCGGACTCTCGGCGAAATCGCTAAGCTGCATGGCCTCCTCGTTCCCGTTCCTTGCGCCTGCGCCGGCCGCTACTGATCCGAAGCGACGCCTTCGCTGCGGGGATCGGCGGCGCCGACCAGCTTGCCGTCTACCACGGCGATCGCGTTGGTTTTGTATGACAGGCGCATCACCTGCACCTTATGGCCCAGCTTCTCCAGCGCGGGGACCATCGCTTCCAGCGGGGTACCCGGTTCGACGTAGGCAGTGCCCTCGGGCGAGAACAGCATGGGCAGCGCCAGCGCCTCGCCGATGGGCAAGTGCCAATCGAGGAAACCGATCAGCGAACGCGCCACCTGCACCGGAATGGTCGCCCCGCCGGCCGCGCCGATCGCGAGGAGCAACTTGCCGTCGGGGCCGTAAACCAGAGTGGGCGCCATCGAGCTGCGCGGCCGCTTGGCGCCCTCGACCCGGTTCGCGGAAGGGATCCCGCCCTTGTCGGGGGTGAAATTGAAGTCGGTCAGCTCGTTGTTGAGGTAGAACCCGCCCACGAACAGCCCCGCGCCGAACGCGCTCTCGATCGTGGAGGTATAGCTCACGACGTTGCCGGCCCGGTCGATCACCACGAAGTGCGAGGTGCCGCTCTCGGGATAGCTCCTGCCGGTCGCGCGGGCCATATCGGCTCCGGGCGGGATGCCCGCGGAGGGCGGCGGCATCGTGCGCGCCGGGTCGATCGCCTTGCCGCGCGCGACGAGATAGGCGTGGTCGGTCAGCCCCGCGACGGGAACCTTGAGGAAATCGCTGTCGCCCAGGTACTTTTCCCTATCGGCGAAGGCGAGGCGCTGAGCCTCCGCGAAAAGGTGCCAGGCGATCGGGGAAGCCGGGCCCAGGCTGGCGAGGTCGAAGTTCTCCAGCGCATCGAGGATCGCCAGCACCGTGGTCTCGCCCGAGGACGGCGGGCCCATTCCGCAAATCCGGTAGACGCGATAAGTCCCGCAAGGAACGGGGCGCGGTTTCGCGGCGTAGGCGGCGAGGTCGGTGGCCGTCATCCGGCCGTCCCGCGGCGTTTCGGCGGCCACTTCGTTGGCGATCGCCTTCGCCAGCGGGCCGCGGTAGAACGCCGCATCGCCCTTGGCCGCGATCGTCTCGAGCGTCCCCGCCAGAGCGAGGTTATGAATTGTGGTGCCCGGGGGAAGCGCCTTGCGGTCGGCGCCGTAGTAGATGGCGCGGGCCTCTGCATCGTGAGCCCCGCTGTCGGGCTGCGCGGCCAGCGACGCGCTGCCGCGCGCACTGAGCACATAGCCTTCGCGGGCAAGCCGGATCGCCGGCTGGAACAGTGCGGCCCAGGGCAGCTTGCCGTCCAGTGCGTGGGCCTTCGCGATCAGCGCGACATTGCCCGGCACGCCGACCGAAAGCCCGCTCACCACCGCCTGACGGAACGGCAGGGGCTGGCCGTCCGCCCCGAGAAAGCGTTGGGGAGTCGCGGCAGCGGGCGCCGTCTCGCGACCGTCCAGCGCGTGCATCCGGCCCGCCGCGTCGGCATGCAGGTAGAAGCCGCCCCCGCCGATGCCCGAGCTTTGCGGCTCGACCACGTTGAGCGCGAGCATCGTTGCGATCGCCGCATCGGTCGCGTTGCCGCCCTGGCGCAGCATGTCGAGCCCGGCCTGGACCGCACGCGGATCGGCCGCGCTGACGCTGCCGGACTCGTAAACCGCAGGCGCACTCGTGGCGGGCGCCGCCGGGACGGATGGCCTCGTGGCGAGTGGCGGCGTCGCAGCGCAGGCCGGCAGGAGGACGGCGGCTCCAAGAGCCAGCCAGCGAGCGGAATGCGAGCGCGACACCATCGCGCCAGGGCTTATTCGGTTCCCACCGCCTCGGCAATGGAGGCGAAGCCGTCGCGTCGCATCAGCCGCTCCAGCCCCTTGCAGATCGTCCGCGCGATGCCCGGCCCCTCGTACACCATCGCCGAGTAGAGCTGCACCGCGCTGGCGCCGGCACGGATACGCTCCCAGGCGTCGTCGGCGGTGGTGATGCCGCCCGCCCCGATGAGCGGCAGCGCCCCCCCGGTCGCCTTGCGAAACTCGCGCAGGCGGGCCAGCGAGGGGATCTTGAGCGGCGCTCCGGACAGCCCCCCCGCCTCGCCCGCCAGTGGCGAGCGGAGCGGCGGCCGGGCGATCGTCGTGTTCGCCACGATCAGCGCATCGAGCCTGCGGCCCAGCGCAATGTCGGCGATGTCGTCGATGTCGGCGGGCTCCAGATCGGGCGCGACCTTCAGGAACACGGGCACCTGGCAGCCCGGCGCGCTACGTTCGACCAGCACCGCGTCGAGCAGGGCGTCCAGCGCACCCTTGTCCTGCAGAGCGCGGAGGCCGGGCGTGTTGGGAGAGGATATGTTGATCGTCACGTAGTCTGCCAGCGGCGCGGCGATCCGGAAGGCCTCGCGATAGTCGGCGACCCGGTCCGGCGAATCCTTGTTGGCGCCGATGTTGATCCCCACCGTGCCGAGGCTCCGGTCCCGCCGTGCGAGTCGCGCCGCCGCCGCCGCGATGCCGCAGTTGTTGAAGCCCATCCGGTTTATCACCGCGCGGTCTTCCACCAGCCGGAACAGGCGCGGTCTCGAATTGCCCACTTGCGGGCGGGGAGTGAGCGTGCCGACTTCCACGAAGCCGAAACCGATCCCCAGCACGGCCTCCGCGGCAACCGCATCCTTGTCGAAACCGGGCGCCATGCCGACCGGGTTGGGCAAGGCAAGGCCCGCCAATGTGGTCGCGAGCGGGCCGCCCGGCGCCGGGCGACGCTTGGGCAGCACCGCCAGCGCGCGCAATGCCAGCCAGTGCGCACGCTCCGCATCCAGGGAGAACAGCAGCGGGCGGGCGAGAGCGTAAGACATCGGCCTCGCTTAGAGCGTTTTCCGGCCGGGTGGAATCACTCGATGATCGGGAACATGCCCAAAACCGGCTTTGGGAGCGAGGCGAGCCGGCGCAAATCGGCCGGGAACCGC
>Ga0068862_100001130_pt1 | contig 25337 bp, 20 predicted proteins | sample KBSSwiS52_FD_66598 | JGI IMG/M metagenome (GOLD analysis project Ga0068862, IMG submission 66598) | Switchgrass rhizosphere microbial communities from Kellogg Biological Station, Michigan, USA - KBS Switchgrass S5-2 | ecosystem: Host-associated > Plants > Roots > Rhizosphere > Soil ... | reverse complement strand
ACGTCGTCGCTCCGCAGGCACTGGGTCCCGTGGCAGCCGATCCGGCGACCGTCGTCGATCACTCCTCGAACGGGTACCAACTGGCCGTCGCGGCTCGAATCATTCGCGACCTCGCCGAGCTGCGCGCGCGCGCGGACCGAACGAAGAAGGCGGTTCCAACGCTCACGCTCGACACGCGAGTGCGCGTCGCCTCCGCCGATGCGCAGCACGCATTCGCGACGGAGCTGGCGAATGCCGTCGCCAGCGTTGTCGAGAAATTCCACGATGACTCGTCACCGCATGGCCGCACGTTCGCGTGCGCGGTCAGCGTCCACCCCCACGTCACAAGCGTCGGTCACGGCGGCGCCCCATGATCGTCCTCTCCGCGCTATCGTTCTCGAAGCACGGTTCGACGCATCGCCTGCCGACGTGTGGCACGCTCGCCTCCCTTCCCCCGTTCGTCATGCGCCAATTGAACTCCGGACGTCGCACGCCACGCGCACGCGTCGCGTTCGCTCTGCTTATCGCGCTCACCGCGTTCGCTGCGCCGCGCCGCACTGCCGCTCAGCGCCCGCTCAAGGTGTATATCTCGGTGGACCTGGAGGGCATTGCTGGTGTCGTCACCGGCGATCAACTCGGACCAACCGGATTCGAGTACGGTCGCGCCCGCGAGTTCATGACGGGTGAGGCGCTCGCTGCCATCGCGGCGGCGCGCGAGGCCGGCGCGACCGAGATCCTCGTGAGCGATTCGCACGGAAACGGGGAGAGCCTGCTTATCGACCAGTTCCCCGACGACGTGCGTATCGTGCGGTCGTGGCCACGCCCCCTCATGATGATGGAGGGGATCGACTCGACGTTTGCCGCGGCGATCTTCATCGGCTATCACGCGTCGACGACGAGTCCGGCGGGCGTTCGAGCCCACACGATCTCGAGCGCAAACCTCGCGTCCGTGTCGCTGAACGGCGTCGCCATGCCGGAGGCGGGCATCAACGCGGCGATCGCGGGTCGCTTTGGTGTTCCGGTCGTGTTCATCTCCGGCGACGACGTCGCGGTCGATGAGACTCGTCGCCTCCTCGGCGACGTCGAAGGTGCGGTCGTGAAGCGCGCCATCAGCTTTCACTCGGCGTCGACGATGACGCCCAAAGCGTCGCAGCAGCTCATTCGCGAACGCGTGAAAGCCGCGCTGGCTCGTCGCAGCGCGTTCAAGCCATACGTGGTGCGTCCTCCGATCACGCTCGACGTCGTGTTCAAGAACTACCGGCCGGCCGAAATCCTGGCGTATCTCCCCATCGTGCAGCGGACGACGTCCCACGCGATCCGCTTCATGGGCCGCGACATGATCGAGGTGTCGCGTTTTCTCGAGTTCATCGGCACGTACGAGCCCGGCATATCGCCCTGACAGCCGCCTCGCCGAGAACGCGCTAACCGACCACGCCCGGGCCGCCGGGTGAGTTTTCAGTCTTTCGTCAGCGAATCGGCGCCGTGTCGGGCGTTTGTCGCGCCCCGGCACGGAACTGGACAGATTCCATGAACGCACCCGGCGAGTGTCGGGTGCTTCGTGTTTCCCAGACTCCCGAGACTCACCATGGATTGGATGACCGACCCGAACGCGTGGATCGGACTGCTCACGCTCACGGTGCTCGAGATCGTTCTCGGCGTCGACAACATCATTTTCATCTCGATCCTCGCCGGGAAGCTGCCGGGGGAAAAACGGGCGCGGGCCCGACAGCTCGGCCTGTTGGGCGCGTTCTTCTCACGGATTCTCCTGTTGCTCAGCATAGCGTGGGTCGTGCGGCTCACGGCCCCGCTTTTCACGGTTCTGGGCGTGAGTGTGTCCGGGCGCGGCCTGATCCTGATCCTGGGCGGCCTGTTCCTGATCGGGAAAGCCACCCATGAGATTCACGACAAGCTCGAGGGCGAGGACGAGTCGAGCGAGAGCGCGAAGGCAGCGCGGTCGCTGGCGACGGTGGTCGCGCAGATTATGGTGATCGACATCGTGTTCTCGCTCGATTCCGTGATCACGGCGGTCGGCATGGTCGACGAGGTCTCGATCATGATCGCGGCGAACGTCATTGCCCTCGGGATCATGCTGGTGGCATCAGGCCCGATCAGCTCGTTCGTGGACCGTCATCCGACGGTGAAGATGCTGGCGCTGAGCTTCCTGGTCCTGATCGGCACGAACCTCGTGGCCGAGGGCATCGGCCAGCACATCCCGAAAGGCTACACGTATTTCGCCATGGCGTTCTCGGTCCTTGTCGAGGTACTCAACATCCGGGTTCGAGCGAAGTCCGGGAAGGCGCCGCTGCGTCTCCGCGATACGCCGCACGAATCGCCACAACCGCAGTAGCGCCTGGATCTGTTTGACTCCGACCCGGCCGGATCACCTCATTCCGCCTGTACGGTGCCTAACGCAACACTGCCTTCGGACCGCGCGATGACCGTCGTCGACGACATGTGCCCAGTGACGTTCGCGAGCGTGTTGAACATGTCGGGTATCGTATCCACGGCGATCAGAAGGCCGACACCTTCAGCCGGGAGGCCAAGCGACACGAGCACGGGCGCGAGCATGAACAGGCTCGCGCTCGGGATCCCCGGCACGCTGAAGCTGATCAGCACCGCCGTGATCAGCACCCAAACGAGGGCGGTGAAACCGACCTGAACGCCGTACAGTTGGCCGAGGAAGACGGCGCTGATCACCCATCGCGGCGGGACGTTCATGCGAAGCACGGACACGGCGAGCGGCAAGGCGAAGCTCGTGGCGATGGGCGGCAGACCGAGGCGGTCGCGAGTTTCCCGCAGCATCGCGGGCAGCGCCGCGAGCGACGACCGCGAGCTCGCCGCCACCGCCTGCGCGGGCAGCGCCGCCAGCACGAACTGCCGCATGGGCACGCGACCGAACAGCAACACGGGGATGTAGAGCATCGCGGTCACCACGAGCAGTGTGGCCGACAGCACGACGATGTAGTACAACAGCGCGCCGGCCGCCTGGATCCCCGTTCGGGCAGCGACGGAGAGCGCCAGCGCGAACACGCCGACGGGCGCCGCCGCGAGCACCCACCCGACGATCACGAGCATGGCATCGCTCACCCCGTTGAAAAATCCCACGATGGCTGCGCGCAGCGGCGGTGTGAGGCGGGCCACGGCGAGCGCCAGCACCAGAGTGAACACCACCAGTGGCAGCATCGCCCCGTCAGCGGCGGCGCGGATGGGATTCGCCGGAATCGTCTCGATGATCCGCTGGGTCAGCGTCGGCAGCTGCTGCACCGCAGTGACCGTCGACGACGCCGCCGTCGTGGCCGACGCACGGAGTCGCTCCGTGACTTCCGGCGTCAACGGGATCCGCGCGAGCAGCGGCGGCGCGATCGCGAGCGCGATGAGTCCGGCCACCACGAGCAGAATCACGAACGTCACGAGCGCTCGCACACCGAGGCGGCCGAGCGACCGCGAGCCAATGCTCGTCGCGACCCCGGTGATCAGCACCGAGACGACCAGTGGGACGACCGTCATCCGAATGGCATTGACCCACAGACTGCCTAACGGCTCGATGATCCCGACGAGCCGCAGGGCGAACGGGTTGGATGTCGCAGCAACGATGCTGCCGAGCAGGAAGCCGGCCGCGAGGGCGGCGAGAACATAGGTCGCGGAGCGCACGTCGTCAGGTTCTGGGAGAAGTCGGTGAGCGCCGCGCGCGCGGCGATCAGAGGTCCGCCAACCGCGCGAGCGCGTCGCCGGTCAGTCGGTAAACGGTCCAGTCATCCATCGGTACGGCGCCAATGCTCCGGTAGAAACGGATCGCGGACTCGTTCCAGTCGAGCACCCACCACTCCATACGTCCGCATTTGCGTTCGACGGCCAGGCGTGCGAGGTGCGCGAGAAGCCGTCGTCCAATTCCGCGGCCCCGATAGGCGGGCCGCACGAACAGATCTTCGAGGTAGAGCCCGCGACGACCGAGGAACGTCGAGTAGTTGTGGAAGAACAGCGCAAACCCGGCGAGGTCCCCGCCAACGTACGCGAGCACCACTTCGGCACCGGGCCAGTCACCAAACAGCGACTCGCGAATATCCTCTTCCGTCGCTTCGACCTCGTGCCCCAGACGCTCATACTCCGCGAGATCCCTGATCAGCGACAGGATCACCGGAGTGTCCCGTTCCAGCGCGGGCACGATGCGGATGTCTGCTGACGGGGTCATTGACCGCAGATGTCGGGCACGCCGTCCGACAGCGGGGGACGCGCCGCCGCCAGACGAAGATGCCGGGGGCGGTCATGCCGGGCGACTGCGGTCACGAAGCTGTTCTTCCGTCAGTCCGTACAGCGGCGGCGTGCGAACACCGAGCATGCCAAGCATGAGGTAGAGCTGACCGCGATGGTGAATCTCGTGCTCGATCATCGCGCGCAGCCACTTCCACGTGGAGATGCTGGTGCCGGCGGGCGTCGTGCATCGACCCGCGAGCGCCTCGGGCGAGAGCGATCGATAGATGTCGAGGGCCTCGGCATGCGTGCGGTCCAGATAGGCGATGATGGCATCGTAGCCATCCGCGAGATCGCGACCATGTCCGGGATACATGCTCGTATTACCCCGTGCGGTCTCGGCGAACATGTACCGCTCGGTGGCGCCAATGTGCCGTACCAAGTCGCCGAGCGTGAACGCCCCGTCCCGATGCGTCCACTCGACGCGATCGGCGGGGATCGTTTCGACGACGCGTCGCGTTCGCCCGCGGACGCTGTCGACATACGTCAGGAAGCTGTCAATCGTCGGGATGATCACTGCGCCAGTCTCCTCGGATGTTAGGCGCCGGCGCGAACGATCTTCGCCGTCGTCACGATCTGACCCGTGTGGCGGTGCGTGTGCTCAGCGCAGTGAAACAACAGCCCGAGCACGTTCGACGGCAGCGCGGCGCGGCCCACCGATCGCGGCACGAGGAGCTCCGGATCGAGCGTGGCCCGCAGCACCGCGACAGCCGAATCGATCGCGACCTGGACTCCAGCAACGAGCGCAGCTGCCTCCGCGGGAGGATCGCCAGGCTCGGCTTCCCGCCGCAAGGCGGCGACCTGCGCGCGATCGAGCTGCGCGCCGCGCGCGTACGTCAGAAGGCGATCGAGGCTACCAACGATGTGCCGCAGGTGGAAGCCGACGGAGGCCACCCCCGCAGGCCGCGCCCAGAGCTGATCCGGCGTGAGCGGGTACGCGGCGGACTCCACTTCCTCGCGACATTGCAGCAGGCAGTGCCCGGCGGGCATGAGCAGGGGCGAAATGTCGGGCAGCGGCCCTCGGAGCCAGACTTCCGCAGGCATGGCGACCGTCGTGTGAACGAGTCGGACGGGGGCGCGCCGACGCCGGCGCGCCCCACGACCCGCGAATCATTTCTGCTGCTTCTTCGAAAGCGACCGATAATACTCGTCGACCATCTGCCGGAACCCGGCGGGGACGTCACCCGAGCCGCCGAGGACGGGTCGGCCCTTGTCGGCGCCCTCGACCTGACGCCGCAGTGCAAACTCGAACGCTTTGAGCCCATCGATCAGCGACTGCTGGAGCCGCTCGAGCGACACCGGATCGTCGTAGTTCTTGCCGTTCTCGAGCTGCCGCATCTGTTCGATCATTCGGTTGAGATCCGACGGATCGATCCCCATCTGCTGCAGTTCCCGCTTCAGCGCTTCGGCGGACTGTCGCTGTTCACGGAACTCGCGGGCGAACTGGCGAATGTCGTCCTCGCTGAGCGGCCCGTTAGGCACGCCGCCGCGAGAGTTGCCACCGAGGCGCCCGCCCGGCCCCTGCTGGTCACTCTGCGAGCTTCCGCCCATCTGTCCGCCCTGCCCCTGCTGCTGGCTACCGCCCTGCTGGCCTTGTTGTCCCTGACCCTGTTGGCCACCCTGCCCCTGTTGCCCCTGCTGGCCCGCCTGTCCTTGCTGGCCGGACTGACCCTGCTGCCCGTTCTGGCCCTGCTGGCCTTTTTGTCCCTGACCCTGTTGCCCCTGCTGACCATTCTGGCCCTGCTGACCCGCCTGGCCGTTCTGCGCTTGTTGCTGCCCATTCTGGCCCTGCTGGCCCGCTTGACGGCCGCCTTGCGCGTTCGGCTGCTGTTGACCGTTCTGCCCCTGTTGATTCCCCTGAGCGCCCGCGCTCGCGGAATCCTGCTGGTCGCCGCCTTCGCCGAGCCGACGCTGACGCATGCGCTCGCCGAGCGACTCCTGGCCGCGCACGAGATCGCGCGCCCGGTCGAGCGAGCGGCCGGCCGCCTTCCCGTCTGCCTCACCGCGTGAGGCGCCCGCCGCCTGATTGACCTTCTGACGGACGTCCTCGATCCCTTCCGAGATCCGGGTCTCGAGCTGCTTGCCGTAGTCGGGCGACGTCCTTCCCTGGGCGATGGCCTGCGCCAGCTTCTGCGACATCTGCACCTGATCCGCGAGGCGATTCTCGCGCATCGAGTTCACGGCCGAGTCCAGCATGCGCGACGCCTCGGCGTGCTGCTTCTTCGAGTCCCGGGCCATCCGATCGAGCTGGGACTCGAGCTGCCTAACGTCGCCCTCGAGCGCCTTCTTCTTCTCCACCAGCCGTTCCGTCTCGGCACGATCGACGCTGCCGGTCGCGGCACCCTTCACGAGCTTGTCCATCTCGCTGGAGATCCCGCGCTGATCGTTGGCGATCTGCTCGGCCTTCTTCACCGCGTCGTCGAGATCGCGTGCCGTGCGCGCGTTCCTGTTTTCGTCGAGGAGCCGACGCGCTTCCTGCAGCCGGTCGAGCGCGGACGCGCCCTGTGACACGCCGTTGTCGTTCCCGCCGGTCGCCGACCGTCGCATGGCGTTTGCCGCTTCCTGCAGCCGTCGTGCGCTCTCGGCGATCTTTTCGTTGTTCGGATCGGTCGGATTCTCACGCGTCAGCCGCTCGAGCTGCCGCGCCATCTGTTCGGCCTCATCCGCGAGCTGGCGTTGACTTCCGCCGCCGCCACCGCTCTGCTGTCCGGGCTGCCCCTTCATTCCGTTGCGGAGGCGCTCGTTCTCCTGCTGAAGGCGGCTCGACAGCTGCTTGAGCTTCTCCGCCGTCTCATCGACCTGGTTGTCCGCCTGCTGCTGTTGTGAACCGCGATCGACGGTCTCGTACTGGTTGCGAAGCTTGTCCGCATCGAGCTCGAAGAGATCGGCGAGATCCTCAGCGTTGGACTGCTGACCACCGCCGCCACCCTGGCTCTGGCCGCGCTGGATCTGATACTCCTTGAACGCCGCCTCTGCGCGCTGGAGGTGCTGGAGCGCGCGTTGCTCCGGAGGGAGCGCCTCGACGGAATTGCGCTTCAGGAGCGCCTCCTCCGCCGCCTGCATCTCCTTTGCCGCTTGTGGCAGCTCCTCGGCGATGATCCTGAAGGCGGTGTCGACCGCCGTGATGTTGCGCTCGGAGATGCGGCGCATCAGCGTCTCGACCGCCTCTCGAACACGGCCCTGCGAGAGGTGCAACGTCGCGAAATTCTCCTTCAGCCGATTCGCGGGCATCGTCTTCCGATCGCGATCGACGTTGAACGTGCCAGCCACGACCTGCCGTTGGCGCTCGGTGAGCTCGCCGGGATCCTCACCACCGCCTCCGCCACCACCCTGCTGCTCCGACTGTTTGTACGTTCTGTCGAACGGCCGCACGGTCATGAAGTAGATGTCCGTCTTCGCTTCCTGGCCGCTCCCCCCGTTGTCGCGCGCCCGAGCATAGTAGGCCACGAGGTCGCCAGGCTTGAGGCCCAACTCCTCGAGGAAGAACGTGTGACCGGCGACGACCTCACGAAGCCGCTTGCCACCCGAGTGGAGCGCGATCGTCTTCTCCGGACCGCCGTTCACCGCGTACGTCAGGTCGACGTTGGACACCCCGTAGTCGTCGGTCGCCTGCACCTGCGTAAAGACTTCCTCGACCGCGGTGACCTTGGTGTCACGCCCCGGCTTCTCGAACGTGATCGTGGGCGGTCGGTCATCCAGTACATCGATCGTGTAGTCGAGCGACCCCGGGACGAAATCCCCACTCTCGGTCTGCAGCTCGAGTTTGTAAAAGCCGTTCGCGGTCACCTGGATCGACGTGCTGAGCGTGCCGTCTGCGTTCGGCGTCAGCGCCGCCGGCTCCTTGCCTTCGATCAACAGACGTCCGCCCTTCACGGGCATCGTCGGCGTCGCCTTGACGATCACCGTCGTGCCCCGCGGAGCTGCGATGTCACCACCGTCGGGCACGACCTCGGGCGCCATGCCGGTGAAGCCCGGATAGCGGTACTCGAGATCTATCTTCTTCACGTACGGCAGATTCGCGACGTCGATGCGGAAGAGCGCCGACCGGACGCCGTTCGACTCGACGTAGTACTCGGTGCGCTCGGCGATGTCGAACAGGCGGAGCGAGAAATGTGCGGAATCGCCGCCGGCCGTCATGGGGATGTGCTCCCATTGTACCGCGGCCCCGCGCCGGACAGCGAGTTGAACACCTTCCGCCGTGAAGCCGCGCAGCGTCGCGGTGATCTCCTGATCGCCGCCCTTCGCGACCGTCGCGTTGCCGGGCAATACCGCGATCGCGTACGGCTGTGCGGCTTCCGCATTACGCCACGGTGCGAGCAGGAGCCGTGCGCCCTCCCGCAGGAACGTCGGTCCGACGCCAATCGAGACGAGACCGATGAGAGTCGCCGCGGCGGCGAACATCGCGGCGTGAAGGATTCCCGGCTGGTCCACACGATTGCCGCCGGACACCGCGTGGGTGCGCTCGATCGCGTTCTCGACCAGGCGTCGGGCGAGCATCGGCGACCGGCTTGGGGAATCCTCGGTCAGCTTTCCGTGCTCGACCGCGCTCAGCACGGCAGCGTCGAGCGACGGCTCGTGCTCCTCGAGGTACAGCGCCACGCGCTCATCGCTCGCGCGCCGCAGCAGCGGCCGCACGAGATACTGCCCGATGAGCGCCGCCAGCACGATATACGCCGCGATGCGCACCGCCGTGATCGCCTCGGGAGCGAACCGCGCCGTCTGCATCACGTACGCGCCAAGCAGCAGCGCCACGACGAGTGCGCCGAGGACAATGGCTGCACCGCGGAGCGCGAGCTTGAGACGCCAGCGCGTGCGCACGCGGCGAATGACACCGAGAAGCGTTTCGTGGGCCGATGTGATCTCGATCGTGCTGGCCATCGTCGCTCTCCTGCCTAACGTGGGACCGCGATGCGCCGCGACAGCTGATTGGAGAGCAGCGTCTCCCCGACCAACAGCAGCAGGACCGCAGCCAACAGATACCACCAGAATCCCTGACGCCGTTCGAGGTCCGCCGGTGTAGAGGCCTCGACTGCTGACGACGCGGAGTCCGCCCCGGCACGGGCCACCATGGCACCCGTGAGCAGTTGCGGCTCCACCGCCGTCAGGTCCGACTCGGCGAGGTCGACGTTCACCGCCACGATGCGCGGCTCCGCGCGCGATCCCGCCCGTTGCAACTCGTAGAACCCCTGTTCGGCCAGCTCGACCGATCGCCTGGCCGTCCCCTCGAGACGTGTCCGTTCGCCCGACGGCGCAACAGCGACGTACTCCGCCTGGTCTGCCGCCCGCGCCGGACCGGTGCTGTCCCGGAAGATGCTCGGCAAGTTCGCGACCTGTCCCACGATACTCCACGGGCGCTCGTCGGCGTAGGCGGCCGCGTACTTCGCGAGCTGGTGCGCCACCGGGAGGAATACCGGCTGAAGTGGCAAGTCGTTCCAGATCCCGTCGAACGACGACGTGAAGACGAGCACGCGTCCACGACCCACCTTCCGCTCGAGCAGCGCGATATGACCGTCGTCGAACCGCGCCAGCTGCTCGTCGCCCGGCGACGGCGTAATGCTGCGATACCGGAAAAATCGTGGCGTCGAGAAGTCACCGCTGCGCGGTGCGCTGAACAGCTCGAAGATCGGGTGACTCCGGTCGATGTAGCCGAGCGTTCCGCCGCGATCGGGGCTCCGATCGACTAGGGCGTCGGCCGTCGCCGGCAGCAGGTCCGACGCATACGACGGACGGTCGCGCGGCGCGCTGCGGTCGCCGAGCGCGACGAGCAATCCGCCTCCGTTCTGCACGTACTCGACGAGCCGACGTCCGAGATCCCCCGCCGGAAGGTCCGAGTCGTTCAGCAGCACGAGCGACCGGCCGGCCAGATCGGACGATGTCACCGACCCGAGTCGCTTCGTGGTGACCCTGAAGTTCGGCTGGTCGCCAATGGCCAGCGCACGCTCTACGTACAGGCTGCGCGGCGCGCCCCCCTCACGGCCATCGATGACGAGCACCGAAAGCGCCTGGCCCCGCGAGATCGCAAAGAAGAATGCGTTGTCTCGCGGGAGCGCGTCGTCGGCCGCGCGGATCACGCCGCGGGTCGTGCCGCTCGGAAGCGGAGCCGCCGCGAAGTCGACGGTGGCTGCCGCATTCGCCGCCATGTTCACCTGCTTCGTCTCGACGGCGCGGCCGTTGAGCTCCAGCGTGACGGACTGCCCCGTCTTTGGCTCCGACGACCGATTCACGAGCCGAGCCGTGATCGCGACGCGCTCGCGATCCTCAGCGTAGTCTCGTCGGAAGTCCACGCCGGTGACGGCAACGTTCGAGGTCTTCGCGTCGGCGAGATCGACTTTGTTGATCGTCGTTCCGGCCGGGAGCGACGGCGAATCGCGACCATCCCAGCCTAGGCGCTGGAAGTCGGAGATCAGCAGGACCTCGCGGCGCGGGAGGTTGGACTCGGCGAGCACGCGCTGCGCAAGCTTGAAGGCCGGTTCATAACGGGTAATACCGGCGCTCGGCTTCACCCGATCGAGGGCCGTCGTGAGGATCGCGCGGTCCGCCGTCGGCTCGGTTGCCGCCGCTGCGGTGCCGTCGAAGACGATGAGCGACGCGCGGTCGTTCGAGCCCAGCCCGGTGATCGCACCGCGCGCGGCGCTCACGGCGCGTGTCCACCGGTCGCCGTACCCCATGCTGTACGAGCGATCGAGCAGGATGACCAGCTCTCTCGGGCCCAGCCCCCGCACCGGCACATTAGCGACCGCGCGCGTGAGGAACGGCCGTGAGAACGCTACCGCGAGAAGGATGAGCGCAAGGCAGCGCGCCGCGAAGAGCAGCCAGTTCCGGATGCGCTGTCGCCGAACCGCCTGATACGGAATGCGCGTCAGGAACATCAGCGACGGAAACACAACGACGTCTTTCCGCTCCTTGTGCGTGAGATGCACGAGAATCGGAACGACGAGCGCGGCGAGGCCCGCGAGGAAGAGGGGCGCGAGGAACGCCATCAGCGGATGCGCGTCAGGAATTGTCGCCGCGACAGGAACGCGAACAGCGCGTAGTCGAGCGGCATGGATGTGTCGAACAGCCAGTAATCGACGCCCTGATCTCCGCACAGGCGCTCGATCTCGGCGACGTGGGCACGGATCATCGTGCGATACTGATCGCGCAGATATTCGGGTATGACCGGGATGCGTTCACCAGTTTCCATGTCCTCGAAGCTCGTGGCGCCGTCATAGGGGAACTCGAGCTCGGCGGTGTCGAGGATGTGCATGGCCATGATGTCGTTGCCGCGCCCGCGCAGCTGCGCGAACGCATCGACGATCTTCCGCGGATCCTCGTAGAAATCGGAGATGACGAGGAGCATGCTCCGTCGCTTGAACTGCTCGTTCAGCTTCCGGAAGACGCGCTCGATGTTGCCAGTGCGCTGCGGCGCCGCGCGGGCCAGCGCATGCAGCACGTTAGGCAGGTGCTTCGCCGACGGGGGCACGATCTCGACGATGTCCTCGTCCCACGTGATGAGGCCGACGCGGTCGCGCTGCTGATTCGAGAAATAGGCGAGGCACGCGGCGAGCGTGCGCGCATAATCCATCTTGGTCGCGGCGCCGCTGCCGAAGCTCATGGACTTCGAGACGTCCAGGAGGACGTTGAAGTTCGTGTTCGTGTCGGCCTCGTACTCCTTGATGTAGTAGCGGTCGACGCGCCCGTAGAGCCGCCAGTCGATACGCCGAATGTCATCGCCGGGCATGTACGGCCGATGCTCGGCGAAGTCGACCGACGTGCCCAGGTGCGGCGAGCGATGCAGCCCGCCGAGGAAGCCCTCGACGACCGTACGCGCGACGAGCTCCAGGTTCCCGATCCGCGCGAGAACCGCGGGATCCAGGAACTGCATGCCAGGCAGGGCGTTGCCGGACACTCAGGCTGTCTCCACTACACGCTGGGGCGTGAGAGCGTTCATAATCCGCTCTTCGGCGTCGGAACCGCCTTCACGAGCTGTGTAATGATCTGATCGGTCGTGACACGCTCCGAATGCGCGTGGAAGTTGAGCAGAATGCGGTGACGGAGCACCGGGAGCGTGAGCGCGCGGACGTCGTCGAAGCCGACGTGGTAGCGCCCATGCATGAGCGCACGGGCCTTGCCACCGAGGATCATCCACTGTGCAGCGCGGACGCTCGCGCCGTAGTTCACCCACTTCTTCACGAAGTCCGGAGCGTGCGGCGACGTCGGACGGGAGTAGCGAGCGATGTTCACCGCGTACCGCGTCACTGCTTCCGACACCGGCACGCGGCGGACGAGGCGCTGGAACTCGACGATGTCGCGTCCCGTGACGGCGTGCGAGAACTGCGGATTCTGCAACGACGTCGTCGACCGCACGACCGCGATCTCCTGATCTTCCGTCAGGTAGTCGATCACGACCTGGAACATGAAGCGGTCGAGCTGGGCTTCCGGAAGCGGGTACGTGCCCTCCAGCTCGATGGGATTCTGCGTCGCGAACACGAAGAACGGCTCGGTGAGCTCGTACGTCTTGCCCTGCACCGTCACGCGATGCTCCTGCATGGCCTCGAGCATCGCCGACTGCGTCTTGGGCGGCGTACGGTTGATCTCGTCTGCCAGCACGATGTTCGCGAACACCGGGCCCGGCGTGAATACCATCTTGCGCTGACCGGTCGCCGCGTCGTCCTGGATGATGTCCGTGCCGGTGATGTCCGACGGCATCAGGTCGGGCGTGAACTGGATGCGCGAGAACTTGAGGTCGAGGACGCGCGCGATTGTGTGAATGAGCAGCGTCTTCGCCAGGCCGGGTACCCCAATGATGAGCGAGTTGCCGCCGGCGAAGAGCGAGATGAGGACCTGCTCGACGATGTCGTCCTGCCCGATGATGAGCTTCCGCAGCTCGGACAGAATCTGCTGCTGGCCGCTCCGCAGCCGGTCGGCGAGGGCAATGTCATCGGCGCTCGAGAGCGCGACTTCTTCAGCGGTAGCGGCCATGTCGGGCATCGGGAATCGGGAATCGGGAATCGGGAATCGGCGAAGAAACGGGCAGACCGGTAACTCAGGACCTAGCTGATGGCTAATGGCTAATGGCTAATGGCTGATGGCTGATGGCCGCGCGAAGCGCATCAGTGTGTCAGCCCGTACGTGATGTAGTTGACGGCGAACTTGTATGCCTCGTTCGTCAGGTTCACCGGATAGAGATCATCGTTCGACCACTCCATGTAGTCGCCAATGTCGTTGTTGTAGTTGATGATCACCATCAACCGCTTGGTCGGGTCGTTGTCCTCGTAAATCCCGTGGAACTCCGCCTGGATCGACGGGCGGTTCGGGTACGTCATGTCGAGCGTCTTCAGGTGAAAGAACGAATCGAAGATCGGATGCGAGACGTCCATCGGAACGATTTGCGCGCCGGGCAGCACGCGCAGCATCTGCTCTTCGAAGTTGTACCATTCCCGTCCCATGAAGTCGTCGACGATGAGGAAGCCGCCTTTCAGCAAATACTCGCGGAGCCCCTTCGCTTCGGCGTCGGTCATCACCCAGTATCCCGGCTCTGACAGATACGCGATCGGAAAGCGGTGGAGCTCCGGATCATCGAGATTGTGAATGTTGCTCCCGTCGACGACGGGCCCGATGGTCGTGATCTCCTTGACGACCTTCATGAAGTGCCGCTCCATCGCCGGGTAGTCGTACGCCCACCCCGCACTCCGCTCTTCGCGATAGCGCAGCCGGACGAACGTGAACCGCCCGTCGTACGCCACGTTAGGCTCCTGCTGCACGCGTCTCCATCCGCCGTAGCCCTGCGCGAGCAGCGGAGCGACGGCGACCACAGTGAGCAGGACAACGGAGCGGCGATGCACGAAGGCGAATTGAGATCAGTGTGATTCCGTTGATGACCAGCGACTAACGGCTCGCGACTGTGTTAATGCGTCAGCGCGTACATGACGTAGTTCACGCCGAGCTTGTACGCCTCGTTCGTCAGGTCGATGGGGAGGAAGCCCTGATCCGACCACTGCCAGGCATCGCCCACATCGTTGTTGTAGTTCGCGATGACCATCAGGCGCTTGTTCGGGTCGTTGTCCTCGAAGATGCCGAGGTACTGCACCGGGGGACCATAAATACCCGGTTGCACGAGGTCATTCTCGTCGATCCGGAAGAACGAGTCCCACACCGCGCTGCCCGGCTGAACCGGCAGCCACTGCGCGTCGGGGAGGACGCGTTTCATCTGGTCCTGCAGATTGAACCAGTGCTGCTGCCGGAAATCGTCGATGATCATGAAGCCGCCTTTGAGGAGATAGTCGTGAATGTTCTTCACGTCCTCGTCAGTCGGCTGCCAGTAGCCGGGCTCCGAGAAGTACGCGATCGGATACTTCATGAGCTCGGGATTCCCGAAATCGATCACGCTGCTCGAGTCCGTGCGTGGCCGAAGGTCGGACACCTCCGACATGATCTTCAGCAGATGACGCTCGGCCGTGGGATAGTCGTGCATCCACCCCGGACCTTCGTTCGTCATCCCGCCGTAGCCGGGATAGCGGAGTCGCACGAAGGTGAGCCGTCCGTCGTAGGACGGATTGCCTTCCACCGGCAGATCGCCGCCGCTGAAGAAGCTTCGTCGCTGCGCAGCCAGCGTGGCGACCGTCACGCCAAGCAATGCCGCGACCAGATATCGCCGTCGGACTCGCATCAGTTGCCTCCCGACCGGCCGGACTGCAGCCGGAGCAGTAACTCCTGGGCCTTCTCGAAATTCGGTGCGTCTTCGAGCGCGCGCAGCACCTCGCGTCGCGCGGCCTGCGCCTCGCCGGCCTGATAGTAGGCGAGCGCGAGCTGATAGAGCGCCTCGGCGCGATCCACGGGGTTGAGCGCCACGACGGCCGACCGCTCCCGGATGGCACCGCGCCGATCACCCAGACGCCCGTACAGACTCGCCAGCCTGACGTGCTGCGGCGCATCGTACGGCGAGATGTACATCGCGCGCTCCAGTGCCGCGGCCGCCCCCACGCTGTCGCCAAGCGGCTCGAGCATTCCCGCCAGCTCGACGTTCGCCGCATAATGGTCCTCGTTCCGGAGCGTCATCGCCGTCAGCTCCGCGGCCGCCGCACGCGTGTTGCCCTTCGCCTTGTGAATCTGGGCGAGGAACCAGTACGGACTCTGCGCGCCAGCGTATTCCGGAAACAGCGCCTTCGCGCGTTCGAGCGCCGGAACGGCTTCGTCGTAATTCTTCATCTCGAACGCCGCAATGCCGCGCGCCAGGTTCTTCGTGAACTCGCCGTCCACCGCCGGCGCTCGCGTCACCGCGTCACCGCGAACGTCCTTCGGCTCGATGACGGCGAGCGCCTTGCCAAACCGCTGCTGCATGTACGCATCGAACTTCGTGTCGAACGCCTCGGGGCTCATCTTGAGCACGCGCTGGAACACCTGCGCCGTCGTGGCGCCGGTCTTGTAGCCAGTCAGCATGTCGACGATCGCGCGCGGACCGAAATCGCGCTCGATGAGCTCACCAACGAGCGACGCCTGGTAGTACGAGAAGATGACCTGCTGCGGATAGGCGGGACGCATGAAGCCGTCGTTCATCCGGTTCACTTTCACCAGTCTACCGGCCTTGTACGCGGCGAGGAACTCCGGCGATACGTCCGCGCCCCAGCTCGTTCGTGCGCGCCGCTCCTCGAGCACGGACAGACCCTCGGACAGCCACCTTGGCACCCGGTGATCGCTCGCGCCTAACGTGAAAGTGTGGGCGAGCTCGTGCCAGAACGTCGAGCCCCAGTTGAAGTCACCGGCGTCGCGGGCAGCGGGCGAGTCCATCGCCAGCGTCGTCCCGAAGCTCACACCCAACGCTCCGAGCCCGGCCAGTCCGACGGTGCGCACCGAGAAGTCCGCGTGACTCCGGTACACCTCGAGTCGGATGGGCGTCGGTGGCTTGTACTGATAACGCGCGGCGAGCGAGTCGTATGCGGCTTCCGCCAGATCGCGCAGGTACGTCGAGAGCAGTTCGGATTCCTTTCCCTCGATGACGAACCGGAACCGCGGCGACGTCGTCTCCCGGTAGTCCTTGAACGTGTCCAGCAGGTCGAGCGTGTTCTTGATCCAGACGTCATACGGATCGCCCGCGAACGCGCGATCGAGGCTCTTCTTCCCCTCGTCCATGGCGCCGACGCGCAGCTGATTCATGCCGAGGACGCCATGGGCGCGCCACGACGTCGAATCGGCCGCCACGCCCTCGCGCGCGAACGCGACCGCGTCGGCGTACAGACGATTCCGCGCCGCCGACAACGCGAGGTCCGTGAAGAAGTCCGCTGCCCTGGGATTGCGGGCGAGCGCACGCTTCTTCACCGCCTCGAACCCCGCGCGATCGCCCTGGAGGTATCGAGCCGCCGCGAGCACGCTCATCGCCTCGAGGGACGTCGAATCCGTCGCGAGCGCGAGCTCCGCCTCTCGCGCCGCCGCCGGGTAGTCCTCGCCGTCGAAGTAGACGGACCCGAGGAACGCGCGAGCCGAGGGGGCATTCGGGTTGACCTCGAGACTCTTCTTTACGATCTCCGCGGCCGCGCCACTGCCATCGAAGTACGCGACGCGCGCGGACGCGAGAAGCGCGCGCGGATGACGCGGATTCTTCGCCAGGAGCGCCGTCACGTCCTTCTTCGCGTCGCCGCTGTTGTACTTCTCGAGAAACAGCTCGATCACGCGGAGCTGCGCTTCCTGATTCGTCGTGTCACGCGAGAACGCTTCGTCGTAGGCCTTCCGCGCATCCTTGAACAGCTGCGGGTTCGTGACGCCGAGGTACCGGCACGCGGTACCAATCGCCATCAGCTCTTCGGACGTCAGGGAGCGACGGCGCGCGTTGTAGACGTCGATGAAGCCATCGAGATCTCGAAGGGCTTCGGCATGTTCGCCGCGATCGAACCGCAGAATGTCGAGGTTGAGACGCGCCGTGAGGCTGTCCGTCGCCTGGCCGGCGACCGCTGACTTGTAGGCCGCTTCCGCTTCCGTCGTCTTGCCACGAAGCTGCAGCACCTCGCCAAGCGCATTCTGCAGCTGCACGCCGGCCGGGCCGGCGATGAACCGCTTCCCCGCTTCCTCCGCGTCAGCGTACTTGCCGACCTCGGAGAGCGTGCGGAGGAGTCCGCGGCGACCCGCCACCGCCACCGGGCCATCCTTGGCCGCCAGTTCCTTATAGATGTCGATCGCCTCGTCGTACTTCCCGCTGCGCGCGAGCTCGCCCGCGCGCCGCAGCTGCGACGGATCATCCTGCGCCGCCTGCGACGCCCAGACCGGACGGTCGTTCGCGCACGACACACTCGCCACGGTGGCGAGGAACAGCACCGCACGGAGCAGCGAAGCACGTTTCACGGACGACCTCCCGCGGCATCGCGAATGGCCTTGTTCTTCTCGGCAAGCTGAATCAACAATGTCTCGAGCGACTTCTGGTACACGGTCGAGTCCATGCCGGCCTTCTGGCGCCGGAGCGCATCGATCTGCGTCTCGATGGAATCCTTCTCGCGCTCCAGCGCAGCGACCCGCGGGTCGCTCGACGCTCGCGCAACGGCCGCGACGCTCCCCGCCGTTCCGCCGAGGAACACGCGCCGGGCGAGCCCACCGTCGGACGTCTTCGCGTCCGGGGCGGCAGTCCCTTTCCGATCCCCGTTGTCGTCGAGCTGGGCGTGCTCCGTCAGCAGGTGGTTCTCGCTCTCGTAGGCGCGAACGACCTCGCGACGCGCGTAGTCGAACGCTTCCAGCACGGAGACGCGCCCATCCTTGTCCGCATCGGCGACGTCTGCCGTGTACGCCTGTGCGAAATAGGTCGCGAAGCGCGTCTGATTCTTCTCCATCGCGGACTTCGTCGCCGTGGCGATCACGCGGTTCGGACCGGACAGCATCGCGACGAACCCACCGCTGGCGCTCGCGGCATTGACGAAGGCAACGACGGGGCCGCGCACGTCGTCGAGCACGCGAGCGAAATCCGACGCGCCGATGTCGGGACCCGGAACGTTGAACCGCGGCGCCGCATCGTCGCCGCTCCCGTGTCCGATCAGCATCACGAACAGCACGTCGCCGCCCTTGGACCGTGCGCCGAGTGCAGCGAGCTCGCGCTCGATGTTCTCCTTGGTGGACGCGCCCTTGATGCGTGCCGCGTCGCGCGATGGGGTTTCCGCCAGGTACACGATGTCCGAGTCGGGAACGCCGAACCGCGTTTTCAGCGCATCCATCATCGATGTCGCCTGCGTGTGGAACGCGTCCGCGTATTGCGGCTCGCCGGCGACTCCGCTCACGATCAAAACGCGCGCCCGACCCCCGCTCTGCGCCTGTGACACGTTAGGCGCGCCGAGGGCCGCCGCCGTCGCGACGGCCGCCAGGGTGCGCAGCATCCCGACGCTCACGCCAGACCCCGCGCTTTGCGATAGCCCCATTCGGTCGTGACGAGGCCGAGCAGAAGCAGAAAGACAATCGGCATGTCCCACAGATCCTTCCGGTCTACGACCGTGTTCCCGACGTCGGTGAACACGATGTCCTTCGCGAGATCCGCGACCTTGTCGGTCGTGTAGAATCGGCCGCCCGTCTCATCCGCGATGCGGCGCAGCAGCGGCGCGCGCATCTCGGCCCCGAAGTACTCGCTCGTGAGATCACCCGACGCGACGTAGGACGGATCGCTCACGACCGAGTCCGTGCCCACCCGAGTGCGGACGTCGATGCGGTACAACCCCTTCTCCGTCGGCGTGAACGACGTCTTGTACTCTCCATCGCGGGTCACGGACCACTCGAGCGGCATCTCGGAGACGTTCCCCGACGGCGAAGTGACACGGGCGGTCGCTTCCGCGTTGTTCACCTTGAGGAACGTGCGGTCGGAGATCTCGGCATCGAGCTCGACCGGATCGCCGGGCGCGACCTGATCGTTTGCGGCGGCGACCATCACGCGCGAGGGCACGTCGTTCACGAGCCAGCGAAGCAGCTGCCGCCAGTACGACTCGAACGTCATGTCCTCCAGCGAGACCGATGCCTCCATCTGCCACATCCACGAATCCTGGATCGGGAACACGATCGACTTCCCGCGACCGTAGCGCTGAAACGCGAGCACGATCTCCCGCTCGCCCCCCTTCGGGGATGTGCCGTTGAGCAGCACCGTCGCACCCGGCTTTGCCCGACCGATGCGATTCACGGTCGTAACGACTGGCATCGCCTTCCACCGCTTCGCCGACAGGCTCTCCGCTTCCGCGATCTGCGTGGCCGCATGAATTGAGCCCGGGACGGTCACGTCGACCTTCAATTCCTTGAAGAAGTCGCCTTTCGTGTCGGGCCCGACCGCGAAGTCGACTGGCAGCACCTCGGCCACCGGCGTCCCGCCGTAGCCACCCTCGCCGAGCGCGCGTCGTCCGCCTAACGCCAGCAGGCCGCCGCCGCGCTCACTCACGAAGTCGGCGATCATCCGGAGTTGATCGCCGGTGAAGTAGCTCGCCTCCACGCTCCCGAGAATGATCCCCTTGTACGCGAAGAGCTCGTCACGGGTCTTCGGAAATCCGGCGACGAGATCGAGGCTATCGTCGACGCTGAACCTCCGGAACTGGTCCTTCGCGAGCCGCTGGAGCGTGACGATCTGCAGATTCTTGTCCTCGGCGACTGCGTACCGCATGAACCGCATCTCCGACCGCGGCTCGCCTTCGATGTAGAGGATCTTCTCGCGGCGATCGCTGACGTTCACGATGGCTTGCTGCGTGTTGTTCTGTGCAACCATCTCACCCGGCTGCGGCGGAATGCGGAACGTCAGTGCACGGGCTCCAGCGTCCGTCGTTGGGACGCGCACGCGAACCGGCACGGCCTCGCCGTCGCCGGACAGCGCCACCGCCTGCGTGCTGACGATCCGGCCGCCGTCCTCCACGATCAGCTGTACTTTTTCGCCGTTGTACCCGCGCTGCGCGATCATCACGTCCACCACGAGCGACGCTCCCTGGAGAACGCTGCGCGGCGTCTCGACGCGACTGACTTCGATGTCCTTCGTGAACCGCTCGCGCCCTACGCCAACGGTGAACACCGGAACGTGGCGTGCGCCAAGTGACAACACGGCATCCGTCAGCGATCCGCGGGAATTGTCCGCACCGTCCGACACCAGGACGAGTCCGGAGAGCGGCACCCCCGTCAGTTCCTGGCGGGCAGCCTCGAGCGCGGGGCCGAGCTGCGTGCGCGCGCCATCATACGTGAGATCGGCAAGCTGAGACACTCGCTCGCCATTGCCCGAGAAGCGAAAGAGCCTCACGACGAACTTGTCGGCCAGCGCGGCAAACAGGGAACTGTCAGGCCCGCCGAGCAAATGGCGCACTGCCTCGGCGCGAGTCGTGGCGTCGAGATCGGCGATCCGCATGCTGCGCGAGTCGTCGACCAACACGCCCACGACGTTCCGTTGGGGAACGGCCTCCGAGACGACGAGGACCGGATGCAGGAGCGCGATCAGTGCGATACCGAGCGCGGCGACCCGCAGCGTCATCAGGATCGCGCGGTCCCGCGGGCCGCCCCGCATGCGCAAGCGTCCGTACGCGATCAGCGCCGGGATACCGATCGCCACGATCAGCGCGACGACGATGTAGGTCCCGAGGCCGGCGGCGAAGGCGAGCCGACCCTTCTCGAACACTACAGGTCGGTACTTGAACAAGAACTCGAACAGAGCTTCCAACGCCACTCCGACGAAGACGCGCTGTGTCGAAACTCGACGGTCGGCGGAGTGCCGACCATTCGGCCGTTCCTGCGTTTACGCGAATGGATCTGGCGGCGCTGGCTGGTCCCCGGCGACGCCGTTACCTCGCGCTCTTCTTAGGGATAATCTCGGCCCGCGCGGCAGGGCGGCGATACAGGCGAGCCTTCTTGCAATCCTCTGACAAAGCGCGACGCATCGCTAGGGGACAAAGGTCGAGACGAGTCGCGCATCCGCGGAAGATGGCCGACGTTACACGCCTCGACACCACCGGTTCCCCGCGAGGGGTCACGCCGCCGCATTCTCGGGCCCGGCAACCGAGGAGTGGGACGGGCCGCACCGCCGCGGGTGCGCGATGTCCCTTCACTCAGTCTCCGCGGATCGCCGCGCGAAGGCGCTCGCAGTCGTGCAGCAGCAACTCGGTCACTTCGCGGTCGCCGCCGTACGTCTCGCGCTTCCGATCGCTGAATAGAATGTCCGTCCAGGCAGCGATGCTCGAGACTTTTTCACGGACGGCGTCGCGCGCGCCGGGCGCGTCGCGAAGCTGATCGACCAGCTGGCGGATGTCCTCCTGAGCGCCACGGTCGTCCCGCGGCGATGTGGCCGCCAGGCTCTCGATCTGTCGCACGATCGCCAGTGCCTCTTCCCGCGTCATCCATCCCTCGCCAGTCGCCACGAACATTTGCAGTCATGAGCAAGTCGGCGCGCAAGGCCAGCCGGATGCGACGCGCCGTCACATCGAGCGCGACAATACAACGCCGCCGGTCGCATCGCGCAACCCGCACGCCATGCCGGGCTCGTAGGGCATGTTATCTTGTGACAACCCTGTCACCCACGAGCGCACCTCGAATGCCTCAATCCTCGACGACCGTGTCCGAAGCGCCTGCGCCCACGACCGCGCGCGCCGAACAGGCGTCGGACTTTCCGCGACCCACCACGATCATCGACGCGCCGCGGCTCGCGGCTCACCTGGGGCTGGATGTCGTCCTGGCGACGGAGACCTTCCAGCGCACCGGCAGCTTCAAGTTCCGGGCGGCATTCAACGTGGCGGCCAACGTCCCGCACCCGCACGTCATCACGGCGTCATCGGGCAACTTCGGCCAAGCGATGGCGTACGCGTGCAAACTGTTCGGCAAGCGCTGCACCATCGTGATGCCGGCGAACTCGGCGCGCGTGAAGGTCGACGCGGTGCTGAGCTACGGGGGTCGGGTGGACCTCGTCGACACCGCGAAGGTGAAGCGGGCAGCGCGTGTCGCGCAGCTCGCCGCGGAGCATCCGGACGCGTATGTCGCGAGCGCCTACGACGACCCGTACGTCATCGCCGGGAACTCGTCGCTCGGTGACGAGCTCGCAATGCTGGCCACGCCGCCGGACGTGGCCATCGCACCCATCGGCGGCGGGGGGCTCACCGCCGGGCTGGTGCAGGCGGCGCAGCGGGCCCGACACGCGATGCAGGTGGTGGGCGCCGAGCCGCTCATGGCGAACGATGCCGCCCGATCGCTTCGGGCAGGGCACATTGTCTACAATGATGTGGAGCCGCAGACCATTGCCGACGGAACACGGACGTTGAGCGTCGGTCAGCATAACTGGGCCATCCTGAAGGACGGCATTCACTCGATCGTCGAAGTGCCGGAGGACGCCATTCGCGAAGGAGTCCGGCTGCTCTTCTCGCTCGCCAACCTCAAGGCGGAGCCGACCGGAGCGCTCGGCATCGGCGCGCTGCTGACGGCGCCCGAATCGTTCCGCGACCGCCGGGTGTGCTGCGTGGTAACGGGCGGGAACGTCGATCCGGCGGTCTACGCGGCGATCATTGGGCCGAGCACGACCGGATAGCGCCGCGCCTAACGCCGTCGCCGGCGACTCGGGCGGGGTGCCAGAGTCGCAATCCGGATGCTACGCGGCGAGTGGCGAAATCAACGGCGTCGCCCGGTACAGGAGCGCCACCATCTCGAGGTCACCGTGCAGGCGCGCCCGGTCAGCCGCCGAGATGCCGTCCCGGTCTCGCGCACCGACAGCCGCCCCGGCCGCGATGAGCAACACGCAGGCGGCCTTGTGACGGAACATGCTCGCGTACATGAGCGCGGTCATGCCGTCCACGGTGGACGCGTTGGCGTGCGCGTCGTGCTCGAGCAGCAGGCGCGCGGTATCCGCGTGTCCGCCGATCGCCGCGCCCATGAGCGGCGTCAGGCCCGTGAGGTCGGCGGCGTTCACATCCGCACCCCAGTCGATCAGTACGCCGGCGGCGTCCTCATGTCCGTTCGCCGCGGCCACGATGAGTGGCGTATTTCCGCGACGATCGCGTGCGTCGAGGGGCGCGCCGGCAATCAGCAACGCGTCCGCCGCGCCGGCGTCGCCGCGGTAGGCGGCGTCGAACAGCGCTTTCCCTTTCTCCATCCTATCGATCGTCCCGGTCATTGTTCCTCGCCCTCAACGGCGCCGCACGCGCGTGGTGGTGAGACGCATGCGCAGCTCCAACGTGGTCAGGTATGCCTCTATGACGTCGGCACGCAGCCGGTAGTGCGCGTACTGCCCGTCGCGGCGCATCTCGATCAGCCCCACCTCGGCCAGCAACCGCAGATGGTGCGACATGGTCGGCTGCGACACCGGGAACTCCTCGCACAGATGCTGACAGGCCGCATCCCCCCGAGCAGCGATCCGCTCGAGGATCGCCAGGCGCCGAGCGTCGGCGAGCGCTTTCGCGATGCGCAGAAATTCTTCGGTCGAGAGGGCCATGCGACGTGCGGGCTGGCGTACGTCGGTTGGTCGTGCCGGACTCCGCGCCCGAACGACTTATATAGACAACTATCAATCTAATCGATGATTGTCTATATGGGAGGCCGGCCATTACGTTAGGCACCTGGCCGACAGGCGCCGGGCACGTTACATCGTTCGGTGCATGCCGTACACTTACGAGATCGACGTCGAGCGCCAGCTGGTCGTCGTGGTCTTCTCGGCCGACGCGACCCTCGCAGAGGCTGAGGCGGTCATGACGCAAGTGCACGCCGATCCGCGGCACACGTTCCGGTTCAGCCGGGTCTACGACTGCCGCGCCGTCACACGCCTACCCCCGCTGAGCGAGCTGCGGGGCGTAGCGGAGCTGTTTCGGCGCCGCGTCGACCCCACCGTTCACGCGAGGCGCGCAATCGTCGCTCGCGGGGGCGCGCCGTACGGGCTCGGGCGGATGCTTCAGACGCTGCTGGAACTCATCGGGCTGGAGCTTCACCTCTTCACGGACCTGGACGAGGCGATTGGGTGGGCAACCGGCCGGGTCCCGAGCGTCACGGCTGGGCCTTGAGCGGCAGAGAGACGACGACCGTGGCTCCGACGCCGTGATTGTTTTGGGCGCAAATGGTGCCACCGTGGGCAGTTACAATCGAACGACAGATCGCGAGCCCGAGTCCCAACCCACTCCGCTTCGTCGTCACGAACGGCTCGAACATCGACTGCAGCGCGTCGGGCGCGATCCCGCACCCGCGATCGCGGAACTCGATCCGGGCCGCGCCAGCGGTCACCGCGGTGGAGATGACCAACACACGCTCGCCTGGCGCCGTTTCGGTCATCGCGTCGCACGCGTTCATGATCAGATTCAGCAGCACTTGCTGCACTTGCACTCGATCCGCGTGCACCATCGGCGGCGGAGACGCGAACCGCGCGTCGACGACCACGCCTCGGTGGATGAGGTCGCTGTGCGCCAGCTCCAGCACCTCGTCGACCACATCGTTGATGGACAGCAGATGCGACTCTCCCTCGTCGTTCTTGACGAGGCCGCGCACGCGGTTGATCACCGCCCCCGCCCGACGGTCGTCCGCCACGATGTCGTCGAGGATCGTATGCAGTTCGGCCATGTCGATTCCGCCGCCGTCCAGCATCCGCTTCACCGTACGTGCGTTGGCCAGGATGGCCGCCAGCGGCTGGTTGATCTCGTGCGCCAGCGCACCCGACAGCTCACCCACGATCGCCACGCGTCCGAGGTGGGCCAGCTCGCGACGCTGCTCCGCAGCGAGCCGCTCGGCGGATCGCCGCTCCGTCACATCGATCAACGCGCCGGTCACGCGGCGCCTGCCGCCAGCGTCCTCGCTCGTTCGGATCGCGCCCGCGACCCAGCGGGTCCCGCCGGACGCCGCGGCGACCGCCCACTCTCCGTCGAATGGCGCGCCGCCCCGAATCGCCCGTTCGAACGTGTCGTCGAGCGATCCGCCCGTCCGCGGCCGCACGGCGTCCAGGAAGGCACCGAGCGTGGTCTCCACCGCATCGCCGAACCGGAGCAGCCGGGCGCACTGCTCCGAGAGCCACACGCGATCCCGGTCGGGCTCCCAGGTCCAGAACCCGACGCCCAGTGAAACGCCGGCGATGCCGGCGCGCGCCTCGCTCTCCCGCAGCGCCGTCTGAGCGCTGCGTCGAATGCGACGCTCGGCCAGGAGCGCGATGATCAGCGCTGTCTGCAGGAACAGCACGGCGAAGGTCGTGACGA
>Ga0068862_100001129_pt1 | contig 25355 bp, 22 predicted proteins | sample KBSSwiS52_FD_66598 | JGI IMG/M metagenome (GOLD analysis project Ga0068862, IMG submission 66598) | Switchgrass rhizosphere microbial communities from Kellogg Biological Station, Michigan, USA - KBS Switchgrass S5-2 | ecosystem: Host-associated > Plants > Roots > Rhizosphere > Soil ... | reverse complement strand
GGGGTGAAGGGCGGCAGCAGCACCATGCGGGCGGGGCGGTGCTCGGGCGGATCGGAGGTGATCGGCGGCGCGGGGATGCGGGGCGGCGGGGTCTCGCGCACGATCACCCGGCGGGAGGAGAAGTGCTCGGTGTCGTAGGCCACCGCGCGCACGTCCTCGTAGCGCGAGGGGAAATAGACGCCCATGAAGCGGTCGGTGTGGGCGATCGGGCAGCCTTTCCGCATCTCGTCCCAGATCGGGAACGGATCGTTGACCCAGCGCGGATCGAGATGATCGAAGTCGGTGGCCCAGTCCTTGGCGGGGGGGCGGCCGGTCATGGCTCGCCCTCCTCGACGATCTCGACCGCGAACTCGGGGCAGTTCGACTTGGCGAGGTAGGCCTTCTCCTCCAGGTCGGCCGGCACGATGCCGTCGCCCGCGGCGCGGGCGTTGCCGAGCTCATCCAGCTCGAACAGCTCCGGTGCGATGGCCTTGCAGCGGTTGTGGCCCTGGCACTTGTCGGGATCGACGCGGACCCTCAGTCTCCTCGGCTCAGGCATCGGTGGTCTCCTCGCAGCGCCGGCCTTTCGCGGGCTCTTGGGTTGACGTTAACGTCAGTCTGCAGCGCCAGTGTGACGTGAGGAGCGGATGCGGGCAATACGAAAAAGCCGGCGACGAGGGCAAAGGCAGATCATGGATCGGTGAGCAGCGCGGGGGCATCGATGGGCGCGGTGCCACGCCGCGATCTCTCGCTCCTGCCCTACTGCCTCGGGGCCAGACCCGCGGGGGCGGCCCCGGCGCCCTGGGCATCGAGCTGCCCGTAGACGGTGTTGGCCAGCGTCATCAGCTCGTCGCGGGAGAGGCGGCCGGTGAGGGCGTAGGCGAGCGGGCGGTCGATCCAGTAGAAGGCGCCGAAGCCGTCGCGCTCGAAGAAGCGGAAGGCGGTGTTGTCGAGGCCGGTCTCCTTGCGGATGTAGAGGGTGAGACGCCGGCCGGTGGCGTCCTCGTACATGAACTGCGCGGCGGGGTGCCCGTCCTGGTCCGGGAGCAGCCGCCCGCCCATCAGCTTCCAGCCGGCGCCCCCCAGCGCGGGAGCCCGCAGGTCGGCGCCGACGCGCTTGGCGAGCCAGCGCACCAGATGCGCCTCGTCGGCCCTCACCTCGACAGGGTGGCGCACCTCCGGCACGTAGACGCTGTGGGCGCCCAGCGCCGTCGCCGCGAAGGCCGTCTCGGGTCCGGTCCGGCTCGCCAGCAGCCCCCTCGACGCGTAGCCGCCCGCCGCCACGGCGAGCAGCAGCACCGCAGCCGCAGCCGGCCGCGCCTGCCGCCACGACCGGGCGAGCCATCCACCGTCCAGGCGTCGCCGAAGCAGCGTCTCGGTCGCTCCTGGCGCCGCGTCGGCGAGGAGGCCGCCGTAGCGGGCTTTGATCGCCTCGTTGAGCTCGCGGATGTCGCGCGCCAGGGCCTGATCGACCGGGGAGGCCGCAAGCAGCTCGGCGACCTCGGCATGCTCGGGGGGAGCCAGCTCGCCGTCGACGAACGCATGCAACTCAGCCTCGCTGATACGCCGCAGGCCGTTCATTTCACCCTCCGCAATGCGGCGCGGCCGTTCCGGTCGCCGCCGCCATAGTCCATGAGGGCGCGCAGGCGGTCGCGCCCGCGCGCCAGCCGCGACATCACCGTGCCGACCGGAATGTCAAGCACTTCCGCGGTCTCGGCATAGCTGAGCCCTTCCAGGCCCACCAGCAGCACCACCTCGCGCTGCTCGACGCTGAGCAGCCGCAGCGCCTGGTCGAGGTCGCGCCCGCTGGCGCCGTCGGCGGCCGGCTCGGACTGGTCGACGCCGATGCTCTCCAGCCCCACGTGCGGCGGCCGGCGCGACTTGCGCCGCAGAGCGTCCACGTGGAGGTTGTGCAGGATGGAGAAGAGCCACTTGCGCGGGTTGTCGCCCTCGCGCCACTGGGGCAGACGCGCCAACGCCCGCTCCAGGGTGTCCTGAATCAGGTCCTCGGCCTCGCCGTCGTCGCCGAGCAGCACCCGCGCGTAGCGGCGCAAGCGCGGTATCTCTGCAGCAACCGCTTCCCCCCGCGAAATCAAGGGCGGCCCCTCCGTGCCCGCTGACACCCCCGGCAGACGTCGAACCCGCCGGGTTTATTCCATCAGGATGGGCGAAGTCGCCCGCTCCGGCCGCTCAAATAAATGTGTGACGCGGCGGCTTTTGCGGCGTCCGACGCGCCGGTAAGTTTTCAGACTGGCGCAGCCGCAACGGGTGGGCAAGTCATCTCTGCGCCGACAGCAAGACAAGTCTTCGCCCGGACCCTACTGGAGGGAGATTCTATGCTTCGAGTTGTTGTGGGAGCGGTGCTCCTGGGCCTTGGTGCGACCGTCGTGTTGGCGCAGAATGTGGGCGTCATCAAGGAGCGCCAGGACCTCATGAAGGCCAACGCGGAGGCGACGAAAGGGCCGGTCGCCATGATGAAGGGCGAGGCTCCCTTCGACCTGCCCAAGGTGCAGGCGTCGCTCAAGACGTTCCAGGATAACTCCGCCAAGCTGAAGACGCTGTGGCCGGAGGATTCCAAGACCGGCGAGAAAACCCGCGCCCTGCCGGCGATCTGGAACAATATGAAGGACTACCTTGCCTGGTTCGACGGCTTTGGCAAAGACGCCAAGGCCGCCGCAGCGGCGATCAAGGACGAGGCGAGCTTCAAGACCGAGTGGCCCAAGGTGATCGGCTACTGCGGCGGCTGCCACAAGGACTTCCGCGCCCCGGCGAAGTAGTGGTAACTGGGTTCGACCGGAGTCGGACCCTCACGCGTTGGCCGGGGTCAGACCCCTCGCCTCGATCGGCGAGATTTACACCGAAGCAGGGCGCGAGGGGTCTGACCCCGTATTCATGAGACTGCGAACCGTCATCGTCGGCCTCATGCTCCTGGCGTTTGCCGGTGCGGGGCTCTTCTATGCTCTGACGATCCCGTCACCGGCGGTGACGGGCCCGCTGCCGCCGCGCCCCGCCGACCTCGCCAACGGCGAGACCATGTTCAACATCGGCGGCTGCACCTCCTGCCACGCCATCCCGCAGCAGAAGGACGAGCGGCGCCTGGGCGGCGGCCTCGCGCTGGCGACGCCGTTCGGCACCTTCAAGGTGCCCAACATCTCGCCGGATGCGACGCATGGGATCGGCGGTTGGTCGGAGGCGGATTTCGTCAACGCCATGCTGCGCGGCATCGGCCGCAACGGCGAGCATCTCTATCCAGCCTTCCCGTACACCTCCTACCAGCGCATGCAGCTCAACGATGTGCGCGACCTCTATGCCTTCCTGAGGACGCTGCCGCCCGAGGCGCGACCGTCGGAGCCGCACCAGCTGCCGTTCCCGTTCAACGTGCGGCGGGGGCTGGGCCTGTGGAAGCTGCTGTATCTCGACGGCAGACCGTTCATACCCGATCCTGCCAGGAGCGCCGAGCTGAACCGGGGCGCGTATCTGGTCGAAGGCCCCGGCCACTGCGCCGAGTGCCACAGCCCGCGCGATATGCTGGGCGGCATCGTGACGGGGCGCCGCTTCTCGGGCGGGCCGGCTGCGGATGGCAAGGGCTGGGTGCCGAACATCACGCCCCATACCGACGGCATCGCCAGCTGGTCGGCCAAGGACATCGCCTACCTGCTGCAGTCGGGCCTCACGCCGGACGCGGACTCCGTGGGCTCGACCATGGCGGAGGTGGTGCGCAATACCGCCAGGCTTTCCGACGCCGACCGCGGCGCCATCGCCGCCTATCTCAAGTCGTTGCCGGCGGTGCCGGGGCGGAAAGGCAAGTAAAGCGGCAGTCGGGCGTCGGGCTTCGGCAGTCGCAAGCAAGGGCGCGAGTGGACCGGACCCGGAAACCTCCCAATTGACCCAGGGGGGCAACTCTGTTTCCCTTGCCCCGCCACAACAGAGGAGGACCGGCGGACTGGGCGTGCCGGCCCTGCGGGTCCCGTGCTCGAAATCGTCATTGTCGTGCTTCTCATCCTGTTGAACGGGGTGTTTGCGCTTTCCGAGCTCGCCCTCGTCTCGGCCCGCCGCTCCCGCCTCACGGCCATGGCCGCCGAGGGCCGCCACGGCGCCAGCCGGGCGCTTGCGCTGGCCGCCGACCCCGGGCGCTTCCTCTCCACCGTGCAGATCGGGATTACCGCCGTCGGCCTGATCGCCGGTGCCTATTCCGGCGCCACGCTCACCGAGCACCTGACCGGCTATCTCATGGGCAAGGGCGTGCCGGAGGGCGCCGCGGCCTGGCTCGCCTACGTCGGCGTATTCTCGGCCATCACCTACCTGTCGCTGATCGTCGGCGAGCTGGTGCCCAAGAACCTGGCGCTGCGGCATGCCGAGACCATCGCTTGCGCGGTGGCGCCGCTGATGACGGCGCTCTCGCGCATCGCCGCGCCGGCGGTGTGGCTGCTGGATATCTCCACCAAGGCGGTATTCTGGCTGCTAGGCCAGCGTCAGGCGCCCCGGAGCACGGTGACGGAGGAGGAGATCAAGGGGCTGATCGCCGAGGCCGAGGGTGCGGGCGTGCTGGAATCCGGCGAGCGCCTGCTGATCTCGGGGGTGCTGCGGCTCGGCGACCGGCCGGTGCGAGGGCTGATGACGCCACGGACCGACGTGGACTGGATCGACGCCAACGCCGGCGCCGCCGACGTCAAGGCGCGCGTGCTGGCGAGCCCGCACACGCGCCTGCCGGTGGGCGACGGCTCGCCGGACGACCTGATCGGCGTGGTGCGGGCGCGCGAGCTGCTGGTGGCGCTGATGTCGGATGCGCCGCTCGACGTGCACGCGCACCTGCGGCAGGCGCCGATCATCCCGGATACCACCGACGCGCTCGACGTGCTGGAGACGCTGCGCGACGCGGAGGTGCCGATGGCCCTGATCCACGACGAGTACGGCCATTTCGAGGGGATCGTGACGCCCGCCGATGTGCTGGAGGCGATCGCCGGCGTGTTCCGGTCCGATGTGGACGTGGAGGAGGAGCCCTACGCAGTGCCGCGCGACGACGGGTCGTGGCTGCTCTCCGGCGCCATGCCCGCCGACGAGATGGCGGAGCAGCTGGGCTTCCAGCTGCCCACCAAGCGCGACTACCAGACGGTGGCGGGCTTCGCGCTGGCCGAGCTGCGGCGCATCCCGGCCGTGGGCGAGTCCATGGAGACGAGCGGCTGGCGCTTCGAGGTGGTGGACCTCGACGGCCGCCGCATCGACAAGGTGCTGGCGAGCCGCATCCCCGCCAGCCGGCGGCAGATCGGGCCGGCGGAGTGAGCTCAGATGGGGTCAGACCCTGCGGGTCTGACCCCATGGCGCGTCATGACGATTCGCCCTTTCGATCTGCTCTGCCGTGCGATATTCTCACTACTGTTCTCATTGCGCTGCGAGGCCCCTACACCCGAGGCCGCGAGACCATGCCGCGATCCCCGCGCCAGAGATATCGTGAGCTTCTCGGCGAGGAGACTGACGCAGCGACGCAGGCGGCTTACGGAGAGGTTGTGCCATGGGGTCAGACCCGCAGGGTCTGACCCCGACCGCGTGAGCACGCCCGAAGTCGAGGTGCGACCCCCGAACCTCGCGGGGATGTGAAGAGCGCCGCACCTGCGCTCATTGATCCAAACCGGGTGCACCAGCGTACAACCCGATTCCGGTAGTCCGTACGAGGTCCTCACCTCGAGCGGATTGCGCCAGCGCATGTTCGTCCATGATAACCGCCCGGGGGAGCTCTTGCGTAGTCTTTATGGAGCGCTCGGCCTGCAGCCGGAGGCACGGGATGAAGAAATCAAGGCAGCGTTTCGGAAGCTGGCCAAGCAGCACCATCCGGATCTCCATGCTGGCGACAAGGGAGCGGAGGAGCGATTCAAGGACGTCAACGAAGCCTACGCCGTCCTGAGCGATCCTGGCGCCCGCGCGCGCTACGATGCGATCCTGTCACAGAGATGGCAGCGCTCCCGCCGTGCTGCGGTGATCATGGCGGGCTCGTTCGCGCTGACGGTTACTGTGGTCTCGGCCGCGATCGTAGCGCGGAAGGTCTCCGGCGGCTGGCAGAAGGCCGAGCCCCCAGGGGCACAACGAAGCCGGGCAGCGGCAACCCCGGAAGCGGTCGACGGGCAGCAAGCCGTCGCCTTACCGAAGACAGAACGCGACGCCGGAGCAAACGCCTCATCGCTGAGGCCGGTGGTCGATGATGGGCCGGTCGCGCCACGGTCCCCTGAGTTGAAGGGCGCAACACCAACAGGCTCCGGTGTCGAGAGCGACGGCGGGATCCAAGTGACCGGCCGGGCGGCCATCACAGCGGTTGAGGTGCAGCGGGAACCCAAAGCGCCCGGTGGGCCGCCCTCGACCGATGCGCGCAAGGGGCCCGACGCGAAGGCCCCGCCGATCGAGCCTGGTACCCACGAGGTCGACGCTCGTGCGGGAAAGGCGGCGATGCCACGCCAGTTGCGGCCGGACAGCGCGAGCTGGGCCAGCTATCGAAATGCCCGTCTCGGGTTCTCTCTCAGATATCCAGCTGACATCTTTGTCCCTGAGCCTGCGCAGTCGGACGACCTCGTCACGCGCTTCCGCTCCCGCGATGGACGGGCGACCCTGCAGATCGTTGCGACCTCCAATGTGGCAGGCAGGACGCTGGCTCAGTACCGGACGGCCCTGATCCAGGAGCGCTATAGGCAAGCGCAGTTCGATTATGCGCCGCAGCGCGACACGTGGTTCGTGCTGTCGGGCGTTGCTGGAGACGACATCTTCTACGAGCGGGTGACGTTTGCGTGCGACCGACGCTCGTTGCATGGATGGACGCTCGTCTTCCCCTCATCGGAGCGCGCGCTGTACGAGCCGACCATCGAGGAGATGCATCGGAACTACCGGCACGGCAACGGACCAGGCGCCCGCTGCGGCGCAATCAAGGCGCAGAGCTCGGTGGGGTCCAACTAAGCAGAGTTACCCACCTGGCCCAACGGATGCCAGCGTCCCTTGCGTCCGTTTTCGATGCTTTCCTGCCAGACGGCAGCCCATCGCACGGTGAGTTGTGACCCCTTGCAGACATTGCTCGACCGCATGGTTGAGTGTTAGTTGGGTCGTTGATGGGCACTGGATTCTTCAACTCAAACGGGCTGACGTTGTCGCGGCATGGTGCGCAACGCTTTCCCTCTGCCGTCAGTACCGCCGAGTTGCAGCGGATCGCGAACGCGGTTGCCTGTTTGCCACCGGGCAAGGCTGGGACCAGACTTCATGGAATCGCGGCTCTCCGGCCGCTCCTAACAACGCCAGGGTCGGTGGGGGCGGTCGCGGGCCGTATGCTAGGCCAGGCATGTCAACCGGTAAGGGCGATACTGTTCGACAAGACACCTGCTACAAACTGGTCACTCGCGTGGCATCAGGACCGCACCATAGCCGTAGCGAAGCGCATCGACGTTGATGGTTTCGGTCCGTGGACGGTCAAGAGCGGCATTCTTCATGTTGCGCCGCCGTTCGATGTGCTGGCGGGTATGGTGACGTTACGCGTGCACCTTGATCCAGTGCCGGCGACAAATGCGCCTCTTCTAATCGCGCCAGGATCACATCGATTGGGGCGTATTCCCGAAGTCGAGGTGCCAGACGTCGTGCGACAATGCGGGACTTTCGCGTGCCTGGCTGAGACGGGCGATATTTGGCTCTATGCAACGCCGATCTTGCATGCCTCGGAAGCTGCTCTTAAGCCGACGCACCGTCGAGTCCTGCAGGTCGACTTCGCAATTGGCGAGCTTCCGGGCGGATTGAGATGGCTCGGAGTGTGACTTCTGCTTTTGGCACACTTCCACCGGTCTGCGTCCGTCAGGGTCCGGAGGCATAACGGTCTTTGCCGGCGTGCTTGCGTTGGGCTAACGACGAGAATCTGCTTAGAACCACACGCCGGTCCAGCGGTAGCGGGGGCGCATGGCGACCGGGCCTGGGCTGGACTGCGCCCCCTTCGGGTCGTCGGTCGCAGACAGCCGGGGGAGCAGCTGGCTGTCGCCCAGGTCCCGCAGGCGGGCGACGCGGTCCTCCGTCTTGGGGTGGGAGCGCAGCAGCGAGGGCTGCGGGATGCGGCGGCCGGGAACCGGCATGCGCATGTCCTCCCAGAAGCGGCCGTAGTAGCGCTCCAGCTTCTGCAGGGCGGAAACGAGGCCCTCGGGATCTCCGGTGAGGCGCGCCGCCTCCAGATCGGCGTCGAATTCGCGCGTGCGCGAGAGCGCCAGCTGGATGAGGCTGCCGGCGGTGGGCGCCAGATAGAGCAGGGCAAGCGCGATGGGCGGGATCTCGGCGTCGCCCAGCAGGAACGCCGGGAGATTGAAGAGGGCGAGGACCACCGCCAGGTACGCGAGCAGCTGGGCGAAGCGCGTCATGGCGTCGGCGAGGCCGAGAATGGCCAGGTCGTTGTTGCGGATGTGGCTGATCTCGTGGCCCAGCACGCCGGCGAGCTCGCGCAGGTCGAGGCGCTCGATCAGGCCCGCGGTGATGCCGACGACGGCCTTGTCGGGAGTGCCGGCGGCGAAGGCGTTGAGAGTCATGCTGGGGATGATGTAGACGCGCGGCGGCGCCTGCAGCTCGGCGCGGTCGGCCAGGGCATCGACGATGCGCAGGATCTGGTCGCTCAGGCCGCCGTGACCCTTCTCGACCAGCCGCCCGCGGTAGAGGCGCATGAGGAGCTTGGGCGACAGGCGGGGCGCGAAGGCGTAGGTGAGACCCACGGCCACCAGCGTGACGGCCACGCCCATCCCGCCCCAGATCAGCCAGCCGCAGAAGCCGGTGACGAGCCCGAGCCCGCCCACCAGCAGTATCGAGTGCAGCGAGTTGCGCAACCTGTGCGCGCGCAGCGTCTTGGGGTCGAGGAACGGTGTCATTGTCTGTGAAATCGAGGCCCCGGTCGGCAGGATCAGACCCCTCGCATCTGCGCTTGCGCTTAACCCCAAGCGGGTGCCCAAGGGGCGGAGGCGAGGGGTCTGATCCCGGCTCTTGCCCGCTTAGGATAGAGCGGCGCCGGATGCAAGGCAAAGTGCCCGGCGGCCACAGCAGACGCCGCCGCGGCAGCCGCCAGGCCACTTGCGATTTCGGCAGCCGGCGGACGTGCGTCGGCAGTCGGAAACGGCGAAGCCCGATCCGGCTGCCCATTGCCGAAGCCCGACTGCCGAGCCCGCATCAGAATTTCTCCGTCAGAGCCCCGTCGGCGGCCGGCCTGGCGAGGGGCGCCCCGGCGTGCACCGCTACCAGCACCGCCTCGGCGCTGTCAGCGGCGGAAAAGCGCACCTCCATGCCGGCGCGGATGAAGGCCTCGGCGCGCAGATGCTCAAGGAGCGCCACGAAGGGCGCCCAGAACCCCGCTGCGTTGAAGAGCACGATGGGCTTGGAGTGCCGGCCGAGCTGCGCCCAGGTCAGCTGCTCCACCAGCTCCTCCAGGGTGCCGATGCCGCCGGGAAGGGCGACGAAGGCGTCGGAGCGATCGAACATCAGCCGCTTGCGCTCGTGCATGTCGGCGACCACGACGAGGTCGGTCACCTCGCGCAGCATGTGCTCCTTCTCGGTGAGGAACTCGGGGATGATGCCGGTGACGCGGCCGCCGCCGGCCAGCACCGCGCGCGCCACCTCGCCCATCAGGCCGAGGCCGCCGCCGCCGTAGACCAGGCCGATGTCGTTCTCGGCCATCAGGCGCCCGAGGCTCCGGGCGGCTTCGGCATAGGCCGGACTGCGGCCGGGGCTGGAGCCGCAATAGACGCAGATGCTGCGGACCGGGCGCGGTCTCGGCGGCTTATCGAGGTGCGCCTGGGGATGCGCCTGCGCGTGCACCTCCGGCCGCACCTGGGCCTGGGCCGGCTGGGTCTTGTTGCTCCGGTGCGGCGGCGGCACGCCCGCCGGCGCGGCTCCCCGCTTCCCGCCCTGCCGGTCGTTGGCGCTGCTTCGACGATCTCCCATTCGGATTCCTTGGCTGCAAGCCCATGTGCTGCGTATGTGTTGCATATGCCGTTGCTCTATCCGGCGGTGCCCAAAAGTGGGTGGACGGCGCGGCGATTGTTTGCCGCCCTGCCACATTCTGGTCTATCGGATGGCCACATCGTTAACGGCATCCCTGGTCTGGCGACCATAGCTCAGAATTCGGTGGGCGTGTTGCGGGCTCTCCTTCCTTTGGCGGCGCGCCGTGGCGGCCTGGCGACGGGCGGCGCGGCTCTGGTCCTGCTGGCTCTGCTCGGGGCGCTGGCCGCCCTGCCGTCGCCGGCCGCGGCGCGGGGCGAAGACTGGCGTTCCGGCGGCCCCGGCGGCAGCCCAGACCGGGACCGCCGCGGCCCGGGCTGGGACCGTTGGGGCGGGTCGCGCGCCTCCGACCCCCTGGCCTGGGTGCGCTACTCCCGCGACAGCTTCCAGACCGTGATGCGCAAGCTGGCCCGGCGCTCGGCGGGGGAGCCTCCGCAATCCGCCCCGCAGCCGGAATCGGACCGGCAATCGGACCGGCAATCGGACTGGCCTTCCGGGCCGCCGGGCGGGCCTGGGCCGGACGGTCCCTGGCCGCCGGAGGGGCGCACAGCCGAGCCCGGCCGCGACCGCACCCGCGTGAAGGAATGGCACCGCACCCGGTCTCCGTCCTGCCGGAGGGCCGGGGTGCCGGCGGAGGGCGCCGGCTGGTACGTGGTGGCCCCCGGCGACACGCTCTGGCGCATCGCCTGGGTGCACTATGGCAACGGCCGGGCCTGGCGGCGCATCCTGCGCGCCAACTGGGAAGCCATCCGCGACCCCAACGTAATCTACGCCTGCCAGCGCCTGTTCATCCCGCGCTGGCGCGCGGAGCGCCCCCCCTGCAACGACCCCGACGCCTCGCCGCTCCGCCGCGTCTGCCACCGACCTCCGCCGCAGCCCGAGCGCGCCGGCCCCGGCGGCTGCTCCCGCTGCGGCGCCGGCTCCAATGCCGGGGTGTGGGGGTGGCGGTAGGGGCCTGCCCCTGAGCCGGCGGTGAGCGTGAAGGCCCCTTGGGCGACGGCAGGCACTGCAGGGCAACGGCGGCGCAAAACTGGCGGCGCACTGGTAGGTGCCGCCATCGACAAGTCTCCGGTCCCGGTCTAAGCCAGAAGCATGCAACGTCTCCATCGGGCCTCCGGCCGCGGCGGGCTGGCTGCCGTGGCCCAACGGCTCGCGCGGCGGCTCACGCCGTCCTCCGAGAACCTGGACGTGCTGAGGGGGCTCAGGCCCTACATCTGGCCGGCGGACCGGCCGGACCTCAAGGCCACCGTGGCGCTCTCGCTGGCGCTGATGCTGCTGGCCAAGCTCGTCACCGTGGCCATGCCGTTTACCTTCAAGTGGGCGACCGACGCGCTGGTGGCGGCCAGCTCGTCAGTAAATGCGGGCGGCAGCACCGCCCGGGACACGGCCCTGCCCTGGCTTGTCGGCGCGCCGGTAGCAGCCATCGCCCTTTACGGGCTGGTGCGCGTGGCCATGTCGCTGCTGGTGCAGGCGCGCGAGGGCATGTTCGCCAAGGTCGCGATGCACGCGGTGCGCACGCTGGCGCGCTCCACCTTCGAGCACATGCACCTGCTGTCGCTACGCTTCCACCTGGAACGCAAGACCGGCGGACTGACGCGCGTGCTGGAGCGCGGCCGGCTCGGCATCGAGAGCATCTCGCGCATGGTGCTGATGACGTTCCTGCCCACCATCGTCGAGTTCGCGCTGGTGCTCGCCGTGTGCGCCTACGAGTTCGACTGGCGCTACGTGTGCGTCGTCTCGGGCATGATCGTGCTGTACCTGTGGTTCACGGTGCGCGCCACCGACTGGCGCATCGGCATCCGCCGCACCATGAACGAGAGCGACAGCGACGCCAACACCAAAGCCATCGACAGCCTGCTCAACTACGAGACCGTGAAGTACTTCGGTGCCGAGGAGCGCGAGGCCAGGCGCTACGACCAGTCCATGGCCGCCTTCGAGCGCGCTAGCGTCAAGTCGTACACCTCGCTCGCCATGCTGAACGCCGGTCAGGCCGTCATCTTCACCGCCGCCCTGACGTTCTGCATGGCGATGGCCGGACTCGACGTGATGGCCGGCCGGACCAGCGTCGGCCAGTTCGTCATGGTCAATGCCCTGCTTTTGCAGCTCTTCATTCCGCTCAACTTCATGGGCATGGTCTATCGCGAGATCAAGCAGTCGCTCACCGACATCGAGCGGATGATGGACGTGCTGGCCGTACCCCCGGAGGTGGCGGACCCAGCCGGCGCGCCCGATCTCGCCATCGCCGGCGGCACCATCCGCTTCGAGAACGTCGGCTTCGCCTACGAGCCGGAGCGGACCATCCTCGATGGGCTCTCCTTCGAGGTGCCGGCCGGCAAGGCGGTGGCCATCGTCGGCCCGTCCGGAGCCGGCAAGTCCACGGTCTCGCGCATCCTGCTCCGCTTCTACGACGTGGCCGGCGGCCGGGTCACCATCGACGGCCAGGACATCCGCGACGTGGCGCAGAAGTCGCTCAGGGCGGCCATCGGCGTGGTGCCGCAGGACACGGTGCTGTTCAACGACACCATCCTCTACAACATCCGCTACGGCCGGCCCGGCGCCACCGACGCCGAGGTGAAGGAGGCGGCGCGGCTCGCCCAGATCGACGGCTTCATCCGGGCACTGCCGGAGGGCTACGCCACCATGGTCGGCGAGCGGGGCCTCAAGCTCTCGGGCGGCGAGAAGCAGCGGGTCGCCATCGCCCGCACCATCCTCAAGGCGCCGCCGATCCTGATCCTGGACGAGGCGACCAGCGCGCTCGACAGCCACACCGAGCGGGAGATCCAGGATGCCCTCGACGAGGTCGCCCGCAACCGCACCACCCTGGTGATCGCCCACCGGCTCTCCACCATCGTCGCCGCCGACAATATCCTGGTGCTGGACGCCGGCCGCCTGGTTGAGCAGGGTACCCACGCCGAGCTGCTGGCCAAGGGCGGGCTCTACGCCGGCCTCTGGAACCGCCAGCGCCAGGCCGAGAAGGCGCGCGAGGAGCTGGCCAACGCCCTGGCCCAGGAGGGCGAGCGCATCCAGGGCGGCCGCCTGATTGCAGGTCTGACGCTGCCGCCGCCCGCGGCGCAGGGCGAGCCGGAATCCGAGCCGGAGTCGGAGCCGGTGCAGCCCGTTTCATGAGGCACCGCAAGAGGCGGCGCGGCGCAGACTCGAGCGCCACAAAATAAAACCCGCCGCGGCTGGAACATGCCGCGACGGGTCATTCTTGGACAGGTGCCCGCACCTAAGATCGTAGGGCGACGAATAACGACGGTCCCCATCCCTCCCTTAAAACCGTCGATGAAAGCCAGCACAAGATAGCCCACATAGATGTCAGGCGCAGTCACCTGGACGACACTAGATACATAAATTCTGCGACGTGATGTCCCATCTCTTCTGGGGTGCCTGCCCGAGGTGCGGAGCCGGTCCCGGGCACGGAGCCGCCCTCCGAAGGTGTCGCGCCGGCTGGATCGGTACGGAGACAACCCATTCTAAGGCAATGGAAATGCCTTGATCTGCACGGTCCCGACATCAGCGGTTGCGGAGCCTTGCCGACATGAACGAGACGGACGGTGACATCCGCCAGCCACGGCGGTTGGAGGCAGCCCGCAGCGCGGCGCAAAGCGGCGCCCGGCGGGCGTGGGACGCCGCCAGGCTCGCCGGCCAGGCGCTCTGGGCCTTCTGGCAGGTGGCGCGGCCCATCCTGCGCTGGACCGCCCAGATCGTCCTGGCGCTCCTGATTCTCCTGGAGGAGTGGGGCTGGCAGCCGCTGGCCGACCTCCTGGGACGGCTGGCGCGCTGGCGCCCGTGGGCGCAGGCGGAGACCGCCATCGCCCGGCTGCCGCCCTACGCCGCGCTGGTGGCGTTCGCGCTGCCCACGCTGTTGCTTCTGCCCCTCAAGTTCCTGGCCGTGTTCCTGATCGCCAAGGGCCAGCTGATGCTGGCGGGCCTCCTGTTCGCCGCCGCCAAGGTGGGCGCCACCGCTCTGGTGGCGCGCCTCTTCATGCTGACCCGCCCGGCGCTGATGCAGATCGGCTGGTTCGCCTGGGCCTACGAACGCTTCATTCCGTGGAAGGACGCCCTGGAGGACTACGTGCGCTCCTCCTACGTCTGGCGCGTGGGGCGGGTGTGGAAGGAGCGCGCGAAGCGCGCCGCGGCGGCGCAGTGGCGGATGTGGGCCCCGGCAATGCCGCGGCTGCGGGAGATCGCACGGCTGGTTGGTGCGCGCCTCGCGGGCGTGATGCGGCGGCTCGCAATCGAAATCAGGGCACGGTGGACGGAATTGCACAGGTAGATGACAGAACGGCACCGTCGGAACTCCTTGTTGGCCACAATCCTGCGTCCAAGACGCTCTCCCGGCCGCCAGATCGCAGACCCGAGCAGTGGGAAAGTCGCGGCAGTATCCCAGCATCAGACGCCCAAGCAATTGAGTTACGACGCAATCTCCGCCCACCTCCCAGCGTGGCTGGCGCGCTACAGCCAACCGTTGAGTAGTCCGCTATCGTATGTCCTTCAGACTTCAACTGCATATCGTTTGGCGTTGAGTGGCTTCCATGCTTCTTTCGATGAGATTGTCGTCTGTTATGTGCGCCTGCCTATGGGCCGCGCACGCTAAAAGGCCTTGGTACGCGCCTCTTGCACTTGCGACCCTCTTGGCAGGTTGCCAGGTGCACCCGCTCCCGTCGGGAGAGAACGACAAGATTTTTCCTGTTTACGAGATTATTCACCGAATTCAGTGCGAAGCGGCGGTTACGGTGAGAGCGCTTTATCTGGAGCGTAATTTTCCCGCAAAAGCCAAGAACCTTAAAGAGTTCGACACCACAACGGATGAGCGGATCAATACCCTAAAGGCCAAAATAAAGCCGCTCGAAACAAGCGATTTCGGAACTCGCAGGGAAGAGCTTGCCGATGCCTACGCTGCACTTGAGTTGCAGCTCCTCCAGATCAAGCAGGCGCGTGCCCGAATAGCAGCATCGTCGCAGGCCACGGAAGAGAAGGATTCCGCGAACGCGGCACTAGATGCAGAGAACGGGCGAATTGCCAGGCAGATCGCCAACTATACTGCGGCCTCGAAGGCACTGGACGACAAACCCGGCGCAGAGAAGGAAATGGACGACTTGAGGAAGGAGCGGCGAAAGAAATTCGGGGACCTTATAGACTTTAACAATAATAGCGCGGTTTTTCAGTTCGAGTTCGAAGTCACGGAAGACAATAACGCAACATCGACCGGGTCGTTCATTTGGCCCGTTGTGCTCGGAGGCTTGCCGGGTTCGTTCACGATGGGCTACGATGTTGGCGACAAGAGGCAGCGCCAAGCCAAGCGGACAGTGAAGCTTGCCTCCACATTCGACGAGCTAGCTCTCTCCTATGAAAATTCCGGGAACGGCCATAACAATGGCGACAGCCACAGGTTGGATTGCCGTAACGCCAGCTTGCCGGCACCAGACCCGCTACCCAGGACATATCCAATAACCGGCAATATAGGTTTGGATGGTGTTTTTCGCGAATACATCGAGATGCTCAAGAGCGGAAAGTTCAAGTCTGGCGGCGAATCGTATATGGACAAGATTCAGTTTACAACGACCGTCAATGGCGGCCTAAAGCCAGCGATTGATCTCGCACGCAAGCCAGGACCCACCATCAAAGCGTCGGCAGATATCAACGCCAGCAGGAAAGACCTTCACATACTTAGTGTGTTTCTCACCCCGCCGGACGGTAGCGACAAGGCTGGAGACAAGGCTGGCGGCGCGCAGGAGCTGGCGATCACGCGCATGCCCGCGGTTCGAATCCGTGGCGACATCGTGCGGCTGCCGCCCTTGAACTAACAGTCTTCTTACCTTAGCTGGTGGTAATGGCTTAGGCCAATTTGCGAGAGGTCTGTCATGTGGAGGCGGTGGCTGCAGCTTGCACTCTCCCTGCCCCTGTGGGCGTTATTGTTGGGTGCGGATTCGGCAAAAGCGAAATTTTTCAACCCGGTAGCGGCTGGCGCTGCAGATTGCTTCGCCGCGGGCCCATGCATACGGGTTGCCGACGAGGATGAGCTCTTGACCAAGCTCCGAGCGGCGCGCCCGAAGGAGTCGCCTCCGACTTCAGCGACGGATAGCGAGACCTCGAAGCGGCAAGACGAACGAGTGCGCATCAAGGAGCGGGCGATCAAGCGCTTTGAATATGAAGACCAACGGCTAAAGCTCGATCAGATCGAAAGGCGGCTCGGCGAGCCCAGCAAGTAGTCAAGGTGACAACCGCCCTTCGCTCGCACCCCATCAATCCAGCACGTAGCTCACCATCCCGTCCGCCAGCTTCGGCTCGAACCAGGTGGACTTCGGCGGCATGATGCCGCCGGCGTCGGCCACCGCCATCACGTCCTCGATCTGGGTGGGATAGAGCGAGAAGGCCACCGCCATCTCGCCCGCATCCACCCGCCGCGCCAGCTCCGGTAGGCCGCGCCCGCCGCCTACGAAGTCGATGCGTTTGTCGGTGCGCTGGTCGGCGATGCCGAGGATCGGCTCGATCAGGTTGGCGGCCAGCAGCGATACGGGCAGCCGGCCCACCGCATCGCCCTCCGGCACCAGCTCCGGCTTGAGCTTCAGGACGTGCCAGCCGCCGGCCAGGTACATGCCGAACTCGCGCGGCCCCGCGGGCCGCACCGGCGAGGCCGAAGGCGACACCGCAAAGCGCTCGCCGATCTCGCGCAGCAGCGCCTCGGGCGTGCGGCCGGCAAGATCCCGCACCACGCGATTGTAGTCGAGGATCGTCATGGAATGGTGCGGGAAGATCACCGACAGGAAATAGCGGTGCGAGGCCTCGCCGCGCGCCCTGGCGCCACCGCGCGCCTCGGATACCCGCGCCGCCGCCGCCGAGCGGTGGTGCCCGTCGGCGATGTAGACCGCGGGCAGCGCCTCGAAGGCGTAGGTCAGCTCCTCGATCGGGCCAGCATCGGCAATCACCCACAGCTCGTGCGTCACGTCGTCGGCGGCGGTGACGGCCACGTCGGGGTCGCGCTCGGTGGCGCGCTTGAGCAGGGTGTCGATCTCCGGCGCATGCGGGTAGGCCATCATCACCGGCCCGGTCTGGGCGTTGAGCGCCTCGATCTGGCGCACGCGGTCGGTCTCCTTCACCGGCGTGGTCAGCTCATGCCGGCGGACGCGGCCGTTCTCGTAGCCGGCCAGGGCGGCGACGCAGGCAAGCCCGGTCTGGCGGCGGCCCTGCCAGGACGTGCGGTAGGCGTAGAAGTGGGGCCGGGAGTCGCGCTGCAGCACGCGCTCGGCGATCATGCGCTCCAGGTTCTCCGCCGCCTTGGCATAGACGGCGTCGCTGAACGGGTCCGTCCCCTCGGGCAGGTCGATCTCGGCCTTGGAGACGTGCAGGAAGCTCCACGGCCTGCCCCTGGTGCGCTGACGCGCCTCCGCGCTCGTCAGCACGTCGTAGGGCGGCGCCAGCACGTCGCGCGCGCGTGCCGGCACAGGGCGCAGGGCGCGAAACGGCTTGATGAGCGTCAATTGCCCCTCCTTCGATATCCTTGGTTGGACTCCCTTTAGGGGGACTGGACAGCCGGCGCAATGCCCAGTTCGGGGGATGCGCAGGCTCCGGCGCCCCCCGGATCGGCACCGCCAGGCGAGACTTGGGCGAGACTGGGCAAAGCAACCGTTTCCGTCGTCCACCCCCACCCCAGCTTACGCAATCCCGTTGATCGCGCGCCAGACCTTCATCGGCGTCAGCGGCATGTCGATATGGGCGACGCCGTACTCGGCCAGGGCGTCGAGCACCGCGTTGACGATGGCGGCCGGCGCGCCGCAGCAGCCGGCCTCGCCGGCGCCCTTCACGCCGAGCGGGTTGCGCTGCGTGGGGGCGCTCTCGTCGTACTCGACCACCATTGCCGGCACGTTGTCGGCCCGCGGCAGGCAGTAGTCCATGAGCGAGCCAGTGAGCGGCTGGCCGGTATCGGGGTCGTAGACCACCTCCTCCAGCAGCGCCTGGCCGAGACCCTGCACGACCCCGCCCATCACCTGGCCGTCGGCCAGCAGCGGATTGATGATCGTGCCGAAGTCGTCCACCGCCCAGATGCCCACCACGGCCACCACGCCCGTCTCCGGGTCCACCTCCACCTCCGCCGCGTGGCAGCCGTTAGGGATGGTGATGGCCGCGCGCTCGTACACCGCCGTGGCGTCGAGCGCACCCGCCGCCATCCCGGGCGGCAGCCGGCTCGCATCCTGAGCCGCTGCCGCCACCTCGGCGAACGTCAGAGACTGCCCGGTCTCGATGTCGTTGAAGCGACCCCCATCGTGCCCTGCGGCGGCGTGCTCGATGTCCTCGATGCGGGAGTTCAGCAAGTGTGCGGCGATGGCGCGGCCCTTGGCGACGATCTCCTCGGCCGCCTTCAGCACCGCGCTGCCCCCCACCTCCATGCTGCGCGACCCGCCGTGGCCCCCGCCGGTCCTGGTGGCGGCCGTATCGGCCTGCCGGAAGGCGATCGCATCGAGCGGCAGGCCCAGCCGGCCCGCGAGAATCTGCGCAAGCGACGTCTCGTGCCCCATGCCGGTCGAATGGCTCCCGACGGCCAGCGTCACGCGCCCGTCGGCGGCGAACGTCACCTTGGCCTCCTCCTTCGGCGCGCCGCCGGTCGTCTCCAGGTAGGGGGCCACGGCGATGCCGCGGCGCATGCCCCGCGCCCTGGCCTCGGCGGCGCGCTTAGGGAAGCCGGCGTAGTCGGCCAGCTCCAGGGTGCGCTCCAGCAGGCCCGCGAAGTTCCCCGCATCGATCGACAGCCCCATGGGCGTCGTCCAGGGCAGCGCGCCCCGCGGGATCAGATTCCTGCGCCGCAGCTCCACGCGGTCGAAGCCCAGCGTACGCGCGGCATGCTCGACGATGCGCTCCACATGGAAGGTGGCCTCGGGGCGCCCGGCGCCGCGATAGGGGTCGGTCTGCGCCGTGTTGGTGAAGGCGGTGCGCGCCACATAGAGCAGCGCCGGGAAGGCGTAAGGCCCGCCCTGGGTGCGCGCCGTCCCCATGGTCGGCGTGAACGGCCCCATGGTGCCGCACCAGGCGCCGAGGTTGCCCACGGTCTCGACCTTCAGCGCCAGAAAGGTGCCGTCGCTCCCCAGCGCCAGCGACACGGTGGACACCTGATCGCGTCCGTGGGCGTCGGCCAGGAAAGCCTCGGAGCGCGTGCCGACCCATTTCACCGGCCGGCCCAGCTGCCGCGCGGCGTACAGCACCAGCGCCTGCTCGGGATAGACGCAGTTCTTGGCACCGAAGCCGCCGCCCACGTCGGGCGCGACGTGGCGCACCTTGGCCGTGGGGATGTTCAGGATCTGCTGGGCGATGATCTCGCGGTTGGCGTGGATGTTCTGCGAGGCGTTCCAGAGCGTGTACGTATCGCTGGCAGTGTCGTAGGCCGCCAGCACGCCGCGCGGCTCCATCGGCGTGCCGGCGACGCGGTTGTTGGCGATATCGAGGCTGACCACATGGTCGGCCCTGGCGAAGGCCTCCTCCACCTGGGCGCGGTTGCCGAGCTCGAAGTCGAGGCAGAGATTGCCGGGCGCCTCGGCCCAGAGCTGCGGCGCCCCCTCGCCGAGCGCCGCGACCTGGTGCGCCACCGCCGGCAGCTCGGCGTAGTCCACCTCGATCAGCTCCAGCGCCGCCTCGGCCTCGGCCCTGGTCTCGGCCACGATGAGGGCCACCGGCTCGCCCACATGGTGCACCGTATCGACGGCCAGGCAGTGCCGCTTCGGCTCGTTGAAGGGCGACCCGTCCCGGCTGGTCCGCACCGTGGTCTTGGTCGGGACGACCCCGTGCCCCGCCGCCACCCACTCCTTCCCGGTCACGACCAGCAGCACACCGGGCGCCGACCGGGCCTGGCTCGCATCGATGCCGTCGATCCTGGCGTGCGCCCGGCTGGACCGCAGCACCGCGGCGTAGGCCTGGCAGCCGATGCTCACGTCGTCGATGAAGGTGCCGGAGCCGGTGACGAACCGCTGGTCCTCCAGTCGGCGCACCGACGCGCTCCTGTATCCCGTATCTCTCATGCGGCCGCGCGCCCCCCGTTGCGTCAGAAAAAAGCGGGGTGAGACTACACCGCCTTCCTGAACACGAGCGAGAGGTTGTTGGCGGGCATCTCCAGGATCAGGGGCTCGCCCAAGCCTTGCGCGGCGGCGAGAGCGGCGACGGCTTCGAGGTCGCGCACGCCCCACGCGGGATTCTGCGCCCGCAGGCCGGCATCGAAGGCCGCGTTACTGGGCGCAGTGTGCTGCCCGCCGCGCCTATAGGGGCCGTAGAGGTAGAGCAGGCCGCCCGGCGGCAGCACCCGTCCCGCGCCGCGCATCAGCCCCTCGGCCGCCGTCCAGGGCGCGATGTGGATCATGTTGATGCAGACGAGGGCGTCCGCCGCCTCGACCGGCCAGACCTCGGCCGTGACATCGAGCGCAATGGCTGGGCGCACGTTGGCGAGGTCCAGGGCGGCGCTCCAGGCATCAGTGCTGGCGCGGTGCTGAGGGTCCGGGTCGCTCGGCTGAAAGATCACAGCAGGGCAGGCCTGCGCGAAATGCACGACATGCTCGCCGGTGCCGCCGGCCACCTCCAGCACGAGCCCTCTGGGCGGCAGGTGCGGCTTGAGGGCATCCAGGATCGGCTGCCGGTTGCGGGCCGCTGCCGGGGCAGAGAGACGCGCGTCGCCGGTCATCTGGCCCCGAGCCCTGCAGGTTGGGTTGGCGCGAAGCGGTAACCCAACATGGCGCACCCCGACAAATGTTGGGTAACGGCCCTTCGGGCCAATCCCACCTACGCCCCCAGCCCCTCAAGCTTCTCCGCCGCGGCCGGCGCGAGGTTCACCGATTCGCCGCAGCCGCAGGCGCCGGTCTGGTTGGGGTTGGAGAACACGAACTGGGCCGAGAGCTTGTCGGTGCGATAGTCCATCTCGGTGCCCAGCAGGTACATCACCGCCATCGGGTCGATCAGCACCCTGGCGCCGTGGCTCTCCACCACCTCGTCGAGCGGGTCCTGCTTGACGGTCCACGACATGGTGTACTCCATGCCCGCGCAGCCGCCCTTCTTGACGCCAAGGCGCATGCCGATGGTGCCGGCGCCTTGGTCCGCCATCAAGGCCTTGATGCGCTCCGCCGCCCGCTCGGTGAGCTTCATCACCTGAGGCTTGGGCCGCGTGGGTCGAGGGGTGCTCATGCAATCGTCCCGGGTTCGGTTGTCTCGGCCACCGGTCGCCGCCGGCAGGCCGCTCTCGTCTGCCAATATAGGCCCTCAGCGGCCCAAAATCGAGCCGTCAGCGCCATCCGAGCCCGCCCCGGCCCCTGGAGCCCCCTCGCGACTCCCCGGCCACCACATTGTTACGGAATCCCGGATGGAGCTCCTCCGTCAGCGCCGCCCCGCCCACCGCGGAACCGGCCATGACGCAGAAGCGCCGCCGGACAGAATTTACACCGCAGGGCAACCCAGTCGGTCTATGTAGGCATTCGCACAACGCCCGTCGTTGCGTCCACGCTTCGCGTTGCGTGCCACAATTCCCAAGAGCGGGAGGTGACCATGGCCAAGTCCGCGCTGCTGATGACCGGCGAGATGATGCCCCTGATCATGCAAGGCTGCGACGCCCGCTTCGAGGTGCACCGCTGCTGGGAGGCCGCCGACCGCGACGCCCTGCTGAAGCGGGTCGGGCCCCAGATCGAGGCCATCTGCACCGGCACCTTCACCGGCGTGAAGACCGACGAGGCGATGATGGCCGCCTGCCCCAACCTCAAGATCGTCGCCAACTTCGGAGTCGGCTACGACTCGGTCGACGTGGCCGCGGCGGCGCGGCGCGGCGTCATCGTCACCAACACGCCCGAGGTGCTGACCGAGGAGGTGGCCGACACCGCGCTCGGCCTCCTGCTCGGCACGGCGCGAGAGCTCAGCCGGGCCGAGAAATGGCTGCGTGACGGACGCTGGGCGGCAGACGGCGACTATCGCCTCACCCCGGCGTCGCTGCGCGACCGCTCGGTGGGCATCGCGGGGCTCGGCCGCATCGGCAAGGCCATCGCCCGGCGCGTGGAGGCGTTTGGCCTGCCGGTGAGCTACTACGGGCGCAGCCAACAGGAGGGCGTCGAATACCGCCACTACTCCGACCTGGTGGCGCTGGCACGCGACGTGGACACGCTGATCGTGGTCACGCCCGGCGGTCCCGACACGCACAACCTGATCGACGCGGCGGTCCTCAACGCGCTCGGGCCGCGCGGCATCCTGATCAACATCTCGCGCGGCTCGGTGGTGGACGAGGCGGCGCTGATCGAGGCGCTCAAGAACCGGACCATCCTGGCCGCCGGCCTCGACGTGTTTCACGGCGAGCCGCGCATCAACCCGGCCTTCCTGCAGCTCGACAACGCCACACTGCTGCCGCACGTGGGCTCTGCCTCCCAGTATACCCGCAACGCCATGGGCCAGCTGGTGATGGACAACCTCGTCGCCTACGCCGAAGGCAAGCCGCCCAAGACGCCCGTGCCCGAGACGCCGTTCAAGGGATGGTGATGGACAGGTGTCTGACCCTCCGGGTCAGACACCGTTGCGCAAACGGCATTGAAAGTACCGAGCCAACAACGCCGTTGGTGCTACGGTGTCAGCCGATCACCGACTGCGCCGACCCTCGGGGGAAATCCCAAACCTCGAATATCGGGATTCCTCCCACCCCTAGCCCCTCCCCACAAGGGAGGCTGTCGTGAAACTTGCTTGGGCGGGGCGGGTGTGCGAGTCGGGGTGCGCGGTTGGGTTGCGTCGCGTTGGCTTGAGGAGGCGGAGCGGCGGCGTGACACCAGGCAAGCGGATCGGGCGGCCACAGGTCAGGATCGACGGCAGCGGGCAGTTGGGGCTGTTCGGCGAGGCGGCGCCGGTGCAGCCCAAGCCGCCGGGCGGCGTGGAGGCGGCCATCCGTTTCGTGGAAGCCGATGCGCGCCGGATCATGCTCGGCGGGATGCGGCTCGACGAGCACCTGAAGGCGATGGGCATCGTGTGGCCGTTCACGGTGGCGCGGCTGCTGGGCGAGCAGGACTGGTCGGTGTTCCTGGCCAAGTTGAGCCCGAACGGGCGTCCGCCCTATGCGCCGTGGGCGATGGTGGGGCTGGTGATGGCCGGCCTCCTCAAGGGGGTGAATACGCTGCGCGCCCTGGAGGAGCTGGCGCGCAGCGACCTCGGCGTGATGTGGGTGACGGGCGGCATCTGCCCCGACCATTCGGTGATCGGCCGCTTCCTTCTGCTGCATGCCGAGACGCTGAGCGAGAGCTTCTTTGCCGGCCTGACGGGAAGCGTGCTGAAGGCGACGGGCTCCGACGCGGCGCTGCTCGGTCTGGACGGCACGGTGATTGCGGCGGCGGTGGCGCGGCTCGGCACGCTCAAGGCCGAGGCGCTGGCGGCGGCGTTGAAGGAGGCGGAAGCCAAGGCGGCGGAGGCGCAGGCGGCGGCAGCCGACGCATCCACAGCCCAAGCGGAGAAGGCCCAGACGGCGGCAGCCGAGGCGGCGGCGAAGGTGGAGAAGCTCGCCGCGGCGCAGGCCGTGCTCAACGAGCGCATCGGCGCGCGCACGGACAAGGGCAAGGACGCCAAGGGCCTGAGCATCCTCCCCGACGAGCCCGAGGCGGTGGTGCAGCCGCAGAAGGACAAGAGGACGTACGCGCCCTCCTACGAGCCGGTGGTGATGGCCAACGGTGCGCGGGTGGTGGTGGCTGGGGACGTGCATCCCTCGTGCGAGACGGCACCGGTGGAGCGCCTGGTCGAGGCGGCGCGCGCGCACGGCAAGGTCGAGACGGTGCTGGCGGACTCGGGCTTCAACGGGGCGGGCACAATCACGGTTGCAGCCAAGCGCGACATCGAGCTGCTGGCGCCGGAGGGGCGTACGCTGCCGGGCGAGACCGCGACCCACAAGCAGTCCGACAAGCAGATCCCGAAAGGGGAGTTCCGCTACGAGGCGGCGAGCGACAGCTACCGCTGCCCGGCCGGCCACAGCCTGCACCGGCTCGCCGCGTGCAGCGAATATGCCGTCTACGGTGGAGCGCCCTGTGCCGATTGCCCGATGCGGGCACGCTGCACGAAGGGTGCGGAGGGCCGGCAGATCAAGCGCTATCCTTGCGACGCAGCCAAGGAGGCGATGCGGGCAACCCTTGCGGACCCGGCCGGGCGGGCGCGCTACAACAAGCGCGCGGGCATGGTCGAGCCGGTGTTCGCCCACCTCAAAGAGAACCAGGGGCTGCGCCGCTTCCGTCGCCGCGGCCTGGCCAAGGTGCGCCTGGAGCTCATGTTGCATCTGGCCGCCTACAACCTGTCGCGGGCGGTGGCGCTTGCGCGGGCGATCGGAGCCCTCTCTGGAGGCCTTCTGGATGCCGCCCTGCGCTGCCTCGCCACCGTGCGCTCCGCGCTGCTGACGCGCTTGCGCCACGCCATGACGGCCCTCGCCACCCCCAGCCCAGGAGCCCCCCGTGTTTAACGACGGCCTCCCTTGTGGGGAGGGGAATCCGCTCGTTTCGTTTCAAACCCAGAGGGGCTGACACTGGCCAACCGCTATTCAGGCTCGACGGTCATCACGTCCCACCAGTCGGGATGCTTCTTGTACTGGGCCTTCACGTAGGGACAGATCGGAACGATCTTGAAGCCATGCTCGCGGGCGTCGGCGATCATGTGCTGCACCAGGGCCAGAGCGGCGCCGGTGCCACGCATGCTGTCGGGTGCGAGCGTGTGATCGGCGCTGATCAGCGCTGTACCGCGCTGCGTGAACACAAGCTCCGCTTCCCCTGGAACGCCCTCCAGCGTCGCAGCGTAGCGGCCGCCCTTCGGACTGAGCTCCTTTCGAACCGTCACAGATGACATCGCAAATCCCTTTGGGCTGATTGCGCCGATAGCCGTCACCCCGCCTTGCGGGCCAGGTGCTTGAACATGTGGCTCCTCGCCTCGTCGTCCATCTCCGCCTTGAAGGTGTGCCTGTCCTTGAGGGCCTGGGCGCGCGCGGCGGCGGGGCGCGCATTGATCTCGTCCAGCAGCCGCTTGACGTTGGGGAATTTGGCCCACGCCTCCTCGCCGCCCAGCATGTAGGGCACCATGCGGGCCCAGCCCCACGCGGCCATGTCGACGATGGTGTAGGTGTCGCCGACGAGGTAGCGGCGGCTGGCCAGGCGCTGGTCGAGGATGCCGTAATGGCGCTCGGCCTCGTACTGGTAGCGGTTGTGGGCATAGGCCACCTTCTCCGGCGCGAAGTGGCGGAAGTGGACGGCCTGCCCCGAGTACGGCCCGACCCCGGTGGCCACGAGCATCAGCCAGGACAGCAGCTCGGCCCGCGCCGCCGGTGCGTCGTCGGGCAGGAACTTGCCGGTCTTCTCGGCCAGGTAGAGCAGGATGGCGTTGCTGTCGAACACCGTGACATCGCCATCGACGATGGCCGGCAC
>Ga0068862_100001128_pt1 | contig 25369 bp, 23 predicted proteins | sample KBSSwiS52_FD_66598 | JGI IMG/M metagenome (GOLD analysis project Ga0068862, IMG submission 66598) | Switchgrass rhizosphere microbial communities from Kellogg Biological Station, Michigan, USA - KBS Switchgrass S5-2 | ecosystem: Host-associated > Plants > Roots > Rhizosphere > Soil ... | reverse complement strand
AAGGGCGTCGCCCGGCGGCTCGGCGGACTGCACAGCGCCCGGCTGTGCATCGAAAGCCTCGACCTTGCCCCGTTCGCCGCGAAAGAGCTGGCGGACGATTGGGACGGTGTCGCCGCCGATACGCTCGATGCGGCCAAGCGTCTGCAGATGAGCGACGCAGAGGGAATCATCATCACGTCGAACACCGGCCACAAGGTCTATGACGCGGTCGCGGCCAATATCGGCGTTCCGATGCTCCACATCGGCGATGCGACCGCCGACCAGCTGGTTGCCGACGGGCGCAGCCGCGTCGCCCTGCTGGGCACGCGCTTCACCATGACTGAGCCGCACGTCCGCAGCCGCCTCGAGAGCCGCGGGATTTCCCTCGCGCCGGTCGAGCCGGAATGGATTGCCGAAGTCGACCGGATCATTTTCGACGAACTCGCAGCCGGCCGCGTGGTCCGCGACAGCCAGCGCAAGCTGAAGACGCTGATCACCGAGCTGGGCAAGCAAAAGGTCCAGGCGGTGGTGCTCGGCTGCACCGAGCTGGTGCTGGCGGTCGACGTGCGGGCGAACGTGCTGCCGGTCTATGACACCACAGCGATCCACGCCCGCGCCGCGGTCGAATGGATGCTGAGCGAGGAAGAAGAGGCGCGGGCGGCGGCTTAATTCGTCATCCCGGGCTTGACCCGGGATCCGCCTTTCCAACGCCGCAAAGGCAAGCAGGCCCCGGCTCAAGGCCGGGGTGACGATTAGGGCCGTTGACCCTATCTCCATCCCGTGAGCAAAGCCGACCGTCCCGACCAGCCTGGCGCTGCCGACCGTTTCAACGAGGACCAGGCGTCCTATGCCGTGCGCGGCGACGGCCAGCCCGACCTCGAGCTCGGCGTGGCGGCGATCCGCGAGGTGTGGAAGACGCTGCCGCGGCGGCCAGGCGTGTACCGGATGCAGGATGCGCGCGGCGACGTGCTCTACGTCGGCAAGGCGCGGGCGCTGAAGAACCGGGTGACCAGCTACACCCAGGTCAACAAGCTGCCCAAAAGGCTGCAGCGGATGGTCGCGCAGACCCGGTCGATGACCATCGTCACGACGCGCACCGAGGCCGAGGCGCTGCTGCTCGAAGCGCAGCTGATCAAGCGCTTCCGCCCCGCCTACAATGTGCTGCTGAGGGACGACAAAAGCTTCCCGTTCATCCTGCTGCGCGAGGACCATGCTTTCCCGCGGATCCAGAAGCATCGCGGCGCGCGGCGCATCAAGGGCCAATATTACGGGCCGTTCGCAAGCGCCGGATCGGTCACTCGCACACTTAACGCGCTACAGAAGCTGTTCCTGCTAAGAAGCTGTTCCGACAGCTATTTCGAAAACCGGACGCGGCCGTGCTTGCTGTTCCAGATCAAGCGCTGCTCGGCGCCGTGCGTGGGGCGGATCGAGCCGGCGGAATATGACGAGTTGGTCGGGGAGGCGAAGGAGTTCCTCGCCGGCAAGTCGACCGGGGTGCAGACGCGGCTGTCGAAGCTGATGGCCCAAGCCGCCGACCGCCAGGATTTCGAATTGGCCGCGGTCTATCGCGACCGGTTGCGGGCGTTGACCTACATCCAGGGCAGCCAGACGGTGCATGCCGAGGGGCTGGGCGACGCCGACGTGTTCGCGCTGGCGGGCAAGGCCGGGACGATATCGATCCAGGCCTTCTTCATCCGCGGCGGGCAGAATTGGGGGCATCGCGCATTCTTTCCAGCGCATACCAGCGATGTCCCAGAAGCCGAGGTTTTATCGAGCTTTCTTGTCCAGTTCTACGAGGACATGCCGCCGCCGAAGCGAATCCTGGTCGACCGCAACCTCGACGACCGCGAACTGCTCGAAGAGGCGCTGTGCGAGCGATCCGGCCATGCCGTGGCGATCGAAATCCCCCAGCGCGGCGCACGGCGCAAGCTGATCGACCAGGCCAAGCGCAATGCCGAGGAAGCGCTCGACCGGCGCATGGCCGAGACCACCACCCAGGGGAAAATCCTGCGCGAGCTGGCTGAAACGTTCGAGCTGGGCGACGTGCCCAAGCGCATCGAAGTCTATGACAACAGCCACATCATGGGGACCAACGCCACCGGGGCGATGATCGTCGCCGGACCCGAGGGCTTCCGCAAGGGCAGCTATCGCAAGTTCAACATCAAGCGGCCGGAGACCGCGCCGGGCGACGATTTCGCGATGATGCGCGAAGTGCTCGAGCGGCGCTTTGCCCGGCTCGAGAAGGAAGATCCGGACCGCGCCAGCGGCGAATGGCCCGACTTGCTGCTGATTGACGGCGGCAAGGGGCAGTTGTCGGCGGTGTGCGAGGTGCTGGAGGACGCGGGGGTACACGACGTTCCCGTGGTGGGCGTGGCCAAGGGCCCGCATCACGGTCGGGAAGGCCGCGAGGTGTTTCACCTGCCGGGCGGGCGCGAAATCACGCTGCCGCCGAACTCGGCGCTATTGTTCTACCTCCAGCGGCTGCGCGACGAGGCGCACCGCTTCGCCATCGGTACCCATCGCGCCAAGCGGGCCAAGAGCCTGACGACCTCGACGCTGGACGATGTCCCCGGCATCGGGCCGAACCGCAAGCGGGCGCTGCTGATGCATTTCGGGACGGCCCGGGCGGTCAAGGGCGCGGCGCTCGACGATCTCGAAAAGGCGCCCGGGATCAGCAAGGCGATGGCGCGCCAGCTCTACGACTATTTCCACCCGGCCGGGTGATGAGGTTCCAGACCAAGGCGATCGTTTGCGCGCTTCGCAACCATGGCGAGCATGGCGGGGTGGTGCGCCTGATGACGCCCGACCATGGACTGCAGGCGGCCTACGTGCGCGGGGCACGGGGGCGGCGCATGCGGCCGGTTCTGATGGCCGGCAATGTGGTCGAGGCGCAGCTGTCGGCGCGGACGGACACGCAATTGCCGCAGGCGACGGTTGAGCTGGTCCACAGCCGCGGGCCATTGCTGTCCGAGCCCCTGCCGGCCGGGGCGATCGAGTGGGCAACGGTGCTGACCGCGACCGCTTTGCCCGAGGGCCAGCCCTATCCGCCCCTCTATGCCGCGCTCGAGGCGGTGCTGGAGGCGATCGAGGCGTCGCCGTCGGCGAGCGGCTGGGGATCGGCGCTGGTGCGCTATGAGCTGCTGCTGCTGGCCGAGATGGGCTTCGGCCTCGACCTCGACCAATGCGCGGTGACCGGATCGAACGACGATTTGGTCGCGGTCAGTCCCAAGACCGGGCGGGCGGTCAGTGCCGCGGAGGCCGAGCCCTACAAGGGCAAGTTGCTGCCGCTGCCAAGGTTCGTCCGCGAAGGCGGCGAGGCAAGCTGGAGCGATATCCTCGACGGGCTCGACTTGACCGGTCATTTCCTCGCCCGCGATGTCGTGACCGACCGCTCGCAGCCGGTGTGGGAGGCGCGGGTTCGCCTGGTCGAACGGCTGCGGCGGGCTGGGGGCAGCGGCTAGCGGTTGCGCGCCGCGGCCAGTCTCGCCTAGGTGGAGGCGTGACCATAGACGCGCTCGCCATGCTGTTCCCGAATGTTGCGGTGACGCGTGGAATCGCCGTTCGCGTCGCGGTCAGCTTCCTCGCCGAGCAATCCGACCCGGCGTCCGAGCGCTGGTTCTGGTCCTATCATGTGCGCATCGAGAACGGCGGCGACGTTGCCGTCCAGCTGCTGTCGCGCAGCTGGACCATCACCGACGGCCGCGGCTCGGTCCACGAAGTGGTGGGTGAGGGCGTGGTCGGCGAAATGCCGCTGATCGCCCCGGGGGCGAGTTTCGATTATGTGTCCGGCTGCCCGCTCGATACGCCGAGCGGGTCGATGAGCGGCAGCTATCGGATGGTCGATGAAGACGGCACCGCGTTCGATGTCGCCATCCCGCGGTTCCAGCTGCTCAGCGCCTGACTTCCGTGCCGACCGCCCCGCGCCGGGTCGTTCTTGCCGCGAACAGCGCGTGGAACATCGTTAATTTCCGCAGTGACCTGATCCGCGCGCTCAAGGCCGCGGGCTATGAGCCGGTGGTCATCGCGCCGGCCGATCCGGCAGCCGAGCCGCGCCTGGCCGAACTCGGAGTCAATCGGATTGCCATCGACATGCAGCGGTCGGGACTCAATCCGATCGCGGATTTCCGACTGATGCGGACCTATCGGCGCCTGCTCGGCAAGATCCGGCCGATTGCGTTCCTCGGCTTCACCATCAAGCCGAACATCTACGGCGGCATAGCCGCCCGGCGGCTGGGCATCCCGCTGATCGCCAATATCAGCGGGCTGGGGACCGTGTTCATCAAGCGGGGGCTGCTACTGGCGCTCGTCAGCCGGCTCTACCGCTTCGCGCTCAAGCGGGCGGCGGTGGTGTTCTTCCAGAATCCCGACGATCGCGCCTTGTTCATCGAGCGCAGGCTGGTCAGCGACGCGCAGGCGCGGCTGCTGCCCGGATCGGGAGTCGATCTCGACCATTTTCGGCCGATGCCGCCCGCGACCGGCCTGACGACCTTTCTGTTCATCGGCCGGCTGCTCGGCGACAAGGGCGTGTGGGAATTCGTCCAGGCGGCGCGGATCGTGCTGGCCGACATCCCCGGCGTCCGTTTCCAGCTGCTCGGGCCGCTTGACGAAGGCAACCGCTCGGCAGTCACACGCGACGATCTCGATCGCTGGGTGGCGGAAGGAAGCGTGGAATATCTCGGCGCGACCGACGACGTCCGGCCGCACATCGCGCAGGCGACCGCGGTCGTTTTGCCATCCTATCGCGAAGGCTTGCCGCGTTCATTGCTCGAGGCGGCAGCGATGGGCCGCCCGCTGATTGCGACCGACGTGCCCGGCTGCCGCGAGCTGGTCGAGCCCGGCGTGACCGGCTTCCTGTGCCAAGCCAGGGACTCAAATTCTCTCGCCAAGGCGATGAAAAATATGATGAAAGCGACCGCGGGCGAGCGAGCGCAGATGGGCTTGGCGGCGCGGGCGATGGTCGAACAAGGCTATAGCCAAACCGTCGTAATAAGCGCCTATCTGGAGGCGCTCGGAAAACTTGACGCTCCGCGGAGTTAAGGTGGGTATGTTCGGAATGTCTCGTTCACGAAGCGACGGTCCGCGCGGGCCGAAGGGCCAGCGCGCTTATGTCGTGGGCGACGTTCACGGCCGGCTCGACCTGCTTGAGCAGCTCATCGGCCAGATCCACCAGGATTTGGCAGCGCGGCCGGCGAACAAGGCGCTGATCGTGTTCCTCGGCGACCTGATCGACCGTGGGCCGAGTTCGGCGCAGGTGGTCGAGCGGCTGCGAACCTACCGGCACGACCAACTGCGGCCGATTTTCCTGCTCGGCAACCATGAGGAGGTGCTGCTCCGGCTGCTCGGCGGCGAAACCCAGCTGATTCCCGGCTGGCTCCGGTTCGGCGGCGCGCAATGCCTGCAAAGCTACGGCGCCGACTCGCAGGCGATCGCGGTCGCACCCAACGCCGCGGCGCTGGCGGCGATCCGTCAGGCGATCCCGGCCAATCACGTCGAGTTCCTGCGCAGCTTCGTCGATACCTGCCGGTTCGGCGATTACCTCTTCGTCCATGCCGGGATTCGCCCGGGTGTCGCGCTCGACCAGCAGCGCCAGTCTGACCTGCGCTGGATCCGCGAGCCGTTCCTCCTCGACGAGAGCGATCACGGCTTTGTCGTCGTTCACGGCCATACGATCACCAACGGCACCGACGAGCGCCCGAACCGCATCGGCATCGATACCGGGGCCTATCGGACCGGGACGCTGACCGCGCTGGCGATCGAGGGTGGCGAGCGCCAGTATCTCGATACCACCATGAATGTTGGAACCGCGGTTTCGTCCGCGCATTGATTTGGTCCGTTTTGGATACTAGTCAGCGCCGCTCCGGAGAATATCCAATATGGTGAGAAAAGCGCGTTTTTTGGCGAGGTGGAATGGTGCGTAACGAGCTTTTCCGGTCCCGGACTCGAATCCTCAAGCTGGTCGCGGTTGCTGCTGCGCTCTTCCTCGGAGCGTGCGCGGACAGCACCGGCGGCCCGATTCCCTACAATGTCGCACTCGGCAGCCCCGATGCCCCGACGATTGCCCCGCTGGGATCGGACTATCGCATCGGGCCGATGGACACGGTCAGCGTCAAGGTATTCAAATCGCAGGATCTGACCGGCGATTACCAGGTCGATCTGACCGGTCGTATTTCGATGCCGCTGGTCGGCGAGGTCGATGCGGCGAACCTGACCACGGCCCAGCTCGATCAGCGGCTGACCGAAAAGCTCGGCGAGAAATATTTCCAGAATCCGGACGTCAGCGTCGGCATCAAGGCGTCAACCCGCCGCTCGGTGACCGTCGATGGCGCGGTCAAGCAAGCCGGGACCTTCCCGATCGCCGGGCCGACCAGCCTGATGCAGGCGGTCGCATTGGCCGGCGGGACGACCGAAGATGCCAACGCCCGCCGGGTCGCTGTCTTCCGGTCGGTCGGCGGGCAGCGTCAGGCGGCGGCGTTCGACCTAACGTCGATCCGCCATGGCCAGGCCCAGGACCCGCAAATTTATCCCGGAGACATTGTCGTCGTCGATGGTTCCGGCATCAAGCAAGGCTTCAAGAGAATTATGCAGAGTTTCCCGCTCCTCTCGATTTTCACGCCGTTCTGATGGCTGACCGGAGAGGCCAAGACCGATGAACAACAGCATCGCGGTACCGAACCAGGGGCCGTGGCCGCTCGGGCCCTATGCGCCTGGCCAGGCGCAGCCGTTCCAGCCGGGCCAGCGGACCTATTCGACCGCCAGCATCCTCGACCTGCCGACGTTCCTCAGGATCGTCCAGCACTGGCGCTGGCTGATCCTCGGCGCGTTGGCGCTCGGGCTTGCCGCGGCCATCATCGTCACTTTGCTGACCACCCCGGCCTATCGCGCCTGGGTGACGCTTGAGGTCAATCCGCCGACGGTTGAGGTGACCTCCGAGCAGTCGCGCGAGCGCCAGTCCTATCAGGACCCGTACGATATCGTGGCGACCCAGGTCGGCCTGTTGTCGAGCAAGGGCGTCGCCGAGCGCACGGCGCAGGAACTCAACCTTGGCAACAACCCGGCTTTCGTCCCGCAGACCGGCGATGCCTCGTCGCGGCTCAAGGCCGCAACGCGAACGGTTCAGATCAACCTCAAGGCCGAAGTCCCGAAAGAAGGACAGCTGATCAAGTTCAGTTACGATTCCCGATCGCCGCAGCTGGCCGCGCAGGTCGCCAACGGGGTCGCGGAAAGCTTCATCAATTCCTCGCTGCAGCGGCGCTACGAAGCCTCGGCCTACGCCCGCAAATTCCTCGAGCGGCAGATCGCCAAGACGCGCACCGACCTTGAGCGGTCGGAGCGGTCGCTGGTCGCTTATGCCCAGGCGCAGGGCATCATCAACACGGCGGTGGGAACCGATGGCAAGCCGGCGGGCGACGCGGGCTCGCTCCAGGGTGAGTCGCTCATTGCGCTCAACAAGGCGCTGGCCGAGGCAACCGCCCGTCGTGTCGCCGCTGAAGGCGCTTATCGCAGCGGGCTCGCGACCGGGCCGACGAGCGACGTGACGGCGAGCACCCAGGCGCTCCGGCAACAGCGCGCCGCGCTCCAGGCGGACTACCAGCAGAAGCTGACCTTCATGAAAGCCGAGCATCCGGAGATGGTCAGCCTGCAGGCCCAGATTGGCGAGCTCGACAAGCAAATCGCGCGCGAGAGTTCGCAGATGGCGTCGAGCCGCAACAACAGCCTGCTGCAGGAATATCGCGGGGCCGTCTCGGCGGAGGGCGCGCTCCAGGGCAAGGTCGCCGGCCTCAAGGGCGCGGTGCTCAACCTGCGCGGCCGCAGCATCCAGTACACCATCCTGCAGCGCGAGGTGGATACCAACCGCAGCCTCTACGACGCCCTGCTCCAGCGCTACAAGGAGATCGGCGTTGCCGGCGGAATCGGCGCCGCGCCGGTGTCGATCGTCGACCGCGCCGACGCGCCGGGCAGCCCGTTCAAGCCCAATTTGCTGATGAACCTCCTGCTCGGAGTGGTCGGCGGGTTGCTGGCGGGGGTCGGCGCCGCGGTCGGGCTCGAGTTCCTCAACGATACGATCAAGACCCGCGAGGACGTGCGCAACAAGCTCGGCCTGGCGTGCCTCGGCGCGGTGCCCAAGACCAGCGCCAAGGACGCGTTCGTCGAGGATCTGAAGAACCCCGCGTCGGTCGTCTCGGAAGCCTATTCGGCCGTGGTCGCGGCACTCCGCTTCAGCACCGATTCCGGAATGCCGAAGATCCTGCTCGTGACCAGCACCCAGCCGGGCGAAGGCAAGTCATCGACGGCGCTGGCCCTGGCCCAGAATTTCGCGCGGCGCGGGAAGAACGTGCTGCTGGTCGATTCCGACCTGCGCAAGCCGGCCTTCAAGACCACGTCGGAAAAGATCGGGCTGACCAAGCTGCTGACCAACGATGAGCGGATCGACCATCACGTGGTCGAAACCCAGCACGAGAACCTCCGGCTGCTGCCGAGCGGCCCGATTCCGCCGAACCCGGCCGATTTGCTGTCGACGGGACGCTTCCGGTCGATCCTGGCCGAAGCCGCCGAGCAATTCGATCTGGTCATCGTCGACGCTCCGCCGACGCTGGGCCTGGCCGACGCACCGCTGCTCGCGGCCGCCGCGGCGCACGTGATGTTCGTGGTCGAGAGCGGCAAGACGCGCACCCGGGCGGCGATCGAGGCGCTCAACCGGATCGAAGCCACCGGCGCCCACATCGTCGGGGCGACGCTGACCAAGTCGATCGATTCCGGCGGAGGCTATGGCTACAAGCGCTACGGTTACGGCTATGGGTACGGGAAGCTCGACAGCAAGCGGACCGAAATCCTGATGATCCCGCAGGGCGCGGACAGCTAAGCGCGAATTGAGGGGGACCGGCAACTGATCGGACGGTCAATCCTGGTCCTTGGCGCGGCGCTGCTCGCGAGCGCGGCAGTCGTCCGCAACGCCGCGGTGCTGCAGTTTGCCGAGACCCAACCGCAAGTCGCGGCCCGCTTCTGGCCGTCTCATCCAGCGTCGAAATTGTGGCTCGGCCTGACCGAAATCGGTTTGGCTGCGCGGCACCGGACGCCGGTGGCGGAGTCGACCTTCGCCTTGGTCCGCGATGGCGCCACGAAGTCGCCGCTGGCGCCCGAACCGTTCCTCGTCCGCGGCGTGCAGGCGCAGCTCGCAGGCGACCGGAAGGGCGCCGAGCAGGCGTTCCTCGCGGCAAAGTTGCGCGACGGGCGCTCGATCCCGGCCCGCTATTTCCTCGCCGAGCAATATTTCCGCACTGGCGACGCCGAGCGCGGCCTGCGCGAAATCTCGATCCTGGCGCGGATGATCCCCAACGGGGTGACCAGCCTGGCGCCCTATGTCGCGGCCTATGCCAAGGATCCGCGCAGCCGATCTCACCTGAAGTCGCTGTTCCGGTCCGACCCGACGCTCGAGCAGGCGGCGCTGTCGACGCTGGCCTCCGACGCACGCAATTCCGACCTGGTCCTCGGTCTCGCCAGCCCGTCGGCCAGCCCGCCGCAATGGTCTGGGGTGCTGGTCCAGACGTTGGTCGCGGCCGGCAGATATGATGATGCCTACCGCGTGTGGGCCAGGACGGCGCATATTCAGCCGGCCCCGGATGCGACCTTGTTCGATGCGGACTTTGCCGGCAGCGATGCGCCGGCGCCGTTCAACTGGGCCCTGACCTCGTCGACGGTCGGCCTCGCCGAGCGCCAGCCCGGCGGCCGCCTTCACGCGATCTTCTACGGGCAGGAGGATGGCGTTCTCGCCCGGCAATTGGTGCTGCTCAAACCCGGCCGCTACCGCCTGGCGATGCAGGTCGCCGGCGATCCGGCGCGGGCGGCGAGCTTGAGCTGGAAGCTCGCCTGCGCCGATTCGAAGGCGCTGCTGTTTTCGCTGCCATTGAGCGACCTGAAAAAGGCTGCCGCCGGGGTGACCTTCGACGTCCCGGCAAATTGCGCCGCCCAGTCGCTGGAGCTCGCCGGCAGCGCCCCCGAAGTGTCGCAACAGGCCGACATCACCATCAGCGGGCTGAGCCTCAAGCGGGAGCAGGCTGGTGGCTAGCCGGGCGCGCGAAGCCGCGGCGCCGGCCTATCTGTTCGGCTGCCTGATCCTTGGCGGGAGCAGCCAGGGGATCTGGGCCAATATGCTGCTGCAACTGGTCGGCCTCGGGCTGATCGCCTGGGCGGCGTTGACGCCGTCCGAGGAACGATTGCCGCGCCGCCAGCGTCAGTTGCTCGCACTCGTCATCCTCGGGCTCGCGGTTGCGGCGCTCCAGCTGATCCCGCTGCCGCCGGGGATGTGGGAGCCGCTCGGGCCACGCCGGCTGCTCGCCGACGGCTACAAGGTTCTCGGCATGCCGCTCCCGTTGCTGCCGCTGTCGGTGGCGCCTTATGCTTCGCTGACCGCCGTGCTCGCGCTAATTCCCGCGATCGCGGTCATTGCCGCGGGGGTCCGGCTGGGATGCCGTCCGCTGTGGCTGGTCATCGCGCTGGTCGGCGGGACGGTCGCCGGGATCCTGCTCGGGGCGCTGCAGGTCAGCAGTCCCGATCCGATGACCTCGCAATGGTACCTGTTCGCCGACACCAACCATGGCGTCGCAACCGGCTTCTTCGCCAACGCTAATCATATGGCGATCCTGCTGGTCATCACCTTGCCGTTCCTCGCCGCGATCCTCGCCTCGGCAGGCGCCAAGGGCCGCAACGTCCAGCGTTACTCCGCGGTCGTCGCGCTTGCCGTGGGGGCCGGGCTGGTGGTTGCGGTTGGCATCGCGCTTAACGGATCGCTGGCCGGCTATGGCCTGGCGGTGCCGGTGCTGGTGGCGAGCGCCGTCATCGTCCTGCCCGGCCGCAATCCGGCGATCCGCTGGCTGGCGCCGGTTGCCGCGATCCTGCTGATCGGCGTCGTCGGCTGGCTCGCAACGACGCCGCTGAGCAGCCGCAGCGTGCTCGAGGCCAATGCCGCGACCTCGGTATCCTCGCGCCAGGAAATCCGCGCCACATCGCTGGAGGCGGCGCGCGCCTTCATGCCGCTGGGCTCGGGTATCGGGACATTCCGCCGGGTCTACGCGCTCTATGAAGATCACGATCGGCTCGACCCGACGACCTACGTCAACCACGCCCACAATGATTACCTAGAGCTGGCGCTGGAGACGGGCGTGCCCGGCCTCGCCGTGCTGGCGCTGTTCCTGCTGTGGTGGGCGAGGGCCGCGTTTCGGGCGTGGCGGACGCGCGAGCCTGATCCGTTCGCGCGGGCTGCGTCGGTCGCGTCGGCCGCGATCCTGCTCCACAGCCTGGTCGATTTTCCCCTGCGAACGGCCGCGGTCGGCGCCTGCTTCGCTCTGTGCCTGGTGTTGTTGGTGCGGCAGCGGCCCGCGCCTGCCGTGAGCAAGTCAGAGCTGCGGCCGACCCGCCACGTCGTCGTCGAATAGCCGGCGACGCCCTCGCCGATGAACGCGTTTCTGCAGCAGCTATGGCACGCCGTCAGCGGCGGGATGATGTCGTGGTACGACGCGAAAATGTTCATCGAGCACGCCTCGGTGGTCAACAGCGACGGCCTTCATGTGCTGCTCGGCGTGCTGGTGTGGATGCTGATCGCCGTCGTCCTGCGCCGCGGTCTGTCGGCCCGGCTTCCGTGGCTGATCCTGTTGGCCCTGACCCTGTTCAACGAAGGCGTCGATCTGTGGATGGAGCAATGGCCCGACAAGGCGATGCAGTTCGGGGAATCGGCCAAGGACGTGCTGCTGACGATGACGTTGCCGGTTGTGCTGATGCTCGCGATCCGGCTGCGGCCGGCCCTATTTCGAGCGCCGTCGGGCCGCCGCCGATAGGGCTGCGGCGGGATTGACGGGATAAACAATCTTGACCGCGCGGTGCCGGCTCTGACCCCCCTGGGGTGCAGCGTGCGCTGGGACGACGGTGGGCTCGGCGGGCCAGAATATGGGCCCTGAAATCGGCACGTTCCGGCTGCGAAGCTTTCGTCCGAACAGCAGCGTGCGGATAAAGGCGCGCAGGCTGTGGGGTTGCGCCGACGCCCAGGCTGTCCACACGAGCGCGGCGAGGGAACGACGATCGACCTTGAGCGCGCCCCGACGAAGCAGGCGCCTGAACAGACGCGGCCTGCCGCCGGCCCAGAGCGTGATCGACCCGAGCGAAACGAACACCTGGGGACTGACCTTGCGGTCGTCGCCCAAGACCGAACTTAGAAGGTCATCGTAGGAGCGGCCCTGTTCCAGACGCGCCCGCGCCCGGTACATGAGGTCTACCGCGCGCTCGACCCGCTGCTGTTCGGACGACAGGCGATTGCTGACCCGGGCCAATCGAACCTGATAGACCGAGTAGGGCAGAACCATGATGCTGGTGATCGCCGCCATGCGCAGGATCAGGTCATTGTCTTCCCAGAATTCGCATTCCTCGCGATAGCCGCCGACGCATTCGAAAATCTCGCGCCGGTAGGTGAGCGGCCCGTTCCCGAACGGCGGGACCGATGCCGGCTGGCGCAGCCGCCACAGTTCCGGGCCTCGGACGATGCGGCCGTCTGGATCGATGATGTCGAACAGACCGCCGACCACCCCGACGTCGGGATGGCGATCGAGCACCTCGAGCTGGTCGGCGAGACGCTCGGGATAGGAAATGTCGTCCGCATCCATGCGCGCCACGACTGGGGCCGAGGCAGCCCGCGCGACCCGCTCGGAGCTCCGCGCCGGACCTAGATTTTGCTCTTCTTCCAGCAGGCGGATCCGGGAATCCCGCGCTGCCCATTGACGCAGGCGCTCGGTCGAGCCGTCGGTCGAGGCGTCGTCGAGGATGACGAATTCGAAGTCGCTGAAGGTTTGGCCCAAGACGCTTTCAACCGCCGCATCCAGGTACGGGAGCGCATTGTGGACAGGCATGACTACGCTGACCCGTGGGGTCGGACCTATAACCATCTGCGATTCGGCACTTTTGCTACAACTGGTCTGCGTTAAATCAGCGTTTCTACAGAGTCGATGCTATTCCCGGTCAACTCCCGTTCGACCGCGCCAAGACGGGCTTCCAACAGGGCATTGTCCGCCGCGTAATAGCGCTTGATCTGGTCTCGGAGTTCCGGCGTAATTTCGTGCCGGTAGCCTGTGGTCGACAGGAACCCGACCTTCCTCACCACACCGTACAGGCGTTCGCCGAATGGGAGCTGCCTCATCAAGCGCGCTGCTGTTCGGACCCAGGCCGGCGGACGGATGACCAATCGCGCGATCCTTCGCGACCGGTAGGTCATGCCCGGATTGATCTGCGGGAAGCTGGTGCGACCGTCGTCTGCCAGCCCAAGAAATTCGAGAATTTCGAGGTAGGCCGCCCGCGGATCGGCGGTCCAGTCGCGAAAGTTGACAATGTGGATCTGGTCAGCCGGGAAGGCGGCGTAATAGCGCTCGACCTGTTCCCCGAAGCGGCCCATCGCCGCATAGTCGAGCGTTCGTGGCTCCAGGCAGGTCACGGGGATCGTTCCGGGTGGGCGCCGACCGGATAGCTGCCAGGCCGTCGCGAAATCTTCGATCTCCTCGGCGAACTCGCGCAGGAACTGATTGTGCAGCGAGGGAAGATACTCCTCCTGTTCGCGCAGGAAGATGAGGATCTTCGATCCCGGATCATGGTCGCTGATTGCGCCGGCCGCGGCTTCCGAAAAGAGGTACATCGCCGAAACCTCGCCGACCACTTTCGCGCCGCCACAACCGGCAAAGAGCTTGGCATAGTCCGCCGCGGTTTGCGTCAACCGGAGATTGGGCAGGTCGAGCGCGAAGAAGCATTCGTCCTTGGATTGCGGAAAGAAGATGTCCGGGTGGCTGGCGAGATATTCGGCCCAGGCCGTCGTGCCGCATTTGGGCGCGCCAACGATGAACAAATTGGGCAACCGTGGCGGACTCATCGGAACCAGTTTCGGACGTGGCGGGCCAGTCCCCGCGGGCCGCTTCTTGCGACCTGACCAGGCAGTGCCGCGGCGCGCCGAAGCAGCGATTTCGAGCGGGACAGCATATCCGGGGCCTTAGGTGCCGATTGCGACAGAACATAGACGCTGCGGCTAACGCGAAAGGCGGACAGCCCCGCAGCTGCGCCAGCGGCCGCGAGATCGTCGAAATCGAAGCTCCAGCGCGGACTGCTGCCGTCCGGCACCCATCCAAGGCCTAGCTGGTCGGTGACGATCTGGCCGCCCGGCGCGAGTTTCTTGGCATAGAGGTCGAACAGGTCGGACAGGTGGCGGACGCAGCAGCAGGGACTCGTCGGGTTGTTGTCGAGGATGAAGTCGAATGTCCCCTCGATGCCGCCGTCCCGGCCCGAATATTTGTTGTGCACGACGAAGGCGTAGTTCGGCAGCGCGAGCGAACGCGCCACCTGTATTTCGGGTTCGTCGATGGTCGTGCCGACGATTTCCCGGACGTGCCGGTGAAGGCGCCTGGCGAGGCCGGAATTGCCAATTCCGATGTGCAGGACCCGAGCTTGGCGCAAGTCGTAGCGGTCGATGTAGCGTTCCATCCGGGCCTGGTCGGGCGTCGTCGCCTTGTCGGACCAGTCGCGCAGGTCCTCGCTGTAGATGACGCCGGGGTCACGCAGGTTGCCGCAGTCGAGCGGAAGCTCGGCGAAGCGCGATCGATGCAACGCACGCCAGGCGTCAGTGAGCGGCATTGGCCCGGTTCCTGACGGCCTCGCGGAGCCACGCGAGATTGGCGAACAGGCGCGGCGCCCGGATCTTCAACCGGAACCGCCAGCCGCGATCCGACGCCAGGATGATCACTCGCGGAAGCTTCAAGATGTCGCTGTCGGCGCTCATGCGGCCCGCGCCGCAGCCAAAGGCGGCGAGATAACCGGCCTTGTGCACTGCGTCCTTGCTGGCGTCGTCGGCGAAGCCGAACGGGTAAGCGAAAAATCGCGGGCGGGGCAGGCCCTGGGCGGCAAGGTCGGCGGCAGAGCCGGCCGCTTCATCCGCCTGCTCCGCGCTCTTGAGCAACGGCATCTCCCGATGCGTGCGGCCATGCGAACCGATTTCGACGCCGAGGTCGACGAGTTCCTGCAATTGCCCGGGCGACAGCAAGCGCAAGCGTCCGGCGCCATACGCCTGGTCCCACTCATTGGTGGCGGACTTCATCGCTGTGACCGCGAAGACGAGAGCCGGAATGCCGCGGGGCTGCAGCACATCGCGGGCAACGTCGAGCAGGCCCTCGTAACCGTCGTCGAAGGTCAGCAGCACCGGGCGGCGTGGCAGCGGCGCATTCGCCTGGATGAATGCGGCAAGGTGCGCGGGAGACACGAACGTGAAACCGCGCCGGGTTAGCGCGTCCAGTTGCTCCGCGAACAGTGTTGGCGGCACGCCATAGGGGGCGAGCACGGGGTCGGCCGATTGATCCTCGATCGCGTGATAGCACAGCACCAGCAGGCGGTCGGAAAACGGCAGCCAGCCGTTGGCGCGTAGCCCCGACCAATAAGCCAGCGAGCGCGCACCCGAGAAGAATCTGGCGACGGCCCGGCTCGACCGCAACGGGGTTTTGAGCGCGACCTCAGCGACCCCGACGGCCAGCCAGGCAAGCAGGTCGGGAAGCAGCGGAATGCGGGCCAGCGGCCGATAGACCAAGCGCGTCAGCGGCCGCGAGTAACCCTTGCGCTCGAACAGCTCGCGAGCAAGCTCGGGATGCTTGTGCACGAAGTTGAGATCGGCGGCGACCGCCCGGCGTGCCCGCTCCATGAATTGGCGCGGAGTCACGACATAGAGCTGGTGGCTGATCGCGGCCGGGTTGTGGCGAACGTCGTGGCTCGCGAGCAGGCGGACTCCGAAGTCGGCGTCCTCGTTGCCGAACGCCGCCGCGTTGGTGAACGCCGTGTCGAACCCGCCAAGCTCCTCGAACAGCGCGCGGCGCACCGACAGCTGCCCGGTGAACACGTCAAACGGGGAGAGCGGTGACTTGACGCTGGTCGACGCGATCCAGCGCGCGACGCTGTCGGGCAGGAAACCGGCGGGCGACGCCGGGTGGATGGGCGTGTCGCCGATCACCGCGTCGGCGCCGTCCAAGTGCAGTCTGGCATGTTCTTCGAGGAGCGTGGCGTCGGCGATCATGTCATCATCAAGGAACAGGATGATCTGTCCGCTGGCTTCCGCCGCACCCCGGTTGCGGGCGGCGGACGCCCCGGCATTGGCCTGTTCGATCACCCGCAATGGCCAGCGGCATTCGAGCTCGTTGAGGGCAGCGGCTGTCCCGTCCGTCGAGCCATCGACGACGACGATAATCTCGATCTGCCCGGCATAGTCGAGCGCCCCGAGCGCGCGGACGGCATCGCACACGGTGGCGCGTCGCTCGTAGGTCGGAATGACGACCGAGAAGGACGGCGCGGCATCCGCCGTCGCCTTGGCCGGGGGTCGGTCGGCGGACAGGGTCACGGGACTAGTCAACGGACGCGTGCTTTGCGTGGATGTCATACCAGCTGAGGTTGGGCGATCTTCTGTGCAGCCGGCGCATGACACTTGAATAATAGAGAAAGAGGCGCCGGTTTCGATAGAGCAGCAGCGGCAGCCGCATCGTCCGGCAAAGTGCCCGGAATGATTCGAGCGCGGCATTGGCACTCAGCCATTCCCCGGGGGTCTCCTCGCCGAACGGCCCGCTCGGTCCGGCTGCTGAGGAGTCGGCTCGATGTGCAAGCTGTTGCTGATCGACAATTTTGAACCGGTCGTAATCGAGCCGGGTGAGGGTTTCGAAATCCAGCTGCATCGCAGCGAGGTTCATGGACTTAGCGAAGGAGGTCTCCATCGATAGGTAGCGTGGCCGCGCCGCAGTGGCGGCAAGGCCTTCGACGGCGATCCGATCCATGCCTTCGATATCGAGCTTCATGTAGAACGGCGCCCCATGGGCGGCGACGAGGTCGGCCAGGGTAATCCCGTCGACGACCAAGGCATCGGCAGCGCCCCCCCGCGCGGCAATGTCTCGATGCCAATCCTCGACAACCGTGCCCCAGCCCGGAGTGGTGCTGCGGTGGAAGGTAACCGGTCCGCTCTTGGGCGCGATTGCGCGATTGACGATGGTCAGGCGTCCGTCCGCAATGGCCAAGCGGAAGCGCTTTGCAGCTACCTCACAAAGCTCGGGATCGGCCTCGACCGCGACAACCCGAAAGCCATTGCGGAGATAGAAATCGCTATCGTCCCCGTCGTCCATGCCGATGTCGTAGATGAGATCGGTCATCCGTCGGGGTGGCCGGCCATGGTGCGGAAGTAGGCCAAAGTTTCGAGCGGCCCGGCTTCGGCGACCTTGCCGTCGTGGAGGACGATGCCGCGCTGGCAGGCGGCGATCGTCGTCTTGCGGTGACTGACGACGAGCATGGTGCGGAAATGGCGATGCTCGGTGGCCAATTTCACAATCTCCTGGTCCGACAACGCATCGACCGCGCTGGTTGCCTCGTCGAAGATCAGTAGGTCGGGATTGAGCAACAGTGCCCGGGCGACGCCAATGCGCTGCCGCTGGCCGCCCGAAAGGCCAAGGCCATTGAGCCCGACCGGCGTGTCATAGCCCTGGGGAAGCGCGGCGATGAAGCGGTCGGCTCCAGCCTCTTGCGCGACGGCTTCGATTTCCGCCCGGGTCGCATCCGACCGGCCGTAGGCGATATTCTCGGCGACGGTACCGCCGAGGAGTTCGTTGTCCTGGCCGGCAACCGCGATGCGACAGCGCCAGTCCATGGCGTCGATGTCGGCAATCGGGCGGTCGCCGAGCCGGATGTCGCCGGCCTGCGGGTCGATCAGGCGGCACAACAGGTTGACCAACGTGGTCTTGCCGGCGCCCGACTCCCCCAGCAGCGCGGTCGCGACGCCTGGCTCGATCGTGCAAGTCACGCCGCGGATGGCGTCGTAGCCGTTGGGGTAAGTGAAGCTGACATCATTGAAGACGATCGGCCGGTCGAGGCGCAGCTCCGAGCCTTGCCCGCCTTGCGAAGGCGCCTCAGCGGACTGGGCCATCAGCCAGTCCACCTCACGGAGCGATCCCTCGAACGAAGCGATGCCGAGGCGCGATTGGCTGATGGTTCGCGCATGCGGCTGGGTGCGGGTCAGGAGCAGGACGAATGCCGTGATCGCCGGCACCGACATCCCGCTCCAATAGCCGGCGAGCAGGATGATCAGGAACAGGACGGCGATCAGCGTATCCACCGCGGGGTGCACGAACGCGGTCAAATAGGTCGATGCGCGCAAGCTCCGGCGCAGCCGGTCGATCGCATGGTCAGCGCGGTCCTGCTCACTGTCGCGCTGGCCGAACAAGCGGACGACGCGCGGGGCCTGGAGGATGGTCAGCAGCCGCTGCCACAGCGCACTGTTGCTTGCGGTGAACTCATAGCTCAGCCGCTGCTGTTGGCGCTCGAACACATAAATCAGGCCCTGGATCACCGCGGCTCCGACGAGCACGAGCAGGAACAACTTCAAACTGAGCCAGGCCAGCAAGGCGCCGAACACGAGCAAGCTGGCGGCCGCGGGAATGAGCGCTAGCGCTGACCGCGCCGCTTCGACGACGTACCAGCTGTCGGTCGACATGATCCGCGTCAGCCGGGCGGTGTCGTGCTTGAGGAAGAAGGGATAATCGACCGAGAGGAGGCTCTTGACGAGCCGGCGGCGGACGTCGGCGCCAATCCGTGCAGCGAGCGAGGCGAGCAGGCAGCCATTGAGTGCCTGGACCAGATTCTTGAGCAGGATGAGGCCGAGGATTGCGGTGCCGAGGGCAATGGTCTGCTCGCGCAGGCTGCCGCCGAACATCGCCATGATCGCCACGAGCGGTTGAGGCAGGTGGAGTGTCGCGGGCTCGGCGAGCAGCAGGCTGAGCAGCGGGATGAACAGGCCGATGCCGGCGCCTTCGAGCAGGCTCGCGAGCAGGCCCAAGGTCGCCACCAGCGGCACGAACGGCAGATACTTGCGCCGCACATCCGCCAGCGGCCATGTCCGACGACCTCCGGCACGCGGCAGCATTGACACACTCCCCAAAGCGCGGCCCGAGCAAGCGACCGTCCGGCACGAAAATGGTGAGCCCTGCTGGATTCGAACCAGCGACCTACTGATTAAAAGTCAGTTGCTCTACCGACTGAGCTAAGGGCCCCACAAAATTGGCGCGAGCGCCGGTTAGCCGCGCGGGACGCGGCGGGCAAGGCGATGGGCGAGATGGCGCGCATTGAGGGCGCCATGGATCCGCCAGTTGGGGGCGATGGCGGCGAGCGGCTGGAGGACGAAGTCGCGGCTGCCGAGCTGGGGGTGGGGGACGGTGAGGCGGCGCGAACGGAAGCCGCCACCGCTCCACAGGATGACGTCGAGATCGAGCACGCGCGGGCCCCAGCGGCGTCCGCGGCGGCGGCCGAAGGCGCGCTCGATCGCCTTGAGGCGGGTCAGCATGGCGGGAGGCTCGGCGTCGCTTTCGACGAGCGCGACAGCATTGGCGAAATCGCGTCCGGCGCCGCCATGCGCAGCGTTGAGCACGATCGGCGACGCGTCGAACAGGCCGAAGTCCTCATCGAGCCGGGCGATGGCGGCCTCGACCACACCGGTGGGGCGGCCGTGGCGGCCGTGCGGGCGGTTCGACCCGAGGGCGATGGCGTAGAGGTAGGACACTGCGCCGCCCTACGAACAAGAACAGTCCTTCGACAAGCTCAGGACGAACGGTATGGGTGCCGGTGATGGCCCAACCCGCCGACCTATCCCCGATCCCCGAGGCCGAGGCGCCGCGCGATTGCCCGTTGTGCCCGCGGCTGGTGGCGTTCCGGGGCCAATGCCGGGCTGAGCATCCCGGCTGGTGGAACGCGCCGGTGCCGGCGTTTGGCGACCGCGACGCGTGGCTGGCGATCGTCGGGCTGGCCCCGGGCAAGCATGGCGCCAACCGCACCGGGCGGCCGTTCACCGGCGATTATGCCGGCGACCTGCTCTACGCGACATTGGGCAAATTTGGGCTGGCCGAGGGCGAATATCGGGGCGACCCGCATGACGGGCTGACCCTCAAGGGCGCGATCATCCTCAATTCGGTCAAATGCCTGCCGCCGGCGAACAAGCCCGAGCCGCGCGAGATCGCGACCTGCCGCCATTTCCTCGAGGAAGGGCTGGCGGCGCTGGCCAATCTGCGGGTGGTGATCGCACTCGGCCAGATCGCCCATGTCGCCGCGGCGCGGGCGCTCGGCCTGCCGCCGGCATCGACCAAATTCGGTCATGGCGCGAAAGCGGTCGCGCCTGATGGCCGCGTGCTGCTGTCGAGCTATCATTGCTCGCGCTACAACCAGAATACGCGGCGGCTCGATGCGGCGATGTTCGAAAGCGTATTTGAAAGAGCGATCACGCTTAGTTGAAGGAGGGGGCAATGATCTTGATACTCGCGGCGGCTGTGGTGGCCGCCCCGGCGGCTCCGGCGCCTCCGGCGGCTCCGGCGCCCAAGTGCACAACCAGCGGGCCTCACGATGCGAGGGCTCTCAAATATATCTGCGATTCCGCGCGCGGCTGGGCGGAATCCGTTGCCACCGGTGATCCGCGCGTCGTCCAGCGCATCCTTGCCGATGATTTTATCGGCGTAGACCCCAAGGGTAAGCTCTACCGGAAGGCGGAGATGGTCGCCGACACGGCCAAGGCCGGAAACTTTTTCTCTTCCAACACGATCAACGACGTCATCGTGCGCTTCTATGGCAATGTGGCCGTTGCGCAGGGGAGCGAAACCTGGACGCGCAAGAACGGCAAGAAGGGGCGCTGGGTGTGGACCGACACCTGGCTGAAACGGAACGGAAACTGGCAAATCATCGCGGCCGAGGATCTTGAGGCTCCGGCAGAATAAGCGATCAGATGTCCTCCGTTAGCCGTCCGTAAAGCTCCGGCCGGCGGTCGCGGAAGAAGCCGAAGGCGGCGCGGTGCTTCTTGGCCGCCGCTAGATCGATCGTCGCGACCAGCACGCCCGTTTCCTCCGCGCCGAATTCCGCGAGCATGTCGCCGCGCTCGTCGCAGATGAAGCTGTGGCCGTAGAAGCGCTGACCGTGTTCGGTGCCGATGCGGTTGGCGGTGACCACCGGCACGACGTTCGACACCGCATGGCCGATCATCGCCCGGCGCCACAGCCGCGAGGTGTCGAGGTCGGGGTCGTGCGGCTCGGTCCCGATCGCGGTGGGGTAGAACAATATGTCGGCGCCCATCAGCATCATCGCGCGGGCGGTCTCCGGGTACCATTGGTCCCAGCACACGCCGACGCCGAGCGTCGAGAGATGCGGGCCGCCCCACACGCGAAAGCCGGTATTGCCCGGGCGGAAGTAGAATTTCTCTTCGTAGCCGGGGCCATCGGGGATGTGGCTCTTGCGATAGACGCCGGCGACCTTGCCGTCGGGCCCGACCATCGCGAGGCTGTTGTAATGATGCGGCCCGTCGAGCTCGAAGAAGCTGGTCGGGATCCAGATGTTGAGTTCCGCTGCGAGCCCCTGCATCGCCAGCACCGACGGGTGCTCGGCAGTGGCCCGCGCGTTGGCGAACAGGCTCTCATCCTCGACCCGGCAGAAATAGGGGCCTTCGAACAATTCGGGCGGGAGCACGACCTCGGCGCCCTTCGCGGCCGCCTCGCGCACCAGGTCGCTGACGGCGCGGATGTTGGCGGCCGTATCGTCGGTGAAAGCGAGCTGGAGCGCGGCGACGGTGAGCTTGGTCATGGGCCTTATCTAGTGACTTCGGGCGCGATATCGAAGTGCATCACATCCTCGCGCGTCCCGAGCTTCTCGTAGAGTGCGATCGCCGGCTCGTCGCCATAATCGGCCTGGACGTAGATCACCCAGGCGTTGAACGCGGCGGCGATCCCCTGAAGCTCGGCGATCAGCGCAGTGGCAACGCCCTGCCGTCGAAACGCCTCGGCGACCGCGAGGTCGTAGGTGGCGGAATCGTCGAACACGCCACCGAACAGGCGGTTGAGGTCGCGCATCCGGTCGCCGTCGTCCGGCCCCAGCCGCCGAATTTCGAGGGTCAAGCCGGGACCTGCTGGCTGATGCAGTGGAAGCTTCCGCCCCCGGTTAGGATGTGGTCGGCGCGAAGCCCGATTGCAACGCGGTCGGGGAACAGGGCTTGGACGACGTCGACGGCGCTGCGGTCGTTGGCGGCGCCATATTGCGGGACGACCACCGCGGCATTGCCGATGTAGAAATTCATGTAGCTGGCCGGGATGATCTCGCCGTCTTCGTCGGTGATCCGCCCGGGGGTGGGCAAGGTGACGACATCGAGCCTGGTCGAGCGCAACCGCCGCGCGGCATCCCGGAATACCGCTTCATTAGGGTCGTCATAGCCGAGGTTGGGGATCGCCACCCGGCCGGGCGCAACGAAGCGCGCGAGGTTGTCGACGTGGCCGTCGGTATGGTCATTGAGCAGCCCTTCGCCGAGCCAGACGAAGCGTTCGAAGCCGAGATCGCGCTGCAGCCGCTCCTCGGTCTCCTCCCGCGTCAGCTTGTTGCGGTTGGGGTTGAGCAGGCATTGTTCGGTGGTGATGACGGTGCCCGAGCCGTCCTGGTCGATCGCCCCGCCTTCGAGGATCCAGTCGGCCCGGGCGAAGGGCAGGCCGGCCGCCTTCGCCAGTCGCTCGTTGATGTCCTGGTCGCCATCGAGTTCATATTTCCCGCCCCAGCCGTTGAAGCCGAAGCCCTGGGCTCGGCGCGACTTGCCGCTGCCGATGACGATCGGCCCGGTATCGCGCAGCCAGATGTCGCCGAACGGCTCGACGATGACCTCAGCGAAGGGCGCCAGTTCGCGAGCGCTCGCCGCGGCACCGTCATGGGCCGCGACCAGCCACACCTTCTCGCCCTTGCCGTTAGCGTGGACCGCCTTGGCAAAGGCGGCGACTTCGCGCTCGGCCGCCTTCAGATCGCCGAGCCACAGATCGGGATCGCTCGGGAAGCCGATCCACACCGCCTCGTGCGGCGCCCATTCGGGCTGCGGGGGCGCGGGACTGTTGCTCATGCGCCGCGCCTAACCGACAGCAACAAAACTGCCAAGTTTCGCCCCTTGCGGTGTCTTGCACGACGTGCATTATGTGCCTGCCGGGAAGGGAGAATTCATGAAACTCAGAGGTTTGCTGTTCGCTTCGGCGATCGGCTTGTCGTGCGCGGCTGCACCCGCGGGAGCTCAACAGACATTGGCGGCGGACGCGAAAGCGTTCGGAGCGCGCGAGGCGGTCGACGCACCCGATCTCTCCCCGGACGGCGCCAGCGTCGTGTATTTGACGCCAGGTCCCGGTCGAAAGACCGTCGCGGTCATCGGCAGTCTCGACACCGGCAGTTTCTCGACGATGGTCACCACCGACGGGCGGCCGGAATCGCTCCGCTGGTGCAATTTCGCCTCGCTCGCTCGCGCGGTGTGCCGCTTTGGCGGCATCGTCAAAAATCCGGGCGAGATCGACTTGCTCGGCTTCAACCGGCTGGTGGCGATGGACACCAGTGGCGGCAACGCCAAGCTGCTCGGGCAGCCGTCGACCTCCTATGATTCGTCAATCCGGTCGACCGACGGCTTCATCATCGACTGGCTCACCCAATCCAGCGGAGCCGTTCTGGTGCAGCGGCAATATGTCCCCGAAGAGGGGAAGATGGGCACCAACATCGTTCGCACGAAGAAGGGCTGGGGGGTCGATCGGGTCGACGTGACCAGCCTCAAGAGCGACTCGGTTGAAAGCCCGCGCGACTCCGCAAGCTACATGTCGGACGGCCTTGGTCATGTGCGCCTGCTGTCGATCAGCGGGCGGCGCGACAGCGGCATCCTGACCGGTTCGGTCAACTATTCCTATCGCACGGCGGACTCGCGCGACTGGAAGGACATCTATTCGGGGGACGATCGCGAGTTCGTGCCGCTGGCGATCGATGCCAGCAGCGATGCGCTCTACGCCCTCCGGAAGCGGTCGGGCCGCTACGCGCTCTACTCGGTGAAGCTCGACGGCAGCAAAACCGAAACGCTGGTTGCCGAGAATCCGCGCGTGGATATCGACGACGTCGTCCGGTTCGGCGACGGCCAGAAGGTCATCGGCTACACCTACGTCGAGGAGAAGCGCGAAACCGTCTACTTCGATCCCGAGTTCAAGGCGCTCGCCGGATCCTTGTCGAAGGTCCTGCCAAAACTGCCGCTGGTCGAATTCGTCGATTCGAGCCGCGACGGGCGGAAGTTGCTCATCTTCGCGGGAAGCGACAGCGACCCCGGCCGCTATTATCTGTTCGACCGCGACAAGAAGGCGCTGGCGCCGGCGATGGTGGCGCGTCCCGAGCTCGAAGGCCGCACGCTGGCCACGGTCAAGCCGGTCACGATCACCGCGTCGGACGGAACCGCGATCCCGGCCTATCTGACGCTGCCGCCGGAGAAGGAAGCGAAGGGCTTGCCCGGGGTCGTCCTGCCGCACGGCGGCCCGAGCTCCCGCGACGAATGGGGCTTTGATTGGCTCGCCCAATTCCTTGCCGCCCGAGGCTATGCTGTCCTCCAGCCGCAATATCGCGGTTCGGCAGGGTTCGGTGATGTCTGGCTGAACGAGAACGGGTTCAAGAACTGGCGAACCTCGATCGGTGACATCACCTCGTCGGCCAAGTGGATGGCCGCCCAGGGCATTGCCAATCCCGGGCGGATGGCGATCGTTGGCTGGTCCTACGGCGGCTATGCCGCGCTCCAGTCCGCAGTGACCGAGCCGGGCCTGTACAAGGCCGTGGTCGCGATCGCGCCGGTGACCGACCTGGCGCTGATCAAGCAGGAATCGCGCAATTACACGAACGCCAACCTCATCGCCCGGCTGGTCGGATCGGGACCGCACATCGAAGAAGGCTCGCCGCTGCGCCACGCGGCGGCGATCACGGCACCAGTGCTGCTGATTCACGGTGAGCTGGATGCAAATGTCAGGATCGCGGAATCGCAGAAGATGAACGATGCGCTGCGCGGTGCCGGCAAGCAAAGCGAGCTGCTGACGTTCGACGGGCTCGATCACCAGCTCGATGATTCCGACGCGCGGACGCAGATGCTGACTAAGATCGGCGACCTGCTCGAGCGCACCATCGGCCATTGATACAGGGCGGCCACGACGGGCCGCCCTTCATTGACTGGTTTCGGGACCGATCAGCGCGAATAGAATTCGATCACGAGGTTGGGCTCCATCCGCACCGGATAGGGCACTTCGTCGAGCTTCGGCACGCGGGTGTAGGTCACCTTGGTGTTGCCGTCGGGCACGACATAATCGGGCACGTCACGCTCGGCCAGGCTCTGTGCTTCGATGACCAGCGCCATTTCTTGCGCCTTGGGGCCGAGCTCGACGACGTCGCCGACATCGACCCGGCGCGAAGCGATGTTGCACTTCACTCCGTTGACCCGGATGTGGCCGTGGCTGACCAGCTGGCGCGCGGCCCAGATCGTCGGCGCGAACTTGGCGCGGTAGACGACCATGTCGAG
>Ga0068862_100001127_pt1 | contig 25370 bp, 31 predicted proteins | sample KBSSwiS52_FD_66598 | JGI IMG/M metagenome (GOLD analysis project Ga0068862, IMG submission 66598) | Switchgrass rhizosphere microbial communities from Kellogg Biological Station, Michigan, USA - KBS Switchgrass S5-2 | ecosystem: Host-associated > Plants > Roots > Rhizosphere > Soil ... | reverse complement strand
CGCTGCCGGTGCTCTTCTTCTCCTGCGTGCCGTTCTTTTCCGGCGCGCTCGTCGAGCTGCGCCAGCGGCGCCTCGGCCTCGACACGCCGATCGCGCTCGACATGGCGTTCGGCTTCGGCGCGAGCGCCTGGGCGACGCTCACCGGGAGCGGCGCGGTGTATTTCGATTCGATCAGCATGCTCGCCTTCCTGCTGCTCGGCGCGCGTTATCTCGAGGCGGAGGCGCGGCGCCGCGCAGCGCGCGCGTTGGACCCGTTATTGAAGATTGTTTCTTCCAGCGGCATCCTCGCGGGCCAGACCATTTCCATTGCACCGGGCGAACGCATCCCCGCCGACGGCGTGGTGACGCAGGGCGTTTCCTGCGCCGACGAATCGCTGCTCACCGGGGAATCGCGACCCGTCGCCAAGCGCGCCGGCGACGAGGTGGCGGGCGGCTCGGTCAATCTGGAGCAGCCGCTGGTGATGCGCGTGACGCGCGCCGGCGCCGATACGCGCGCCGCGTCGATCGCACGCCTTGCCGAGCGCGGCACGGCTTCGAAGCCGCGCCTGGTGGACGCGGCAGAGCGCGTAGCGCGCCACCTGACCTGGATCGTTGTGCTGACGGCCGCGGTATCGGCAATCCTGCTCGGGGACCCCTGGGTCGCGGTCGCGGTGCTGGTGGTGGCTTGCCCGTGCGCGCTTGCGCTCGCGGCGCCGATCGTGCTGACGCGCGCGAGCGGCGCGTTGCTCGCGCACGGCGTGCTGTTGACGCGCGGCTGCGCGCTCGACGTTCTCACGCGGGTCAGCGACGTGGTGCTGGACAAGACCGGCACCTTGACCACCGGCCAGTTGCGCCTCGGCACAATCAGGCTGTTCGGCGACGTCGACGAGACCGCGATGCTGGAGCTCGCGCGTTCGCTCGAGGCTTCGAGCCGCCACCCGGTGGCGCGCGCGTTCCCGGGCGGCGCTACGCACTCGGTGGTGACGCCGCGCAACGTTCCGGGGCAGGGCATCGAGGGCACGGTGCGGGGGCGCCGCGTGCGCATCGGCAGCGAGGCTTTCTGCCAGGCGCTGTGCGGCGTGCCGCCGGCGGGACCCGCGCACCCCAACTTCGACGGCTCGTTCGTGTTTCTCGCCGACGAGAAAGGCTGGCTGGCGGCATTCGAGCTCGAGGACACGCTGCGTCCGGCGGCCGCTGCGATGGTGGCCGGCCTGAGGCGAGCGGGCATCGCCGTGCACCTCGCGAGCGGCGACCGCCCGGAAGTGGCTGCGGCGCTGGCGCGCGAGCTCTGGATCGAGAGCTGCGCCGGCGCGATGAGCCCGGAAGACAAGTACCGCTACCTCGAGGGCCTGCAGCGCGAGGGGCACGTGGTGGCGATGGTCGGCGACGGCCTGAACGACGCGCCGGTGCTCGCGCGCGCGGACGTCTCGTTCGCGATGGGCGGCGGCGCCGAGGCCGCGCAGCTCAAGGCCGACGTGGTGCTGATGAACGATTCGCTCGAGAGCATCGGCACCGCGCTGCGCATCGCGCGGCGCGCGATGCGCCTGGTGCGGCAGAACATCGGCTGGGCGCTCGCCTACAACGCGCTCGCGCTGCCGCTCGCCGCGACCGGCTTCATCGGCCCCTGGGAAGCCGCGCTCGCCATGGGCGCGAGCTCTCTCACGGTGCTGCTCAACGCGCTGCGCCCGCTGGAACAACCGGAATGGAAAGCCTCTACCTCCTCGTTCCCGTCTCCGTCGGCCTCGTATTCCTGACCGGCTGGCTGTTCTGGCGCGCGCTGCACTCGGGGCAGTTCGACGACCTCGAGCGCCCGGCGCAGCAGGTGCTCGACGACGACCATTGATGCAGGTCAAAACCCTGCTCGCGGCGGGCTCTTAAGGTCGGAAGCATGTGGTCCGCCGGCTTCCGCCCGTTTTTCCTGCTCGCTTCCGCCTGGGCGGCGATCGCCGTGCCGGTGTGGCTCGCGGCCTATGCCCACGGCTACGTACTGCGCGGCACGTTGCCGGCGATGTTCTGGCACGCGCACGAGATGGTGTTCGGCTTCGGCATGGCGGCGGTGGCCGGCTTCCTGCTCACCGCGATCCCGAACTGGACCGGGCGCCTGCCGGTACGCGGCAGGCCGCTCGCGCTGCTCGCCATGCTGTGGCTTGCCGGGCGCATCGCAATGCTCGTCCCCGGCGCAGCGCTGCTCGACCTCGCTTTTTCAGCGGCGCTCATCGTCGTGGTGGCGCGCGAGCTGCTCGCCGGGCGCAACTGGCGCAACCTGCCGATGCTGGGCGCGCTGGCGCTGCTCTTCGCCGGCAACCTGCTGTTCCATCTTGGCATCTACGCCGGGCTGCGCCTCGGCATCGCCACGCTGTGCATGCTGATCGCGCTGGTGGGCGGGCGCATCGTGCCGAGCTTCACGCGCAACTGGCTGGCAAAGAAGCAGCCGCGCGCGCCGCTGCCGGCGCCCGAAGGCTGGCTCGACCGCGGCGCGCTTCTTCTCACCTTCTTTGCGCTCGCCGCCTGGGTTTGCGAGCTCGCCACCTGGCCGGCGATCCTTGCCGGGCTCGCGCTCGCCGCGCGGCTGTCGCGCTGGCGCGGCTTGGCCACGGTGCGCGAACCGCTGCTCTTCGTGCTGCACCTCGGCTATGCGTGGCTTGCTCTCGGCCTGATCTTGCTGGGTCTGGAAGCGCCGGCAGCGCTGCATGCGCTCACGGTCGGCGCGGTCGGCACCATGACGCTCGCGGTGATGACGCGCGCCTCGCTCGGCCACACCGGGCGCGCGCTGGTCGCCGATGCGGCGACCGTGACGATCTACGCGCTCGTCACGCTCGCCGTGCTGCTACGCCTCGCGAGCCCGTTCACCGGCGCGCAGGCCGTGCTCGTCGCCTCGCTCTCGGGCATGGCGTGGAGCGCGGCGTTCGCCACCTTTGCCCTGCATTACGGGCGTTTCCTGGTCCAGAAAAAGACATGAGAACAATCCTGCTCGCCGCCGTCGCCGTGCCGCTCCTCGTCGCCTGCAAACCGGGCCTCCCGCCGGACGCGTACGACGTCTCCAAGATGGACTTCAAGCCGAAGGCGGCCAAGGTCACCGCCGAGCGCAACAACGGCGCGTTCGCGGAAGGCGCGGCGCTCAGCACCGGCGCCGAGCTGAAGAAGCTCGACCCGTCGCCGGTCAAGACCGTGCGCCTCGACACCACGCACAAGGTGATCGAGATCGCGCCGGGGGTGAAATTCAGCGCCTGGACCTTCGGCGACCAGGTGCCCGGGCCGACGGTGCGCGCGCGCGTCGGCGACAGGATCAGGTTCGTGATGACCAACCGCAGCGACGAGCCGGCGCCGGTGCCGCAGCTGGTCGCGGCGCCGATGATGCACTCGATGGACTTCCACGCCGCGATGGTGTCGCCGCAGGACAAGTACCGCTCGATCGCGCCGGGCCAGACCATCGAGTTCGAGTTCACCGCCAACTACCCCGGCATCTTCATGTACCACTGCGGCACGCCGATGATCCTCGAGCACATCGCCTCGGGCATGTACGGTGCGGTGATCGTCGAGCCGCGCGGCGGCTACCCGACCAAGGCCGACCGCGAATACATCGTGGTGCAGAGCGAGTTCTATGTGAAGCCTTCGCCCGGCAAGCAGAAGGTCGACGGTGCGCCGCTTTACGTGCTCGACGGCGATCGGCTGCGCGCGGCGCAGCCCACGCACACGGTGTTCAACGGCGTGCACAACGGCATGGTGAAGCAGCCGCTCGCCGCGAAGCCCGGCGAGCGCGTGCGCATGTTCGTGCTCAACGTCGGCCCGAGCAAAACCTCGAGCTTCCACATCGTCGGCACCATCTTCGACCGCGTGTGGATCGAGGGCAACCCCGACAACCAGTTCCGCGGCATGCAGACGGTGCTGCTCGGCTCCTCCAACGCCGCGATCGTCGAGTACCTGATCCCGGAAGAGGGCTCCTACATCATGGTCGATCACCACTTCGCCAACGCCTCGCAGGGCGCGATCGGCCTGGTGTCCACCGAGGCGAAGCCGCCGGCCAAGGACCTCGAGCACCACAACATGCAGGCCTCGGCGACGCCCACCGATCCCGACGCGGTCGCCGGCAAGCTCGCGTTCGAGAGCAAGTGCCTTGCGTGTCACTCGGTCGGCGGCGGACGCAAGCTCGGCCCGGACATCGCCGGGGCGACGAAGCGGCACGACGCGGCGTGGCTCACGCGCTGGCTGAAGGAGCCGGAGAAGATGCTGCAGAGCGACGCCACCGCCAAGGCGATGCTCAAGGAATACAACAACGTGCCGATGCCGAACCAGAGCCTGAGCGACGCGGAGATCCGGCAGTACCTGAAGTACTTCCAGTGGATCGACTCGCAGCCGGCGGGCTCGGTCAAGCCCCAGGCCGGCGGCCACTGAGGTTTGATGAAGACCGCTCCTATTGCAGCGCTATTTTTCCTCGCCGGCGAAGCCGTCGCCTGCGGCTACTGTGTCGAGGACAAGATCGCCTCGACCTACGACCACGCGATCGTCACCCGCGCGTTGGCGCGCGGCCATCATGTCGCGTTCTTCCACGTCGACGGCGCGCCGGTGGCGCGCCGGGCGCTCGAGGAAGCAACGGCCGGCGTGCCGGGCATCGACAAGGGCAGCGCACGCATTTCGCCCGACCTGCTGACGCTGTCGTTTTCCTTCGATCCGGCGCGCGCCTCGCTGCTCCAGCTCAATACGCAGCTCGACCGCCGGCTCTCGGCGCGCAAGGCTTCGCTGACGCCACTGCGGATCATGGAGCAACCCGCCGACTTGAAGACGGTGAAGCGCTAGAAGAGCCATGCAGACCGAAGCGACCTACAACTACAAGGTAGTCCGCCAGTTCGCGCTCATGACCATTGTCTGGGGCGTGGTCGGCATGGCGGTCGGCGTGCTGATCGCCGCGCAGCTGCTCTGGCCCGAGCTCAACTTCGGCGTGCCGTGGCTCTCGTACGGGCGCCTGCGGCCGCTGCACACCAACGCGGTGATCTTCGCGTTCGGCGGCTGCGGGCTGTTCGCCGCCTCCTACTACGTGGTCCAGCGCACCGCGCACGCGCGCCTGTTCTGCGACCGGCTCGCCGCCTTCACTTTCTGGGGCTGGCAGGCGGTTATCGTCGCCGCCGCGATCACGCTGCCGCTCGGCTACACCTCGTCCAAGGAGTACGCCGAGCTCGAGTGGCCGATCGACATCCTGATCGCGCTGGTCTGGATCGCCTACGCGGTGGTGTTCTTCGGCACCTTGTGGAAGCGGAAGGTGCCGCACATCTACGTCGCCAACTGGTTCTTCGGCGCCTTCATCATCACCGTGGCGCTGCTGCACATCGTCAACAGCGCGGCGATGCCCGCCACCTTCTGGAAGTCGTACTCGGCGTACGCCGGCGCGCAGGACGCGATGGTGCAGTGGTGGTACGGCCACAACGCGGTCGGCTTCTTCCTCACCGCCGGCTTCCTGGGGATGATGTACTACTTCATCCCGAAGCAGGCCGGGCGCCCGATCTATTCCTACCGCCTGTCGGTGGTGCACTTCTGGGCGCTGATCTTCACCTACATGTGGGCCGGCCCGCACCACCTGCACTACACCGCGCTGCCGGAATGGACCCAGTCGCTCGGCATGGTGTTCTCGCTGATCCTGCTCGCGCCGTCGTGGGGCGGGATGATCAACGGCATCATGACGCTGTCGGGCGCGTGGCATAAATTGCGCGACGACCCGATCCTCAAGTTCCTCATCGTCTCGCTGTCGTTCTACGGCATGGCGACGTTCGAGGGCCCGATGATGTCGATCAAGACGGTCAACGCGCTCTCGCACTACACCGACTGGACCGTCGGCCACGTGCACAGCGGCGCGCTCGGCTGGGTCGGCCTGATCACCATGGGCTCGATGTACTACCTGATCCCGCGCCTGTTCGGCCGCACGCAGATGTTCAGCGTGCGCGCGATCTCGCTCCACTTCTGGATCGCGACCGTCGGCATCGTGCTCTACATCGCCGCGATGTGGATCGCCGGCGTGATGCAGGGCCTGATGTGGCGCGCGGTGAGCGAGGACGGCACGCTCACCTACACCTTCGTCGAAAGCGTCAAGGCGACCTATCCGTTCTATGCCATTCGCCTGCTGGGCGGAGTGCTCTATCTCTCCGGCATGCTGGTCATGGCCTGGAACGTGTTGCGAACCGTGACCGACTCGAAACCCAGTGAAGCGCTGATTCCAGCCCCCGCCCACGCATGAAGCTCACGCACGACCTCATCGAGCGCAACCAGGCGCTGCTCATCGTCCTCGTCGTCGCCGTGGTGGCGGTCGGCGGACTGGTCGAGATCGTTCCGCTGTCGTTCCAGAAATCGCTCACCGAGCCGGTGGCCGGGCTCAAGCCCTACGCGCCGCTCGAGCTCACCGGGCGCGACATCTATGTGCGCGAGGGCTGCTACAACTGCCACTCGCAGATGGTGCGGCCGTTCCGCGCCGAGGTGGAGCGCTACGGGCCCTACTCGGTGGCGGGCGAGTTCGTCTACGACCGGCCGTTCCAGTGGGGCTCGAAGCGCACCGGCCCGGATCTGCACCGCGTCGGCGGGCGCTACTCCGACGACTGGCACCGCCTCCACCTGACCAACCCGCGCGACCTGGTGCCCGAATCCAACATGCCGGCGTATCCGTGGCTGGCCAAGACGCGCGCCAATGCCGAGGACATCGAGGCCAAGCTGCGCGCGCTGCGCAGGCTGGGCGTGCCGTACACCGACGACCAGATTGCCTCTTCCCGCAAGGAGCTCGAGGGCAAGACGGAAATGGATGCGCTCGTGGCCTATCTGCAAAAGCTGGGCACCGCCGTGAAGAGAGGGCATTGAGATGGACCTCAATACCATCCGCATCCTGGTGACGCTGGCTGCGCTCGGCGCCTATCTCGGCATCGTGCTGTGGGCGTACACGCCGCTGCGCAAGGAGCGCCTCGACGCCGCGGCGCGCAGCATCCTCGACGAGGGCGAGCGATGAGCGAATTCAGCAGCGGGTTCTGGGACCTGTACGTGGCGCTGCTCACGCTGATCTCGATCGTCGCATGCGCGCTGGTCCTCAAGTCGCAGAGCGTGCGCAAGCCCGGCGCGGTGGAAACCACCGGTCACCAGTGGGACGGCGACCTCACGGAGTACAACAACCCGCTGCCGCGCTGGTGGAGCTGGCTGTTCTACCTCACGATCGTGTTTTCCATCGTGTACCTCGTGCTCTACCCCGGCCTGGGGAGCTGGCGCGGCACGCTCGGCTGGAGCCAGGTCACGCAGCTCAAGGAGGAGCAGGCGGCGGCCGAGAAGCAGTTCGGCCCGCTCTACCGCAGGTTCGCCGCGATGGAGGTCGAGACGCTGGCGAAGGATCCGGAAGCGCTCGCGGTCGGCCAGAAGCTGTTCCTCAACAACTGCGCGCAGTGCCACGCCTCCGACGGCGCGGGCTCGCGCGGTTTCCCCAACCTCACCGACCGCGACTGGCTGTGGGGCGGGGACGCGAACACCATCCGAACTACCATCAGCGAGGGGCGCACCGGCATGATGCCGCCGTTCGGCGCCGCGCTCGGGCCGGAAGGCGTGAAGAACGTCGCGCACTACGTGCGCTCGCTCTCCGGCCTCACCACCGACCCGCTGCGCGTCGCGTACGGGCGCGAGCTGTTCCAGCAGAACTGCCTCGCCTGCCACGGCGCCGACGGCAAGGGCAACGCCGCGCTCGGCGCGCCCAACCTCGCCGACAAGACCTGGCTCTACGGCTCGGCCGAGGCCACGGTGATCGAGACCATCTCCGGCGGACGCACCAACCAGATGCCGGCGCACAAGGCGCTGCTCGACGAGGCGCGCATCCACCTGCTCACGGCCTATGTTTTGGGCCTTTCCCAAGGAACCGCAAGATGAAACCGAACCTCTCAGCCCTGCTTTCCCTCGTGCTGGCCGGCGCGTGCGCCGGCGCCCTCGCGCAGGACGCGACCTACCGCAAGGACATCCGGCCTCTGTTCGACAAGCAGTGCGGCGAGTGCCACGGCGGTCCCGACGCGCCCTACTACGGCGAGTTCAAGGACAACGAAAAGCAATTCACCGGCAAGAAGCAGGGGCCGCGCATGGACAGCTACGCCGACCTGATCTTCTACGTCGGCTGGCCCGACACGGGCGCGCTGATGCGCAGGCTGGACGACGGCAAGAACGCCGGCGGCAAGGCCGGCAACATGTATCGCTACCTCGGCGAAACGGACGAGGAGCGCCAGAAGAACCTCGGCGTGTTCAAGGCATGGGTCGGGCCGGAGGGCTGGACCCTGAAGCGCTGGGAGGCGAGAGGCAGCGTGCCGGGGATCAGCCGCGAGGAGCTCGACAAGATCCGCGTCAAATACTGAGCCGGAGGATGCGCTGAAGGTCGACGACATCCCGGTACGGGTCGAGGAATCGCTCTACGAGGTGCGGCAGAAGATCTATCCGCGCGCGGTGCGCGGCTGGTTCGCGGCGTGGCGCTGGGCGCTGGTATGGGCGACGCAGCTCGTGTTCTACGGCGGCGCCTGGCTCACCTGGAACGGCCGCCAGGCGCTGCTGTTCGACATCGCGCACCGCAAGTTCTACCTGTTCGGCCTGGTGTTCTGGCCGCAGGACATCATCTACCTCGCGGTCCTGCTGATCGTCTGCGCGCTGTCGCTTTTTCTTTTCACCGCGGTAGCGGGGCGGTTGTGGTGCGGCTACGCCTGCCCGCAGACCGTGTACACCGAGATCTTCCTGTGGATCGAGCGCAAGGTGGAGGGCGACCGCAACGCGCGCATGCGGCTGGACCAGCAGGGCTTCACGCGCGAGAAGGTCCTGCGCAAGGGAACGAAGCATGGCCTCTGGATCGCGCTTTCGCTCTGGACCGGGCTCACCTTCGTCGGTTACTTCACGCCGATCCGGGAGCTGCTGAGCTCCACGCCGGGGCCGTGGGAGGCGTTCTGGGTGCTGTTCTACGGCTTCGCCACCTACGGCAACGCCGGCTGGATGCGCGAGCAGGTGTGCAAGTACATGTGCCCGTACGCGCGCTTCCAGAGCGCGATGTTCGACAACGACACGCTGGTCATCACTTATGACAGCCATCGGGGGGAACCGAGGGGCGCCGGTAAGAAGGCCTCATCTACAACCCCGCTTGGCGATTGTGTCGACTGCGGCATCTGCGTGCAGGTCTGCCCGACCGGCATCGACATCCGCAACGGCCTGCAGAACGAATGCATCGGCTGCGCCGCGTGCATCGACGGCTGCGACCAGGTGATGGACAAGGTCGGCAAGCCGCGCGGCCTGATCCGCTACTCGAAGGGGCGCGTGCTGCGCCCGCGCGTGCTGGTCTATGCGGTCATCCTCGCCGCCATCGCCATTGCCTTCGGCGCGAGCCTGTGGCTGCGCACGCCGCTCAAAGTCGACGTGATCCGCGACCGCGCGGCGATCGCGCGCGAAGTGGAGGGCGGGCTGATCGAGAACGTCTACCGCCTGCAGATCATGAACACCACGGAGCAGGCGCGCGCGTTCGAGATCGGGATCAAGGGGCTGCCGGGGATCCACGTCTGGGGCAGCAACACCGCGGGGGTGCCCGCGGCCACCAGCCGGCTGGTGCCGGTGCGCGTACGGGTGGACCCCGGCCAGGCGCCGGGCAGCTACCTTGTCGAATTTACAATCACCGCCCTCGGGGTTGACGGCGTGGCGGTCACCGAGAGGGCGACTTTCGTCGTACGCTAGCGGTATTAACCTAACTCAAAGCGGGCCGTCCTCAGGCCCCTAGGATGGGAGCCATGATCATTGCGCGCTGCGTCGCCCTCGCCGCGACCCTGGTGCTCGCTGCCTGCACCGTCGGCAGCCCGTTGTACCTGATGGATTCCGGCTACAGCATCAATCCGGTCGACGGCGATCCCAATGGCTATGAGATCGCGGTTCACGTCAACCAGATGAAGCAGCTCGGCAACAACGTGAACAGCGCCGAGTTCCGCCGCTACGTGAGCGAGCGCATGAAATGGCACGGCATCTGCCTCACGGGCTGGCAGCCGGACGCGTGCGTGAAGGACGGCTCCTGCATCCAGAAAACCTCGCGCTCGGTCACCGTCACCGGCCGCTGCATCGCTTCATGACGTAGGTCAAAAGCGCGAGGCTGCGGCCCCCTAGCATGGGGGCATGACACGGCACGAGCCCCGAATGAGCCGGCCCTGGTACCGCGAGACCTGGCCCTGGCTGCTGATGACGGGTCCCGCCGCCGTGCTGGTCGCGGGCGCAGTCACCACCTGGATCGCGTTCGCCTCGGCCGATGGGCTGGTGGCCGAGGACTATTACAAGCAGGGCATGGGCATCAACCGGCGCCTCGCGCGCGAGGAGACCGCGCGGCGCAGCGCCATCTCGGCGACGGTCCGCATGCGCGAAGCATCGATTCGCGTCGAGCTGCGCGGCGCCGCGCCGGAAGCGCTCTTCGTCCACCTGGCGCACGCCACGCGCGCCGGTCACGACGTGCGCCTGCGGCTGGTGCAGGGCATCGATGGCGTTTATGCCGCCGAGCTGCCGCCGCTGCCAGCGGGACGCTGGCGTGCGGCGATCGAGGATGCGCGCGGCACCTGGCGCATCGTGCAGGAGCTGTCGTGAAGCAGGCGATCGCCATCCTTTGGCCGCTGCTGCTCGCGTTGCCTGCGTTCGCGGTTCAGGCGCAGGACGCCGCGCGCGGGCGCGAGCTCTACCAGACCCATTGCGGCGGCTGCCACTACGAGCGTGTGCACGACCGCCTGCGCACCGAAGTGAAGGACCTGTCCGACCTGCGCGACATGGTGGCGCGCTGGGCGCCGCAGACCAAGCGCACGTTCTCGCTCGACGAGCGCGAGGACATCGTCCAGTACCTCAACGAATCGCACTACCGGTTCGGACTTCCGCCAAGGAGAAAGCCATGAAACGAACGGCCATTTTTCTGATGAGCGCCGCGCTCACCGCTTGCGCGAGCGCGCCGCAATCCCACGACCACGCCGCGCCGGCCCAGCCCGGCGCGATGATGAGCGGCGGCATGCACGAGCACATGCAGCTGATGCGCGAGCACATGATGGCCATGGAGCAGTCCATGGCGAAAATGCAAGGCATGCAGGGCATGGGCTGCGGAAAGATGTAGGCGCATAATCGCTATGATCCGCCCGTTTCTTGTCGCCGCCGCGCTGGCGCTCGCCGGCCCGGCGGCGGCGCAGGCGCCGCACACCCACCAGCACAGCTTCGGCGACGCCGAGAAGTGGGCGCACGTGTTCGACGACCCCGAGCGCGATGCCTGGCAGAAGCCGCACGAGGTGATCCGCGCGCTCAAGCTCGCGCCCGATGCCGCGGTCGCGGATCTCGGTGCCGGCACCGGCTATTTCGCCGCGCGCCTCGCCAACATGCTGCCGAAGGGGACCGTCTATGCGGTCGACATCGAGCCCGGCATGGTGAAGTACCTCGGCGAGCGCGCGCAGCGCGAGAAGCTCGCCAACCTCAAGCCGGTCGCCGGCATCCCGGCCGATCCACGGCTGCCGGCGAAGGTGGATCTGGTTCTCCTGGTCGACGTCTACCACCACATCGAGGCGCGCGAGCGCTATTTCCGCGCGCTCGCCGCCTCGCTCAAGCCGGGCGGCCGCGTCGCGGTGATCGACTTCCGCCTCGATTCGCCGTCGGGCCCGCCCAAGGCGGCGCGCGTCGCGCCCGAGCGCGTCAAGGCCGAGCTCGCGGGCGCGGGCTACGCGCTCGTCGAAGAGCACGCTTTCCTGCCGCGCCAGTACTTCCTGGTTTTCAGCCCGCGGTAAGGAACGCGGCTAGACGCGCGCGGGCGCGTCCGGCAGCTCGTTGCGCCCGCCGGGGCGCGGCGGGAAATGGCGCGCGATGATCGACGAGAGCGACTGTACGCCGTCGATCACGGCGTCGGCGTGGCGGCCTTCGCGCAGCGCGCTCTCCATGCGGCGGCAGACGCGCTCCCATTCCTCGGCGCTCACTTTGCCGTTGAAGCCGCGGTCGGCGACGATCTCGACGTCGCGATCGGCCAGCAGCAGGTAGAGCAGCACGCCGTTGTTGCGCTCGGTGTCCCAGACGCCGAGCTCGGCGAAGATCTCGATCGCGCGGGCGCGCGCGCTCACGCCGCGCCAGAGCTGCGCCGGATGCAGGGCGGCCTCTACCGCGAAGCGGATCTCGCCGTCATGCAGCTTCTCCGATTCACGGATGGCATTCTCGATCGCAGACATTGCCCCGCCTGGAAAGGCCCGTGCAACGGCCCCCGGCAGGGCAAGCAGATGCCGCAGCAGCCTCATCACCAGCGCCCCGAGGCGCCGCCGCCGCCGAAGCTGCCGCCACCGCCGCCGAATCCGCCGCCGCCACCGGTGCGCATGCCGCCGCCGCCCCAGCCGCCTCCATAGAACCCCCCCGGACCGCCAAAGCGACGGCCGCCGCCGAAGCCACCGACAAGAGTGAAAATGAAGGCCAGCACGCCGGCGATCGCGCCGATGAACAGCGTGCCCGCCAGGATCCAGGCGAGGAACCCGACGGCGCCGCCCGTGGCAACCGCGCCGAGCGCACGGCCCAGGATCGCGCGCAGCAGGCCGCCGACGACCATCGCGACGATGAGCAGGATCGGCAGGACCTGGAACACGTCGCCGTCCACTTGCGGCGCGCTTTTCGCCGGCGCCGGCAGCGGCTCGCCGTCGATCACCTTGATCATGCGATCCACGCCCGAGCTGATGCCGCCGAAGAAATCACCTTCGCGGAAGCGCGGCGTGATGACCTCGGCGATGATGCGCTTGGCGGTGGCGTCGTTCAGCGCGCCCTCGAGGCCGTAGCCGACCTCGATGCGCAGCGCGCGGTCGTCCTTCGCGATCGCGAGCAGCGCGCCGTCGTCCACGCCCTTGCGGCCGAGCTTCCATTGCTCCGCGACGCGCAGCGCGTACTGCTCGATCGGCTCGCCGCCGGTGGTGCGCACCATCAGCACCGCGATCTGGCTGCCCTTGCGCGTCTCGAACGCCTGCAGCATCTGTTCGAGCGCGACCTTCTGCTCGGCGCCCAGCGTGCCGGTCTGGTCGGTGACGCGCGCGACCGGCGGCACCGCGTTCTGGGCGATCGCGGTGAGCGATATGCCCAGCACGAACGCAAGGATGAGCCTCACTTCTTGGTGCCGAAATCCACCTTGGGCGGCGTGGCGATCGCCTTCTCGTCCTCGACCGTGAAGTTCGGCTTCGGCTTGTGGCCGAACGCCATCGCCGTCAGGTTGGTCGGGAACGAGCGCACCGTCACGTTGTAGGACTCGACCGCCTTGATGTAGCGGTTGCGCGCCACCGCGATGCGGTTCTCGGTGCCTTCGAGCTGCGCCTGCAGGTCGCGGAAGTTGGCGTCGGACTTGAGTTGCGGATAGTTTTCCGCCACCACCAGCAGGCGCGAGAGCGCGCCGCCCAGCTCGCGCTGCGCGGCCTGGAATTTGGCGAACGCCTCCGGGTTGTCGACCAGCTCCGGCGTGGCCTGGATTTGCCCGGCGCGGGCACGTGCTTCAGTGACCCGCGTGAGGATGTCCTTCTCCTGCTCGGCGAAGCCCTTCACCGTCGCGACCAGGTTCGGCACCAGGTCCGCGCGGCGCTGGTACTGGTTCACTACTTCCGACCATGCCGCCTTGATACTCTCGTCGCCGCGCTGCAGGTCGTTGTAGCCGCAGCCCGAAAGCAGCAGCGACGTCAGCGCCGCCGCCAGCCACCACACTTTGTGCGTCGGAGTCTTTATCATGGTCGCAACTGTAATGGAAAATCCCCCGTTCGACGCCTACTCGCCGCGACAGATCGCCGAGCGAGTGGAAGCCGCCTGCGTCGCGAAGGCGGCAACGCCCCTGTTTTCGCTCGCGATGCTCGGCGTGCTCGCCGGCGCGTTCATCGGCCTGGGTGCGCTCTATTCGGTGATCGTGCTGAGCGATGCTTCGCTCGGCGTCGCCGCCGCGCGCGTGCTCGCCGGCGTCGTGTTCTCGCTCGGGCTGCTGCTGGTAGTGGTGGCGGGAGCCGAGCTGTTTACGGGCAACAACCTGCTCGCCATGGCATGGGCGCAGGGCAGCGTCAGCACGCGCGCGCTGCTGGTGAACTGGGCGATCGTCTGCGCCGCGAACTTCATCGGCGCCGCCGGGCTCGCGGCGCTCGTGTTCCTCTCCGGCCATGCCGACGCGTACGCCGCGACCTACCTCAAGATCGCCGCCGCCAAGTCGGCGCTGCCGTTCTGGGCTGCGTTCTGGCGGGGTGTTCTGTGCAACGCGCTGGTGTGCATGGCGGTGTGGATGACGCTCGCGGGGCGCAGCGTGACCGACAAGGCAGTCGCGATCGTGTTTCCGGTGAGCGCGTTCGTCGCCGCCGGCTTCGAGCACTCGATCGCCAACATGTATCTTTTTCCGGTCGCCGCGTTGCTGCAGGCGGCGGCGGGCGCGCCGCTCGAGCTTTCCTGGCTCTGGACCAACCTGGTGCCGGTGATCGCCGGCAACCTCGTCGGCGGCAGCGTGCTGGTCGCGCTCGTGTACTACGTTATCTACCGCCGTCCGGCGCCCCGAAGCTCACGCTGATGCGCGTGCCGCGCCCGCCGTCGCCCTCGCCGAGCGCGACCTGCGCGCCGTGCTCGGCGGCAATCTCACGCACGATGGCGAGGCCGAGCCCGCTGCCCCCGCCCGGCGAGCCCGGGATGCGGTAATAGCTCTCGAACACCCGCTCGCGCAGCTCGGGCGGGATGCCGGGGCCCTGGTCCGAAACCGCGAGCGCGGCGCCGCCCGGACGCTCGGTCAGCTCGACGCGGATCGTCGAGCCCTCCGGCGCATAGCGCGCGGCGTTGTCGAGCAGGTTGCGCGCGAGGCAGGTGAGCTTGTCGCGGTCGCCGCGCAGCACCAGCTCCGCCTCCGGCGGGTCGCTGGTCACGCTCACCTTCACGCCGCGGTTCTTGAGCGTGGGCAGCACGTCGTCGAGCGCGTCCTCGACCACCTGGAGCAGCGGCACCGGCTCGGCGGCCGGCGCGCGCGCCGCGGCACGGCTGAGCGCGAGCATCTGCTCCACCAGCCGCACGCTGCGGTCGAGCCCGGACATCATGTGCTCGAGCGAAGCCTGGCGCTCGGCCGCGGAGGCGGCGCGCGCCACGTTCTGGGCATGGACCTTGAGCGCAGCGAGCGGCGTGCGCAGCTCGTGCGCCGCGTCGGCGGTGAAGCGCCGCTCGCGCGCGATCGCCGAGCGCACGCGCTCGAGCAGCCCGTTGAGCGCCGCGAGCACCGGCTCGATCTCGGCGGTGCTGCGCGCGAGCCGGATCGGGGCGAGCGAGCCGGGCCGGCGGCGCTCGATGCGCTGCGCGAGCTCGGCGAGCGGCGCGAGTCCGTAGCGCACCAGGACCGCGATCAGGAACAGGAGCAGCGGAATGCCGGCGATGAGCGGAGTCACCGCGGTCAGCGCGAGCTTGACCGACATCTCGTCGCGCACGTCGTCGCGCTCGGCGGCCTGCACCCAGAGTTCGGCCGAGCGCAGCGTGAACACCCGCCAGCTGCGCTGGGTGCTGAAGCCCGGCGCGAGCGGCGCAAAGGCGGTTTCCGCCGCCGAGGCCGAGCGCATCAGCACTCGTCCATCGGCATCGAGCACCTGGAAGGCGATCTTGGTCTCATAGTGGTGGCCGAGCGGGCCGGCTTCGTCGTGCGCCACCGCTTCCAGCGGCGCCGGGAACGCCACCACGATCGGCGCGCCGGCCGGCGGCCGCGGCTGGGTGGCCACGAGCGTGGCGAGCACCCGCGCCGAGGTGGCGAGGCGCGCGTCGAATACCTCGTCGGCCTCGTCCTGGCTTGCCGAGAAGCCGATCCACGCCGCGGCGCCGAGCACCCCGAGCAGCACCGCGACGCTGCCGCCGAGCAGGATGGTGCGGATCGAGCGGGGGTTCACGCGACGCGCGCTCAGGCCGGGTCGGCGACGTAGCCGACGCCGCGCACGGTGCGGATCACTTCCGGATAGAGCTTCCGGCGCAGGTTGTGCACGTGCACGTCGAGCGCGTTGCTTTCCACGCTGCCGTCCCAGCCGTAGAGCGATTCCTCGAGCTGCGCGCGCGTCAGCACCGTTCCCGGCGCGGCGAGCAGCTTCTGCAGCAGCATGAACTCGCGCCGCTGCAGCGCCACCGGCCGGCCGTCGTGCGTCACGCTGAGCGCCGCCGGGTCGAGCCGCAGGTGGCCGTGCTCGAGCACGTTGCGCGCCGCGCCGCGCGCCCGGCGCTGCAGCACGCGGACGCGCGCGAGCAGCTCGTCCACGTCGAAGGGCTTGGTCAGGTAGTCGTCGGCGCCCGCGTCCAGGCCGGCCACGCGCTGCGCGACGGCGTCGCGCGCGCTCAGGATCAGGACCGGCGTGCCGCTGCCGCTGTCGCGCGCGCGGCGCAGCACCTCGAGGCCGTCCATGCCGGGCAGGCCGAGGTCGAGGATCACCGCGTCGAGCCCCGGCTGCACGAGCGCGGCGAGCGCGAGCGGGCCGCTGCGCACCCATTCCACCGCGTAGCCCGCGCGCGTCAGCGCGTCCTCGATGCCGCCGCCGAGCAGCTCGTCGTCCTCTACGAGAAGCAGGCGCACGCGGAAAGGATAGCCGCTTTTCAGCGCATCGCCGCGAGCAGCGACTCGATCTCCTTGCGCCGGCCTTCATCGGCCAGCGCGCGCTCCGGGCGCGGCGGCGCCTTCAGCGCCCTGGCGAGCGCGCGGCGCGCGCCGTCGCGGTCGCCCTTGCGGTAGAGGAAGTCGCCGTAGAAGTAGTTCGAGTCGATGCCGTCCGGGTTGAGCGCGAGCGCTTTCTCCAGCAGCGCGCGCGCCTTGGCGTCGTCGCCGAAGCCGATCGGCCAGCCCGGCACCTGGTAGTAGAGCGAGCCGAGGCTGGTGTAGGCCGAGCCGTCGAGCGCCTTCGGATCGATCTCCAGCGCCTGCTCGAAGGCCTTCTTCGCGTCCTTGGCGAGGCCCAGCGCGCCCAGGCCGCCGCGCGCGCCGGCGTAGCTGCCGGCGATGATGCCGTACCAGATCTGCGGCTCGGCGCGTCCGGGGTAGCGCGCGCGCACCGCGTCGGCGTTCTTGGTCAGCTCGGCGAACGCCTTCTCCTGCTCGCCGGCGGGACGCGCGTACTTGATCTGCGCCCATTCGTTCTGCAGCGCGCGCACGTCCTCGTCGACGCCCGCGAGCGCGGCGAATGGTGCGCACAGCAGGACGGCGCAAAGAATACGTTTCATGAATTCACTCCTTTGGAAGCATGACGACGAATGATGGAAAGCTGCGCGCGCAGCGCGCGGTCGACCAGGCCCGGCAGCAGCTGGTTGAGCCGGGCGAACAGCGCTTCGGGCATGCCGAGCAGGCGCTCGCTGGCGGGGCGCTCGAGCAGCGCCACCAGCTGTGTTGCCACGGATTCGGGCGAATCCATCGCCACGCGCAGCTCGGCATTGAGGGCGTTCACCTGCTTCCCGTTCATCGCGGTGCGCGTGGCGCGCGGCGCGAAGTAGAGCACGCGCAGCGCGCTGTCGGCGAGCTCGCGCCGCAGCGCTTCGCTGAAGCCGCGCAGCGCGAACTTGCTCGCGCAGTACGCGGCGTGCCCGGGGTAGCCCAGGTAACCCATGATCGAGCCGACGTTCACGATCCAGGCGCGCGGCGCGCGCCGCAGCTCGGGCAGCAGCCGGCGCGTGAGCTGCATCGGCGCGAGCACGTTGGCCTGCACGATGCGTTCGAGCGTCGCGTCGTCCTGCGCCTCGAGCCAGGAAAAATCGCCCGCGCCGGCATTGTTGATCAGCAGGTTGATGCCGGGCAGCGTCACCGCGTCGCGGCCCGCCGGCGTGGCGAGGTCGGCGATCACGCTGCGCGCCACGGGGCCCGCGGCGCGGCGCGTTTCCTCGAGCCGCGCGGCATCGCGGCCGACCAGCAACAACTCGTCGCAATGCGGGGCGAGCGCGACCGAGATCGCGCGGCCGATGCCGCCGCTCGCTCCGGTCAGCACTGCGCGATAGCGGTTCATGCCGGCAATCCTCGAAAGATGTCGCCGTAGAGGCGGTAGACGCGCTTCGCCACGTGCACCACGTGGTCGCGCTCGGCGCGGTCGAGCTGCTCGACCACGTCGGCGAAGAAGCGCACGTGCTCCTGGTCGAGGCTGCCGTGCGAAGTGAGATAGCGGAATGCCGACGCGGGCAGCGCCAGCGCGTGGGCGATCGAGTGCGCGGCGCGCGTGGCGAGCGCGGTGCTGGTGCCCTCCAGCACGTGCACCATGCCCAGGAAGCCCGCGGGATGGACGCGCGAAATGTAGTCGTATGCGTACGCCACCATCAGCTCGGTGGCGGCGGCGGGCGGCGCGCGCCGCGCCGCCTCCGCGTCGTCACCGCAGGCGCGCAGGTCGTCGAGGATCCATTGCTCGTGGCCGTTCTCCTCGGCGATGTACTGCGCCATCGCCGCGCGCAGCGGCGCGCGCTCCTCGCCGAAGCGGCTGCCGCAGGCCATGAGCAGCGGCACGGTGTGCTTCACGTGGTGATACGCCTGGCGCAGAAAGGCGACGTAGCGCGCGCGCGTGACGCGGCCGGCAAGGCAATTGGCGATCGCGGGGACCGAGAGCAGCTCGGCGCGCTCGGCGGCGGTGCGGCGCTGCAGCTCTTCATGAAACGGCATCGAGGCGTTCTCCATAGGCGAGCCACAACGCCTCGCGGCGTGCGCGGCCGTTGGCGGTGGCGAATCCGTTCTGCGGCGTGAAGGGCTCGTCGGCGCGCAGCCAGGCGCCGATGCGCGCGTAGTCGGGCAGCCGCTCGTTGGCGGCGTACACCTGCGCCTCGACCGCCTCGTCCGGGGCGCCCGGCGCGGGCACCAGCAGCGCGCAAAGGCGCGGGCGTGCTTCGCCGAACACCGCCGCCTGCGCGATGGCGCGCCCGGCGAGCAGCTCGGCCTCGGGCCATTCCGGCGACACGTTGCGGCCGAAGGAAGTGATCAGCACGTGCTTGCGCCGGCCGTCGATGTACAGGTAGCCGTCGGCGTCCACCGAGCCCAGATCGCCGGTCGGCAACCATGCGTCACCGGTGTGGACGACGATTTCCCCCTGGTCAATGCGCACGCGCGCATGCCCCAGCGGCCGGCCGACGCTGCCCAGGCGGTCTGCGCCCGGCAGGTTGAGCGAGACCACGGATGCGCATTCCGACAGGCCATAGCCCTCGTAGACCGGCAGGCCGAGCGCGCGGGCACGCGTGAGGAGCGCGGCCGACACCTTGGCGCCGCCGACGGCGGCAAAGCGCAGCGAGCGCGGCGCCGGCGCGCCGTTCTCCAGCGCCGCGACCAGCGCGGCGAGCATCTGTGGCAGGAAGATCACGCTGTCGGCCTGCCAGCGCTCGATCGCGGCGAGGCACACGGCGGGGTCGAAGCTCGACGATCCGCTCATGCCGACCGCGGCGAGCGGCGGCACGCAGATTTCCATGCCGGCGAGCGCCGGCGCATAGACGCCGGCCACGTTCTCGAGCAGGACTGCGAGCGGCAGCAGGCACAGGTGGCGCCGCAGGCCGAGCGGCGCCGCGGCCTTGGCGAGCGCAAGCGCCACCGCCCACTGCTGGTCGGCGGTCAGCGGCACGCCCTTGGGAGCGCCGGTGGTGCCGGAGGTGTAAGTGATCTTGGCGGTTTTCCGCGGCAGCGCCGGTGGCCCGCCTTTGCGCCGCCACCACGCGCGTCCGGCGAGAAGGCCGCCCGCCTCGAAGCCGGCGAGCGGGGCGCCGAGCAGGCTGTCCATGCCGCTGGCGGAGACGGCATGCGCAAGCTGCGTTCCGGTGAAGAAGGCGGGCAGCGGAACCAGCGCAACGCCGGCCCTCTGCGCGGCGAGATCGACCAGGATCCACTCGGCGCCGTTGTCCGCGAGCAGGCCGAGCACGCGCGGCCGCGGCTGCGCCCGCGCGAGCGCGTCGGCGACGCGCTCTACCTCCGCGTCGAGAGCGTCGGGGCGCAGCACGATCATGTAAGGCAGCCCGCCATCACGCTCGGGTCGTGCGCGTAGTAGCTGCCCCAGCCGGCGCCGCCGTCGGGCAGCCGGCTCGGCGCGGCCGAGGCGAGCGCGCGCGCATCGAACGCGAAGTGCTGCAGGATGCCGCGCACTTCGCGCGTCGCGGTGAACACCGCCCAGGCGAAGCCGCGCTCGACCAGGTGGCGGCGCAGCGCCGGCAGGAAGCGGCCGCCGAAGCCGCGCGCCGCGGAAGCGAGATTGCCGACCTCGACGATCCGCTCGCGCGGCACGCGCTCGCCGAGCGCGCCCGAGAGCACGACTTCCACCGGGCGGTCGAGATAGTGCTCGAGGAACAGCATTCCGGAGTCGGCGGGCGTGTAGCCGGCCGCTGCCTGCCACGCGCCCGCCGCGTCGCGTGCGCCGAGCAGGTGCGCGCAGAAGTGGCTGACCTGCGCGCCGTAGGCCTGGCGGAAGCGCTCGGCGATGAAACCTTCGATCTCGGCGCGTACCTTGGGGATCACGACGCTCATGGCGGCGCGATCCTAGGGAGGCAGGATTAACCCGCCATTAATTCCTCGCGCGGCGCGCCAAATGGATCACACGCCGTGACTTTTCTGACAATCAAAGCGCTAGCGATAGACCAGTACCGGCACCTTGGAGAGCTGGATCACCTTGTCGGTGACGCTGCCGACCGCGAGCCGCGCCAGGCCGCGGCGCCCGTTCGAGGCCATCAGCACCAGGTCGCAGTTCTTCTTCTGCGCGGCGGCGACGATGCCTTCATAGGGCGTGCGAGCGGCTTGCACCACTGCATCGAACGGCACGCCGGCCTTGTGCGCCTCGCGGCCGAGCGCGGCGACGTGCTTGCGGGCGACGGTGCGCTGGCGCTTCTCGAATTCCGCCACGGTGCGCCGGTCGGCGACGTAGCCCTCGCCGTACAGGTGCACCGGCAGGGGCTCGAGCGCGTAGAAGCCCGTGACGCGCGCGCCCGACTGCTTGGCGAGCGCGATGCCGGCCTTGACCGCCTTCGTGGCGACGGCCGAGCCGTCGGTGGGGATCAGGATGTGCTTGAACATGGTTGTCTCCTTGCTTCCAGCCTAGCCGGCTTGCGGCCGGCGCTTTTGACCGGGATCAACTGTCGGCTGGGCGATACTTCACCCCATGCTGAGGGACGCGCATGCCGCAAGCGCCGAAGGAGTGCTCGCCGCTCTCGGCAGCCGGGCGCGGGGCCTCGGCGCGGCGCAGGCCGCCGAGCGGCTCGCCCGCCACGGCCCCAACACGCTGCCGGCGGCGAAGCGGCGCTCCGCGCTGACGCGCTTCGCCGCGCAATTCAACAGCGCGCTGATCTATTTCCTGCTCGCCGCGGCGCTGGCGGCCTGGATCCTCGGCCATCGCATCGACGCCGCGGTGATCGTCGCCGTGGTGCTGCTCAACGCGCTGGTCGGCTTCGTGCAGGAGGGCAAGGCGGAGAAGGCGCTGGAAGCGATGCGCCGCCTGATCGCGCCGCAGGCCGCGGTGCTGCGCGACGGCGCGCGGCGCAGCGTGCCGGTGGCGAGCCTGGTGCCCGGCGACGTGGTGCTGCTCGAGGCGGGCGACCGCGTGCCGGCCGACCTGCGGCTGCTGCGCGCGCGCGGCCTGCTCGCCGACGAGGCGCTGCTCACCGGCGAGTCGGTGCCGGCGGCGAAGCAGGAAGCGCCGGCGCCCGCGGCTGCCGAGCTTGGCGCGCGCCACAGCATGGCGTACTCGGGCACGCTGATCGCCGCCGGGCAGGCGAGCGGCGTGGTGGTCGCCACCGGCATGGCGACCGAGATCGGCCGCATCAGCGCGCTGCTGCAGGCGGTCGAGCCGCTCAGCACGCCGCTCATCCGGCAGATGAACGACTTCGCGCGGCGCTTCACGTGGCTGGCGATCGTCGGCGCCGCGGCGCTGTTCGCCTTCGCGGTGCTGGCGCGAGGCTATGCCTGGCCCGACGCGCTGATCGCGGTCGTCGCGCTGGCGGTGAGCCTGGTGCCCGAAGGCCTGCCGGCGGTGATCACCGTCACGCTCGCCATCGGCGTGCGCCGCATGGCGGCGCGCAACGCCGTGATCCGCCGCCTGCCGGCCGTCGAGACCCTGGGCGCGACTTCGGTGATCTGCTCGGACAAGACCGGCACGCTCACGCGCAACGAGATGACCGCGCGCCGCATCGTCAGCGGCGGCCACCACGCGCAGGCGGGCGGAGCCGGCTACGCGCCGCAGGGCGAGATCGAGGCGGTCGGGCACGATGACGATGCGGCCTGCCTCGCGGCCGTGCTGCCGCTCATCCGCTGCGGCGTGCTGTGCAACGACGCGCGCCTTCATCAGCACGCGGGCGTCTGGCGGGTGGAAGGCGATCCGATGGAAGGCGCGCTGATCGCGCTTGCGATGAAGGCCGGCCTCAACCCGGAGCACGTGCGCGGCGAATGGCCGCGCCTCGACGAGGTGCCGTTCGACGCGGCGTACCGCTTCATGGCGACGCTGCACCGCGCCCCGGACGGCGGCGCGATGCTGTTCGTGAAGGGCGCACCGGAGAAGCTGCTCGACCTTGCTTCCGATGCCGAGCGCGAGTTCTGGCAGGCGCGCATCGCCGAGGCCGCTTCCGCGGGCGAGCGGGTCCTGGCTTTTGCGTTCAAGTCGTTCGGTGACGAGCGGCTGAGTCCTTCGGCGGTGCGTGGGCTGCAGTTCCTCGGCATCGCCGGCTTCATCGACCCGCCGCGCCCGGAAGCGGTCGCCGCCATCGCTCAGTGCCGCAGCGCCGGCATCGACGTGAAGATGATCACCGGCGACCACGCGGTCACCGCGGCCGCGATCGCGGCGCAGCTCGGGCTGCCGGCCGAAGCGGTGCACGCGCGCGCCACGCCGGAAGACAAACTGCGGCTGGTGCAGGCGCTGCAGGCCGGCGGCGCGGTGGTGGCGATGACCGGCGACGGCGTCAACGACGCGCCTTCGCTCAAGCAGGCCGACGTCGGCGTGGCGATGGGCATCAAGGGCACCGAGGCGGCGAAGGAGGCGGCCGAGATGGTGCTGCTCGACGACAACTTCGCTTCGATCGTGGCCGCGGTGCACGAGGGTCGCACCGTGCACGACAACATCCGCAAGGTCGTGGCCTGGCAGTTGCCGACCAACGGCGGCGAGGCGCTCACCGTGGTGGCGGCGCTCGCCTTCGGCCTGGTGCTGCCGATGAGCGCGGTGCAGATCCTGTGGGTGAACCTGGTGGCGGACGTCGCCCTCGGCCTCGCGCTCGCCTTCGAGCCGGCCGAGCCGGGCGTAATGCGCCGCGCCCCGCGCCGGCCGGAGGCGCCGCTGCTCTCGCGCTTCCTGCTCTGGCGCGTGGTGCTGGTCTCGGCGCTGTTCGCCGCGATCTCGCTCGGCGTGTTCTTCGCTGCGCTCGGACGGGGGCGTGACCTGGAGACCGCGCGCACCCTGGTGGTGAACACGCTGGTGGTGCTGCAGATCTTCTACCTGTTCAACGTGCGCTACCTGCACATGGCGTCGATCACCTGGCGCGGCGCGCTCGGCACGCCGGCGGTGCTGTGGGCGCTCGCCGGGGTGGTGGCGGCGCAACTCGCCTTCACCTATGCGCCCTTCATGCAGGCCTGGTTCGGTACGCGCCCGGTCGCGCTGGCCGACGGTGCGCTGGTGCTCGCCTGCGGCGCCGGCTTCATGATGCTGCTCGAAGCCGAAAAGCTGCTGCTGCGCCGCTACGGCTTCATCGATACACCAGAACCGGCACCTTCGACAGCTGGATGACCTTGTCGGTAACGCTGCCGATGGCGAGCCGCGCGAGGCCGCGCCGGCCGTGCGACGACATCAGGATCAGGTCGCAAGCGCGCTCCTGCGCCGCCTTGACGATGCCCTCGTAGGGCGTGCGCGCGGTCTGCACCACCGGCTCGAACGCCACGCCCTGCTTGCGCGCCTTGCGCGCGATGTCGGCGATGTGCTTGCGCGCGGCGGCCTGGCGGCGCTCCTCGAACTCGGCGATGGCCTCTTCTTCGCCGCGGTAGGGAAAGGCGTAGAGGCGCGCCGGCACTGCCTCGAGCACGTGGTAGCCGGTGATGCGCGCGCCGGACTCCTTGGCGAGCGCGATGCCGGCCGCGATCGCTTTCTCGGCAAGCGCCGAGCCGTCGGTGGGAATCAGGATGTGCTTGAACATGGCGGTCTCCGGATCAGTGTCTGGTCGCGAGCACGCGCTCGAGGCCGGGGATGTCGAGGATGCGCACGTGCTTCTGCTGCACGCCGATCAGCCCGGCTTCCTGGAACTGCGAGAACAGGCGGCTCACGGTCTCGAGCTTGAGGCCGAGGTAGCTGCCGAGCTCCTCGCGCGTCATGCGCAGGTGGAAGTCGGACGCCGAGTAGCCGCGGCGCACGAAGCGCTTGGACAGGTTCAGCAGGAAGGTGGCGAGGCGCTCCTCGGCGCGCATCGAGCCGAGCAGCAGCATCACCCCGTGGTCGCGCACGATCTCGCGCGCCAGCACCGAGTGCAGGTGGCGCTGCAGCGCGGGCACCTCGCGCGCCATCTGCTCGATCAGCGCGTAGGGCAGCACGCACACCTCGCTGTCCTCGAGCGCGATCGCGCTGCCGTGGTAGGCGCCCGAGCCCAGGCCGTCGAGGCCGAGCAGCTCGCCCACCATGCAAAAGCCGGTGACCTGCTCGCGGCCCTCGCCGTCGAGCACGCTGGTCTTGAAGAAGCCGCTGCGGATCGCGTACATCGCGTTGAACTCGGCGCCGGCGTTGAACAGCGCCTCGCCGCGCTTCACCCGGCGGCGCGCGTAGACGATGTTCTCGACGCGGTGCAGGTCCTCCATGCACAGCGAGCCGGGCAGGCACAGCTCGCGCAGGTTGCAGCTCGAGCAGCTCACTTCGAACTTGGCGCCCGCGGGCTTGAAGGCGGGCTGGATGGCGATCACGGTGCTCATGGCATCTCCCTAGGCATGTACGGCGGCGCGTTGCGCGATGGCTTCGCGTACGCGCTCGAATTCCCTGCTCTTGTCGAAGAAACCGCGCGCCCCGAGCCGCCCGGCAAGCTGGCGGTAAGGGTCGGCGGCAAAATTGGACAGCATGTAGAAATCGATCTCGGGCGCCTGCGGGCGCACCGCGCGCAGCACGTCGAAGCCGCTCGAGCCGCCGGCGAGGCCGAGGTCGAGCACCACCACCTCGGGCCGCGTCGCCAGGATCTCGCGGATCGCAGGCTCGGCATGGTCGGCCTGCCCGGAGACCGTGGCGCCGGGGATGGCGCCGAGCATGGCGGCGAGCCGCTCGCGCACCGGCTGGGAGTCTTCGACCAGGAAAATGTTCATGCCGCCAGTGTGGCGGCGCGCCGCCCGCCGTCCTATCGGCGGCGGCTGATATTCGGGGTAGGAGGTTTCCTAGACCAGGCGGTGCTCGAGCGCGTAGCGCACCAGCTCGGCGATGCTGCCGAGGCCGAGCTTCTCGAGGATGCGGGTCTTATGGGTGCTCACGGTCTTCACCGAC